>Ga0182743_1002306_pt1 | contig 16977 bp, 21 predicted proteins | sample eDN3rd30CKraftOP_FD_128522 | JGI IMG/M metagenome (GOLD analysis project Ga0182743, IMG submission 128522) | Enriched Organic Plus compost microbial communities from Emeryville, California, USA - eDNA 3rd pass 30_C Kraft OP (version 2) (version 2) ... | reverse complement strand
CGCCTGTTGGTTGGCGAATGCTTGGACCGTGGCAGTGATGGCGCTTGTTGGCGTTGCCGTGCGGAGCGGTGAGGCTGCGGACGAGCCGAAGCGGCCAAACATTATCTTCATCCTCGCCGACGACAAGTAGCAGTACAGCTGCGTGCGGGAAGATTTTGCCCAGAAATTGCCCCCCGTAACGCAGAATCTAGCGAAGCACCTACTCGCGGCAGATTGCTTCAAATTGCGGCCGATTGAGGCAGTATGCCGTGTATTAACTACACGTTACTACAGCAGTCCGCCAATTTGATCCGGTGCCCCAAGCCGGTATCAATGCTCGGGGCACCGGACATAGGAGTAATTTAGCGGCCGCCAACGGGCTGGACGGTCACTCCTAGTTCACTCGATATCAGATTCAGTAGTTGATCGACTTCCGGGCGGATATCGCGCAACCACCGTGTGAATTGGTGCAGCATCAACCCGGCTGCGATGCTCGCGGTGTAAATCGTACTGCGGGACGTGCATGAACCAGCTTGCGCTTCCGACGGCGCGAACAGGGTCGTTGGATAATAGTCTCGCCCGTCGCGATCACATGCAGTTAGCACGCGGATCACTTCGGCGAGCATCCGGCCGTCGCACCAGAACGAACAGTGAACCCCGGCGGATTTCCAGATCGCCGCACGAGCGGCGATAGAATCCACGCAGCAGAAAACCGCCTCACCGATCTGGGTTGTTGGCCGGTAGCGATCCTCAAGGCAGGTAACTTCGATCAGTGGATCGATCTGCCAGATCGCCCCGGCTGCGGCGTCGACTTTTAATGAGCCAACATCACTAGCCAAATAACCCTGTGTTGTTACGTTGGAAGCCTCCACCCGGTCAAAGTCCACGAGTTGCAGCCGGCGAACGCCAATCGCCGCGAGTTGAATCCCGACTTGCCGCCCAATCGCCCCGACGCCGATCACCGTAACGATCAGCGATTCCAACTGCTCGCGCGGCACGAGCCCTTCCTGCCGCCCGAAGCGGTCCGTCATTCTTGGCTCCATGCTCCTCCTAGTCCTCGAAAGAGATGTTCTAAATGTCCGTGGTCCTCGTTACGCGGCCGGTCGCAAACCAGTGGCCGATCGATCGCGGTGACGCAGCGCTCGTATTCCTCTGTCCAGCCAACGTGGTCTGAGGCAGCGAATGGAAGCTGGTAGTCGACTCGGACCCGAAGTGTCAACTCGCCTCCGGGCCCAGTACGAAACGCCAAGCGTGCATAGCTTCGCCCACTGCGAGCCAGAATGCACATCAGCGCCCAATCAGGCCCTGAGAATGAACGCTTGAATGTCCGTTCGTCGGTTAAGCTGGGTTGAGAAGAACTTCCTGGATGAGTGTGAATCCAGATCCGCGCAAACCGCTCGGGCGCAGTGCCGCGATCCACTTGCTCGTCGAAAAAATCTGCCACGGCGGAGTCGTCGAACGACACGGTCGCCGGACCACAGATCTGCTTTACGAGTCGGACATCCTCCACAAGCAACAGATCATCCAGGCTCGAGATCCCAAAGCCTCCTACTTCGGTCGGGCCAAGGTCACGAAGGAACACCAGCTTCGCCCAGGCGTAGGGCGTGAATCGCAGTCGTGGCAGTGGATTGGTCTGTCGCCTCCTCGGGTACAAATTGCGGTTCCTCATCTTCATCATCCTCGCTTTCGAGGCAGCTTGAACACTTCCGATCTGTAAGACACTCAGTGCAGTAGCCTTTACCGCAATCTCGGCACGCCGAGATGCAGCTAGAGCAGTAGTCCGCGTCGCAGCCGCTGCACACACTGCTGCAGCCGGAGCAGCTCGATTGTCCGCATGAGTTGCAGCTATGTGAGCAGTCGTCGCACAGATCAGAGCCGCACCGGCCACACGAGTAGCTCTCGTCTTCCGCGGACGACGCGCCGCAGTCGCTGCAGGGCACGCCCTGCCAATCTGAGAGCTGAACGTAGGCGCTGCGAGGGTTGTAGGTTTCCAGGATCTGGCGCACTAAGAGAAAGAAGTCCAGCAGGCGGCCTTGCTGGAGCGCCTCGCGAATTGCAACTTTCCCTTCTCCCTCGCAGAGCGATTCGCCCTGGACATGCGGATGAGAAACCGAATCGTTCGCAGCCGCTCGATTGGGTTCGAGAGCATGCACCTCGTAAGCGTGTCCCGAGCGGAGCCGCGACCAACAGAGGCGGATCTCAAACGGGCCGAGTTTTACTCCTTCCAGGCTGATCGGGTCGGTGATGGCCGACAGGTGCCCTTCCCGCAGATCTACTTGGATCTCAGCGAACTCCGAGGACAGTGCCACTAAATCCGCGTGAACGGTTTTAAGTGTGGGTAAAACGTGACGTGAATCGGCAGCCATATCGCTCACGAACTTGTCGATCGCCTTGCAAAGTTCGTCGAGCCGCAGCCGCAGGCCGCGGACAAGGATTCGCTCGCAGTTCCAGCGGCGCTCGCTCGCCTGACTCCAAAGCCGGTGTATACGGTGAACTTCTCGCCAGCTGTGCTCAGGAGGTTCCGGACAGGCCCTTACGCTCTCTCGCTCGTAGACGTCGCGGATCTTCAGAGCGGCTCGGAGCAAAGTGCGGTCGGTTGGTTTCGTAAATCGCCTCCTTATCAAAAACCGGGACGGCCGGAATTCGGCCGTCCCTCCAAAAGAACCAGTAACGGATCCTATGCCCCTTCGATCTTGGTGGGCGTGAAGCTAACACGGTCTCCGTCCGCCAAGACTTGGTCGGGAGCGACCGGTTGGCGGTTGACGCGGATCAGGTAATCCTCGGGCCGCGCCGACTTGAGCCGCTGCTCGAACAGCGCCTGCACTGTAGTGCCTTCGACGACGTCGATGTGATCGGCGAAACCGCCACCGTCGTTGTTGATGAACAGAATCTTCATGGAGTGACTCCAACTGCTGAATTTGAGGTAAAACGTAGTCGCTAGTCGCACAAGGGCGACGTGATTCGTGAGACGAGTTTTTAGACGAGGTATGCGGAGGCCCAGCGGCGCCGCTCCAGTTCATCCCAGTCGACGATGAGCGGCTCGCGTTCGTCCGCACACTCACCGGAGTTGACCGGAACGAGCAAGTTGCGCTGGTCATCAAAGTGCCGCTCGACATCGAACATTCGAATGCTCCGTGTGACGACAAGAAACAAAAATAGCCCGGTCACCGCCGAGCCGATGAGAAGCGATCCAGTTGAAATCGGACCGGCTTAGCCCGCTGCCAACAGATTGGCGGCGGATCTTGCATCTGAGTTCAAAGGTGCGGCGCTCTCGCTGCACATGGTCACCCTGTAGCACACCTGGACGCGGCAGGCGTACCGAACATAGAGCGGCTCAGCAGGCCGGAGCGCCGCCCGCCGCAAGTCCTCGTCCTCGCAGCACTCGTCGGCCCAGACCGGTAAGCGAGCGCGCAGCCGAGGCAAAACTTCGCTCCAAGCGACGAGAGGCCCGGAGTAAGCCGTAACTGCGTCCAGCAAATCTTCGTCCGTAAATCGTGCTGGTAAGTGCTCCACCCGCGCTCGCATCTTTAAGAGCATCTCCCGGATCAAATCGTCGCCGATTTGCGACTCGAAATCCGGATTCCGCCCGAGGCCGAGTTCCTGCAGCACATCGAGCGCGGGATTGGGATAAAACGCCGGCGGTACGTCACGAGCTGGATTCCAGGCGGGCACGCCCAAGAGCTGCGAAAAGTCCTCATAGGCGCGCAGGAAGCCAGTAGCTCCCGGGCAGAGCCGAGCGTCGAGCCTCACCGCCCCGTTGGAGTCCGACGGACGCATGATCGCCTGCTCCCAGACGTCACGTAGCAGCCGGTTAAGCAGAACCCCGCCGTTCGAGCCAAGCTGCTGCACAGATACGCCGAGGGATTCAGCTGCAAGCGTCCGTAGGAACGGCGTGTCCTGAAACGTTGGCAGCTTGCTGGGGACAAATTCCAGGAGCGTTCGCGGGGTAATAGCTTCCCGCGGGAGCCGGCGCCGGGAAGCTACGGCGAGCTGGCATGCTTTATCCATTCTCAGCGCGGTGTCGAGCAGGCTTGGGTTACGCTGGGGATCAAAGACTCGCCCGCCCACTCCAGGCCGGGGACGGCGCGACAAATCCAGATGCAGACAGGGACCGCCGGATTCGTAGTCGACCAGCCCGCTGTGGCGAACGATCGCCCGATAGCCCTTGAATGGGATAGTCACCTTCGGCTTGTCCCCGTTGGTCGGGGTTTCTTCGTACGAGAGCACGAACTTAGTAGCGGTGCCTACCGGTAAGATCGTCCGGCCCTTGAAACTGCCCGTGTATCCGCCAGGCCGGTGGGTAACGGCCGAGCAGTTGGAAAGCGCCGAAACATCGTTGGGCGCAATCCGCTGAGCGAAATACTTGCCAACAAGCCTGCGCGAGTCATAAGGGCGCGCAGCACGATCTGGGACCATGAGCATGGGATTCTCCTTCCAAAGGAAGTCGGAGGTAAGCGTAAAAAAGATCAGCGGTCAGCTAGGCGCCGGACATCCGGCATCTGGCTGCGATGCAGGAATTCGATGCGGCCAAACTTTTGCCACTCATCCTGAGTGACGATAAGCTGGCCGCCCGGCGTGCCCCGACACGGGCTGAAGAGAGTAATCTTGAGGCGATCGCCGCAGCGTTCGCGTCGTTTGACGGGTTTACCTTGGAACGTGATCAGAAGGGGCAACGAAAGTTCTCGGGGGCCACCTGACGACTGTAGATCGGCCGGCCGTGACTAACCGGCATTCCCACCGCTGAGATTCAGGTCGTAGAGCAGCTGATCGAGCAGTACCTTGATCTGCGACCCCATGCGTGCTTGGACTCTTGCCGGCAGCTCATCGAACGGTACAAATCTTTGTTCCACTTCGGCGAGTTCCCGCCGCCCGTCCTCCAGTCGCTCGTCCGTATCGAGTTGCACGATCCCAAAGCCGCGGGTGGTAGTGAGCACCGCGAGGTAGGCCCGGCCTGAACCGGAATCGCTCAATTCGTAGGGCTCCCTGAGGATGATGTCCCCGCAATAAGCTGCCGGCGGGATCAGTCCCGCAGTGCCTAGGCCCATCACTTCGCTGGTCAGTGGCGGGATGCGGGCCAAAGCGAACTCGTGGTCGCTCCTTAGTCGCAGGCTGAGTTCCCGCAGCATGGAAAGTCGCTGGTAGTCTGTCATCATTTCTCCTTGAGTTTGGGCCGGTCACTCGGAGTCGATCCGAGTTCTGACCGTTAAGTGGTTCCTCAAGGGAATATGCCGTGTTTTTTGCTCCGATTAAGGTGAGCGGTGGCCGATCCTTCGCGTTACGAAGATCGCTTTGCGGCGGGTGAAGTGCGAGCGACGAACTCGGCGTAAGATTCGCGCCGTCCGACTTCTACCATCGCTCGCGTTGCGGCTGCCCACTGTAGCCTCCGTACACAGTACGTGATCCCCACGATCAGACCAATTCCTATAAGCCAAGAAGTAAGGACTCCGCTGGCCGGATCGTCTGGCCGATTCCCTGGGACTGACAGAAGACTCGCCAGAATTCTTGTCCATGTCGCCCTGGGAATGGCCAGGAGAACGATGCCCACCCATAGGCCGGCGGTCCCCCAAATCTCAGAGCGCCGCACTGGCAGCATGTCGCTAGTGACCTTCCGCCGCAGGTAGAAGTCGACGCCTACGGCGATACAACCGAGCACGATCACCGCCGCCCCAGCGTTCACTAATCCCGTGCTTGCATCAAGCGAAAGCCCAACTACGACCACTGTCAAAACAATGATCGACATCGAACCAATCGCCCAACCGAGCCAGCGGCCAGCTAAAGCCGCACTATCGATTGCAGGTGCTACCGCAACTTCGGGCGATTGATCCTCGCTGGATGACCTCGCTGCCGTATGCGACCCGCATTTGGGACAGGCCGCGGCATGGCTGCTGATCTGCTGCTGACAGGTTGCACAGGCAACGAGCGTCATGGTTTCCGGCTCCCTTCCTCTGCGAACTGGTGATGTTTCTCGACGATGGTGAAGGTTGCGGCGACTTGCTCCAGTCGGGGCCGACCGGCGTCCCACAGCGGGTCCGGCGCGGCCAGCCTGAGAAGGGCGAGTACATCCCGGCCGCGAACCAACTGCAGTTGAATTCGCCAAAGATCGTTTGTGTGTGGATTGCGACCGGTGAGTTCCACGATTGACCGCGACTGGCCGGCTATCAGCTGCGTTCGAGCCGATCCGGCTTCAAAGTCTTGCCAGTGTCCATAGGACTCATTTGCCATCCGCAAGACTGCCTGGTCCAGGTCCGGCATCTCTCCTTCGATTCGCTCCGCCTCCACGGCAACCGCTCCCTCGGGTCCTTCGACAGCGAGGTCAACTCCTTCGCGATCGGGCCGCCGCCACCAGCCAAGTGGTACCGAGAATCGCAGAAGGCCTGCGTCGCTGGTTGCTTCAACTGGCGTCTCATGTAACCTTGGCGGAACCGTCGGGGCGATACTCTTTCCAGGCAGTATTGCTGCGGTGCTTGCCGCAATGCCGAGAACGAAGAGACTGCCCGCTATGAACCGGAATGCAGGACTCTTGCGGGGTAGTCGTCCTGGCCGGAAGACGTACTTGTCCGCGAAGCACACAACTGCTACCAGGGCGGCGATAAGCGTCGAGATACTCGCCGCTGCATACAAGAACTCGGCCAGCGCGGACAAGATCGCCGCAGAGCCAACCAGAGCCATCGCGCTGCCCAAGAAAAGCAAGGTCACGTCAAACCAAGGATATCGCTGGGTTGTCCCGCTAACCGCTGTCGAGACACTAGCCTGCCGACGGTCCGCGGGTATCGGATAACCGCAGCTAGGACACGCGGGAAGATCGGCGGCCACTTCGATATGGCACTCCGGACAACATGTGATTGTCATGAAACCACCTCACTCGGCGGCAGCGCGCCACTGGCAGTGGCAGAGCGACCAAACTGCGAAGCGATCGCTCCGGATCCAAGTGGCCGCGAATGTTGGATGACGCTGGATGTAGACGATCGTCTGTATAGCAATCGTCTGTAGATTAAACGAGTACATATCTTCACGCTAGCTCGGCATGAAGAGAATCGAGAAATTGTTCGGAGAAGTAGTACGGCGACGCCGTCAGAAGCTGGGGTTGTCCCAGGAAGATTTCGCCGACGAAGCGGGCATCCACCGGACCTATATCAGTTCGATCGAACTAGGTAAGGTCCAGGTCAGCATCGGAATCGCCCAGCAGTTAGCTGTTGCCCTGAAAACGCCCCTGAGCAAGATCTGGGCGGAAATCGAAAGCCAGGGTTGATCATCGCCTAGGGAACGCTGTTACTTGGCTTTTGTCTCCGAGCAACCAGCGTCGGTGTGTCGCACCGAAGCCAGTTGTGCTGGCCGACTACATGCTCGGCAATCACGGCAACGAGCGCCGCGATTTCAAGCTGGCCAGCAAGCTAAGCGGCCTCGAAGGAGTCAGCCGTGAAGTGATCGCAGCCAGCGGGAAGAGACAGGCCAGGCCAAAGCGAAGGGCTGTGACATCATCGGTCGGAGAAACAGCAGCCGGATATAACCCGACTGCTGATCTTGTACGCTAGAATGTGCGTCCGGTAGCTCGATTTCTGGACTGTCTTTATCGCGTCGGTTTCTTCAACCACACGCCCTCCGCTGTCGCCAACCGGTTCGGCCCTAGCTGCAGTTTTTCAATCGACTCCCAAATTGCTCTCGGTGAAACGGCCGGATGGGCAAAGATTGTCAGCGTGCGGGCTTCGTGGTTCGGCGTTACGGTCTGCACTCCCCGAATTTGCATCAACGCTGCGGTCGCCGGTTTTGACTCCTTGGCGCAGCACATTTTTGAGACTGTTAAAACGGAGGTTGCGCTGGCCGCCGGCTGCTGACCATGAGCAAGTCCAGCCATAGCGAACAGCAATGCGGCTACGGCCATTGAACGGATCACATTCATTATCAACTCCCTTTAAAAAACTTTTTCTCGGACTTATTGGCCTGACTCGGCTAGGTTTACTGCTCATCGCGGAGCTGCAGGCTGTCGCTCAGCAGATAGCCTTCCAGCTGTGCCGCGGAGGTTCTCAGTTCTCGAAGCGATTCGAGATAGTTAAGACGCATCTGCGAAAACGTTCGCTGCGCGGTGAGCAGGCTCACGAATCCGACCTCGCCCACCTGATAGCTGCGGCGAGTCAACTCGAAGGATTCCTGCGCCGCAGGCAATATGACTTCCTGATATCGGCGAACTTGGTTGCTTGCATTCGAGTAGCGTTCAAAGACCGGTCCCAGCCGATTCTGCAGGTTCAGCTCCAACTGCTCGACAGCCCGCTCCGCTGCTGCGACCCGACCCTGAGCTTGAACGATGCCGCCCTGATTCTTATTCCAAAGCGGAAGCGGGACGCCGACCATCACATTCGCATCGGGTTTGCCGCCGATGCCGTTGTCGATAACGTTGATCATTCCCTGCAAGGTCACGTTCGGCGTGGCCTCAACCCGCGCGCGTTCCAAAGCCCAGCGGGAGCTTTCCACAGTTGCGATGGCACCAGCAATTTCAGGACTCGCGGTAAGTAGTCTCTCCAGCGTTTCCTGGAAATCGACTTTCGGCAGATCGCTTGCTGGATCGCCCTGCAGGTTCTGCAGCGGCATCCTGGGCTGACCAACTACCGTTGCTAGTGATTGCCAGGCGGCAGCTCGTCGGTTGCGTGCATTAACAGAGAAGATGCGGGCGTTCTCAACCTCAATCTGCGCCTGCAAAACGTCGGTCCGTGCTGCTTCCTGGGCATTGAAGAGTTCGGTTGCAACGCGAATGCTCTGTTCGCCGATTGCAAGTAGCTCTCCGGCGAGACGTTCCTGCGCCTGTGCCACAAGTACGTCATAAAACGCAATTCGCACATCGGTTAACACGCGCTGCTGCTGAGCAGCCAAAGTTCGCTCGGCCCGCGCAACTTCCTGTGCGGCCACTTCGCGATTGAGTCTGAGTTTTCCGCCACGCACGATTTCCTGCTCGGCAAAGATCCCATGCTGCTCGGCCAGGCCGCCGCTTCCCAACTGCTGGCCTTCGTAGCCGACCGTTGGGTTTGGCTTGAGGCCGACCTGAATCCAATTGCCGCGCGCGGCCTGCACTAGCGCAGCTGCGCGAGCAATGGATGGATTGGAAGAGAGCGCCATCCCCTCCAATTGCGCAAGGGTCAGCGGCTCGACGTAAGGCTGCGGCGGTACAGGCAGCGGCTCCGCCTCGTACGGAGCTTGTGGAGCAGGCAATGGTGCAGCAACGCTAACAGGGCGAAACTCCTGCCTCACTGCTTGTCGTACCGGCTCGCTCGCAATTGCGGCAATGCGGTCCTGGCCATGTAGGCAGACCGGCGCTGATGCGGCAATTGCAATGACCATCATGTGCCAACGCATGAGAAGCCTCCTGCTTCTTGGAATCAATCAGGCCTGTCTCAACGCCATCACAATCTTTGCTTGTGCCGCCTGCCAACCGGGAATGATTCCCGCGATGATCCCGACGACCAACGATACGGCTGCTCCCGTGAGTCCAAGCTCCAGGGAAGGCTGAAAGGCGATCGTCACGCCTTCTGCTCCGATAGCAAACCCTCCCCAAGCCAGCAGCAGCATGGCGGTGCCGATTCCCAACAAGCCGCCAATCAGACTCTGAATGAGACTTTCCGCGATCACAAGTCTAAAGATTCGGAGCGGCCTCAATCCAATGGTTTGCAGTACGGCATGCTCTTTCACACGATCCTGCACCGCCATCACCGTGGTCGTCGCTACCAGCGTGAGCACCAACCCCACGCACGCAAAGCCGAGATAATGAGCAAAGCCAATCAGTTCGGCTAAATCCGAAAGCGTGTCGCGCTGAAAGATCCCCTTCGATCGTGTCGTGGTCCCAACCGGGCCGCTCCGAAATCCTGCATCAATTTGGCTCGCGATCGCATCCGGGCCAGCAGCTTCATCCAGCGTGGCTTCCAGCATGGTCACCGTGCCGACCGAGTTCTTGCCCTGCGACCGCTGCAGGAAGTCGAGATGGGTGTAGATAAAGCTGTCTTCAGCCGCCACGCTCGACTGGAAAATGCCGACGACGCTAACCGACACTTCACCGATGGTGAACTTCTTACCGACCTGCAGGTTCCGCCGGTTGGCTACGGCCTGACCGACGACAGCCGCATCCGTGCGAGTCTCGAAATCCGACCAATTGCCCTCAGCCAGCGTCAGGTCACGAGCGGAGCGCACTTTCTCCGGCGGCATGCCGTGAAAGACAACGACATCGAGGCTTGCCCGGCAGTTGTTGGTGAACACCTTTATCGGAATCACTTCCTTTACGCCTGGTAGCTTCTCGACCGTACGGGCATAGTCTTCGGGCAACTTGCTGCTGGCTGGGCAGAATCGGTTTTCCTGAAACACGACCAACGTTCGCTCGGCCTGCTGGCTGCGGGTTAGTTGAGCAAGACCGTTCTGCACCGCTCCGACGAAGCAGAACACGAACAGCGCCACGGCCGTTCCGCTGACGGTGAGCATGGTTCGGCCACGATAGCGCCAGAGTCCTTTCAGGACATAGGGAGCGAATTTGAACATCGTTAAGCCCTCTGCGAGGTGACGGAGGCTCCGACAACGGACACTTCACGCCCCTTTTCAATCAGTTTGCCGCGCTCCAGTCTGAGTTGTCGCTGAGCGATCCCGCCGACTTTGGCGTCATGAGTAACGAGCAGCATCGTCATGCCCAGTTCGGAATTGAGCCGCTGAACAAGATCGAGGATTTGCTCGGTCGTCGAGGCATCGAGGTCACCAGTTGGTTCGTCACCGACGATGACCGTGGGATTCGCGACGATCGCGCGGGCGATGCCTACACGCTGCTCCTGTCCGCCGGAAAGCTGCCTTGGGTAGTGGTGTGCCCGGTCAAGAAGGCTGACGGCTTCAAGCGCAATCTGGATCCGCTTGTGGCGCTCCGCTGCCGACATAGGCAGAAGCATGAGGGGCAGCTCGATGTTCTCGTAGGCCGTAAGTACCGGCACGAGGTTATGCGTCTGGAAAATGTAGCCGATGTTGGCGGCCCTCCAGTCGGCAAGCTTCCCGCGTGAGAGTCGAGTGATGTCAACGCCGTGCACCACAATGCTCCCGGCAGTCGGCCGGTCGATGCCGGCAACTGCGTTGAGGAGCGTGCTCTTTCCGGAGCCGCTGGCTCCCATCAGAGAGACAAAATCTCCCTGCTCGATGTCCAGGTCGACTGCATCCAGCGGGGTAATGACCTCATCCCCCTTGCGGAATTGCTTGGTAAGGCCCCGGATTTCAATAAGCGCCATGGAGCGTTTCCTTATTTGATCGAAGCTGTGCGGGTTGACGGCGCATTCGGCGCAACTACTGTGTCACGGCCCAGGGAGGCATCAATGCCGGAGATACGGATACGATCGCCATCGGCGAGCGACTCTCGGCCACTCGCAATCAGCTTGTCGAGAGCGGTAAGTCCACTGGTTACCTCGATCAGCCGGTCAGTACCTGCCTGACCGAGTTGAACGTTGCGGAGTCGGGCGACGCCAGCGTTCACATCTGCGACCCAAACTTCCGCTCCGGATTCCTTGGCATTGACTAACTCGCGTGGCACCAGCATACGGAGTGGGTCGGTTTCGCCGTCCGACTTATCGCCTTTTGCCTCAGGCGCAAGGAAGGTGACCTGGGCGAGCATTTCGGGACGGATGACGGATGGCGGATCGTGAATGGCAACTTTGACCTGCAGCGTGTTTTTCTGGATGTCCGCCTGTGAGGTGATTGCGATCACCTTCCCTTGAATACTCTCTTTGTGGGCGGCGGTTACGATTTGCACCGGCTGTCCAATGAGCACCTGGCCTACCTCCTCTAGCCGCACATCGGCCCTCACCTGCAACTGCTTCGGGTCGTACATCGTGACAACCGTGCTTGCATCCTGCTCGGACGCTACGGTCAAACCACTTAGCCGACGGCCGGGGCGGGAGACAACACTGAGTACCTTGCCGCTGATCGGCGCGTACACGGTCATGCGCTCAAGTCGCAATCGTGCCATTGTGACGGCGACTTCGGCACCCTTCACGCGGGCCTCAGCCGCTTTGACGTTGGCCAGCGCTTCGTCTACTTGCCTGCGCTCATCGTTCTTTAGTTCGAGCTGGCGCTTGAGGGCATCGCAGCGCCGCTTCCACGCTTCGGCTTCCACCTGCAATGCCGGTCCGCGCTGCTTCAACTCCGCTACGGTTGCCTGTGCTTCGTCAAGCTCCTTCTGAGCCGTTTGAAGTGAGCGACCAGAGATGGCTTCAGCCGCCATACGCTTGCTTTCAAGCGTCTTCTCCGCGAGCACGAGCCTCGCCTGGGCTGCTTTGAGCAGATACGGGAGGTTTCCGATCTCGGTATTGAGCTTCGCATGTGCCGCTTCCGCTTCTGCGAGCGGCGCTTCCAGGTGAACTGGATGCTCAAAAGTCCGCTTCGCGGCCGCGAGCGTTGCCTTCGCGATATTGAGTTCGGCCTGGGCAAGCGCCTCGCTGGATTCGGCATCCGCCAGGGCAAGGCGGGCATCCGCTTCAATCAGCCGCGCGACTGGCAGACCTTTTTCGATGTAATCCCCTTCAACCACGAGAAGCTCCTCAACAACGCCTTCGACCAGCGAGGTCACCATGACCGGCGTTGGACGAGGTTCAATCCAACCGGCAGCCTGAAACAGCGGAGTCCCCGCCTGCCGCACTTCGGCATGCGCGAAGACCACCGGTACGACCGTGACGGGCTTCGCAGGAAGGAGGCTGTCGCGGGCCGCCCAGGCAATGAGACCGCTGAAGCCGAGAAGCACGATCAAAGGTACGCCATAGCGCGTGACGAGATGGCGCTTGCGCACAAGCTGTGCCTCAGGCGAAGCGGATCGCGCAACGGCGAGTTGGCTTAAGTCGACGCGTGATGTCATGGTTTCTATCTCGAAAACTGACCGCTGTTTAGTTGCGGACAAAGACGCCATCGGCAAGGACCGTGAGATTGCCGCTGTCATCGCGTTTGGCCTTACCGCGAACGACGACAGTCTGAAGTTCCTTAAGACCAAGGAGCTTGCGGGCGTCAGTCGATAGCGGCCGGCCGTCGTCTCCAACGATCTTCACCATGGCCTTGGATTGCGGCAGCACGTCCGTGTCGCAGCAGTAATCCCACGGAGTAGTGCAGGCGTCGTCATCCTTCTCGTTGCAAGGCTTGAGGGAGTTGTCGACGACCATAAACGCCGCCTGGCCTTCTACCCAAGGGTTCACGTCGCCGCCGATCCGGCCGACGATTGTGACCTCCTCCTCGTCCTTGGCGGATTCGCGGACCGCTTTGACGTCCTGGGCACTGGCTGGTTCTGCGGTCAGTCGGAAGCGCGCACCCTCGGCACTTGGGCCAGCGGCCGGAGGATTTGCAGCGGGACCGCTGCAGCCGATCGCGAGCGCTACACACGAAGATAGCAACGCGGCAGAGACAAACTTTTTCATTTCTATTCTCCAACGAAGGGGGTTAAACGGCCTTGAGGCCGTCAAGGACGGAATAGCGCAGAGCTTTGATCGCAGGTGGAATCGCACCGACGAGTCCAAGCAATAAGCCTGTACCGCAACCAACCAGAATCACAACGCTGTCAACTCGCAGCGAAAACGCACCCATGGTGAAGCGAACGGCCGCACCGTTCACGATAAACACGGCGATCAGGCAGGCCAGCAGCGAAGCGGCCGTTGAAAGCAGAAGCGACTCTTGGATCAGGCTGATCGCGATGGCTCGCCGCCGGAACCCGATCGCCTGCAACGTGGATAGCTCACGAACGCGGCCGACCACGGCCCCATACATAGTGTTGAGGCCGGCGAATATTCCGGCTCCCGCGACCAGGCTGACAACCAACCAGCCGAGGATTCGCACTGGGCGATAGTGTGTTTGCAGCGATGCGTAGTAGTCCGTTTCGCGGACCGCCTGAATTTCGAGATCGACCCGCTCCTTGCAGAACAGCTCGACATCGGACGCCATTGCACCGGGCGCAAGGCCTACCGCAACGAGGCTGAGGTCCTGACGTTTGAGCGCCTGCTGATAGTCATCAAGTGGAACCCATATCTCCGACTCGAAAGCAGCTCCGCCGGCTGTAAAGCGGCCGCTGACCTTCCAGTCTCGACCATCAAAATGCAGCGTGCTGCCGATGGTCAACAGCTGTGGATCGCAGCCGAGCTTGGTAGGGACAAGCCGCCCCACAAGGATCTCGCCCGGCCCCGGCCAATTGCCTTCGGTGATCTGTACCTGCCTACGTAGCATCGGCGCAGCGGGCGTAACACCACGCACTATGCCGAACATCAAGGGTCCGTCAGCGACCGACGTAATCCGCGTTCCAATGTACAGTTCCGGAGAGACAAAGCTCTGTCCGAACCGTTTGTCGATTCCGTCCAGGCTGGCGGACAGCAACGCGCCCGTGCGTGCCGGAATCGAGGAATTTTCGATATCGGACGAAGCATTGATCGAGTACACGAGGATGACGCTCGGATCGCCGCTCGCTGCGAGCGAGCCTTCCAAGCCTCGGATAAAGGCTGCTACGACGAGCACCAGCAGCACGACCGTGCTGAGCGCCGCCAGCGTTAGCGCGGTGCGCGTCGGGCGACGGAACAGATTGCGGATGCCGTAATCCCACGGCAGCAGTCGAAATCGAAACACTGGCTCTCTCCGAATGGAACGGCGGCTGCACCAGCACGTGGCTTGCAGTCCCTCGATGTGGAGGTGCAGGCCGCACCACCACCTAAGTCGGAGAGCGTTTAGAGCTGAAGAGACTGAATCGCTAGACGCGCGCAGCGTCCTACACTGCCATCAGCAGATGCGATCCAAGGGTGAACCGACCGCAGGTCGTTCGCTCCGGCGATACCCGTCTTTCCGTGCGCAATCGCATCCGGAATGCTTTGGGCGTATGAGAAAGAGAAGTCGGGATCGTAATCGACTGCCTGAATGATGGTTGCCCCGTCGCAGAAGCACGACTGACACTCGTCTTCGCTGGTCGGCGAGGGATGACTTGAATAATCATCCCTGTCACACTCATCACAGCAGGCACACGCGGGGGGCGGATAGTCAAGTGCCCGCGCAGCGAGGTCGCGTGCCGCACATTCGTGCGGGCAAGCGAATACCGTCGCAATTGCGAGTAAGACGACCAGCCGCTGCCACATGGATCAAATACTCCGATTCCTCAAATCATACGACGCTGCCTGGGCCTCGCATAGGCGAATAGCCGCACGGTGGGCGCTCCTCAGCGCGGAAAACGCTCTCGGATGCTGCCTTACCGGCGGACGTAAACTCCGTCCGCGACGATGGATACGCTGCCGTCTTCCGTGCGACTAGCAAGGCCGCGGACAACAACCCGTTCCTCACCTTTGAGGCCGAGCAACGCCCTGGAATCGACGTTCAACGGCTTTCCGAACTCGTCGACGATCTTGACGAACGCAGAGGCGTTCAGTGTTTGGAGGGCACATTCCTCGCAGTGATCGTCAGTGCAGAGACTGACTTCGGATGCGACCGAACAATCAGTCAGGCGAAAGGCAGCCCGGCCATCAACCCACGTCTGCTTGCCAGAGAGCACATCGCCCACGACGACGACTTTTTCACCGTGAGTGGCTTTTGACTTTAAGTCGAGCACCGGGATCGCACCCTCCGGCTCGGCCCCAAGTAGGAACTGCTTGCCGTCAACGTTACTGCTCGCGACGGCGGTCGGTGGCGCCGCATCGTTTTGAGCGCAACCGAGCGACGAACTAAGAGCGTAGAAGATTAGACCAATTTTCAGATAGCGCATGACTGACTCCATGTCGGCAAAGAGGACCGCCAGCAACAACCGCTGCGGACGGGAAGAGACACGATCGAGCGGCGGGTTAGAGCCCGCGAATGTGTAAGGTGCTCTTAGATCGTGAGCCGACAGATAATCGCGCAAAATTCCTTCGAGGTGACCACCGCTCTCAGGCTAGGGTTGTCAGCGTTCGCCGACAGTGCTGGAGCCAGAACAGAGGGCGTACTCAGATGCGAAACGGGGCAAGGGATCGCTTTCCCTAGGCCATCCAGTTGGTCCGTTGCCTCTTCAAGTCGGTCTGAAACGACCTCTGCGTTGTGACGCTGGTGACATGGACATTGGTCCGGACACTCACATGGTTTGCTGCTTTGCCTGGTCGATTTGGCCGACTCATTGTGCTTCGCTGGCTTGTGGCCACAGCACCGTTTACTGCATTCCTGGCGGTCTTCGGAGGGCCTCGCTGAATTTGGTCCACCCTTTTCCAGTCGGCATGGGCAATCCGCCGCTAGCACTGGCTGAGCGATGACGAGCAGCATCGCTGCTACGCGTAAGAGACTCAGCAGCTTGCGGGAAATAGAAAACACGAGTGCAGCGTCCTGGACGAAGAATTCTCAGTGCGTATCGTCAGAAACAGGATATACGCTGCAGTCGGCAGTTCCGAAATAGGAAGTTTTGTTACTGCGAACAATGGCTCCCAATCACTGTCGGTGACTTTGATCGGCTGCCAACGAGCCTGCGTTGCAATCACACCGGCATAGGTCGGATCAGTTCTGCGGAGCGACGCTAGCAGGCCAGAAGCTGAAGTGGCCCCCGAACTTTTCACAAAATGCTGACTAGCGAGCGGTGACATTTACTTTGGTCTCATCGACCGGAGTGCGACACTTCAGTGTTTCGCGCCGAAGCACCGGACTGTCGGTGCTTTGAATGCCTCGTAGGCCGATTTGATTTCGCCCCCGAGACACTGACGGCAGGCGTCCGGCAGGGTTTGTGTCAGCCGCCCGATGTGATAGAGAAGAAATCTCAAAGGGTCGGATGACGCTCCGCGCCCCTCAAAATTTGTCGCCGTCCGGCTTCCAAATCTGACAAACTCAGGAATGCAATTCAGCGGTCGGCCGCAGTGGCGCGATATGGCACGGGATGCTCCCATTCAAGCTGCAAGCCGGGACGCCATGGTAACCGTTCACACCCTGGCGTGAATTGCTCTTCGCGCCGAGGCAAAAATTGGCGAAACCATCGGGGCATGTCGTCGTTGCCGATTACGCCCGAGCAGTTAGCCGCCTTGCCGCCTGAGT
>Ga0182743_1002305_pt1 | contig 16980 bp, 21 predicted proteins | sample eDN3rd30CKraftOP_FD_128522 | JGI IMG/M metagenome (GOLD analysis project Ga0182743, IMG submission 128522) | Enriched Organic Plus compost microbial communities from Emeryville, California, USA - eDNA 3rd pass 30_C Kraft OP (version 2) (version 2) ... | reverse complement strand
CCGGTCAGAAACCCGGCGATCGCATCCGCATCGATTCCCGCATGAACGGCAGCGAAATCCAGAAATCCATGCGCAAGGACAACATCTTCGACGCCTCCAGAACGCATCACAAGCTGATGGAAGATCTTCAGGCGGCCCACCGCCGACTGGATGAGGCGGGACTGTAAGGCGTGAGCACCACAAGGGAACGCATCGCAGTGTTTCTGCTTGGCCTTGCCGGGATGTTCGCGCTTTTGGGCTATATCGAACTGCGGCACGAAGTTGAGCAGATCACCTCCGAAACCGCTGTGGTCACAAACCATTTCGCCGGCGAAGTTCAAGAGTGCAATACCGCCGGAAATGGCGACTGGGTCTGCCGGCAGGTAGATGTCGAGCCCCGCCACTGGGTATTCGCCCTCATCCCGTTCTGGCCGACGCGCGATAGTCTCGGCGAAGCCGGATATGTGCGTGAGGTGCCGGCCGACGAGACCGCGTTCCTTACGCCGCAGATATCCGGCGACTTGGGCACCTACACCGCCTTTGTCCTCGTGATGTTCGCATTCGGCTTCATCCTGCGCGAGAAGAACTGGTCCAGCGGTACTTCGGAAAGAGGGAGCGATGGCGGAAGCGACGAGGATGGAGGAGGAGGTGACGGTGGCGAATGAGGCCGGCCCATTTATCATGCGGTTCCGGGCAAGTTGCTTCGCGGTGTCCGGAGTTGTCACAGGATATTGATGCTGACGCTCTGGCGCGGCGAAGGTATGTTTGACCACGGCCTCTGCCTATTAGTCATCATGGCGAACCAAGATATAAGGAGACCAGTTTTTGCAGGAGATCCCCTCGCCAGATGTTGTCGATAGCCGGCGCGCCAACGCGTTCTTTGAAAACGCGAACGTGTCGGAAGAAGTGACCGCGTTGCGTTCCGGCAAGAACGAGCGAGCAGGCTCCCCCCTTTTACCGACGGTAATTTCTCGTCAAATTGAGAGCGGCCGCCGCAAGCAGGGAGGCTTGTGGGTCGGCGGACAGTCCGTGCTGACGGCCTCAACCCTTGGGTTTAGCCCGAGCCCCATGAACCGGGCACTGCATGCTGATCCAGAGAACCTGGAAATCAATATAGCGCTATCCAGTATAAGCGATATTTCAGTTCATCGAGGCATTGTTACTGACATCATCGACATTCGCTATGCCGCCGGAGTTTTGAAGATCCGGTGCTTCAAGGCCAAATCCTTTGCCGCAGCAATTGAGGCGACACGGCTCGCTGTGCGCTGATTGGTCGGAGCTGAACTGCACGGCCAAGAATGGGGGCAATGCGGGTCAGGCTCCGGTTCGCCCCAACGGAGAAGCGCCATGGCTCAGGCAAAGTTCATGGAGCCTCACGGTGCGGAGGAATAACGTTTCGTGGCATCGGAGGCACGACCTGTCTCGTAACTTCGGCCTACAATTCCGCATATTGTCAGCTGTCCCCTAACAAGAATTATACGATATTCTGTGAAATTTGGGCGGGATGCGCCTGGCGTTGACTCGTTGAAGGGAGAAACATGGACACCCTGTGGGATAGCTTCATTTCGTCGATGAGCAGCATCATACTAGTTATCGTCCTCTTGCTCTGGATCAGGACGATCTTCGTTATCACCCCACAGCAACATGTCAGAGTGATCGAGACGTTTGGCCGCTACAGCGGTTGTCGTTCGGCTGGCCTGTCCATCAAGGCTCCTTGGCCTCTCCAGATCGCCCGAAGGCCCTTCTCTCTTCAGACCAAGCAGATCGCGCTTCAACTGGGCGTGAAATCAAAGGACAACGCCTTTGTGACCATGCCGATCAGCTTGCAGTATCGTGTCATCCCGAACGCCGTGAAGGCGGCCTTCTACGAGCTTCAGGATGCGGAAAAGCAGATCGAATCCTATGTGGCGACGGAGGCTCGCGCGGTTGCCGCCGCTAAAACCTTCGATCAGCTTTATACAGATCGGGACGAGTTCACGCAGACGGTGCGCGAATCCCTCGACGAGGCCATGAACGGTTATGGGTATGAAATTCGGGCCGTCCTGATCGACGATCCACGCCCGACAGAGGAAATGATCTCTGCCTTCAATGAAGTGCTTGCCTCGCAGCGGCGGCTGGAGGCGGCCGAGAATGACGGGGAGGCCGAGAAGATCAAGCGGACCAAAAGCGCCCAAGCCTCGGCAGCGGCCATGACGATCACGGCAGGCGGGATTGCGGAAAGCAGAAGCATCATCGCTGAAGGCAACGCGAAGGCGCTGGCGGCCTTTCGCGCCGACACGACCCTGACCGATAATGATGCGATGACCTTCATGATGGATATCAACCGCCTCGAAGCCTTGAGGGATGCGGCGACCCACGGTGGACGCACTGTCCTTGTTACGGGTGAAGGTGGCGGGGAGATGGCTTCAAAGGCGCTGCTTGGCACGCTCGCACCCGAGCTTGAGCAGCCTGCCAGTCCTGTCATGGAAAAGAAGCGGGCGCCTGTATCCAAGCCAGTGCCGGCATCCGATCAGGCCGCCGAGCCCGATCAATCCAGCACCGAGCCTGCGACATAGGATGGAGCCGTCGTTGCTCGAGGCTGTCATGATGCGCGGCGAGGAAGCCAAGGAACGCGGCGGCCTTTCTGCGCTACGGCTGGTCGACCCGGGCGAAGATCCGCGCATCCTCTCCACCAACCCCGATCACTTCTTCGGGAAGCCGTGGATGGGTGTAAGCGCATTGGCGTTCCTCGCCTTGATGGTGGCGTCCGCGCTTGCCGTGCGTTTCCTTACGATCGAGCTGTGGGACGGTAATTGGCCGTGGGTCTGGAACGCGACCTGGCTGATCGTGCCGTGGGTGGTTCTCGCTCCCCTGTGGTTATTCTGGATTTGGGGGCAGCGGCATTGCGCCCGGGTGAGCCGTGGCCGCAATGCGATTGCCGCGATGGTGCACGGAACGCCGACCGAGCGCGGGCAAGCCATATGGGCTTCGCACCCCGAGGGAGATGTCGTCAGCAGGCGAAAGCTCGATGTGCTGGTCGTCGCGGAATCTCCGGGCGGGGAGGCCATCTTCGTTGACGCCCATTTAAAAGCAAGGCCGAGGGCCCGTGGCGATTGGTACCGGGTCGGTGACCCTATATGGCTTTGGCGCGGTGAGAACGGTTGGATTTTCGGGCAGATCGCATTGCATGGGCTGGACCCGACCTATTCACCGGATGATGAGCCTCAGCCACCGACCTGGGAGGAGATGCACGGAGGGCACAGTCCTGAATATTTTGTGGCCAGACTGTCCGAACTTGCTGCCCAATATCGCGCCGGGGCCATGACGCGCGACGAGTACGAGACGGCGAAGAACCGACTGCTGGACATCGGATGACAGTGGAGAGGCGATCGCAATTGGCCAGCCGGCCATGCTCTTACCTGAGGGCGCAAGGGACTCCGTGCACCCCGGCGCACGGTCGCTTTCAGGAGAAGCGAGCCGTGCCCGTCCAGATACAAGGGGGTAGCCATGCATTCCAGCGCATCTGAGGCGCAGTGGCCGGGTGATCCATCGATAATGTGGGAGCACGCATCAGTCGGGCGGGTGTCGCGGGTGAAGCGGCCCCTCGAGGTGCCGTGGCCGGAGTCGGTCGACGAGGTTGCGAAGTGGGAAGATCCTGACGGCTTCGGTCGGACCGAACTCTACCATGCGCCGATCTTTTGGGTGTGCCTCCCCGTCGCCGCGCTTGGGTTCCTGATCTACGGAGCGGTTACGGATCCGGGCGGTATCGGGTGGACTGGCAATGTGTTCGACGAGTCCGTGCAGGGCGGACCGTGGAACTTCTGGATCGTCTGGGTCGGCGTCCTCCTATGGCTGCTGATCGCAGTCGGCGTGCTGGTGTTCCGGGCATGGTTCGTCGCATCGGAGGTGCACAAAGACAATGAGTGGATCTACCAGCATGGAATTCCCTGCGACATCCACCGGTCTTCATTCGACTGGTCCGATGGAGAAGGCGGGACCACCCCGACCTGGATTGCCATCGACCACCGGGTGCCGCACGAACAGGCGCGCAGGATCGTTTGCGCGTTCCGTGCCTGGCTGTCCGACGGCCACGTCCAGGGAGAACTGGCGTTCGGGTCGCTGTGTGAACATACGGTGATCGCTTCGGCAGAGCTGTTCGGCGAGGAAGCGGCGGGCGGCTACTTCGTAGGAAGGATCCCGGCAATCTGGACGGTCGACAAACTCCAGAAATACCGCTGGGTACTCGTCACGCCGCCCCGACCCGATGAGGCCGGTGACACCACCACGAACAACCGCCAAACCGACGCTGTCCCTGAATCCCAGTGGCAGCGGGCGAGCGTCACTGCCGTCCCGCCCGAGGAGAAACTGCTGAAGTTCCGTGCACGGCTTCGACGTCAGTCGGCGCGAAAGGGAGGCAAGGAGTTGGTCGTGCTTGGCAAGGCGCACCGCCAGCTGTGGCACAGCTGATGACCCCGGCTCCCCATTCACATGCCGGCCATGAAGGCGCGGATCATGACGAAGAAGGCTAAGCCTCCCGAGTCCTTGGGGATGCGGCTCCTGATGCGGATATTGGTTTGGCTCACCCAGCACTACTGGGCGCTGCCGGCCTTGATCATTGGAGGTGCGCTCGCGATTGTCATCGGCATCTGGTGGCTTGTGACCCTAGGCTGGGGCGACCTGCTTTTCTGGGTCGCGATCGCTGCCGGAATCATCGTCGGTGGGTTGACGCTTCACATGATTATCGAGGTGTCGATCCTGATGCGAAAGCCGCTGCCCGCGCTGGATCGAACGGCGCGAACTGCCACAGTCATGTTGAACGCCCATGATGGAGAGAGCCGCACGCTCTTGCTCCAATATACCGGGGCGGACGGTGAGGCTCACAACGCGCAGCTTGCCGACTATATCGACGAGAGTTGGGACGACACTTTCGTTCCGGGCAGCGAATGGCAGGTCTATGCTTTCCGTGACCCGGATTTTGCGGGCACCGTCGTGTTCCTGACGGAGGCGCACGACGAGGTGTGGCGCAGCGGATACGTGCTCGACGGCGTCCGGATCGGCGGCGAGTCCGGACCGGTGAAGCGGGGATCCGGATCCCCGTTCCTGAACGGGACTGGCAAATGGAGGTTCGAAACATGAACACCAGTCCCAGTGAAAGCGAAGGCATAGCGGACTATCCCAGTGCCGAGCACCGACATGCTTTCGACCGCACGCTGAACCGGGTCATGTGGATCATTGTGTGCGTACTGCTGGCCTGGCTTGTCGCCGGGTTCTTCCGGGACCCCGCGGCGTCGGGGCAGGAGCGGGTCATCGTGGGGCTGTTCGCCATCTGCTTCGCCGCGACCGTGGCCGTTACCTGGGGGGTATTGCAAGAAGCTACCCGCGCTCGACCGCACTCCCCGAGCAGCAACCGTCAACGGCCTCGAGACCTTTAACATGAAACCGGATTCCGAAAGCCAGATACCGACCTACGCACTCGCCACCGTGAGGGTCGACAGGATGCGTAACATCATCCTTGAGGCTGAAGCGGATATATCCGAGAGGGAACCGATTTTGTTTAGTAGCTCGGGAGACTCATGTTGACATTTCGGGCATCAGGCAGGTGCTGGCTTCCTATCCTTTCTGGGCTATTGAGCGCGATGCCGTCGGCATTTTCGCCCGCCTGGGCGGGTTCAAGCCAATCAGCGGAAAGTCTGCCGGGCCATTATTATCTTTCAGAAATCCGCGAGGTCGGCTCGGAATTGTTGCTGCAGGCCGATGGGCGTTTCCAATGGATGCTCGCCTACGGAGCGGTGGACCAGATCGCTGAGGGGCATTGGACCACAGACGGCATAACTGTCACGCTCATACCCCGGCAAGCAGGTGCAGAAAGCATAGCGTTCCGACTGGGTGAGAAGGCCGACTGGGGCGAACGAGCCACCCATTTCCTTGCGCATCGTCGTGAAGCAGAGGCGCTTCAACTTCGGGAGCGCCATTGTCCTCTTTCCTCGCTTTCGGGAGAAGAGGCCGTCGATATCGCGTCGGCCGATCGGGCTTTGGTCGAATCTGGTGACGTCACCCCACCGGCTTCTGTTGTTGCAGCCGCTCGGAACAGAGCGGATCAGGCTCGCGCAACAGCTCAGGCGGCGCTGGATCAGTTGAAGGCCCGCCCCGGATGGCAAAAGGACGTATCACTTGTCGAAGAGGCCGATTGGGCTCTTTCCGAGTTTCGAGAAAAGATCGCGATACTGCGTGGCATCTATGATCTGACCAAAACCCCTGGCTCCGAGACCGTACCGCTTGATTTTCCCTCAGAGTGCCGCCTTTCCGACTGGGAGAAGGAGGCAGCCGCCTTCCGTGGCGTGGCGATCCATGTCTTCGACCAGGAGCGCTACCTGCGTGGCGACGGCGTGCGGGTCGACGCCCGCTATGACAAGGGGCCAGTCGTCAGTGATATCGTATCGGGCGGCTATGCCTTTTTCCCCTTGAACGATGGCCAGCGGCTCACCGCGATCACCCTGTTCGCTCCGGGCACGACAGAAGGGTCCGTGACGACCCTGCCGGTGGCTTTGGCCCGACCTTCCGTTCAACTCGTGAATGCAGACCTAGGTGCCATGGTGAAGGCGCCGTTCGATCAGATGGTCCTTGTGATCAAGGCCGACGGAGCGCTCGCGTCCGAGACGATGATGCCGGGCGGCGTCTATCGCAAACCCGCTCCGCCGTCGCCCACTCCCGCATCTATCCCCGCCGACCCACTGGAACACTGCACTGCGGGTCCATCGCCTGATGCGGAAACCACGCGGTCTCTTTCGGTGGAATGGGAAGGTGAGATCGGCAGGCGGCTCGCGTCCGCCCAGCACTATCCACCGGAAGCCGCGCGGCAAGGGACCGAAGGGACCGTCTATCTGAAGCTGCGCGTCGAACGCAGCGGTCGGGTTACGCAGATCGCTATTGATCGATCTTCGGGCAGTGCGTTGCTGGATGAGGCCGCCATGAAGGCAGTTCGCCTTGCGCAGCGCCCGCCCCGAATTCCGTGCGATCTTCCCGATGAAGTCAATCTCGTCCTGCCCGTCCGTTTCCTGGCTCAATGAGCGAGGCATCTTTCGCTGCTGGCCAGTTCCCCATTGAGGGCGATCAGTAACCGTGCCGGGCGAGTTCTCGTCGGATCGCAGCGATGGTTTTGAAGCGGTAGCGTTCGCGGCGTCCGTCGCGGAAGTCGCAGTCGCAGCCAAGGCCGCCGAACAAGCGGCTCGGCTCCGCGAGATAGGTGAGGCCTGACTGGGGCGGACGGGGCGTGTCGAACAGGCGCACCTCGTAGAAGGCGCCGCCATAGTCGTAATGGACCTGTGGCCATTTGAGCAGGACGATCAGTTCACGATCGGCATCACGATCGGCATTGGCGAAGGCGATTGCCGCGATTTCCGCGATGCCACCTTCTTCCTCGGCGCTGGTGACAGTGACGCGTCGCCAGGTGCCGTCAGACCGTCGTACGAGCGCGACCAGTTCGCGCGTCTCGACGCGAAGGCCTCTCTCGTTGATACGCGCGGAAGGATAGTCGGCGAACACCGTTGGCGTACCGTTCCAGACGGTATCAACAATCTGGAGCATGTCCTCGGTCTGGTCCAGCACACGCGCAGCGAAGCGGACCGCACCCTCACCGGGCGCACGCTCAATCCCGGACGGCGCAGCGCCGATGAGCAGTAGCAGAGCGGGGATGAGGCACAGTCGAATTGGCATAACCTTCAATCCTTCTTGTCCAGTGCCTGTTCGGTCTGCGACTCGTTTACCATTTCATCGATATTGCGGGTGGCCTTGGCGACAAGCCCATCCGCTCGGCCTGCCGCTTCAAGAAACTCCTCACGCGAAACCGGGGCGTAATTGCAGCCGACGAAGAAAGTTTTAGAAGGTGGGGATGGCGGTAGTTCGGCGCCAAATGCAGCGGTTAAACTGTTGGCCAGAAGATTACCTGTCGGTTCGAACGCGCCCAGCATCGGACCTTCTTCCGGATCGATGAACGTGAAATATTGTTCGGCTGCCCTGATCGGCGCGCGCTCCAGATGTTGATCGCTGATCAGGGTCTGGGCCTCCTCCCGAGACAGGACAGTCACGATCCAGTCCTTCATGAAGAATATCTTGTCGATGCGGAATCCAAAGAAGGTAAGCGGTGTCCGCAGTTTGTAACCGTAGACACCGATCATGCCTTCGGCTTCCCGACCCTCATATTTGCGCATCCAGTCAGGCTGCTCTTGATGAAGGAAGAGGGCAGCGCCGAATGCCATAAGTGCGGCGTGCGATCGGCACGATAGTGCGTCCGTAAGAGTTTCCGGGGTCAAGGGGACGTCGACCGGCGGAGAATCATCGACGATCGCGACAGGATTTTCGAAACGATCTACCTCGTTCCCGTTCTGTGCCCACGCTGGAGTGCTGCACAGGACGTTGAGGAACAGAAAAGCTGCTAGCGACTGATACGGGAAGAGCAAACGTTTCATCACTACGCGACAAAGCGCGCGGGAAGGGAGTGTTCGGACAGATTGCCCCTGGACGCGAGCGGTTCGGCCACGAGGGGAGGGACGGGTACGGGACGCGAAGAGACTGTAGCGCCACTTCACACTTCCACTGCCGCGTAACGTCAACATTTACCTCTATCTCCAGTGATCACTACAAGTTGGTCTTAGGGTGAGACCGGGACCTATGCCATGGCGATCCGATCGATCACCCCATGCGACAACCGCGTTGACAGAATGCCGGTTACGGTGCGCGCCTACGATGAACGGCGCGGCACATGGCATTTTTCGTGGCACTGGCGTTTAGTTGATAATTAAGTTTTTGATAGAAAACATATTTTTCGTACGATTGATAATGGAATGGGAATGAGCGAAAGGGGTGATGCGGTTCGTCTTCACCCATAGCCATGCCTTTCCCGGCGGACGCGTCGCGCCGGAGGACGATGGCGGGGTGGAGCCCGGATGCCTGGTGGAATTCGGCGACGGCGTGACCGTCCTGGCCCAATGGCGGCAAGAGGGCGCGGATATGGTGCTGGACATTCCCGGCTACCGCACGGCGAAAGGCGCCATGATCGAACCGCGTCGCTGGCGTCTGGTCCAGGATGTCGAGGGAATCTGGCGTTCCCGGCGGATATCCGGGAACTGACCATTCGCACCGGCCTAAAGGACAGGTGGGACTATCCCTTCGGGACAAAGAGACTTAACGCTGCGTCATGGACAGGATCGCGCACCCCGTCGGCCACCCCCTTTTCCGGGACATGACGACCACCATTTTCGAGAAGATGTCGATGCGCGCCCGCGAACTGGGCGCGATCAACCTGGGCCAGGGCTTTCCCGACGGGCCAGGACCGCATGAGGTGCTGGAGGCGGCGGCCGATGCGCTGCTGACCAAATCGAACCAGTATCCGCCCATGGCGGGCCTTCCTGAGCTGCGCTCCGCTATCGCGGCGCATTATGCGCGGCACCAGGGATTGGACCTGATTCCGGAGGAAGTGATCGTCACATCCGGGGCTACGGAAGCGCTGGCCGCGAGTCTGATGGCGCTGGTCGGGCCGGGAGACGAGGTGCTGGTGCTGGCGCCGCTCTACGACGCCTACGTGCCGCTGATAGAGCGGGCGGGCGGCGTGGCCAAGGTCATCACGCTGACGCCGCCGGAATGGCGGATCACCGAGGACGCATTGAAGGCGGCGGCGAGCGAGCGCACCCGTCTCATCCTGCTCAACAACCCGACCAATCCCACCGCCGTCGTCATGCGCGACGGGGAACTGGCGCTGCTGGCGCGGTTCTGCGCGGCGCGCGACCTGATCGCGATCTGCGACGAAGTGTGGGAGCATGTGACCTTCGACGGCATCGGGCATCGGCCGCTGATGGCTTTTCCGGGAATGCGCGAACGCACGGTCAAGATCGGGTCGGCGGGCAAGATCTTCTCGGTCACGGGATGGAAGGTCGGCTGGATGTGCGCCGCGCCAGCGCTCGCGGCGCTGCTGGGGCGGGCGCACCAATTCCTGACCTTCACCACCGCGCCCAACCTGCAATGGGCGGTGGCCGAGGGACTGGGCAAGCCTGCCGAATGGTTCGCGCAGATGCGGGCGGACTATCAGGAATCGCGCGACCGCCTGGCCGAAGGGCTGGAAGCGGCGGGCTATGTGGTTCAGCCAAGCGCGGCGACATGGTTCCTTTCGATCGACCTGCCCGCTTCGGGCATCGACATGGACGATGTGACCTTTTGCGAGCGGATCGTCGAGGAAGCGGGCGTCGCGGCGATCCCGGTCTCCGCCTTCTATCCCAACGGCACGGTGACGAGCCTGGTGCGGCTGTGCTTCTCCAAGGCCGACGGTGTGATCGACGCGGCGGTGGACCGGCTGGCGCGCTTTCGCCAAAGCCTGCTTGCGGAGAGCGGAACGGCCCGCTAAGTTCCCCTTTCGTTCCAGAGCATTTTCAAGTCGGGTGAGCCGCAGGCCAGCGCGGCCAATCACCTGACGACTCGGAAAATGCGGAAACAAAGCGAAAGCGAGCCGCATGGATAGCCTGCCGATTCTGATTGCCGTTATTGCGTTGCTCGCGGGGCTGGGAGTCGGCTGGATGCTGCGCGGCAAGGCGATGGCGGCGCTGGGCGCGGAACGAGCGGATCTCGCGGCAAAGCTGGAGGCGGCGAGCCAGCAGCGTAACGGAGCCATCGCCGAGCTGGCGGCGACGCAGGAACGGGTTGCGGCGGCGGCGCGGCTGGATGCCGAGCGCGTGGCGCAGGCGGCGGCTCTGGAGCAGCGGCTGGATGCGGCGCGCGAAGCGCGGGAGACAGCGGCGCGGCAACTGGCGGCGCTGCAATCCGACGCGCAGGCGCGGGCGGAGGCGTTCGAGGCGCAGATCGTGGCGCTGAAAGAGGCCAAGGAGCAGCTTTCCGCGCAGTTCAGCGAGATTGGCGGCAAGCTGCTGCATCAGGCGCAAAACCAGTTTCTGGAACGCGCCGACCAGCGGCTGACCCAGGCGCATGAAAAGAGCGAGGCGCAACTCAAAAGCCTGCTCACGCCGGTCGAGACCACGCTCAAGCGCTATGAGGAAGGACTGGCGCGGGTGGAGAAGGAGCGCGTGGGCAGCTATGCCGAATTGCGCGAGGCGGTGCAGCAGGTGCAACTGGGCCAGGGGCAGGTGCGCGAGGAAACCGCCAAGCTCGTCAACGCCCTGCGCGCCGCGCCCAAGACACGGGGCCGCTGGGGCGAGCAGCAGTTCAAGAACCTGATCGAAACGGCGGGCCTTTCCCCCTTCGTCGATTTTCGCGAGGAAGTATCGGTCGCGGTCGAGGAAGGGCGGCTGCGTCCCGATTTCATCATCCGCCTGCCCGGCGACCAACAGCTTGTGGTCGACGTCAAATGCTCGCTGGAGGCTTATCTCAACGCGGTGGAACAGGTCGATCCGGCGGCGCGCGACCGCTATATGACCGACCATGCGCGCGCAGTGCGGACCCATGCCGACGCGCTGGGGCGCAAGGCCTATTGGGAGCAGTTCGACAAGGCACCGGACTTCGTCATCATGTATGTGCCGGGCGACAATTTCGTCACCGCCGCGCTGGAGGCGGACATGGAATTGTGGGAGCGCGCGGCCAAGAACCGGGTCATCATCTGCGGTCCTGCGACCTTCCTGCCGCTGGCCCGCACGCTGGCGGGCCATTGGCGGCAGGCGCGGATGCAGGATCAGGCGCGCCAGGTCGGCCAGCTCGGCAAGGAACTCTACGAGCGGCTGGCAGTGGCGGCCGGGCATTTGAAGCGTGTCGGCTCCGGCCTCACCAGCGCGGTGGACAATTACAACAAGTTCGTCGGCAGCTTCGACCGAAGCGTGCTCCCGGCTGGACGCCGCTTCCGCGACCTCGACGTGGAAACGGGCGGCAAGGAGATCGAGGCCGTCGAACCGCTCGAAGCACTGGTCCGCGATTCACAGGCGGAAGAAAGCATTCGCGCGCTGCCGGATGCGGCGGAGTAAGGCTACGGCTAGTCAGGATAGGGAGCGGACCTTGCAGAGGTCCTCTTTCTCCCGTCCGCTTCTGGTCGTTTGCCGTCATTCGAAGCCCCAAAGATTGCAGCCCGCCCCCGCAACTGGCATGGCATTAGCCATGGCACGCATCGGCCTTCTTGGCGGTTCTTTCAATCCGGCGCATGAGGGGCATCGGGCGATTTCGCTGTTCGCGGCTGAGGCGCTGGGGCTGGATGAAGTGTGGTGGCTGGTGTCGCCGGGCAATCCGCTGAAACCGCGGGCGGGGATGGCGCCCCTGCCCGCCCGGCTTGCGCGGGCGCGGGCGATGGCGCGGCGGGGGCCGATTCGGGCCACCGCGATCGAGCGTGAACTGCATACCCGCTATACCGTCGATACGCTGCGCGCGATCCGTGGCCGCTATCCGCGGCATCGCTTCATCTGGCTGATGGGCGCGGACAATCTGGTGCAGTTCGCCCAATGGAAGGACTGGCGCGGCATCGCGCGGCAGATGCCCATTGCCGTGATCGCCCGTCCGGGTTATGATGGAGCCGCTCATGGCTCTCAGGCCATGGCTTGGCTGCGGCGTTTCGTCCGGCCCGCGCGCCAGAGTGCAGACTGGACGGATTGGAGACCGCCGGCGCTTGTGCTGTTGCGCTTTCGCCCTGATCCAAGATCGGCGACCCTGCTTCGGCAGGCGGACCCTCTCTGGCATCGCGAATATGAACAAACGCGTGTGCGCGATCCGCTCACGCGCCGGATGATTGTCTAGAAGGAGTTTTTTTGTCCAGACCCCAGCCCGCCAACGACACGGCCCAAAATGCCGACAGCGTTGCCGCCCTGCACGACCTAGTCCTTCAGTCGCTTGACGACGACCAGGCGCAGGAAACCATCTCCATCCCTCTCCAGGGCAAGAGCAGCATTGCCGACCATATGGTGATCGCCAGCGGGCGTTCGTCCCGTCAGGTCGCATCGATGGCGCAGAAGCTGGCCGAGCGGATCAAGCAGGCCACCGGCCGCTCCGCGCGGATCGAAGGGCTGCCGGTCGCCGACTGGGTGCTGATCGACGCGGGCGACGTGATCGTCCACCTGTTCCGGCCGGAAGTGCGCAGCTTCTACAATCTGGAGCGGATGTGGGGCTTTGTCGACGCGCCGACGGCAGGAACGGCCTGAACGCAGGTTCGACAAGCGCGGCGCGAGCGTTTAGGGAGCGGCCATGCTGCTCCACATCATCGCGCGCGGAAAGATCGGGCGCTCGGCCGAAGGGGAACTGGTCGAGCGCTATATGAAGCGGCTGACCATGCCGCACCGGATCACCGAGATGCCCGACCGGGGCGGCAAGCTGCCCCTCGCGCCGCCCGGCACCGTCACGGTGATGCTGGACGAGAAGGGCAAGCAACTTTCCTCCATGGATTTCGCCAGGGGTATCGAGGGATGGCGCGACACGGGAACGCGGGAGTGCCGCTTCCTGATCGGCGCGGCGGACGGCTTCGACGATGCGGATCGGGCCAATGCCGACCTGCTGATCGCTTTCGGGGCGATGACATGGCCGCATATGATGGCGCGAGCGATGCTGGCGGAGCAGCTCTGGCGCGCTTGCAGCATATTGGCGGGCCACCCCTATCATCGCGAAGGTTGAGCGCGATTGCTCGCCCGCGGGCGCGCTTTGCGGCCGATGGCGGTTATGGATTGGCGGACATTTCCCCAGCCGTCATGCCAGCCCACTGGCCGAGATCAGCTTCGCAAAACGTGTATCAGCATATCGCGCAATCCTCTGTTGTCGCCGCATTGTTTTCGGCGAAAAACCGGTTCCCACTTTCCCACGCGATGCTCTAGGTTGGCCGGCATGACGGGCGGGGACGCGAGCTTGCGTTGGAAATGGAGCATTGCTGCGATGCTGGCCGGTGCCTTGGCGACAGGAGCCGCGCGCCTCCCGGCGGCGAACGGCGGCGCGATTGTCCTGCCCGGCACGGCGGGCACGACGCTGGAGCAGGAACAGACCACGCTCAAGGCCGCGCGGCGCCAGTCGGACGAGGCGCGCGACCGTTCGCAGCGCCTCGAACAACAGGCGGCGCTCGCCCGCGACGAAGCCGATCTGGCGCAGCGCCGCGCCGCCGCCATGGCCGCGCGGATACAGGAATCGGAAGCGGATATTCAGGCGGCGCAGGCCCGCATCGCCATCATCGCGCGGCTGCAACGGGTGCAGGCGGCGCGGCTGGCGGCGCGGCAGGAACCTGTCGTGCGCCTGACCGCCGCATTGCAGATGATGGCGCGGCGGCCGCTGGCGCTGACGCTGGTGCAGCCGGGGTCGGTGACGGACGCGGTGCATATGCGCGCGGTACTGGCAAATGTGCTGCCGGCGATCCGCGAACGCACAGCGGGATTGCGCGAGGAGCTGGATCGCAGCCGCGCGCTGCGAGCGACGGCGCAGCAGGCGGCGGATGCGCTGGCGCAGGGCCACGCGGAACTGAAACGGCGCCAGGCAGCGCTGGAGCAACTTGGCGCGCAGAAGCGGCTGGCCGCGCGCGACTATCGCACGACGGCGGGGCTGGAAAGCGAGCGTGCGCTGGCGCTTGGGGAAAAGGCGCGGGATATCGTCGACCTGATGGACCGGCTGGAGGAAGCGGGCGACGTGCGCGACAAGCTGGCGCGGCTTTCGGGACCGCTGCCGCGCCCGGCCCGGCCCGATCAGGCGCAGGCCCCCGCTCCGCAGCAGGACAGCGCGAACCGCACCCCGCCGCCCTATCGCCTGCCCGTCATCGGCCAGCTCGTGACCGGCATGGGCGAAGTGAACGACAGCGGTGTCCGGTCGCGCGGCCTCACCATCGCGGCGCAGGCCGGCGCGCAGGCCGTGGCGCCGACGGCGGGGCGCGTCGCCTTTGCCGGGCCGTATCGCGGCTATGGCCAGATCCTTATCATCGACCATGGGCAGGGGTGGACCACGCTCATCACCGGGCTGCATCGTCTGACCGCTACAGTCGGCGAAGCCGTGCGGCAGGGCGATCCCGTGGGCATGGCGGGCGCCGGCCGGCCCATGGTCACGATCGAACTGCGCCGCAACGGCAGGCCGGTGGATATCGTGCCGCTGGCTGGGTCGGGATAGGTTTTTGAGGATTGGATAGCTTCAAACCCACGCCGAAAGTCGGGGTTTGGGTGGTTTTCTGCCACCCATTGGTGAAAATGTCGGCTCCGCTCCATGCCTTCGCGTGAACCTAAAGGCGTCAGTTCACGCCACCGCCGGTTCCAGCAGCCGGATAGTCCCGGCCTCCGCATCGATTTCCGCGCGCACGCCGACCGGCAGGCTGAACTGGCTGGCGACATGGCCGAACTGACCGCCCTGGAAGGCAGGGATACCCAGCGGCTCCAGATGCTGTTGCAGCACTTCCGACAGGGTGAAGCCGCCATAGGACGGCCCGTCCGCCATGCAGCCGGTGCACTGGCCGAAGACCAAACCGGCCAGCTTGCCCAGCACGCCTCCCAACGCCAATTGGGTCAGCATCCGGTCGATGCGATAGGGCGCTTCGTTCGTGTCTTCGATGAAAAGGATCGCGCCGGTGAAATCGGGAAGCCACGGCGTTCCCATCAGCGCCGCCAGCACGGTGAGATTGCCGCCCAGCAGCCGTCCGCTCGCCTTGCCGTGACGAAAAGTCCTGATGCGGCCGATGCGCTGGACCAGCCGGTCTTCCTTGCCAACCGGATTGACAAGCGTGGGCGTCGCGCCGTCGAAGGCGATCGCGCGGAACGCGTCCCAGGAAAATGCGGGCCAGCTTGCCGAGGCATTGGGACCGTGGATGGTAGTGAAGCCCGCCTGGGCGGCGAACGCCAGATGCAGGGCGGTGATGTCGCTGAAACCGATCAGCAGCTTGGGGTGGGCGCGGATCGCCCTGAAATCGAGGAAGGGCAGGATGCGCGCGCAGCCCCAGCCACCGCGCACTGCGAAGACCGCGCGCACGTCCGGGTCGGCATACATGGCGTTCACATCCGCCGCCCGGTCCGCGTCCCTCCCCGCCAGATAGCCATGGCGTTCCACCAGATGACGCGCCGGTTTCGGCGTCAGCCCCATGGCGGCGATGGTGTCATTGACGAGGTCGAGGTCGAAGGCGTCATCGGTGAAGCCCGCCGGTTCGATGAGGCCCACCGTGTCGCCGGGGCGCAGGCGCGGCGGCCTGACGAGGGAAGTTGGGGGGCTGTTCCGTTCAGCGGGCGCTCCGGCCGCGACAAGAGCCGCGCCCATGGCCGCGATCAGCGCACGGCGGTCTAGGGGCATCATCAATAGCGGCTTTCATCCTTGCGGCGATAGCTGCCGCGCGACCAGTGCAGCTCGATATCGGAATAATGGGCATTGCCCGACGGGATGCGGCCAATGCCGAAATCGGAAAGGCCCGATTCGGGTCCAAGCCTGCGGACCCATCGGCCGCCGACCACCTTCGCATAAGGTGCGGGATAGCCGGTCGCGTTATTCCGCGGGATGATCGTGGGGTCGATCCGGGGCATGGGCTGCCTTCCTCCTCCTGCTGGTCAAGCGGCAAGGCTTTCGCTAACGCAGCGGCATGGATATGACCAGCACCAATGCCGACGCGGTGGCTTTGGCCAAACGCCTGATCGCCTGCCCTTCCGTAACCCCCGCCACCGGCGATGTATTCACCGTGCTGGAGGAGATGCTGACGCCGCTCGGTTTTACCGTCGACCGCTTCGTCGCGGGGGAAGCGCCCGACGGGCCGGTGGAAAATCTGCTGGCGTGGCGGACGACCGGGCCGGGGCCGCATTTCGCCTTTGCCGGGCATCTGGACGTGGTGCCGCCAGGGCCGGGCTGGACCAGCGACCCCTTCGAGCCGGCGGTGCGGGGCGGCCTGCTCTACGGGCGGGGCGCCGTGGACATGAAGGGGGCGATCGCCGCCTTCGTCACGGCGCTGCACGGCCTGTCCGACGACCTGCCCGGCACGATCAGCCTCATCATCACGGGCGATGAGGAAGGGCCGGCGGTATACGGCACGCTGGCGCTGATGGACCGGATGGCGGCACGCGGACTGCACCCGGACATTTGCCTGGTGGGCGAACCGACCTCCACCGCCCGGCTGGG
>Ga0182743_1002301_pt1 | contig 16998 bp, 12 predicted proteins | sample eDN3rd30CKraftOP_FD_128522 | JGI IMG/M metagenome (GOLD analysis project Ga0182743, IMG submission 128522) | Enriched Organic Plus compost microbial communities from Emeryville, California, USA - eDNA 3rd pass 30_C Kraft OP (version 2) (version 2) ... | reverse complement strand
GGGACTCGATTGCACGGGTGGCTCGTCGAGGTCGAGAATCCATCCGCCGTCGTGTTGTTCTGCCACGGGAACGCGGGGAATCTCACGCATCGGACCGATCTGCTGCTTTCGATGCAGAACTACATCGGCGCGACGGTGCTGGCGTTCGACTATCGAGGCTACGGACGAAGCGAGGGTTCGCCCGATGAGCAAGGAGTATTGCAAGACGCGCGGGCGGCGCGAAAGTGGCTCGCCGAACGAACGGGTGTCGCCGAGCAAGACATTGTGTTGATGGGGGAATCGCTCGGCGGCGGCGTGGCGGTCGATCTGGCAGCCAAGGATGGGGCGCGCGGGCTGGTACTGGAAGACACGTTCACCTCGCTCCCCGATATGGCCGCCTATCACTACTGGTGGCTGCCGGTTCGGCTGCTGATGCGCAGCAAGCTCGATTCGCTCTCGCTGATCGGCGACTATCACGGCCCGCTGCTGATGTCGCATGGCGACGCCGACAAGATCGTGCCGATCGAATACGCCCGGCGGCTGTTTGACGCCGCGAACCAGCCGAAGAAGTTCGTGGTCGATGGCGGATACGACCACAACGATCCGCGAACCGGCAAGTTTCTTCAGGAGCTGAAGCTGTTTTTGGAGGGTTTGCCGCCGTCGTTGTCGCTGCCCTAAGTGTTCGCAGCGCCGAAGACGCACTCGCCCGCGTGCAGCGTCGCGCGGATGTGGAGCGGCTTTGTCAGATCGCTGGGGAAATCAAAGAGCGTGAGCGTCGCTGGAGCGCCGACGTCGAGGCGACCGCCGTCGTGACCGATCAAGCGGGCCGGCTGACGGCTCGCCAGGTCAATCGCTTGCGCGAGGCTGAGGCCGCCGAACTTCATCGCCAGCGGCACGCAGCCGTGCAGCGGCAGCGAGGCGCCGGCGAGCAGTTGGGGCTGACCGGCGGGGACGAGTTTGCCGCTCGGCAAGAGTTCGACTTCCCCCAGGCCGGTCGAGTAGCGCCCGGCTGGCATGCCGGCGAGCGCGGTGATGTCGCTGACCAGAACGCAGCGGCTGAGCGTCTTGGCGCGGAACATCGTTTGGACCACGGCGGGCGGCAGGTGATGGCCGTCGGTGATCAGGCTCGCCGTCAGGCGGTCTTCGGCGAGCTGGTCCCAGATGTAGTTGGGGTGCCGTCGAATCTGCGGATGGGCGCCGTTCCCCAAGTGGGTGCTCATGCGAGCGCCGGCGTCGACGGCTGCCCGAATTTGATCGCTGTTAGCCGCCGTGTGGCCGACCGCCACCAGCACGCCGCTGTCGGCCACGCGGGCGATGAACTCCGGAGCGTTGTCGTACTCGGGCGAGACGGTGAGCAGCCGAATCGCCCCTTCGGCTGCGTCTTGCAAGCGGCGAAATTCGTCCCAATCGGGAGCGCGGACGTGCTGCAGCGGATGGGCGCCGCGGGGGCCGTCCTGCGATGAGATATAGGGCCCTTCAAGATGAATGCCCGGAATGCGGAGCGCGACATCCGGCCGCGTTCGTCGCGCCTCGGCGATCACGCGAAACGACCGCGCGAGCAGCTCGAACGAATCGGTCGTACAGGTCGCCAGGAGCGAGGTGACGCCGAAGGCGTCGTGCGCTAGGGCCGCCCGGGCGACTTCCTCGACCGTGAGCGTGGGGGAATTGAACTCGACGCCGCCGTAGCCGTTTACCTGCAGATCGACGAGCCCCGGAGCTACGATCGGCAGCGACTGGCCTTCTTCGGCGGGGACGATCGCGGTTATGCGGCCGGACTCGTGCGAAATCTGGACGGGGCGAAGGGTGTCGTAACGGCGGGCGACAAAACTGGGCATCGGACGAATCGCAATCGGTCAATTGTGGTAGCGGAACTGGCCAGAATTCAGCTACGCGGGGGGCTCTCCAACGTTGGGCGGCGCTTATGGTACCATCCTCGCACCATGGAAGCGAAGCGTCATCGGCGGTGTGCATTTCTCACGCTCAAGGACCCAACGGGCTACGTCATCGACGACGAGCTGGCCTACGCGCCACTTGCGGAGCTGGGCTGGCGGGTGGAGGCGGTGCCGTGGAACCAGGCGGGCGTCAACTGGCGAGCGTTCGACGCCGTCGTCATTCGGTCGACCTGGGATTACACGCACGAGCCACTTGCGTTTCTCGACTCGCTGGCCGAAATCGAACGCGCGGGCGCGCCGCTGTTCAATCCGGTCGACGTGGTTCGCCGAAATTATGACAAGCGCTACCTGCGCGAGCTGGAAGCGAGCGGCGTGCCGATTGTGCCGACCGTCTGGCGCGACCGCCTGCAGCCGGGAGAGCTGCCCGAGTTGTTCGACGAGCTGGGAGCGGCGGAAATCGTCGTCAAACCGGTGGTCGGCGCGGGGGCCCGCGGAGCGTTTCGCGTCGCGCGCGATCAGGTGCAGGCGCAGCAGAAGGCGGTTGAAGCCCATTACGCCCACCAGCCGCTCATGGCTCAGCCGTTTGTGGCGTCGGTCGAGACCGAGGGTGAATATTCGCTGTTCTACTTCAACGGCGAGTTGAGCCACGCGATTGTCAAAACGCCGAAAGCTGCCGATTTTCGCGTGCAGGAAGAGCATGGCGGGCGGATTGTCGCGGTCGAGGCGACGGACGAGCTTCGCGCGGCTGGGGACCGTGCTCTCCAAACGCTCGCCGAGCCGCTGCTGTACGCCCGCGTCGATCTGATTCGCGCCCCCAGCGGCCAATTTTGGCTCATGGAGCTGGAACTCATCGAGCCGGCGCTTTATTTCCGAATGGATGAGGAGTCGCCGCGGCGATTTGCGCGTGCGCTCGAGCGTCGCGCGCGTGGTTCAGCCGACTAATGGGCCGATAGGGAAGGTGCGTCGCTCTAACGAACTCATCCCCTGCGGCTCGCCGCCCGCATTTGGATTGTGTAACCCGCAACGCTCGCTTATTCTTGGTGATCCGCTGGAATTTGCGAGTGTTTCTTCGGTAGGCCTCTCCCTACGTTTGGTTGGTTCATGAATCTGCTTTATATCGTTCTGCCCGCCGCTGCGGTCCTGACCGTGGCCTATTTCACCTACGGTCGGCTGCTCGCCCGGCTCTTGCGACTCGATCCGAAGGCGACCACTCCCGCGCACGACCTGCGAGACGGGCTCGACTATGAGCCGCTGGAAGCTACGTCGCTCTTGCCGCAACACTTTTCGGCGATTGCGGCGGCGGGGCCGATCGTGGGCCCGATTGTCGCCGGCATGACGTTCGGCTGGGGGCCGGCGCTAGCTTGGATTCTGGTCGGCTCGATCTTTATCGGCGGCGTTCACGACATGACGTCGCTGGTCGCATCGATCCGCCATCGGGCTCGCTCGATCGCCGAAGTGGTGCGCGAGCACATGAGCCAGCTCTCCTACACGCTGTTCCTGACGTTCATCTGGATTGCGCTGGTCTACATCATCGTCGCCTTTACCGACGTGACAGCCGGATCGTTCATTGGTCCGCCGACTGAAGAATCGGGCGGCGTCGGGGGCGGGGCCATTGCCACGTCGTCGCTGCTCTACCTGGTGCTGCCGATCATCATGGGGCTGCTCATCAAATTCGCCAAAATGCCGCTGAGCGTCGCGACGCTGATCTTTGTGCCGCTCGTGGGTTTGGCGATTTGGGTCGGCAAATACATTCCGTTCGACGTGCAGGAGATCTTGGGCCTGCAAAACGCCGGCGACGCGCGCAAGGTTTGGGACGTGGCGCTACTGATCTACTGCCTGGTGGCTGGCATGGTGCCGGTTTGGCTGCTGTTGCAGCCTCGCGGGCATTTGGGTGGCTACTTCCTCTACGCGGCCCTGGCTGCGGGCGCGATTGGGCTGGCGTTGGGGGGCGCGACGGTGGAGTATCCGGCTTTTCGCGGCTTCACGGTCGATACGGTCGCCGGCAAGCCGACGCCGGGAGGCATCAACACGGTTTTCCCGGCGCTATTCATCATGATCGCCTGCGGCGCGTGCTCCGGCTTCCACTCGCTCATCGCGTCGGGAACCACCTCGAAGCAGCTCAAGACCGAAACCGACGCCAAGTCGGTCGGCTACGGCTCGATGCTGCTCGAAGCGATGGTCGCCATCGTGTCGCTCTGCTGCGTGATGATGTTCGCCGAGGGGTCGGAAAAGCTGAATCCCGCCCAGCCGAACGCCGTCTACGCCAACGGCATCGGCCGGTTCTTGGAGGTGATCCGCGTCAATCCGTCGTTCGGCATCGCGTTCGCGCTGATGGCGTTCACGACGTTCGTCTACGACACGCTCGACGTGTGCACGCGACTGGGGCGCTACATCCTCCAAGAGCTGACGCACCAGCACAATTTCTTCGGCAAGATCTTTGGCACGGCGCTGACGGCTGGCGTGCCGCTGTTCTTCCTGCTGCGGCATCCGAGCACCGCGGAGACGCCCGTCTGGCGCGTGTTCTGGAACCTGTTCGGCGCGAGCAATCAATTGCTCGCCGCGCTCACGCTGCTGGGGGTGACGGTGTGGCTCTGGCAGACGCGCAAGGCGTGGTGGGTCTGGATCGTGACCGGCCTGCCGACCTTGTGGATGTACGTCATGAGCATGTGGGCGCTCTACGCCCTCACCTGGCCGAGCTTTTATAAGGATGGCCACTTCAACGTGCCGACCGATCCGGTTCCGTGGGCTGGCATCGTGCTGATCGTGCTCGCGCTGGTGATGCTCTTCGAAGCAATCCGCATCCTGCTCTCGCTCGGCACGCCTCCTTCGACGAAGCAAGAAACCGTGCCGGCGGCGTCGGTAACGCAGGCGGTGGGGTAACGCTCCGAGAGCCGACCAAAGTCGTGGCTGAATTCCAGGCGAATTCAGCCAATGCGATCCTCGCTTGCGAGGCGTCTGAATTCGGGCGAATTCAGACGCGGGCGGCTGCGCTATGCTGCGCGCTTGGCGCCAAGGTAGGTCTGGACGCTGACCGGCGCGTCGACGTGGGGGAGCGAGGGATCGTTGCGGATCGCTGAGGCGACTTGCTCGAGCTGCTCGACGACGGTGAGCGAGAGATCGACAAACACAAACTTGCGGCCGCCAAATTCGCAGGCGCCGCCCCCTGCCCCGCCGAGCCATTCCTGACGGACCGTGTAACCCAACCGCTCTGCGAGGGCCATCGTTTTTTCGAGCAATTCCACCGTGTGCATCCTGCACCTCCTTCTGGCCTTCGAACTCGATCGAAGGCAACTCGCGGCGGATTATAGCCCGCCCCCTTCATGCCGACCAGCTTGATTCGTCGATAGGAGTTGTGACGTTAAATCGCCTGGCGCAACATGTTAAATCGCGCGGTTCGGTAAGCGAGTGATGCCAGGAGAAGCTGTGAACCCAGCGAACCTGCGGCCGCTGCAGCGACTTTGCGGGCGCCCTTGCCTTGGTTTGGCGAAGGATTTGAGATGACGAGTTCGAAGCAGCCGCGGTCCATGAGCCTGGAAGACGAGATCGAGTCGCTGAAGGCTCAGCTCGTGCAGGCACAGAAACTGACAGCACTCGGCGAGCTAGTAAGCACGACCACGCACGAATTCAACAACGTGCTGATGACCATTTTGAACTACGCCAAGATGGGCTTGCGGCACAAGGACGAAGCGACGCGCGACAAGGCGTTCGACAAGATTCACACCGCCGCCCAGCGGGCTGCCAAAATCACCAACAGCGTCCTCGGCATGGCCCGCAACCGGGCTGCCGGCTTCGAGCCGACAAACCTGCAGGAACTGATCGAAGAAACGCTCGTGCTGCTCGAGCGCGAGCTGAGCAAGTACCGCATCACGGTCGAAAAGCAGTACTCCGAAGCCCCGCCGGTCCAAGCCATCGGCAACCAGATTCAGCAGGTCGTCCTCAACCTGCTCATCAACGCCCGCCAGGCGATGCCCAACGGCGGACAGGTGCTGATCCGCATCGAACCCGATCCGTCGGCCAAGATGGTAAATCTGGTCATTCGCGACACGGGCGCCGGTATTCCCAGCGAGAAGCTGCGGCGGATTTTCGATCCGTTCTTTACCACCAAGACCGGCCCGGACGAAACCGGCAAAGGGGGAACGGGACTCGGCCTGTCGGCCTGCCGCAACATCATCGAAGCTCATCGCGGCCGCATCCGCGTCGAGAGCACGGTCGGCAAAGGGACGCAGTTCACGATCAAGCTGCCGATGGCTGAGAAGTCGCCCACGGCCGCGCCGATCGCGGGCACTGCGGCCACGCTAAATTCGCCGACGCAAGCGACCGTCTAGATTTCAGTAACCGGCGTGGCCGGGGCTGGAGCGTATTCGCGAAGCCCCGGGGCTCCCCTCGCTGCTCTTAGTCCAGCCCCGGGCGCCCCGAGAGCGACGAGGGTGCTCGTCGCCTGCGGCTGTTCTTACAGGCCTGGCAGGCGTTCCAGAACTGGTGGCGGGAGAGCTTCGGGCTGAGCGTTCGGCTGCAGCGATGTCGGCGGCTGCAGGAGCGGCGCGGGGGACGGCGTCGTCGGGGCGTCGTCCGGCTGCAGCAGGTCCTCTGGCTCGATGGGAGCGTCGATTGGCAGCCGTTCGGGCGCGCAGTCGACTTCCAGACGCATTTGCAGGTCGCTCAGGATGCGCTGCTCCAGCGAAACGTCGCGGCCGATTGGAATCCAGCCGAGCGTGACCGCGGCTCGCCCCGGCGGCCCCGTGAGGCGAACGATCGTGCCGTCGTGCCGCTGCGTGGCGCCGCCGGCGGTGGCGTTTTCCGGCTTGTTCAGGTCTTCGAGCTCTTTCTGCACGACGACGTCGAGCAGATAGCCCCCTTCGGTCGGGATGATGCGCACGGTCGCTTTGCGGCGGATCGATTGCAGCGTCGCGTGCAGCCGTTCGTAGCCGGGCGTCGAGTCGCCGCGCCACGGCTCGAGCAGCGTGGAGCCGATCTTAGGATAAGTGTCGATGCGCCCTTCGGTCAAAATGCCGCCGATCAGCCGCACGCGCTCTTCGCGTTCGATTTTGAAGTAGTCGTCGACGGCGTCGACCGTCTGGTTGTGCAGAAACTCGCGATCGATCGCTGGCACGAACATCGGGTTGTCGAGCAGCACAGGCGGACCGTCGTGAAATCGGCCCAGACGCGGTACAGCACGGCAACCGAGCAACGAACAGCAGCTTGCCAGAATGGCCAGCGCGCCGCGCCGGCTAATCCGCCGCTGGTTCGCGTGGTTTTGCAAAGCGTCCTCTCCGCCAGCGGTCATTTAAAACCTCCAGGGGGAAGGTGAGGTGGGGCGCGTCGCCGTGGCGGGCGTTTGCTGCATTGGCAGCGGCTGAATCGGCAAGGCATGCCCCGGAACGGTTGCCGCGGCGGCAGCCGGGAGCGTCGTCGCGTGAGCCGAGGGGGGACCGTCCTTCACTTCGATCATCAAAAGCGCGTCGGCGCGGCCGGACGATTCGAGCGGATTGAGAAAGCTCAGCAGCCGGTTCGGCTCGGGGCCTGGGCTGGCAACGACGCCGCAGCTCAGCAGTAGTACCTGGTCGGCGTTCCAACGCAGCCGCTCGTGAAGTCGCCAACTGACGAGTTGCGGCACCTGGATTTCGGTCTTTTGAATCTGTCCGGCGATCGGCACGTCGAAGGTGACCGGCACCAGCCGTTCGACCTGGTCGATGTTGCACTTAATGGCCACTTCCATCTGCTTGCCGTCGAGGCTCGGCAGCGGGCTGAGCTGAAGCTGAAAGCCTTCTTCGATCTGGCCGTTGATCGTCTCATAGCCGGGCCACATATCGGGGCGCAGACGAATCGTGCGCGGATACATTCGCGGCCGCGTGCGGACGATTCGTTCGTCCTGGCCGTTCACGGCTTGCAGCACCGGGGCGCCTTGCTCCTTGAAGTCGGCCCGCTTGCGAAGCTCGCCCATCAGCACGGCTGCGTCTTCGCGCGCGAGAAGCCAGCCGTCGATCCCAGGCGAATTGACTTCGATCGGCTTGAGCATCGGAAGCGCCCTGCTCCGCCAGCCGGGGCTGTTGAGCGTGATGACGCGAATGACGAGCGTCTTTTCCATGACCGCCGTGGCGAGGAACCGCTCGACGAGGCTGCGCACGCGTTCCTGCGTGTCGGCTGTGTGATAGACGCGAAGCGTGTTGCGGTCGGCATTGAGCACGCCGACCGGCTGAGTAAACCAGAGTTCGGTTCCGGTCTCGCGCAGCACCCAATCGATGATCGCTTGCTCGGGGCGATCCGCTTCATTGAAACGGGACGTGTACGGCGTGATGTCGTACTCGCGCCAGATCTGACCGCCGTCGTTCGGCAGCGTGCCGTTCCCCTTCGAGACGCGGAGGCTGTTGCGGATCTCGGCAGGCGCCGGCGGCGGAGTGGCGCCGGTGACGTTCGAGGTGAGCCTGGTCGGCACCGGTGTGCCGCTTGGCGAAATCGGCGTCACGGTGCTTGCGGGCGGAGGCGTCGTGGTCGTGGCCCGCGAGACGCCAGCCAGAGGCGGATTGCTGACGGGCGCCGCGTTGTTCGGCGCTGGAGCGGCGGGGCTTGGCGATACTGACGCACTGGGGGGCGGCGCGGCTGGCGGAGCGGTAGCTGTGCTCGGAATGGGCGAGAGCGGGATCGTGGCCGGCTGCGGAGCGACGGTTGAGGGAAGCGTGTTCGCCGGCGGCTGAGTGGGGGGAACACTCGGCGCGGGCTCTAGCGACAGCGCTCCGGCGGTTGTCGGCGGAGTGGGCGTGCGCGACGCGGTGGTGGTCGCCGTCGAAGGAATTGTGGAACTTCCAAGTTGAGCCACCGCAATGCCCGCAAGGCCGAGCGCCAGGGCCAGAGTGGCCACTGCCAGGCGAATGCGTATGCGCTTGCTCATCGGCCGCCTCCTGTCGGCTAGGTCGTTCGCTCGCGTCGTGCGACGAAAAACTTCTCAAGGTCAATTGGGGCGGGAGTATACGGACGATAGCTGAATGGTGAAAGATCGAATCTGCGCCGGGCCGATCGATGGCATGGCGGCGATCCCGCATGGCCGGTCCGACTGCTTTTCGGTCTTTTCCGGCGGCGAGCTAGCTGAGACAATCTGCAGCCGCATGGTGGAGGCGGGACGCCTCCGCGAGATCGATGTTTCTGCAAGACAAGTTTCCCGCGTGACGCCATCGTCGCGGTTTGGGATGCGAAAGGATTCGCCGGTGCAGCGGTTCGGACATTGGCTGGTCTATCTCCTGGTGCGGGTGTTCATTTCGCTCGTGCAGGCGGTCCGGATCGAGACCTGTCAGCGGGCGGCCCGCGTGCTAGCGTGGCTGCTATACGACGTCGTGAAGCTGCGTCGCCGAGTGGTCGACGAAAACCTGTCGATCGCCATGTCGGAACTCTCACCCGCCGAGCGAACCCGCGTCGCTCGCGAGATGTGGGAGCATCTGATCCTGATGGTTTGCGAGATCGCCCACGCGCCGCGGAAGATTCACGAGACGAACTGGCGCGACTACGTCACCGTTAGCGGCAAACCGGAGATGGTTGGCCTGATGCTCTCGGGGCGGCCGTGCGTGGCGGTGACAGCCCACTTCGGCAATTTTGAGATTGCCGGGTTCATCAGTGGCGTGCTCGGTTTTTCGACCTTCACGGTCGCCCGAACGCTCGATAACCCGTATCTCGACGAGTACCTCAACCGCTTCCGCGAGCTGAAGGGGCAATTCATCCTGCCAAAGGTGGGGAGCGCCCCGCAGGCCGACGCCGTGCTCGAAACCAACGGAACGCTCGTCTTGCTCGGCGATCAGAATGCCGGCAAACGGGGCGTCTGGATCGACTTCATGGGGCGGCCGGCGTCGTGCCACAAGGCGCTGGCCCTGTTTACGCTTCTCAGCCGGGCGCCAATGATGGTCGTCTATTGCCGCCGGCTGGAGCAGCCGCTGAAATTTGAGTTTGGCCTGGCCGGCGTCGCCGACCCGCTCTGCCTGGACGACGAGCAAGGGGACGTCCGCGGCCTGACGCAGTGGTACAATCGGTTGTTGGAACAAGAAATTCGCCGCACGCCCCACCAATATTGGTGGGTGCATCGCCGCTGGAAAGAAATGCCGCCCCGGCGCCGCTCGGCAAAGGCGGCCCCCAGCGAAGCCCTTCAAGAGCAACGACCGGCTGCGTGAACACGACAAGTCCTACCCCAGAAAGCGATTGGCATCGGCTGGCAGCAGTGAGCGAATGTCCTCCCGGGAGTTCGCTGGAATGCGTGGCAGCGGATCGGATTATCGCCCTGTTCAACGTTAATGGCGAGTTCTTCGCCCTCGACGGCATCTGCCCACACCAAGGAGGACCGCTCGGCAAGGGGCGGCTTGAGGGTTGCGTGGTCACCTGCCCCTGGCACGGGTGGCAATTCGACGTAACGACCGGGCAGCACCAGACCAGCAAATCGCTGACGCATCCGAAGTTTGAAACCCGCGTGGCCGAAGATGCCGTGTGGGTCCGCGTGCCGCCATCGAGTTAGCCGCGTTTGCGGCGAAGCTCGGGCCGCGTAGATTGATAGCGGGCGGCTGGCCGATAGGATGATAGGCCAGCCGAAGTTCGACCACGATCGCCCGCAGACAGGTTGGCGCTGCTCCGAGCGTCGGAGACCGACCGCGTTAGGTAACTCTCCTTGATTCGCTACCGCCCCTTTCAGAACTGGGATCCGCCGGCGCTCGCCGAGATCTGGCGCTCGCAGCCACCGCTGCGCGGGCGAATGCAGCCGGTCACGCCGGCTATGCTCGAAGACCTGGTCTTCTCGAAGCCCTACTTCGACCGTCACGGCCTGATCCTGGCGGTCGACGGCGCTCGGCCGATTGGCTTCGTCCATGCCGCGTTTGGGGCGAACGAAGACCTGACGGGCATCGACGAGCAGCAGGGCTCAATCCAGATGATTCTCGTCGCGCCGCACCCCGACCGCGCGGCGATCTCGCTGGAACTCGTCGCAGCCGGCGAAGACTATCTGCGGCGCCGGGGAGCGAAACAGATCTACGCCGGCGTGCAGTTTCCATTCAACGGCTTCTACGCCGGGCTGTACGGCGCGTGCGACCTGTCGGGCATTTTGGGCTCCGACGCGCAGACGCGCGAGCTGCTCTCGGCTGCAGGCTACCGCGAGGAGAACAAGCGGGTACTGCTCCATCGATCGCTGATCGGCTGTCGCTCGGTGATCGACTTCAACCAGATGCAGCTTCGCAAGAAGTTCCAGGTGAACTGTTGCAGCGAAGTGCTGCCCGACAACTGGTGGGAAAACTGCGTTTGGTCGCACGCCGAATGGCTGCGGGCGACGCTGACCCTCCGCGGCGGCAGCGATTCGATCATCTCGGCGACTTTCTGGGAGATTCTGCCCCTGTCGCGAGCCTGGGGCGTGCGAACGGTCGGCCTGGTTCGGCTGGAAGACACGCCCGAAGCCCGCGAAGAAGGGCTCACGACGCTCCTGCTGGGCGAAGCGTTCCGCCAACTCGCCGAACAGCACATGGCCCAGGTCGAGGTGTCAGCCCCGGCCAGCGACGAGGCGCTACTGAAGATCTACCAGCAGCTCGGCCTCGTCGAACACGACACCAGCGGCCTGTTTCGCAAAGAGTGTTAGCCGCGATTGATGGTCGGGTGAGCCTCGCTTACGCTCGACCCACCCGACATCGGAGTCGTCAAACTTACTTCTTTAGCGCCGCCAAGGCCTGGCGGACGGCGGCCAATTGCTCCTGGGCCTGAGCCAGGCTATCGCGTTCGGCTTGAACCACGTTGGCTGGGGCGCGGGCGACGAAGCCTTCGTTGCTGAGCTTGCTTTCTTTCGCCTTGATCAGGCCGAGCAGCTTTTGTTCGAGCTGCTGGTTCTTGGCGATTTCGGCGTCGACGTCGATCAGGTCCTTCAGATCGACGTACAGCTCCATGCCGGGCAGCGCCGACTTGCTGCTCATCGGCGGCGCCGTGACGCTAGGGCCCATGCCGGTCGACGCCGCGTTGGCCATCGTCTGGAAATAGCTCGCCATCGGCTGCAGGAGTTTTGCCGTGGCTTCGTCGCACTTGAGGCTGAACTCAATGGCGACGCGATTGGCGATGTTCTGCCGGCTACGCACTTCACGCAGCGCGGCGAGCACCGCTTGGAACGTGGCGAACTGAGCTTCGGTTTCCTTGTTCTGCCGCGCGAGGTCGGCGATCGGCCATGGGGCGACAATCAGGAACTCGCTCGCCTTCTCCGGCTTCGGCAGGCCGCGCTCGGGGGCGATTTTGCCGAGATTTTGCCAGATGTCCTCGGTGATGTAGGGCATCATTGGATGCAATAAGCGCATCAGCACGTCGAGCGTGTGGGCGAGCACACGTTGCGCGACGGGGCGCGACTCGGGATTCTGCAACCGAGCCTTGGCGATTTCGACGTAGAAGCTGCAGAACTCGTCCCAGGCGAAGTCGTACAGCGTCTTGGCTGCGTCGGCGTAGCGATAAGTTTCAAACGCTTCGGTCGCCTGCTGTGTGACCGTGGCCAACCGCGAGAGCAACCAGCGGTCGTCGACCGAAAGCTGGGCGTCGTCGACCGGGCCCGGCGCGTAGTCGGCCAGGTTAATCATCGCGAAGCGGGCTGCGTTCCACAGCTTGTTGACGAAGTTGCGGGCCACTTCGAAACGTTCGCTCACGACGGCAGCCTTGGGCAGCGCCTTGTCCTCGTCGGTGCGAGCCCACTGCGTCGAAAACTCCTTGCCGCACTTCGTGCAGGCGACGCGCGGCAGCTCGCGGTTCTTCTTCGTCTGGTCGACCAGCGTCTGGCAGTGCGGGCACTCGAACTGCACCGGCATGCGCACGTCCTGCGTTTCGGTCGTCAGGGCTGCCAGGCCATAGCGCAGCGCGTCGGCGCCGAACTTGTCGATCACGTCGAGCGGATCGACCCCGTTCCCCTTCGACTTGCTCATCGTCTCCCCATAGCCGTCGAGAATCTTGGGGTGGATGAACACTTCGCGGAACGGGATTTCTCCCATGTTGTTGAGGCCCGTCAGCACCATTCGCGCGACCCAGAGGGTGATGATGTCGCGGCTGGTGATGAGAACGCTGGTCGGATAGTAGTACTCCAGCTCCGGAGTCTTCTCCGGCCAACCGAGCGTGCTGTGTGGCCAGAGAGCGGAGGAGAACCAGGTGTCGAGAACGTCGGGGTCTTGGACAAAGCCGCGGCTTTCGACGGCGTTTTCCAAAGTCGCGTTTTCCTGGCGCAGGCAGAGTTGGACTTGAACGCCTCCATCCTCGAGCTGTTCAAGTTGCGAGTGGATTTGCTCGGCGGCTTCGGAATTGTTCGTCAGCCACTCCCGGAACTCGATAGCCTCCTCGTCCTTCTCGAACTTGCGCGTCCAAATTGGGATTTGGTGCCCCCACCACAATTGCCGGCTCACGGGCCAATCGCGTTTTTCGCCGAGCCAGTCGAGATAACTCTTGGCATAGCGCGACGGCACAATCTTTACGCGGCCGTCCTGCACCGCGTCCATCGCGAGCTGGGCGAGCCCCGGCCGGCCGTCGTCGTGGTCGCTCATCTTCACGAACCACTGGTCGGCCAGGTACGGCTCGATCGGCGTCTTGCTCCGGTCGGAGTGGGGCAGTTCGATCTCGCGATCCTCGACGTCCTTTTCGGGATCAAAGAGGCCGAGTTTTTCGAGGTCTTCGATCACCTTCACCCGGGCCTTGGCCATCGTGAGCCCCTGATAGGGACCGCCGTTGGCGTTGATCGTACCATCGGGGTTCATGATGTTCACCATCGGCAGCGACTGCCGCTTGCCCACTTCGTAGTCGTTCGGATCGTGGGCGGGCGTGATCTTCACGCAGCCGGTGCCCATTTCGGGCTTGGCCCACTCGTCGGCCACCAGCGGGATCGGCCGGTTCACGAGCGGCAGCATCAATTTGCGGCCGTCTTTGGCCATATCGCGCAGCAGTTCCAAGTGCGGCAGCATCGTCTTGCGCCGCTCGACGACGTTGTCGATCTGGGTCTGGATGGCTTCCTTGTCCTTGGCGGGCGCCTTTTCCAACCGTTCGCGCAGTTCCACCTCGACGGCGTCGAGGGCTTGGGCCGGATTGGGATGCACGGCCACGGCCGTATCGCCGAGCATCGTTTCGGGGCGCGTCGTGGCGATCGTCACGTGCGTCGGTTCGCCCGGCTTGGGATCGATCACCGGATAGCGGAAGCTCCAGAAGTGTCCCTTCACCGTTTCGGTGATCACTTCGTCGTCGCTCACGGCGGTTTGCAGGAACGTGTCCCAGTTCACCAGCCGTTTGCCGCGGTAGATGAGCCCTTTGCTGAACAGGTCGAAGAACGTCTGCCGCACGGCGCGGGCGCAGGTTTCGTCGAGCGTGAACCGCACGCGATCCCAGTCGCACGAACAGCCCATTTGCTTGAGCTGCGTGAGAATTCGCTTCTCGTACTGATCCTTCCACTGCCAGATGCGCTCGACCAGCTTTTCGCGGCCGAGGTCGTGCCGCGTCAGCTTCTCTTCCTCCCGCAACCGACGCTCGACGACGGCTTGCGTGGCAATGCCCGCGTGGTCGGTCCCCGGCATCCAGAGCGTGTTGAAGCCCTGCATGCGGTGCATGCGAATCTGGATGTCCTGCAACGTGTTGTTGAGGGCGTGCCCCAGGTGGAGAGCGCCGGTCACGTTCGGCGGCGGAATGACGATCGTGTACGGGCCCTTGCTCGGGTCCTTTTCGCCCGGCTTCGGGGGCTCGGCGTGAAAGAAGCCGCGCGACTCCCACTCGGCGTAGAGCTTCTGCTGCCGATCGGCGAAGTCGAAGCGGTTGGGGATCGATTCGGGGGAGAATTGGGTGGATGACATGTATGGGGGAGCCGCGGAGCGGCGCTAGGAAGTAGCCCCGGCCGTGAGTCCGGGGTTTTCTGGCCAATGTTGAATCAGAGCCGCGGAGCGGCGACACCTTTGTGTTTGTGCCGCCGCTCCGCGGCTGGTGTGTTGTTCTGCTGGTTTACCCCCGGCTTGCGCCGGGGGCTATTGCCGGTCGCCCTTTGGGGGGCTTTGCTTTTCCGTCCCAAGCTCCACTTGGCAGCGAGCAAACGCTACTTCTGCTCATCCTTCCAGAGCTTGTACTCAATCGCGTCGACCAGGGCGAGCCAACTGGCTTCGATCACGTTTTCGCTGACGCCGACCGTGCCCCAGGTGTCTTTTTCGTCTGCCGTTTCGATGAAAACTCGGATTCTGGCAGCCGTCCCCGCTTCTTCGTTGACGACGCGAACCTTGTAGTCGACGAGGCTCATCTCACGCAGACGAGGGAACAGGTCGCTGAGAGCTTTGCGCATCGCGGCGTCGAGGGCGTTCACCGGGCCGTCCCCTTCGGCCACTTCATGCAGCTCCTGGCCACCGACGCGCAGCTTGACCGTCGCTTCGGTGACCGGCTTGCCGTCGCCGGCTGCCGTAACCGCCACATGGTACTTGATGCGCTCGAAGTGGGGCTGGAACGTGCCAGCCACCTTGCGCACCAGCAGGTCGAACGTCGCTTCGGCTGCTTCGAACTGATAGCCGGCGGCCTCCATGGCGACAACCTGAGCCAAAATGGCGTCCATCAGCGCCCGGTCTTCGCCGAGGTTGTGCTTGGTCGTCAGGGCGGCGATGTTCGAGCGTCCCGACAGCTCGCTGACGAGAATGCGCCGTTCGTTGCCGACCAGCGCCGGATCCATGTGCTCGTAGCTGCTCGTGGCCCGCGCGATGGCGTGAACGTGCATGCCTCCCTTGTGAGCAAAGGCGCTCTGGCCAACGAACGGCTGACCGGGGCGCAGGTGCAGGTTGGCTTGCTCGTAGACGTAGCGCGAAAGCTCGGTCAGATGCTCAAGCCCGCGGCCGCCGAGGATGTGATACCCCTTCTTGATGGCCAGGTTGCCCATCACCGAGATCAGGTCGGCGTTGCCGCACCGTTCGCCGACGCCGTTGATCGTCCCTTGCACCTGCTGGGCGCCGGCGTCGACGGCTGCCAGCGAATTGGCCACAGCCAGTTCGCAGTCGTTGTGCGTATGGATGCCGACCGGCACGTTGAAAGGTTTCAGCGTTTCGATTGCGAGCTTCGTCCGCTCGGCAATCGCTTCCGGCATGCTCCCGCCGTTGGTATCGCAGAGAACTACGATGCTCGCGCCGGCTTCGGCGGCGGCGCGGATGGTCTGCGCGGCGTACTCGGGATTCGCCTTCCAGCCGTCGAAGAAGTGTTCGGCGTCGTAGAAGACTTTTCGGCCCTGGCTGACGAGGTAGCCGATCGTCTCGCGGATCATGTCGAGGTTTTCCTCGAGCGACACGCGCAGCACTTCGGTCACATGAAAGTCGTGCGTCTTGCCGACGATCGTGCAGACCGGAGCGCCGGATTCAAGCAAGGCTTTCATGCCAGGATCGTCGGCAGCCTTCACCCCTTTGCGGCGGGTCATGCCGAACGCGCAAACCTGAGCGTGCTTGAGCTTCAGGTTGCGGACTTTTTGGAAGTATTCGGCGTCCTTGGCGTTCGAGAGGGGATAGCCGCCTTCGACGTAGTCGATGCCCATTTCGTCCAGGCGCTCGGTAATCTGCAGCTTGTCCTGTAGCGACAAGCTCACCCCTTCCCCTTGCGTACCGTCACGCAGGGTGGTGTCGTAGATTTCAACCGTTCGCATGAAAACGATCCTTTTTGGACATCAAAAGTAGGTTCCGGCCCGTCGTCTCCCCCTCTCCCTCTGGGAGAGGGCCGAGGTGAGGGAGCCCCCTAATAAGGCGCCCGCCAAGCGCACGTACGGCCGCGCGCCAGCCAACAAAAAAAGCCCTGAAACCCACGTTGGGCTTCAGGGCTTGTATCGTGCTCGCTTACGCTCGCCGCCCTTAGGCCCGGTTCCCCCCAATAATAATCACGACGCCGACGCTCGCCGGGCGAACGCAGCTCTGGTTAATCGTGATGTAGGGGCAGCCGGACATTAAGGTATTGCCTCACAGGGCGATACAGCAAGCCTACGTCGCCTAAACGGCAATGTCAACGGAGGACACGTCAGGCGGAACAAAGTTCGCCCCGCGCTCAGGAGGAGGGTGGCTGGGGCTGGACCGAGCGCAGCGAGGGAATCCCCGGGACCTGGCCAGTACGCTCCCCCGAGCCGCCCAGCAGCTACGCAAGCCGTCTATTCATGTACTGGGCGACCGTC
>Ga0182743_1002300_pt1 | contig 16999 bp, 19 predicted proteins | sample eDN3rd30CKraftOP_FD_128522 | JGI IMG/M metagenome (GOLD analysis project Ga0182743, IMG submission 128522) | Enriched Organic Plus compost microbial communities from Emeryville, California, USA - eDNA 3rd pass 30_C Kraft OP (version 2) (version 2) ... | reverse complement strand
GGCAGATCGGGCTTCTTGGCGTGGAGCAGCGGCAGCGCGGTGATGCCGTCCATGTCCGGCATCTCGACGTCGAGCAGGACGATGTCGGGATCGGACGCTTCGAGATCATCCAGCGCGCGGCGGGCGGAGCTGTGCGAGGCGACGACTTCGATGCCCTCTTCGGCCCGCAGCCAGCGGGTGACGAAGCCGCGTACGACGATGGAATCGTCGACGATCATCACGCGGATGGGGGAAGACTGGCCGATGAGGTGGAGGCGGAATCCGGCATAAAGGTGCTTTCCGGTTACGCGACAGCGGATCTCAGATCAGGCCGACTTCCTGGAATTTCGCCTCGACGATCTCCTGGTCGAAGGGCTTCATGATGTATTCGTTGGCCCCCGCACGCAGGGCGCGGAGTTCCTTGAGGAATTCGTAGCCATCCATGACCGGCATGTTCCAGTCCAGCAGGACGGCGTCGGGCATGGCCTGCTTGCACTGGTCCAGCGCCTGCTGACCGTCCTCCGCCTCCGTGATGCGGAATTCGAACTTTTCGAGGATTCGGCGCGCCACCTTTCGGATCACGCTCGAGTCGTCCACCACCAGACAGTGCTTCATCGCCGTTTCCTTTTTATCCCCCGCAGCCCGACGGATCAGGCCGCAACCGCCTCACGCCCTTGCGCCAGCACCCGGTCGACATCCAGCACGACGAGCAATTGCCCATCGAGCTGATGCACGCCGTCGGACACGCCGGCCCAACGCGGATCGAGATTGGCGGGATTGGGTTCACGCGTCGCCGGATCGAGCTTCATCACCTCGCCGAGCTGGTCGATGAGGATGCCGTAGGCCTCGCCGCCGAAATCGATGCCCACCGCCATATTGGTGCGCTCGCCTTCCTTCTCGGCCGGCGGCAGGCCGAGCCGCACGCGCATGTCAATGGCGGTGACGATGCGGCCGCGCAGGTTGAGCACGCCCGAAACCTCCGGCGGCGCCAGCGGCACCCGGGTCAGGCGGTCGGGCACGAAGACGTCCTGCACGCGGTTGATCGGCAGCCCGAAGAGCTGGTCGCCGATCATCACGGTGACGTATTCGGTGTCGTCCTGATGCGTGTCCTGAGCGCCGCTCATGCCGCATTCTCCAGATGGCGGGTTTCCTTGAGGGCCGCGACCAGGCCGGGCCGGTCGAACTTGGCCACGTAATCGTCGAAGCCGGCCTGCCGGCCGCGCTCAAGCGCCGCCGGCGAGGATAGCGAGGACAGCGCGATGATCGGCGTCGCCGAATGGTGCGGGTCCTTGCGCAGCGTCTCGGCGAAATCGAAGCCGTTCATCTCCGGCATCTCGATATCGCTGACCACCATGTCGAAGCGGCGGCCCGAGCGCAGCAGCGCCAGCGCTTCCTCGGCGCTCGGCACCGAGGTCACGTCATAGCCGGCCGCCCGCAGGACGGGGGTCAGCATGTTGCGGAAGAAGGCGCTGTCGTCGACGAAGAGCAGCTGGCGCGTCAGCGCCTCGCCCTTCATCTCCTTGCGCTGCAGCCAGTCCTCGAAGGCCTGCGGCAGGTAGTGCGCGACGTCGATGATCTCGGTGGCCTGGCCCTTGATGACGGCCGAGCCGAGGATGCCCGGCACCGACGAGGCGATCTCGATGTTGAGGCGGTCCTCGACGATATCGACGATCTCGTCGACGATCAGGCCCATCGAGCGGTCGTCGTCGGTGAAAACCAGCAGCGACTGCATGCCCGCTTCGCGCAGGCGGGTCTCGCCGCTGACCGGGATCAGCGGCATGAGCTGGCCGCGATACTGCGCCAGATGGCGGCCGTTGGAATATTCGATGGTCTTGGCGTCGATTTCCTCGAGGCGCGTGACCAGCGACAGCGGCACCGCCTTCGGTTCGGCGCTGCCCGAGCGGAACACCAGGAGCGAGGTGGTCTGGTCGCTGGTGATGGTCGCGACCTCTTCCTCGTTGTAGTGGCGGCTGTGGGCCGTGATCTCGGAGCCCACGGCATGGGCGATGCCGTTGGGATCGACGATCATGATCACCGAGCCGTCGCCGAGGATGGTGGTGCCCGAGAACATGGTGATGTGGCGCATCCGCGACGCCATCGGCTTCACCACGATTTCCTCGGTGTGGAAGACGCCGTCGACCACCAGGCCGAAGGTCTGCGCACCGACCTGGATGATGACGATAAAGCCGGAATTGTCCGGATCCTCGGTCGTCGCCTCGCCGAGTTCGAGCAGCTTGCGCAGGTGGATCAGCGGCAGGAGCTTGTTGCGCAGCCGCAGGACCGGCGTGTTCTTGATGTGCTCGATCTTGTGCTCGGACTGGGAATTGGCGCGCACCAGTTCCACCACCGCGATCTGCGGGATGGCGAAGCGGTCGCCGGCCACCTCCACGATCAGCGCCGGCACGATGGCGAGCGTCAGCGGAATCTTGATGAGGAAGGTGGTGCCCTCGCCCTGAACCGACTTCAGGTCGATGGTGCCGCCGATCATGTCGATATTGGTCTTCACCACGTCCATGCCGACGCCGCGGCCGGAGACGCTGGTTACCTGGCTGGCGGTCGAGAAACCCGGATGGAAGATGAACTTCTGGATCTGGGTCTCGGTCATGCGATCGAGCTCGGCCTCGGAGGCCAGATCGTTCTCGATCGCCTTGCGGCGGATGCGGTCCACCGCGAGGCCACGGCCATCGTCGGCGATCTCGATGATGATGTGCCCGCCCTCGTGATAGGCCGAGAGGCGGATCGTGCCCTTGTCCGGCTTGCCGGCCTTGCGGCGCGCTTCCGGATCTTCGAGGCCGTGATCCGCGGAGTTGCGGACCATATGGGTCAGCGGATCCTTGATGAGGTCGAGGATCTGGCGGTCGAGCTCGGTCTCGGCGCCGTGCATTTCAAGCTCGATCTTCTTGCCCAGTTCCTGGGAAAGATCGCGCACGATGCGCGGCAGCTTCTGCCAGGCATTGCCGATCGGCTGCATGCGCGTCTTCATCACGCCTTCCTGCAGCTCGGCGGTGACGTTGGACAGGCGCTGCAGCGGCGACTTGAATTCCGAATCCTCGTGACGGCGCACGATTTCGAGGAGCTGGTTGCGGGTCAGCACCAGCTCGGAAACCATGGTCATCAGGTGTTCGAGCGTGTTGACGCCGACGCGGATGGTCTGCGAGGCGATGCTGGCCTCGGCCTTCCCGCCGCCGCCTTCATCGTCCTCGAAGGCGGGACGCGCGGCGCGCGGCGGGGCCTTCTTCGCGGCAGGCGCTTCAGCCTCGGCTTCGACCGGAGCTTCCATCACCGGCTCGGGTTCCGGCGCGGCGACGGGGAGGCTTTCGGCAACCGGCGCGGGCTCGACGGCGGCGACCTCGACCTCGGTTTCGCGGAAGGCCCGCTCCAGTTCGTCCAGCGACACCTCGCCCGGGCGCAGCGCCCGTTCCAGCGTCTGCACGATCAGCGGCGCGTCCTCAGCGGCAGGCTCGGGCTCCGGTTCGGCGGGGGCCGCGTTGGCGGCCGCCTGCGACATGGCCTCAAGCTGGCTGATGATGTCGGTGTCCTCGCCGTCCGGCTCGGCTTCGTTCTGCTCGAGTTCGGCGAGAAGGACCTTGATGCGGTCGATGGAATGCAGCACCAGCGACACCGCGTCCGGCGTCACCATCGCGCCGTCGCGGAACTTGCCCATCAGGGTTTCGGCGGCGTGGGCCAGGGCTTCCAGTCGCGGCAGACCGAGGAAGCCGCACGTGCCCTTGATCGTGTGCACGAGCCGGAAAATATTATCGAGGATCTTGGCGTTGTTCGGGTCCTGCTCGAACTTCACCAGTTCCACGTCGACCACATCCAGCGACTCGCTGGTTTCGGTCAGGAATTCCCGCAGCAGATCATCCATCAAAGGCGCCCCCCGGCGGCGCAATGCGCGTCTTTGGGCGACAATGTGGCGGTCAATAGGTTACCGCGCGGTTGAGGATGGCCGCGGCAGAGCTGTCCTAAAGCAGAACGGCTTTAGGTTTATGTTTATAGTGAAAAAAGTCTTTACAGGTTCCCGGAGGCTTCATTGTCTTCCGGGAGGCTTTCACCCGCAACACTTTCGGTGCCGCTTTCCTCGGCTCCGCCGACAACGGCGGCCGGCGCCGCCAGGATGACCGAGGCCTCGCCTTCCATGGCCGCGACGACCGTCATGCCCGCCGCGCGCGCGATCAAGCCCGTATAGAAGGGCTGGATCACATGCGCGTCCACCCGCCCCTCCGGCGGCACACCGCGCAGGAGGTCGGGCACATTGGCGGGAATGCGCGCCGAGGTGCCGGTGCTGGTGATGCGGAAGCTGCCCTGCTCGCCCTCGACCACGCCGTCCACGGCGATGACGCCGCCGCGCGGGATCGTGGTGACCGCGATGACGAGGAGATTGAGCAGGAGCTTGACCTGGTTCTTGGGCAGGAAGGCCCGGGGCAGATTCCAGCGCAGCTCGGTCTTGTTGTCGTGGACAGCGCCGCGCGCCACCTGCTCGGCATCGCCGAGGTCGATGGCCGCTCCGGCCGAACCGGCCGCACCGAAGGCCAGGCGAGCGAACTGCAGGCGGGCGGAAGCCTGGCGCGCGCTCTTCTTGACCAGGTCGAGCGCGAATTCCCGCATCTGCGGATCGTCTTCCTCCTCCAGCACTTCGAGGCCGTTGACGATGGCCCCGACCGGGCTGATCACGTCATGGCACAGGCGGCTGGAAATCAGGGCGGCAAGATCGAGGGCGTCGATCTCGATGGGCGCGGACATGGGAGCTCCTGGCGCTTGGCCGAATCATCTGAAGGGAAGGCCAGCTTCCGCGCCAGCTTAAGCTCCGCCTCCCTGCGGGCTCAAGCGCATGGTCGCAAAGACCCCGGCTTTCGCGTATGAGAGCGGCAACCACATTCCCCGCGGACCATCATGCCCTCTTCCCCGACCGCTGCTTCCGACCGCACGGACCTCGCCTTTGCCTTTGCCGATCTCTCGGCCCGCGCCGGACGCATCATCCTCGATGTCGCCGCCGCCGGGGCGGTGATCGACCTGAAGAAGGACCAGTCGCCGGTCACCGACGCGGACCTGCGCGCCGAGGAAATCATCCTGGAGGGACTGGCCCGCCTGCTGCCCGGCGTGCCGGTGGTTGCGGAGGAGCTTGCCGCGGCCGGCGCCCTGCCCGACGTCGGCGGCACTTTCCTGCTGGTCGATCCCCTGGACGGCACGCGCGAATTCGTCGCCGGCCGGCCGAACTACACCGTCAATGTCGCGCTGGTGGAGAACGGGCGCCCGCGCATCGCCGCGCTGCACGCGCCCGCGCTCGGCCTGACCTATTGCGCCGCCGACACCTGGGCCGCCCGCGCAACCCACGCGCAGGATGTCCTGCCGCCGCGTGAGACCTATGCCCCGATCCACACCCGCACCCCGCCGCAGGAGCGCGTGGTGCTGGCCAGCCGCGGCCATGGCGATCCCGTCACCGACGATTTCATCGCGGCGTTGGGCAACGTCGAGCGGCAGAAGCTCGGCTCGTCGATCAAGTTCGTCTACATCGCGGAAGGCTCGGCGGACGTCTATCCGCGCTTCGCGCCGACCATGGAATGGGACATCGCGGCGGGCGACGCCATCATCACCGCCGCGGGCGGCGCCGTGCTGACGCCCGAGGGCGAGACCTTCGCTTACGGCAAGCCCGACTTCCGCAACGGCTCGTTCGTCGCCTGGGGCCAGGCCCCGCGCTGAGGGTTCCCGCTCAGGGAGCCAGGTCGGCCTTCAGGCGCGTCCAGTCTTCCTGCAGCGCCGCCGTGTCGGTGGTGGCAAGGAAGCTCTCGCGGTTGCGCGGGCTGGCGAAGAGATAGAGCGCGCCGTCGCGGACGAGAAAGAGCCCCGGCTTGCCCGGGCGCGGACGCAGCCGTCCCACCCCGACGGGGTCGTAGCCGCCGAAGCGCGGCGCGTAGCTCTCCGGCGAATCCAGGAAAAGCGCCCGATTGGCGGCATTGGCGAAGCGGAACACCGCCCCTTCCCACACCGCCTCGTGCGCCGGGCTGCCGAGAACCGGTTTTCCCTGGAGGAAATAGGCCACCGGATCATAGCCCGACAGCGCGAGCCCGGTCAGCGGATCACAGGCGATGGTCTCGGTCAGCCCGATCGAGCCGCCGGCCCGCGCCAACGGCACGGTGGCAAGGACGATGGGGACGGCGAGGGCGAAAATCTTGATGCCGGAAGTCTTCGCTTTGGACAAAGGCACTTTCGCACGGGCGGAACGCAGGATCGACATGATTGCGATCTAATAGGCGCCTTGTCTTGAGATTCCGCGAAACATCGTGATTAACGAGAAGTGAACACATTGCGCTGAATCTGTCGCAGAAATGGCCGGCCTCGCTCCGGCCCAATCGAATTTCCAGGAGCCTCTCCATGGCGCTTCCATCTGTCTTCCGAGTCCGCCTGCTGCTGGCCGCCCTGGCCGCCATGACGGTTCTCGCCGCCCAGCCCGCCGCTGCGCAGTATCGCCAGGGTTACGGCCCGCAGGGCCAGGGCCAGAACCAGAAGGACACCTATTCCAACGAGGAAATCGTCCGCGAAGGCCACCGCTTCTTCGGCACCGCCTCGCGCGAACTGGCCGAGCTGGTGGAGAAGGCCGCCTCGCGCTGGGGCCGCCCCAACGCCTACATCCTGGGTGAAGAGGGCAGCGGCGCCTTCATCGCCGGCCTGCGCTATGGCGACGGCACCATGTTCACCCGCAGTCAGGGGCAGCGGAAGGTCTACTGGCAGGGCCCGACTTTGGGCTGGGATTTCGGCGGCAACGGCACGCGCGTGATGATGCTGGTCTACAACCTGCCCTTCGCCGACGCGATCTATCGCCGCTTCGGCGGCATGAACGGCTCGGCCTATGTGGTCGGCGGCTTCGGCATGACGGCGGTGAGCATGAACAACATTGTCATCGTTCCGATCCAGACCGGGGTTGGCCTGCGGCTCGGCATCAATGTCGGCTATCTGAAGTTCACGCCGAAGGCGACCTGGGTTCCGTTCTGAGCCGGTCTGCGGATCACCGCAAAAAACCACGAATGCGCGCCGCACTGGAACTTGACGCGCGCCCGTGGCATGAGAAGGCGTCTCAGCGTCTGCGGCAGGTTTTCGTGTGATGGTCGAGCCGCTTCTCTACGCCGCGCTCGGCTTTCTCGTAGCGAGCCTGCTCGGCCTGTTTGTCTGCCGCGCGGTGTGGAACCGGGCCGTGCGCCTGACCACCAAGCGCGTCATGCGCCGCCTTCCCCTGTCGCGGGATGAGATCGTCGCCGCCCGTGATTTCCTGCGCGCCGAACAGGCCGTGGCCATGCTGCGGCTGGAGCGCCAGACCGAGCGCATGCGCGAACGGCTCGGCGAGGGCATGGCCGAACTCGGCCGCCGCGACGCAACCATCCACGAACTGCGCACCGCCCTGGCGTCGAAATCCCCCGGCACGGCGACCCAGGATGAAATGGTGCGGCTCTCGGCCAGCCTTGCCGAGGCGCGCGCCAGGATCGCCGCCATAGAGACGGAACGCGAGGAATTGCGTGGCCAGCTCGACACCCAGCAGGTCGAGGCGGCGGCCCTTAACACCGACCTCGCCAGCCGCGACAGCGAGATCGAGACCCTGCAATCGCGCCTCCGCGCGGCGCAGAAGGAAGCCGACAGCCTTCGCGACCAGCTCCAGGCCGACAGCGGCACCGATCCGGAAGGCATGGCGCTGCTGCGCGAGCAGATCGACCGCCTGGCCAACGACATTGCCCGCGCGGTGAAAGCCAATGACGCCGAAAACGCCAAGGCGGATGCGACCAGCCCGGCCTGAACGGCCGCTTCCACTGGGCACGTCTAGGAACCGATACCTTATCACGCGCGTTCTAGTCGCGTGACAGTCCCCTGTTTCCTCCTCGCCGGCTGCCTTTTCATGCCGGGCCACGCCCACACCGCCCACGCGCCCCACCATCGCCCGGCCGAGCACGCCGGCGCGCATTCCACGCAGCGGAAGCCGCGCCGCACCAAGGCCAAGGCCGCGCCGCTGGTGCCCCTGCCGCGGCCACGGCCGAAGGCTCTCGAAAAGGCGGCCGAGCCCGAAAAGGACGTGACGGAAAAACCCGCTGCCACGGAAGAGGAGGAGGCGCGCCCGACCGAGAGCACCTCACCGGCCCCTGCCGAAAAGCCCGCCGAGGAGAAGCCGGCCGCGCCGCTGCCCGAGCCGAAGGCTCAAAGCCAGGAGCGCGAAGAGACGCAGGAAGGCGTTGAATCGGAGAAGGCGGCTGAGCCGGAGAGGCCCGAGGCTGAGGACAAGGCCGACAAGGGAGCAAAACCGCCGAAGCCCGAAGCCACCGAGGAAAAGAAGGAAGGTACCCCCGGCACCGGGGAGAACGCCGAGGACGAGTTCCGGGAGATTCCCGAAATGGCTCCCACGCCCGATCCCGACTGCACCGCCCTGAAGGCCAGCGGCGTGGCGGAGTTCGAGGAACTGCCCCCTTTGTCGGAAGGCGTCTGCGGCACCCCGAACCCCATCCGCACCACGGCGATCAGGCTTTCCGACGGCACCAAGGTGACGCTGGAGCCCGCCTCGGTGACGCGTTGCGCCGTGATCGCCGCGCTCGCCGCCTGGATGCGCGAGGATGTCGAGCCCACCGCGCGCGACCAGCTCGGCGGCCCCGTCACAGCGCTGCGCCTCGCGGGCTCCTATGTCTGCCGCGGGCGCGACGGCAATTCCGCCGCCCAGATCAGCGAGCACGCACACGCCAACGCCGTCGACATCAGCGCCTTCAAGACAAAGTCTGGCCAATGGAAGAACGTTAAGGACATGGGCGCTGGTGGAAATGGTTTTCTGGCCATTGTCCGTGGAAAAGCCTGCGGCCGGTTTACGACCGTAATTGGCCCTGGCCTTGACCAGTACCATTCGGACCATCTTCATTTCGACACAAAGTTGCGCGGACGCAACGGTCGATCCCTGTTTTGCCAGTAATCCGGATCGAAACACTTCTCTCCGCGTTCTCCCCCCGATGCCGATCCCGGCTATGAGGAGAACACTCATGAAGAAACTCGCTCTCGGTATGCTGCTCGCGCTGACGACCACGGCAGGCGCCTATGCCCAGACCACGGTCGTCACCACGTCCGAGCCGCCTGCCGGCGTCGTGACCTTCACGCCGGAGCAGACCACGGTGATCCGCCGCACCATCGTGCAGCCGACCACCACCGTGGCCGTACCGGCCGACACCATCGAGGTCGGCGCCACCATCCCGGACACGGTGACGCTGCAGCCGGTGCCGCAGACCCTGGTCACGGCCATTCCCAACGCGTCGCACTACCGCTATGTGGCGCTGGACAACCGCGTCGTCTTCGTCGACCCGGAGACGAACCGCATCGTGGCCGTGGTCAACAACCAGTAGGCCACGGACGCGGGCTTTCGCGTCCCCTGCCCGGCCGTGCTATGAGGCGGCGACACCGCGCCGCTTTGAGCCGCGCCGGACAGCGGATATCTGAAGGCCATGACCGTCGACACCCTGACGCCGTCGCGTTCCGACGCGACGGCCGCATACACCTCGCGCCGCACCTTTGCGATCATCTCGCACCCGGACGCGGGCAAGACCACCCTCACCGAGAAACTGCTTCTCGCCGGCGGCGCCATCCGCGCGGCCGGCAGCGTGCGCGCCCGCGGCGAGCGCCGCCGCGCCCGCTCCGACTGGATGGAGATCGAGCAGTCGCGCGGCATCTCGGTCACCTCTTCGGTGATGACCTTCGAGCGCGACGGCATCACCTTCAACCTGCTCGACACCCCCGGCCACTCCGACTTCAGCGAGGATACCTACCGCACGCTGAGCGCCGTCGACGCCGCGGTCATGGTCATTGACGCCGCCAAGGGCATCGAGAGCCAGACGCGCAAGCTGTTCGAGGTGTGCCGCCTGCGCGACATCCCGATCGTCACCTTCATCAACAAGATCGACCGCGAGGGGCTGGACCCGCTGCAGCTCCTGGACGACATCGCCACCGGCCTGGCGCTCGATCTGGCGCCGATCAACTGGCCGCTCGGCATGGGCACCGACTTCCGCGGCGTCATTGACATGACGCGCCGCGAAGTGGTGCTGCCGGCGGAAGGCCGCTCCGGCCCGCCCGGCCGCCGCGTCGGCTATGAAGACTTGAGCGAGATCGAGGAGCGCACCGGCGTCGAGCCGCACATCCTCAACCCCGTCCTCGAAAACCTCGAACTCGCCGAGGGCGCGCTGCCGCAGTTCGACCTCGAAAGCTTCCGCGAGGGTCATCTGTCGCCGGTGTTCTTCGGCAGCGCCATCCGCGAATTCGGTGTCGCCGAACTGCTTGACGCGCTCGCCACCTGGGCGCCCGAGCCCGGCGCGCGGCCGGCACAGGAGCGCGTCGTCTCCGCCTCCGAGCAGCCGGTGACGGGCTTCGTCTTCAAGATCCAGGCGAACATGGATCCCAACCACCGCGACCGCGTCGCCTTCGTGCGGCTGTGCTCGGGCAAGTTCCGCCGCGGCATGAAGCTGTTTCACGCCCGCGACAAGCGCATGGTGACGATCTCCGCGCCGATCTTCTTCTTCGCGCAGGAGCGCGAGACCGCCGACGAAGCCGTCGCCGGCGACATCATCGGCATTCCCAACCACGGAATGCTGCGGGTGGGCGACACGCTGACCGAGGGCGAGGCGCTGCGCTTCGCGGGCATTCCGAGCTTTGCGCCGGAAATCCTGCGCCGCATCAATCTCGACGATCCGATGAAGGCCAAGCAGCTCGGCCGCGCCTTGCAGGACCTCGCCGAGGAAGGCGTGACGCAGGTCTTCCGCCCGCTGTTCGGCTCGGCGGCGATCGTCGGCGTCGTCGGCGCGCTGCAGCTCGACGTCCTGGCCTCGCGCATGGCCAAGGAATATGGCGTGCCGATCCGCTACGACACCGCGCCCTTCGTCACCGCGCGCTGGGTCTCGGGCGGGAAAGCGGACGTGGACCGCTTCATCGAGGGCAACCGCACCAGCCTGGCCGAAGACCGCGACGGCTCGCTGGTCTTCCTGGCGCGCAACGCCTGGGCACTCGATCAGGCGCAGCAGGACAATCCGGGGCTGACCTTCTCCTCATCCCGCGAACGGGGGTAATCGGGCATGGCCTGTTTCGAGCGTGGAATGCTTGTCCTGGCCGGACTGCTCGGCGCCTTCGGCGTGGCCCTGGCCGCCGCGGGAGCGCACATCACCAGCGGAACGCTGCTGCCGACAGCCGCCGCCTTCCTTTTGCTGCACGCCGCCCTGCTCGCCGCCGTGGCGGCGCTCGCGCCGCACATGCAGGACGGCCGCTGGGCGCTGCGCAGCGCGGCGGTGCTGGTCGTCGTCGGCGTCCTGCTCTTTTCCGGCGATCTCGCCCTGCGCGGCCTGGCCGGGCGGGAGCTGCTCTGGGGCACCGCCCCGGTCGGCGGCACCACGCTCATTGCCGGCTGGCTGTGCCTGGGCTTGTCCGCGCTCCTCGCCCGCCCGCGGGCCTGAGGGGCAGCTTCAAGCCGCCTCTTCTCCCGAGACATCGTCGCGCGCGATCGCGCGGCGCAGAGCCCGCCACCACGCCTGGACATAGGCCTTCACCTTGGCCGGCGGCACGCCCGCGGCGCGCAGATCGTCGGCGGTGCCCTCGATGTCTTCCTGCACCTGCGTGCTGAGGTCGGGCATGACGGCCGCCTCGGAAAAATTCTCGCGCACGAAGGCGCGCATCTGCCGCGCATAAAGTTCGCCATTGCGCTTGCCCTCGTCGCGATAGGCTGCGAGCGGGGCGCGGGGATCGATGTGCTGTTCCATTTGCTCGTGTTGGTCCGGGGCTTGGGGCGGCACCAGCGCCGCGCCCGAAGCGAATCAGACCCGAGGCTTTAGCAGCGATTGTAGACGTCTTCGAGGCGAGTGATGTCGTCCTCGCCGAGATATGAGCCGGTCTGCACCTCGATCAGTTCGAGGTCGATGCGGCCGGGATTTTCCAGCCGGTGCACGGCGCCCGCCGGTATGTAGATGGACTCATTCTCGTGCACCGTGCGCTCCTCATCACCGAGCGCCACCCGCGCGGCGCCGCGCACCACCACCCAGTGCTCACTGCGATGATGGTGCTGCTGCAGCGACAGCCGCTGCCCGGGCTTCACCACGATGCGCTTGACGCGGTAGCGCTCGCCGGCATCGAGGGCCTGCCACGACCCCCACGGGCGGTGGACCCGCGATCCCGCGGCGACCACCGGCTCATGCGCGCGACGCACCCGCGCCACGCAAGCCTTGAGGCCGGCCGGATCGTCGCGGCGCCCGACAAAGACCGCGTCGGGCGTCGTAACCACGGCGAGGTCCTCGACGCCGCACAGGGTCGTCATCGGCCCCTCCGACATCACCATGTTCCGCCGCGCGTCGTGCAGCAGCACCGCACCGCGCAGGGCGTTGCCGCTTTCGTCCTTGTCGGAATGCGCCCACACCGCGTCCCAGCCGCCGATGTCCGCCCAGCCGAAATCGCCCGGCAGGACGAGGCCCGCCTGCGTCTTTTCCATCACCGCATGGTCGAACGAGCGCGTCTCGGCGCAGCCATAGGCCGCGGCCTGCAGCACGAAGGCGCCGCACGCCCACTCGCCGCCGGCCACGGCCGCGCGCACCGCCTGCTCCGTCTCGGGCGAATGACGGGCATATTCCGCAATGAGCACGTCGGCGCGCACGGCGAAGTTGCCGCAGTTCCAGAGCCAGCCCTCCGCGATCAGGCGGGATGCGGCGGCGGGATCGGGCTTCTCGACGAAGCCTTCGAGCGAAAAGGCGCGGCCCGCCGGATGCGGCGCGCCGGGCTTGAGATAGCCATAGCTCGCGGATGGATGTTCGGGCGCCACGCCGAAGGTGACGATGCCACCCTCATCGGCAAGCGCCGCGCCCTCACAGCACAGCGCAAGGAAGGCCGCCGCATTGCGCACGCGATGATCGGCGGGCAGGACCAGCAGCACGGCTTTTGGAGAGTGCCGCGCGACGACATGCGCCGCCGCCAGCATGGCCGGCCCCGAATCCCGCCGCTCCGGCTCGAGCACGATCTGGACGGCAAGTCCCAGTTCCTCGCTCTGTTCGGCGGCGAGAAAGCGATGGTCGCGGTTGGCCATGACGAGCGGCGCCGCGAACAGTGCCGGATCGGCCACGCGCAGCAGGCTTTCCTGATAGCTCGACTGCCGCCCGAAGAGGCACAGGAACTGTTTTGGACACGCATCGCGCGAGGCCGGCCAAAGCCGGCTTCCGGCACCACCCGACAGGATCACGGGAATGATCGTCATGAAGGCAGAAGAACTCAGATGAGCACGCCGCAGGAGGTACCACGGTACAATGGTCTATCTTATTGTCCGGAATGTCCAGACGTTGCCTTCTTGTGGAACTCGCCGGTTTCTGGATGGGTGAGGCCTTCTTACAAACCCGGAGTTCTTGAACAGCTTTGAACGGACAAGGGTTTTCCTCGCACGCTCGAACCCTGCAAAAGATTTTCCAATCCGCCGCGATGCGGCTTTTTGCTGGCGGCCCCGGATTCGCCATTGCAAATGGCGCGCCGAGGACTCATGCTCCGGCAACCTTTGCTTCCCAGCCGCCTGGTTGCGGCCGGGCCGGTGACCCCGAAAGCGGCTGGTTCGAGCACGGGTTTCGTAGGTTCTGGTTTTCTTGTCCGTCACGCTTTCGGGACGTGTCTCAAGTCGGCCCGGAACTTCTCTTCTGACGCTCCGTGGAGCGTCGCCTATTGTGACTGCAAGGAGGCCGCTATGGCCGTTGGCACCGTGAAATTCTTCAACACCCAGAAGGGCTATGGCTTCATCCAGCCCGAAGCGGGTGGTCCCGATGTGTTCGTCCACGTCACCGCTGTCGAGGCCGCTGGCCTGCATACCCTCAACGAGGGCCAGAAGGTCTCCTATGAGATCATGAGCGACCGCGGCAAGACCAAGGCCGTGAACCTGCAGGCTGAATAAGCCCACCCTGTGGTGAAATCCCGGAAGGGCGTCGCGTCATCGCGGCGCCCTTTCTGTTTCCGGCGCCGGATCGGCACCCAGCATGTCGCGGGTGACGGCGATCAGGGTCGCAATGGCCGGATTGGAATTGGTGCGCCGCCAGGCCATGTGCAGTTCCGCGATGCGCTCGGGCGCGATCGCGATGTCGCGCAGCACCACGCCCTCGAAGCGCAGATTGGCCGCCGCCCGCGGCACCAGCGCCAGGCCGAGCCCCGCCTTCACCAGTCCCAGGATCGAATGGATCTGGCTGATGTACTGCACATAGACGGGCGAGACGCGCGCCTCGCGGAAGATCGTCACCAGCAGGTCGTAGAAATAGCGCGCCTCGTAGGGCGAGTAGGTGACGAAGGCGCGCCGGTCGAGATCGGACAAAGACACGGCGTTGGCGGCCGCCAGCGCATGGCCGGCGGGGATGGCCAGCAGCAGCGGCTCGCGGACCACGCAGAGCGAGTCGAATTCGCGCCGGTTGAAGGGCGGCCGTATCAGCCCGGCATCGACGCGCCCGGAGGTCAGCGCCTCGATCTGGTCGGCCGAGACCATCTCCCGCAAAACGAGGTCGATGTCAGGCGCACGCTCGCGGAAGAGCGTGATCAGGCGCGGCAGGAACTCGTAGCCGGACGCCGCGGTGAAGCCGAAATTGATCGCGCCCGCTTCGCCGCGCGCAGTGCGCCTGGCTGCCAGCGCCGCACCTTCGGCAAAGCGCAGCAGGCGGCGCGCCTCGGGCAGGAAACTCTCGCCCGCGCGGGTCAGCGCCACCGAGCGGCTGGTGCGTTCGAAAAGCCGCACGTCGAGCACATGTTCGAGAAGCTGGATCTGCCGGCTGAGCGGCGGTTGGGTGAGATTGAGGCGCGCGGCGGCGCGGCCGAAATGCAGTTCCTCGGCCACCGCCACGAAGCATCTCAACTGCGCCAGCTCGAACATCGATCCAAAATTAGCATTGATCGATGCCGAGACTAATTCGCCCAGTCATCAAAAGTCCAATTAGCATCCGTGTCCGGTCAGGGCGGAAACAAGGCCCGGCCGTGGAAAGGCGGACCCTGTGCCCGCATGGCGCGCCCGAGGTTTCGCCGTCGTTCTGGGAGGAGCGAACATGACCTTCGGCTTTCTGCGGGCCGCGCTGACAGCGGCCGCCATTACCCTTGCCGCCGCGCCGCTGTCCGCCTCAGCGCAGGAATTCACGCGGCCCGTGCGCCTCATCGTGCCCTTCGCCCCGGGCGGCACCTCGGACATCCTTGCCCGCCTCATCAGCCCCAAGCTCTCGGACGCCATCGGCCAGCCGGTCGTGGTCGAGAACCGCCCCGGCGCAGCCGGCAATATCGGCGCCAATGCCGTGGCCAAGGCCAAGCCCGACGGCCACACCCTGCTCCTGATGGATGTCGGCTCGCTCGCCACCGCGCCCAGCCTCTTCCCCAACCTCACCTACGATGTCGAGAAGGACCTCGCGCCGGTCGGCATGGTGATGTTCGGCCCCTATGTCATGGCGGCGAACCCCAAGCTGCCGGTGAAATCGGTCAAGGAGCTGATCGACTATTCCAAGGCGCACCCCGGCGAGCTGGCCGTCGCCACCTCGGGGGTGGGCGGCATGAACCACATCACTGCCGTGCAGGTAGCCAAGGGCCTCGGCGTCGACTGGAAGACGGTGCCCTACAAGGGCGGCTCGGCGGCCTCCCGCGCGGTGGTCTCCGGCGAGAGCAAGCTGATCATCAACGGCTCCACCGCCACCCTGCCCTTCGTCACCAACAAGCAACTCGTCGGCATTGCCGTGACCGGCGACCACCGCATCGAGAAGATTCCGGACGTGCCTACCTTCAAGGAGGCCGGGCTTGCCGCGCCGAACGCCGGCACCTGGCAGGGCCTGCTGACCACGGGCGGCACGCCTCCGGCGCTCGTCAAGCGGCTGAACGAGGAGCTGAACAAGATCCTCGCCATGCCCGACATCCAGAAGAAGATCGCCGAGCAGGGCGGCAGCCCGCGCCCGGGGTCGCCCGAGGATTTCAAGGCCTGGCTCAACGAGAACATCAAGTCCTACGGGACGGTGATCCACGAGGCTGGCATCAAGATTGGCGGCTGACGTCATGGGCGGCCGCAAGATCGATTATCCGGACGTCCTGTTCGGCGGCTTTCTCATCTTCGTGGCGGCGGGAGCTCTCGCCGCCACGAGGAACCTCAGCGTCGGCACCGCGGCCAGCATGGGCCCCGGCTATTTCCCGGTCGCGATCTCGCTCGGCGTGATGGGCTTCGGCCTGGTGTTCACGGCGCGCGGGCTGTTCAAGCCGCACGAGGGCATCGAGCGGGTGCAGTTCCGGCCGCTGTTCTTCATCATTGCATCCGTCGCGGTGTTCTCGCTGCTGGCGGCGCATTTCGGCCTCGTCGTCGCCTCGCTCGCCTGCGTCATCGTGGCAGGCTTCGCCGGGCGCGAGCACCGCCTCATCGAGGGCATCGCCTTCGCGGTGGTGCTGACCGCCTTCGCCATCCTGCTGTTCGTGCGCCTGCTCGGGCTGCCGATTCAGGTCTGGCCGTGGTGATCGGGGAGAGACCGCCATGGAATTCCTCGATCATATCGCCCTTGGCTTCTCGACCGCACTGCAGCTCAACAACCTGCTGTTCTGCCTGATCGGCGTCCTCATCGGGACCGCTATCGGCGTGCTGCCGGGCATCGGCCCGATCCCCACCGTCGCGCTGCTCCTGCCCTTCACCTTCGGGCTCGATCCGGCCTCGGCCATGATCATGCTCGCCGGCATCTTCTACGGTGCGCAATATGGCGGCTCGACCACCGCCATCCTGGTCAACGTCCCCGGCGAGACCTCGGCCGTGGTGACCTGCATCGACGGCCATGAAATGGCCAAGCAGGGCCGCGCCGGGCCGGCGCTGGCGATCGCGGCGATGTCGTCCTTCTTCGCCGGCACCGTCGCCACCGCAGTCATCGTCGTGCTCAGCATCCCGCTCTCGATCCTGGCGCTGAAGTTCACCGCGGTCGAATATTTCAGCCTGCTGGTGCTTGGTCTGTTCGCGGCGGTCATCCTGGCGCACGGCTCGGTGGCCAAATCGCTCGCCATGGTGCTGCTCGGCCTG
>Ga0182743_1002299_pt1 | contig 17008 bp, 17 predicted proteins | sample eDN3rd30CKraftOP_FD_128522 | JGI IMG/M metagenome (GOLD analysis project Ga0182743, IMG submission 128522) | Enriched Organic Plus compost microbial communities from Emeryville, California, USA - eDNA 3rd pass 30_C Kraft OP (version 2) (version 2) ... | reverse complement strand
TGTCGGTCGGGTCGATGTTGGACACGAACCGCGCCTGGATGCCGGCGTCGGCATACGGGCGGAGCGCCTCGGAGACCATGACCGGACCGAGGTCGGAACCGCCGATGCCGATGTTCACGACGTGGGTGACGCGTTTGCCGGTGACGCCGCGCCAGTCGCCGGAGCGGACGCGGTCGGCGAACGCCCGCATCCGGTCGAGCACCTCGTGCACGTCGTGGTCGACGTCCTGCCCGTCGACGACGAGCGCCGGGGCGGCACCCTGCGGGCGGCGGAGCGCGGTGTGGAGCACCGCACGGTCCTCGGTCGTGTTGATGTGGACGCCGGCGAGCATCTGCGCGAAGCGCTCGGCGACGCCGGTCTGCTCGGCCAGACGCACGAGGGAGGCCAGCACGTCGTCGGTCACGAGGTTCTTCGACAGATCGACGTGCAGGTCGGCCAGCGGCAGGCTGAGTCGCTCGGCCCGCGTGGCGTCCTGGGCGAACCAGGCGCGCAGGTCGGGGGCGAACCCGGAACGGTGCGCCTCGAGTTCGGCCCAGGCGGGGGTGGTGGTTGCGTCGATGGGAGTGCTCACCCTTCAACGCTAGCGGGCGCGGGGTCTTCCGGGCGGGCCGGAAGTCGAACGGTGAACGTGGTGTCCCCGGGCGCGGACTCGACCGAGATCGTCCCGCCGTGTGCCTCGACGATCGCGCGGGCGATCGACAGGCCGAGGCCGGTGCCGCCGGTGTTGCGTGTGCGGGAGCGGTCGCCGCGGGCGAACCGTTCGAACAGCTCGCCGGCGACCGCCGGGTCGATGCCGGGCCCGTCGTCCTGCACCCGCAGCACCGCATCCCGCCCCTCGCGCGTGACGGAGACGGTCACCGTGGTGCCGGCCGGGGTGTGGGTGCGCGCGTTGGCGAGCAGGTTCGTCACGACCTGCTGCAGGCGCGGCTCGTCGCCGGCGAGCACGACCGGGTCGGACCCGACGTCGAGCACCCAGCGGTGGTCTGGGCCGGCGACCTGCGCATCGCCGGCGGCCTCGATCACCAGACGGGACAGGTCGACGGTGGTGTAGACGAGTTCACGGCCCTCCTCGAGCCGGGCCAGCAGCAGCAGGTCCTCCACGAGCGCGGTCATGCGCAGCGACTGGGCCTGGATGCGCTGCAGCGCCTGCTCGGTGTGCTCACCGAGCGCGGGGTCCCGCAGCGAGAGCTCCGAGTAGCCGCGGATGCTGGCCAGGGGCGTGCGCAGCTCGTGACTCGCGTCGGCGACGAACCGTCGCATCCGTTCCTCGTTGCGCTGGCGGGCGTCGAGCGCGGAGCCGACATGGTCGAGCAGGGTGTTCAGGGCGGAGCCGACCCGGCCGATCTCGGTCTCGTCGTCGATCTGGTCCGCGGGCACGCGCTCGCTGATCGTGACCGCACCCTCGGACAGCGGCTGGGTCGCGACCCGTTCCGCCGTCTCGGCGACCTCGCGCAGCGGCGCGAGCGAGCGCCGGATGATGATCGCCAGCAGTACGCCGAGGATGAGCAGGCCCCCGACGGTCACGAGGGCGACCGTGGTGAGGATCTGTCCCAGGGTGCCGGTGACCTCGCTCGTGGGCAGGCCGTACACGGCGAACACCCCGGACGGGTCGCCGCTGAAGTAGACCCGGTAACTGCCCAGCCCCCGCACGTCCACGGTCGCGAACTCGTCGACGACCACCTGCTGCAGCAGCTGCTGGATCTGCGGCATCTCCAGCGCCTGGACGGTGTCGTCGTCCTCGACCACGGCGCCGCTGACGCCGGCGACCCCGCGCAGGACGAGCAGGTAGCCGTGTTCCTGACGGCCGTCGGAGAGGACGTCGGCGGCGGATGCAGACAGCGCACCGCGGCCGACGGCGGGCGCGTACTGCAGCACCTGCACGTTGAGGTTCTGCTGCATGATCGAGGCGAGGATCGTGCCGGTGGCCAGGCCCACGGCGCCGAGGATGACCGCGACCATGCCGATGACGGCGGTCATCAGGCGCGTCTGGAGGGTGAGGCGGTCGAGGAGTCCCGGCCGGCGACCCGATGCCGTGCTCACTGCGGTGCTTTGATCATGTAGCCCACCCCGCGGACGGTGTGGATGAGCGGCTCCCGGCCGTGGTCGATCTTCTTACGCAGGTACGAGATGTACAGCTCCACCACGGAGGAGCGGCCGCCGAAGTCGTAGTTCCACACCCGGTCGAGGATCTGCGCCTTCGAGACGACCCGGCGCTGGTTGCGCATGAGGAAGCGGAGGAGCTCGAACTCGGTGGCGGTGAGCTCGATCGCATCGCCGCCGCGCTCGACCTCGTGGCTGTCCTCGTTGAGGGTGAGGTCGCCCACCCGCAGGATGGGTTCGGCGTCCTCCGTGCGCGCGGTGCCGGCCCGGCGCATGAGTCCGCGCAGGCGCGCGACCACCTCCTCCAGACTGAACGGCTTGGTGACGTAGTCGTCGCCGCCCGCGGTGAGGCCAGCGACGCGGTCGGCGACGGCGTCCTTCGCCGTGAGGAAGAGGACTGGCACGTCGTTGCCGGACTGGCGCAGGCGCTGCAGCACGGCCATGCCGTCGAGGTCGGGCATCATGATGTCGAGCACCATGGCGTCCGGCTCGAACTCGCGCGCGGCGTTCAACGCCTCGAAGCCGCTGCCGGCGGTGCGCACCGTCCAGCCCTCCATGCGCAGCGCCATCGAGAGCAGGTCGGTCAGCATCTGCTCGTCGTCGACGACGAGCACGCGCGGTGGCGTGCCGTCGGGGCGGTGGAGTGCAGGGGAGGGGCCGGCCATCGTCATGCCTCGATTCTCAGGCCAAAGCTATGAGGTTCCTATGGCAGAGCATATGGGTGTGCTGTGAGTCGTTCATAGCATTCCCTTACCCTCCGCCGAAGACCCGCAAAGTCCGCCCGCCTACCGTCGGATCGGCGGCCGGACCCGACGGCCGGAAGGAGATCCATGTACTGGACGTATCTGCGGCGGGAACTGGTCGGCCGCAAGAAGCACACCGTCATCGTGGCGGCGGGGCTGGCGATCGCCGTCGCACTCGTGATCATCGTCAACGCACTGTCCGGGGGCGTGCGCGACGCCCAGGCGAGCGCGCTCGCCTCGGTCTACGGCGTCGGCACCGACCTCACCGTGACCGGCGGCCAGCCGGAGCCCGGCGAGGGCGGCCCCGGTCCCGGGGGCGGGCCGTTCGAGTTCGGTGAGGACGCCGGCGCGCTCGGCGAGGACGGCACCACCACCCTGAACCAGTCGCGACTCATGGCGGACGTGATGCGGGGCACCCTCGACGCGGCCACGGTGGCGCAGGCGGCGGCGGTCGACGGGGTCGCCGCTGCGACCGGCGCGTTGAGCTTGACGAACACCACGTTCTCCGGCGAGCTGCCGCAGGCGCCCTCCGGCATGCCCGACGGTGGCGGGGCTCCGGGCGGCGGCCCCGGTGGTGGTGGCTTTGCCGGTGGGTCGTTCGACATCGACAGCTTCACCGTGCTGGGGGTGGACCCGGCCGCATCCGACTCGGTGGGCCCGCTCTCCGCGGTCGAACTGCGCGAGGGACGCCTGCTCGACGCGGACGACGCGGGCGGCGCGGTCGCCGTGCTCGATGAGACCTACGCCGCATCCGCCGGGCTCGCGGTCACCGACGTGATCGAGGTCGCCGGGACCGAGATCGAGGTCGTCGGTATCGTCGCCTCCACCGGAGCGGACGCGGACACCGCCGCGAACGTCTACCTGCCGCTTGACGTGGCCCAGGAACTGGCCGGCGTCGGCGACGTCGTCTCCACCGTATACGTCCAGGCCGCCTCTGCCGCCGACATCGGCGCGGTGCAGTCGGCACTGGAGCAGGCGTTGCCTGACACGACCGTCAGCTCGCAGTCCGACCTCGCCGCCACCGTCTCCGGGTCGCTTGCCGGCGCGTCCGCGCTCATCACGAACTTCGGCACCTGGCTCTCGGTCGTCGTGCTCGTCGTCGCCGTCGCGCTCGCCGTGCTGTTCACCATCTCCGGAGTGCATCGGCGTACCCGCGAGTTCGGCACGCTGAAGGCGATCGGCTGGTCCGATCGGCGCGTGATCGGGCAGGTCGCGGGCGAGTCGGTGGCGCAGGGGCTCATCGGCGGCGTCGCGGGTCTGCTCATCGGACTCGTCGGCGTCCTCGTGATCAACCTCGTCCAGCCGACCATCGCCGCGGGCAGCGCGATGTCCCCGCAAGGCGGGCCGGGCGGGATGCCGGGTTTCGGATCGACCGCCCAGACCGCATCCGAGATCACCCTGTCGGCGCCGCTGTCGCCGTGGGCCGTCGTCGCGGCGATCGTGCTGGCGGTGCTCGGCGGACTGATGGCGGGCGCCATCGGTGGCTGGCGTGCCGCCCGGCTGAGCCCCGCCGAAGCACTCCGGTCCGTCGCATGACCGGCATCATCCAACGAACGAGTGGAGCAGACATGACCATCGTGGAATCCGGGAGCGAGGATGTCGCAGCGGCCGCATCCGTCCCCGCGTACCGCATCAGCGGGGTGACCAAGACCTATCGGCAGAAGGACCGGGAGGTGCGGGCCCTCACCGGCGTGGACGTCGAGATCGCGCAGGGCGATTTCGTCACGATCCAGGGTCCGACCGGCGGTGGCAAATCGACCTTCCTGCAACTGCTGGGAGCGCTCGACCGGCCCACCTCCGGGACGGTGGAACTGCACGGCACCGACATCGCCGCGGCCTCCGACGCCGAGCTCACCCGACTGCGTGCGCACGAGATCGGCTTCGTGTTCCAGGGGTTCAACCTCATCCCCGCCCTCACCGCGGCTGAGAACGTGGACATGGGACTGGAACCGCTGGGGCTCGGCGGCGCCGAACGGGCCGAGCGCGTGGCCGAGGCCCTCGCCCACGTCGGACTCGCCGAGCGCGGTGACCACCGTCCGGGTGAGCTCTCCGGCGGACAACAGCAGCGGGTCGCGATCGCCCGTGCCATCGCGAAACGGCCGAAGGTGCTCCTCGCTGACGAGCCCACCGGCAACCTCGATGAGGCGATGCGCGACGACATCCTGCAGGTGCTCGGGCGGCTGCACGCGGCGGGCCTCACGCTCGTGGTCGTCACGCACGACTCCGCGGTGGCGCGCCGCGCCGGGCGGCGTCTGCGCCTGGAGCGCGGGGTCGTCCAGGACATCTCCCGCTGACGGGCCGCGGGACACGGCCGGGATCGCGCCCGGTCGTGTCCCCCGGCGGTATCGTGAGCGCGTGACCGCCGCCATCCCTACCCCGTACGAAGATCTCCTGCGCGACGTGCTCGAGCACGGCACCCACAAGTCGGACCGCACCGGCACGGGCACCACGAGCGTGTTCGGGCGGCAGATCCGCTACGACCTGTCGCAGGGCTTCCCGCTCATCACGACCAAGCGCGTGCACTTCAAGTCGATCGTGTATGAGCTGCTCTGGTTCCTGCGCGGTTCCTCGAACGTGCGCTGGCTGCAGGAGCACGGGGTCACCATCTGGGACGAATGGGCGGATGCCGAGGGCGAACTCGGCCCGGTCTATGGCGTGCAGTGGCGGTCGTGGCCCACCCCGGACGGCGGGCACATCGACCAGGTCGCCAAGGTGGTGGCGCAGCTGAAGGCGAACCCGGACAGCCGCCGGCACATCGTCACGGCATGGAACCCGGCCGAGGTGGACGACATGGCGCTGCCGCCGTGCCATGCGCTGTTCCAGTTCTACGTGGCCGACGGCAGGCTCTCCTGTCAGCTCTACCAGCGCAGCGCCGACCTCTTCCTCGGCGTGCCGTTCAACATCGCGTCCTATGCGCTGTTGACCCTCATGGTCGCGCAGCAGACCGGCCTCGAACCGGGCGACTTCGTGTGGACCGGCGGCGACTGCCACATCTACGACAACCATCTCGAGCAGGTGCGCGAGCAGCTCGGCCGTGAGCCCTATCCCTATCCGACGCTGCGCCTGGCGCGGACGCCGGCGTCGATCTTCGACTACGCCTTCGAGGACTTCGTGCTCGAGGACTACCGGCACCACCCGGCCATCCGCGGGGCCGTGGCGGTATGACGCGGGTCGGCCTGGTGTGGGCCCAGTCCCGTGACGGCGTCATCGGCGCCGGCGGCGGGATGCCCTGGCATGTGCCGGAGGACCTGGCGCACTTCAAGGCGGTCACCGCCGGGCACCCCGTGGTGATGGGGCGGCGCACCTGGGACTCACTGCCCCCGCGCTTCCGGCCGTTGCCGGGCCGCGAGAACATCGTCGTCACCCGGCAGCCCGACTGGACGGCCGAGGGGGCGAGCCGGGCCGGCTCCCTCGACGAGGCGCTCGCGATCGCCGGTGGCGGCACCGTCTGGGTCATCGGCGGCGGGCAGCTCTACCGAGATGCGATCGAGCGCGCCGACGTGCTGGAGGTCACTCACCTGGACCTCGACGTCGACGGCGACACCCATGCCCCCGCCACGGCCGGGTTCGCGCCGGTCGCCTCGGACCCGGCCACCGGCTGGCACACGTCGGCCGGTGGCGTCCGCTACCGCTTCGTCCGCTACGAACGGGAGGGGTGAGCCGTGCCCACCGCGCTGGTCACCGGCGCCAGTTCCGGTCTCGGCGCCGAGTACGCCCGGCAGCTCGCGCGCCGCGGCGCCGACCTCGTCCTCGTCGGCCGCGACCGTGCCGCACTGGAGGAGGTCGCCGCATCCGTCGGCCCGCACGTGCACGTCGAGGTGCTCCGCGCCGACCTCACCCGCCCGCGGGAGCGCGAGAAGGTGGTCGCCCGGCTCCGGCAGGAGACCCGACCGATCGATCTCCTGGTGAACAATGCCGGCTTCGGGCTGCCGCTCGCGTTCGAGCGCAACGACATCGAGGACGAAGGCCGCCACCTCGCGCTGCACGTGGAGGTGCCGATGCGGCTCATGCACGCCGTGCTCGGCCCCATGCTGGCGCGCGGGGGCGGCCGCATCCTCAACGTGGCCTCCGTCGCGGCGTTCACGCCCCGTTCCACCTACGGCGCGGTGAAGGGGTGGCTCGTCTCGTTCAGCCGGTGGGCGAACCAGACGTACGCCCCGCGCGGGGTCACCGTCACCGCCGTCTGCCCCGGCTACACGCACACGAACTTCCACGAGCGGCTCGGGCTGCCGCCGGGGGAGGAAGGCGTGCCTGCGTGGATGTGGTTGCAAGCCCGCGACGTCGTCGAGGCGTCGCTGCGCGACCTCGCGCGCGGGAAGTCGGTGTCCGTGCCGACGCTGCGGTATCGCATCCTCACCACGATCGCCCGGTTCGCCCCCGACCGCGTCGTCACCCGCATCGCGGGGCGCGGGCGCTGACTCAGGTGAAACGGCCGAGCCGGATACCGGCGTAGGCGAGCGCGGCGACGGTCTCGCCGTCGCGGATCCGGCCGTCGGCGACCATCGCGAGCGTATCGGCGAAGGGCACCCACGCCATCTCGTCGATGCCCTCCTCGTGCTGAGTGGCCGCGGCGTCGCGGCCGGTGCGCAGGCCGCGGGCCAGGAACACGTGCTCAGGCGCGTCCGCGACGCCGTTCAGTGCGTGCATCGTGCCGAGCTCGGTCCACTCCTCCGCGACGAGGCCGGTCTCCTCCAACAGTTCCCGCTTGGCGGCGACCAGCGGCTCGTCGCCGTCGGAGCCGCCAGCCGGCACCTCCCACGACGTGCCGGTCGTGTAGCGCTCCAGCCGCACCAGGCAGACGCGGTCCTCCTCGTCGAGTGCCACCACGAACACGCTCGGATGCTGCATCCGCAGCACGCCGTAGATGCCGTCGCCGTCGGGCCCCGTGACCTGGTCCTCGCGCACCTCGATCCAGCGGTTCTCGTACACGGTGCGGGATGCTCGGGTGCGCCAGGCCATGCGTCCAGGCTACGGTGCGGTTTCCGGGCCCGGCGGACCCGATACCCTAAGAGGCATGACGCATGCGGGCAACCCCTTCGGACAGGTCCTCGTCGCGCTCGTCACTCCGATGACGGCCGACGGTGAGGTCGATTGGCCCGCCGTCGAGAAGCACATCGACGACGTGATCGTCTCGGGTGCCGACGGCATCGTGGTCACGGGTACCACCGGTGAGACCTCCACGCTCACCGACGCCGAGAAGCTGAAGCTCGTCCAGGTCGGCAAGAGCGTGTCCGCAGGTCGCGCGAAGATCATCACCGGCGGCGGCTCGAACGAGACCGCGCACGCGATCGAGCTCTACAAGGCCAGCGAGAAGGCCGGCGCCGACGGCATCATGATCGTCACCCCGTACTACAACAAGCCCACCCAGGCCGGCATCCTCACGCACTTCCGGCTCGTGGCCGACGCCACCGACCTGCCGGTGATCCTCTACGACATCCCCGGCCGCACCGGCGTGCCGATCACGTACGAGACGATCCTGCGTCTGGCCAAGCACCCGAACATCCTCGCGATCAAGGACGCCAAGGGCGACTTCAGCGAGGTCAGTCGCGTGCTGAACCAGACCGACCTGCTCTACTTCTCCGGCGATGACGCCAACGTGCTCCCGCACCTGTCGATCGGGGCCTCCGGCCTCATCGGCGTGACCGCGAACATCACCGCGGCCCCGTACCGGACGATCGTCGACGCGGTGAACCGCGGGGACCTCCGCTCCGCGACCGAGGCCCACATGAAGCTCGAGCCGCTCGTGCGCGCGGTGATGACCCACGTGCCCGGCACCGTGAGTGCGAAGTACATCCTCCACGGGCTCGGCCGCATCTCCAGCCCCCGCGTGCGGCTGCCGCTCGTGGGCCCGGAGGAGTGGGAGGCGGCGATCATCGAGGACGAGCTCGCCCTCGTGCGCGACGTCCCCGGGGTCGACTTCTCGAACTTCCGTCCCGACCGCAACGCCGCCGCCGGCGGTGCGCTGCCGAAGGTGCACGGCACGACGCGTTGACACAACCCGCCACGAGGCGGGACACACGACGCCCGACAGGGCGTGACGAAACGGATGCGGCGAGTTCCGCCGCATCCGGAAAGGCAGGCGATGGCCACCACCGTTCACGAACCCCCCGTCCTCGAACCCGGAACCCTGCGCGTCACGCCGCTCGGCGGCCTCGGCGAGGTCGGCCGCAACATGACCGCCTTCGAGTACGAGGGCAAGATCCTCATCGTCGACTGCGGTGTGCTGTTCCCCGAGGAGCACCAGCCGGGCGTCGACCTGATCCTCCCCGACCTGAGCCCCATCCGGGACCGCCTCGACGACATCGTCGGCGTCGTCCTCACGCACGGCCACGAGGACCACATCGGCGCCGTGCCGTACCTGCTCAAGCTCAAGCAGGACATCCCGCTCATCGGCTCGCAGCTCACCCTCGCCCTCACCGAGGCGAAGCTGAAGGAGCACCGGATCAAGGCGTTCACGCTCACCGTCGCGGAAGGCCAGCGCGAGCAGGTCGGCCCGTTCGACCTCGAGTTCGTCGCCGTGAACCACTCCATCCCGGACGCGCTCGCGGTCGCCATCCGCACGCCCGCCGGCCTCGTGCTGGCCACCGGCGACTTCAAGATGGACCAGCTGCCGCTCGACGGGCGTCTCACCGACCTCCGCGCCTTCGCGCGGCTCGGCGAGGAGGGCGTCGACCTCTTCCTCGTCGACTCGACGAACGCCGACGTGCCCGGGTTCACCCCGGCGGAGCGCAACATCGGCCCGGTGCTCGACCAGGTCATCGCGAAGTCGCCGCGCCGGGTCATCGTGGCGAGCTTCTCCAGCCACGTGCACCGCGTGCAGCAGGTCATCGACGCCGCCCACGCCAACGGCCGGCGGGTCGCGTTCCTCGGGCGCAGCATGGTCCGCAACATGACCATCGCCGAGGATCTCGGCTACCTCAAGGTGCCGCAGGGCGTGCTCATCGACTACAAGAAGGCCAAGGACCTGCCCGACGACCGGATCGTCTACATGTCGACCGGATCGCAGGGCGAGCCGATGGCGGTCCTGTCGCGGATGGCGAACCTCGACCACGCGATCGAGCCGGGCCCCGGCGACACCGTGATCCTCGCCTCCAGCCTCATCCCCGGCAACGAGAACGCCGTGTACCGCGTCATCGACGGGCTCACCAAGCTCGGCGCGAACGTCGTGCACAAGGCCAACGCCAAGGTGCACGTGTCCGGCCACGCCGCCGCGGGGGAGCTGCTCTACTGCTACAACATCCTCAAGCCGCGCAACGTCCTGCCGGTGCACGGCGAGTACCGCCACCTCATGGCGAACGCCAAGCTCGCGCAGGACACCGGGATCTCCGCCGAGCGGACGATCCTCGCCGAGAACGGCACGGTCGTCGACCTGAAGGACGGCATCGCCGAGGTGGTCGGCCAGCTCGACATCGGCTTCGTGTACGTCGACGGCTCGACCGTCGGCGAGATCACCGACGCGGACCTCAAGGACCGCCGCATCCTCGGTGAGGAGGGGTTCATCTCCGTCATCGCCGTCGTCGACTCTGCGACGGGGCAGGTCATCTCCGGCCCGGAGATCCACGCCCGCGGGTTCGCTGAGGACGACGCGGTGTTCGAGGACGTCAAGCCGAAGATCGCGGCAGCGCTCGCCGAGGCCGCCGCATCCGGAGTCCGCGACACGCACGCCCTCTCGCAGGTCATGCGACGCACGATCGGCCGCTGGGTGAACCAGCGCCTGCGTCGTCGGCCCATGATCGTCCCGCTCGTCATCGAGGCCTGAGATCGTCACCCGGGCGTGTCCCGCGTCGCTAGGATGCGGGGCATGCCCGTGCGATACCGCATCCGCCCTGCGGGGCAGGGTGACGGCGCGTTCCTGGCGGACATGGTCGTGGAAGCCGCCAACTGGCGCGCCGGCGCCGCGCGCCCGCGCCACGAAATCATCTCCGACCCCGCCCACGGCAGGTACATCACGGGCTGGATGCGGCCGGGGGACGCCGGGCTGGTCGCGCTCGACGAGCAGGACGAACCGATCGGCGCCACCTGGTACCGGATGCTGCCGCGCACCGAACCCGGCTTCGGGTATGTCGGCACGGGTGTGCCCGAACTCATCATCGGGGTGCGCCCGCTCTGGCGCGCCCACGGCGTGGGGCGGGCGCTGCTGCAGGGGCTCGTCGCGGCCGCGCGGGCGGAGGGGTATTCGCGACTGAGCCTCAGCGTCGAGCGCGACAACTTCGCCCGGACGCTGTATCGCAGCGAGGGGTTCGCGGTGGTCGAGGCCGGGTACGGCCGCGACACCATGGTGCGGCGCCTGCGCTGAGCGACTCCGGGGCTTCGCCGCGTCGCTCCCGGCCGATGTCCGGCGCCGGACATAGCCTGGAGCGCATGGCCAGGAGTACCGGCACGAGCACGCGCGGACGCACAGGCGCGAAGTCGTCCTCGGGCGCCCGCAAGAAGCCCGAACCCGCGCCCAAGCGGTACGTCGGCGACGACGAGCGCCCGCCCTTCGCGGTGCGGGCCTGGCTCGGCCTCGCGCACGCCGTCGGCGGCCTGTTCCGCGCCTTCGGTCCGGAGAACCTGGAGAAGGACCAGCGCCGCGACGGCTTCCCGTTCCTGCTCGTGCTCCTGGCGGTCGCCGGTGCCACGGTGGAGTGGTTCTTCATCGGCGTCGAACCCGCCGCGCTCATCAGCGCCTACACGGTCGGCGGTCTCATCGGCCGGCTCGCGTTCCTCCTGCCGGTGCTGCTCGTGCTGCTGGCAGGCTGGCTGTTCCGTCATCCGTCGTCGGTGCACGACAACGGCCGTATCGGCATCGGCTTCGCGCTGTTCATCGTGGCGATCGCCGGGTTCTGCCACGTCTTCGGCGGCCGGCCCGCCCCGAACGAGGGCCTGCCGGCGCTGAGCGCCGCGGGCGGGCTGTTCGGCTGGATGGCGGGCGAGCCCCTCGCACTCCTGCTCACCCCGATCGGCGCGGCCATCGTGCTGGGCCTGGTCACGGCGCTGAGCGTGCTCATCATCACCAAGACCCCGCCGAACCGCATCGGCCGCCGTCTCGGCGAGCTCTACGCCTGGATGTTCGGTGCCGAGCGCCCCGAGCCGTCGCCCGCGGCGACCGCCCCGACCGCGAAGCTGCCGGCGGCGGACGACGAGGAGGGCGCGGCCGAACTGCCCTGGTGGCGACGGAACAAGACCGGCCGCGAGGAGGACCCCGCCGACTCGTCGGGGACGCAGGATCTCACCGAGCTCCTCGGCGGCGGAGACACCGAGGGCGGCTTCGACCACGCCCTCGCGCCCGAGCCCGTCGCGCCGCCCGCCCCGGACGCGCTCACCGAGGTCATCGACCCGTCCGTCCTCGCCGCCGCCGAGCGGGTCGCGGCCGGCCGTGGCGCGACCGCGGGCCTGCAGGACGACGGCGACACCGGCGAGGCCGACACGCTGCCCGAGCTCGACGGCTTCGGCGCCGGCGGCGACCGGCTGCCGCCGGCCGCGCCGTATGTGCTGCCGTCGGTCTCCTCGCTCGCCGAGGGCAGCGTGCCCAAGGCCCGTTCCGAGGCGAACGACCGCATCGTCGCCGCGATCATGGGCGTGTTCGAGCAGTTCAAGGTCGACGCCCGGGTGACCGGCTTCTCCCGCGGTCCGACCGTGACCCAGTACGAGATCGAGGTCGGTCCCGGTGTGAAGGTCGAGCGCATCACCGCGCTCACCAACAACATCGCCTACGCGGTCGCCTCGAACGAGGTCCGCATCCTCGCGCCCATCCCGGGCAAGAGCGCGATCGGCGTCGAGATCCCCAACACCGACCGGGAGATCGTCACGCTGGGTGACGTGCTCCGCTCGCCCACGGCGCAGAAGTCCACGCATCCGATGACGATCGGCGTCGGCAAGGACGTCGGCGGCGGCTTCGTCGTCGCCAACCTCGCGAAGATGCCCCACCTGCTCGTGGCCGGTTCCACCGGCTCGGGCAAGTCGAGTTTCGTCAACTCGATGATCACCAGCCTGCTCATGCGGGCCAAGCCCTCCGAGGTGCGGATGGTGCTCATCGACCCGAAGCGCGTCGAGCTCACCAGCTACGCCGGGGTGCCGCACCTGATCACCCCCATCATCACGAACCCGAAGAAGGCGGCCGAGGCGCTGCAGTGGGTCGTGAAGGAGATGGACATGCGGTACGACGACCTCGCGTCGTTCGGGTTCCGCCACATCGACGACTTCAACAAGGCCGTCGTGGCCGGCCAGATCCAGTTGCCGCCGGGCAGCGAGCGGGTGCTGAAGCCCTACCCGTATCTGCTCGTGGTGGTGGACGAGCTCGCCGACCTCATGATGGTCGCCCCGCGTGACGTCGAGGACTCGATCGTGCGCATCACCCAGCTGGCCCGGGCGAGCGGCATCCACCTCGTGCTCGCGACCCAGCGCCCCTCGGTCGACGTCGTCACCGGCCTCATCAAGGCGAACGTCCCCTCGCGGCTCGCGTTCGCGGTCACGAGCGTCACCGACTCCCGCGTCATCCTCGACCAGCCCGGCGCCGACCGGCTCATCGGTCAGGGCGACGGCCTATTCCTGCCGATGGGCACCTCCAAGCCCATCCGCGTGCAGGGCGCGTGGGTAAGCGAGGCGGAGATCGAGAAGGTCGTCAAGCACGTCACCAACCAGGCCCGGCCCGAGTACCGGGCCGATGTCACCGCGGCTGCCGAGAAGAAGCAGATCGACGCGGACATCGGCGACGACCTGGAGCTGCTGCTGGCGGCGGCCGAGCAGATCATCTCGACGCAGTTCGGGTCCACCTCCATGCTGCAGCGCAAGCTCCGCGTCGGGTTCGCCAAGGCGGGTCGGCTCATGGACCTCCTGGAGTCGCGCGAGATCGTCGGCCCCTCGGAGGGGTCGAAGGCCCGCGAGGTGCTGGTCACCCCGGACCAGCTGCCGCAGGTGCTCGCGCGGCTGCGCGGCGAGGACGTCCCCGAGGACGACGCCGACCCGTACGCCGGCGATCCCGTCGAGCAGCAGTTCGAAGGCCTCCCGGTCGAGGACTCGGACGGCGACGAGGATGCCTGGCAGCTGACCGGCCGATAGGCTCGCATCCGTGGCAGTACCGAGGCAGTTGCCGAACGCGATCACGATCGTGCGCATCCTGTGCGCGCCGGTCTTCCTGTGGCTGCTGCTCGCCGACGGCGGGACCGACGGTCCCGCGCGCTGGTGGGCGGGTGCCCTGTTCGTCGTCGCGATCGCGACCGACGGCATCGACGGGCACATCGCCCGGAAGTACGGGATCGTCACCGACCTCGGCAAGCTCCTCGACCCGATCGCCGACAAGGCACTCACCGGCTGCGCGTTCGTCGGACTGTCGATCCTTGCGGAGCTGCCGTGGTGGGTCACCGTGGTCGTGCTCGTCCGCGAGGTCGGCATCACGGTGTACCGGCTCGCCGTGGCCGGTGAGAATGTGCTCGCGGCCGCCTGGATGGGCAAGCTCAAGACGGTCGCGCAGGCGGTGGCCCTCGCCCTCGCCCTGTTGCCGCTGTGGACCCTCGTCGGCGACTGGATCATCTGGGTGAACATCGTCACGATGTGGATCGCCGTCATCCTCACGATCGCGAGCGGCATCGACATCGTCGCCGGCGAGGTGCGCTCCCGCCGTGCCCGGCGGGGGAGCGCCGCGTGAGCGCGCCCGAGCGTCCGGAGTTCGACCACGACCCGCTCGAGGCCGCGACGACGATCGTGCGCCGCCGTCGGACCGATGCGGAGCGCGTCATCGACCGGCTCATCGAACTGGACTGGACCATCGGCGTCGCGGAGTCCCTCACCGGCGGGCTGGTGTGCGCGGAGCTCGTCTCCGTCCCCGGGGCGTCCGCCTGCGTGCGCGGGGGGATCGTGGCCTACGACAGCGCCCTGAAGACCTCGCTGCTGGGCGTGGACGCCGCCTACCTGGCCGAGCACGGCGCGGTCCAGGCGAAGGTGGCCCGGCAGATGGCGGAGGGGGTGCGGGAAGCCGCCTCCGCGGGCGGGAACCGTGCCGACGTGGGCGTTTCGACCACGGGTAACGCAGGGCCCACGTCCTCCGACGGCCAACCGGTGGGCACCGTCCACATCGCCGTGGCGACCGCGCTCGGCACCCGTGTCGAGTCGCTGCAGCTTCGGGGCGACCGGGCGGAGATCCGCACGCAGACCGTCAAGCGCGCGCTGCGGCTGTTGCTCGCCGCACTGTGATCCGTCAACCGGGAATGCGCGCACGGCCGACGCACGTTATATTCGGTGATTCCCACCGCGCCCACAGCACGGCGGGTTAGATTGTCAGCACCTGGAAGTCACACCGCGGTCCGCCGGGCCGCGGCGGAGAGCCGAACGAGGAGGGGAACCCGACATGATCTTGGTACGTCACGAGATCGGGGAAGTGCTGCGGGACTTCCGCCAGCAGAAGGGTCGCACCCTCCGCCAGGTCGCCAGTCGCGCGAGCGTCGCGCTCGGATACCTCAGCGAGGTCGAGCGCGGGCAGAAGGAGGCCTCCAGCGAGATCCTCGGTGCGGTCGCCGAGGCACTGGACGTGCCCATCTCCACCATCATGCGCGAGGTCGCGGACCGGCTCTCCGTGCTCGAGGGGATCACGCCGTTCCCGGACGTGGTGCCCGACGAGCTCGTCGCAGAGGTCGAGCCCGAGCTCTCGCTGCGCTGACGCGTCCGTGCGCCGCAGCGAGTTCGACCGTGCCGTCGCCGACGAGTTCGGCGGTCAGGCCGGCTATCTGCTGACGGATCTGGCACTGCCCGACGTCGACGGTCGCACCGCCGCGTCCGCGCTCGCGGCGGGGGTACCGCCCCGCGAGGTGTGGCTCGCGCTGTGCGCCGAGATGGACGTGCCTGCCGATCGTCGCTACGGCGTCGGACGCATCGAACGCCGCGGTCGCTGACGCGGCGTGTCGTCGAAGATCCGTTCGAGTCTGTCGTAGGCTCCTCCACAGAGGTCGTCGAAGGGCGGCACTCCACGGATGCGGCGGGTCGCCCGGCGATGTCGGACCCCCTCCGTACCGTGGGACTCACGACACCTCTCCGCCTTGTCGCAGCATCCGACCGGACCCTCCGGGCGGGGCGCGACAGCCTACAGGCGACAGCGACGCGAGCAGAAGGAGCACGCCATGCCATCACCCGCCGACCGCGAGAAGGCCCTCGAATCGGCCCTCGCCCAGATCGACCGGCAGTTCGGGAAGGGCTCGGTGATGCGACTGGGCAGCGACGAGCGCGCCCCGGTCGAGGTCATCCCCACCGGCTCCATCGCCCTCGACGTCGCGCTCGGCGTCGGCGGCCTGCCGCGTGGCCGCATCATCGAGATCTACGGTCCGGAGTCCTCTGGGAAGACCACGCTCACGCTGCACGCGATCGCGAACGTTCAGCGCGCCGGGGGCATCGCCGCGTTCATCGACGCGGAGCACGCCCTCGACCCCGAATACGCGAAGAAGCTGGGCGTCGACATCGACTCGCTCCTGGTCTCGCAGCCCGACACGGGTGAGCAGGCGCTCGAGATCGCCGACATGCTGATCCGTTCCGGCGCGATCGACCTCGTCGTCATCGACTCCGTGGCGGCGCTGGTCCCCAAGGCCGAGATCGAGGGCGAGATGGGCGACTCCCACGTCGGCCTGCAGGCCCGCCTCATGTCGCAGGCGCTCCGCAAGCTCACCGGTGGCCTCAACCAGACCAAGACCACCGCGATCTTCATCAACCAGCTGCGCGAGAAGATCGGCGTCTTCTTCGGTTCCCCCGAGACGACCGCCGGTGGAAAGGCGCTGAAGTTCTACGCCTCGGTCCGACTCGACATCCGCCGCATCGAGACGCTGAAGGACGGCGGCGAGGCGGTCGGCAACCGCACCCGCGTGAAGGTCGTGAAGAACAAGATGGCCCCGCCCTTCAAACAGGCCGAGTTCGACATCCTCTACGGCACCGGCATCTCGCGCGAGGGCAGCCTCATCGACTTCGGCGTCGAGCACGGCATCGTCAAGAAGTCCGGTGCCTGGTACACCTACGACGGTGAGCAGCTCGGCCAGGGCAAGGAGAACGCCCGCAACTTCCTGCTGAAGAACCCTGACGTGGCCGCCGAGATCGAGGACAAGATCAAGGTCAAGCTCGGGATCGGGCAGCCCAAGGCCGTGCAGACCGCGCCGGTCGACGAGCTGGCGTCCAAGCGCCCGGCCTGACGATGACGGAGCAGACCGGGG
>Ga0182743_1002295_pt1 | contig 17026 bp, 15 predicted proteins | sample eDN3rd30CKraftOP_FD_128522 | JGI IMG/M metagenome (GOLD analysis project Ga0182743, IMG submission 128522) | Enriched Organic Plus compost microbial communities from Emeryville, California, USA - eDNA 3rd pass 30_C Kraft OP (version 2) (version 2) ... | reverse complement strand
TGGGCCTTCGCGCGGTCAGGCCTCCGCCGAAGGCGGTGACCCCGCTCGAGGCGAAGGCCCGGTGGGCCTTCGCGCGGTCAGGCCTCCGCCGAAGGCGGTGACCCCGCTCGAGGCGAAGGCCCGGTGGGCCTTCGCGCGGTCAGGCCTCCGCCGAAGGCGGTGACCCCGCTCGAGGCGGCCGGGTGCACGTTCCCTCGTCCGGTGCATCGCGTACGTGCACCCCACGAGGGAACGTGGACCGAACGCGCCCGCGCGGTGGGAGGATGGCGCCGTGGACATTCGGCGGGACGACTCGTTCGTCGACGCGCACGGCGTCCGCATCCACTACTCGACGTGGGACCGCCAGGACGCGAGAGCGGTCGTGCAGCTCGTGCACGGGCTCGGCGAGCATTCGCTCCGCTACGCGCGGCTCGCCGAGGCGCTGCTCGCCGCCGGGTACAGCGTGTGGGCCGACGATCACCGCGGTCACGGCCGGACCGGCATGGAGCAGCACGGCGGCGACCGGTCGCGGCTCGGCCGGCTCGGCCCGGGCGGCCACCGCGCCACCGTCGACGCGGTCCGGGAGCTCGGCCGCCGCGCCCGTGCCGCCCACCCGGACGTCCCGCTCGTCCTGCTCGGGCATTCCTGGGGCTCGCTCATCGCGCAGATCCTGCTCAACGAGCACCCCGCGGCGGTCGACGCGGTCGTGCTGTCCGGCACGGCGCTGCGGACGCCGTTCGACATGAACGGCGGCGACCTCAACCGCAGGCACGCCTCGACCGGATCGACCGAGTACGAGTGGCTGAGCCGCGACCCCGCCATCGTCGCGGCCGCCGCGGCGGATCCGCTCATGTTCGCCGCGAAAGCGCTCAAGCTCTTCGGACTCCCCGACACGCTCCGCCTGCTCGGCCGACCGCGGCGCGGCCTCGCGCGCGAGCGGGACGTCCCGATCCTCATGCTCGTCGGCTCGGACGACTCGTTCGGCGGGGAGGCCTCGGTCGCGAAGCTCGCCCGCGACTACGTCGAGCGCTCCGGATTCCGCGACGTCACGGCGATCGTGTACGAGGGCGCGCGGCACGAGGTCTTCAACGAGACGAACCGCGGCGAGGTCGTGGCTGACCTCATCACGTGGCTCGACGAGCATGTCCCGGTTCGCGAGGGTTAGGGGAGCCTTACCAGCAGGGCTAGGCTGAGGGCCGTGCACGGCGAGTTCAAGGTCCCCGGCGGCAAGCTCGTCGTCGTCGACCTCGATGTCGTCGACGGTCGACTCCAGAACGTCCGTCTCGCGGGCGACTTCTTCCTCGAGCCGGACAGCGCGCTCGGTCTCATCGACGGCGCGCTCACGGGCCTGCCGGCCGAGGCGAGTCACGCGGAGATCGCGAAGGCGGTCACGGCGGCGCTCCCGCTCGACGCCGTGCTCCTCGGCTTCTCGCCTGAGGCGATCGCGACGGCGGTCCGTCGAGCCGTGAGCGGCGCGACCGTGTGGCGCGACTACACGTGGCGGCTCGTCCGCGGTCCCGCGCTCGATCCCCGCACGCAGCTCGCGCTCGACCAGGTGCTCACGGAGCGCGTCGGGGCGGGCCTGCGCGAGCCGACCCTGCGGATCTGGGAATGGGTGAAGCCCGCGGTCGTGATCGGCAGCTTCCAGTCGGTCCGCAACGAGGTCGATCTCGACAACGCGGCGAAGTACGGCATCGAGGTCGTCCGCCGGATCTCCGGCGGGGGCGCGATGTTCATGGAGGCGGGCGCCGTCATCGTCTACTCGATCTACGCCCCGATCGAGCTCGTGCAGGGCATGAGCTTCGCGGACTCCTATGCGTTCCTCGACGAGTGGGCGGTCGTCGCGCTCCAGTCGCTCGGCATCGAGGCGAGCTACAAGCCGCTCAACGACATCACGAGCCCCGCCGGCAAGATCGGCGGCGCCGCGCAGAAGCGGCTCGGCGGCGGGGGTGTGCTCCACCACACGACGCTCGCCTACGACATGGACGGCGAACGGATGATGCAGGTCCTCCGCATCGGCCGGGAGAAGATCAGCGACAAGGGCATCACGAGCGCCGCGAAGCGCGTCGACCCGCTGCGGAGCCAGACGGGCATGTCGCGCGACGCGATCGTCGAGCGGATGATCGAGACGTTCCGCGAGCGCCACGGGCTCACGGACGACGTCCTCATCATCGAGGAGCTGGAGGCGGCGGAGCGGCTCGCGGCCGAGAAGTTCGCGTCCCCGGAATGGCTCCACCGGGTCCCGTGAACGTCACCACGAAGCGCGTCGCCTTCGGTGCGGTCCTCGGCGCCCTGCTCGTCGCGGCCGTCCTCGTGTCGGCGATCCTCGGACAGCTGCCGATCGCCCCGAGCGAGGTGCTCGGCGCGCTCCTTCGAGGCGTCGGCATCGATACGCCGCTCGCGTCCGACGACCCGGTGATCGATCAGACGCTGTGGGCGGTGCGCTTCCCGCGCGTCGCGATGACGCTCGTCGTCGGGGCGGCGCTCGCGGTCGCGGGCGCAGTCATGCAGGCGATCTTCGGCAACCCCCTCGCCGAGCCCGGCGTCGTCGGGATCTCCTCGGGCGGCGCGCTCGGCGCCGCGATCGCGATCGCGCTGGGGCTCTCCGGCTTCGGCCTGTGGACGACGGCGGTCTTCGCGTTCGCGGGGGCGCTCGGGGCGACGATCCTCGTGTACTCCGTCTCGCGCTCGGGCGGGCGGACCGAGGTCGTCACGCTCCTGCTCACCGGTATCGCCGTCAACGCGTTCGCGGGCGCGGGTCTCGCGCTCATGCTCTTCCTCGCCGACACGGCGAGCCGCGAGCAGATCGTGTTCTGGCAGCTCGGGAGCCTCAACGGCTCGCGCTGGCCCGAGGTCGGCATCGTCGCGCTCGTCACCGTCGTCGGCGTCGCGGCGGTGCTCGCGCAGTCGCGCCGGTACGACCTCCTGGCGCTCGGCGAGCGGAATGCGCGCCACCTCGGCGTCAACGTCGAGCGCCTGCGGATGCTCTCGATCGTCGCGGTCGCGCTCCTCACAGGTGCCGCGGTCGCGTTCTGCGGCATCATCTCGTTCGTCGGCCTCGTCGTGCCGCACCTCGTGCGCATGGTGATCGGCCCCTCGCACCGTCGGCTCATCGTCGCGAGCGCGCTCGGGGGCGGGTTGCTCCTGACGATCTCGGATCTCCTCGCTCGCACGCTCGTCGCCGGTGCCGACCTGCCGATCGGTCTCCTCACGTCGCTCATCGGCGGCCCGTTCTTCTTCTTCCTCCTCTACCGCCAGCGTCGCCGCTCGGGGGGCTGGGCATGATCCGCGCGCGCGGCGTGAGCGTCGAGCTCGGCGGCCGCCTCGTGCTCGAGGATGTCGACCTCGAGGTGCGGGACGGCGAAGTGCTCGTCCTCGTCGGGCCGAACGGCGCGGGCAAGTCGACGCTCCTGTCGGTCTTGAGCGGCGAGACGCATCCCCTGGAGGGCGTCGTCGAGCTCGACGGCCGGCCGCTGCGCTCGTACCGGCACGAGGAGCTCGCCCGGAAGCGGTCGATGCTCACGCAGGAGAACGCGGTGAGCTTCCCGTTCCTCGTCTCCGAGGTCGTCGCGATGGGCCGCGCGCCGTGGGCGAGGGGCCCGGAGGGGCGCGACGACTGGCGCATCGTGCGCGAGTCGCTCGCGCAAGCCGACGTCGCCCACCTCGCCACGCGCCGCACGTCGGCGCTCTCGGGTGGCGAGAAGGCGCGCGTCGCGCTCGCCCGGGTGCTCGCGCAGCGCACGGCGGTCGTCCTGCTCGACGAGCCGACGGCGGCGCTCGACCTGCGGCATCAGGAGGATGTCATGCGGATCGCGCGCTCGATGGCGGGGGAGGGCCGCGCGGTCGGCGTCGTCCTGCATGATCTCGCACTCGCCGCGGCGTACGCCGACCGGATGGCGCTCCTGTCGGAGGGTCGCCTCGTCGCGGTCGGCTCACCGGGCGAGGTGCTCACCGAGTCGCTCGTGTCGCGCGTCTACGGGCTCCCGGTGCGCGTCGTCGAGGTCGCCGGCGCCCCGATCGTCGTGCCCGTCCGCGAGGCGAGTGCTTGAGGCGCGCCGCGGGGCGCGACGGTCAGGCGACGAGGTCGCCGTACTCCGGGTGCTTCTCGAGCCACGAGACGACGTAGGGGCACTTCGGCACGATGCGCCGGTCCTCGGCGCGAATGCGCTCGAGGGCGCCCGCCACGAGCCGGCCGGCGACGCCCTTGCCCTGGTGCTCGGGTTCGACGATCGTGTGCAGGAGCACGAGCGCGCCGTCGTCGCCCGTCTCGTAGTCGAGCCGCCCCGCGAGCTCGCCGTCGGCGTCGATGGTGAATCGGGATCCGGACTCGTCCCAGGTCACTGCCTCGCTCATGATCGGAGTCTACGAGCCGGTCCTAGAATCGCGGCATGCGGGGCCTGACCGGCTGGATGCGCGTGCTGCTCCTCGGGGCGGCGGCGCTCGCCGCGGTCGGCCTGGTCGTCTCCGGCATCGTCATCGCGAGTCGGCTGGCGCACGCCCGCGCGGTAAGCGAGTACGCCGAGACCGTCAACGCGCTCGACGCGGCGCACGCGGAGTACCGCGAGGCGCGGGACGCCGCCGAGGAGGCGATGCTCGAGCTCGAATCGCTCCGCGCGGTCGCCGCCGACCTCGTCGGCAGGACCGGCGAGCCCATTCCGAGCGGGGCGATCGACGCCTTGCGCGCGGCGCTCGACGAGGACGCGACGGTCGCGACGGATGCCGGGACGAGCGTGTCCGTGCTGTTCCATGCGCAAGAGGTCTCGGGGCTCTCCTCGGACGAGATCGACGTCCTCCGCGACGGCCTCGAGGCCGAGCTCGCGCGACTCGGCCCCGCGCTCGATGCCGCCCGATCGGGCGCGGCGACCGCCGAGGCGGCGCGCGACGCGCTCGCCGACGCGCTCGCCGCGTTCCGCGACGCCGTCGCGGACCGGGCGAGGGCGCTCCTCGAGGAGCGCGGCGACGCCGCCGAGGACTCCCGGACTGCCCTGCTCGACGCGGTCGCCGCCCTCGAGCGCGCGGCACCTGCCGATCTCACCGCGTCCGTCGACGCCGCGCTCGCGACCGCCGCCGCGGTCGTGCGGTCCTCCGACCTCGCCCGACTCCCGCCGCCCGGCTCCTGCTGGGGGAGCCCGGATGACGTCACCGTCCTCATCAACAAACACCACCCTCTGTGTCCGCTCGACTACGAGCCCCCGCTGCGCGTCGTCGACGTCGGGACGACGGGGTACACGCCGTACCTCCGCCCGGAGGCCGCCGACGCCTTCGAGGCGATGCTCGCGGCGATGCTCGCCGAGGCGGGGCTCGAGGTGGTCAACACGAGCTCGTTCCGCAGCTACTCGGACCAGGTCGAGACGTGGGGCGAATGGGCGTCCTGGTACGGGGAGGCGGAGGCCGACCGGTTCAGCGCTCGACCGGGGCACAGCGAGCACCAGTCGGGTCTCGCGATCGACGTGACCGAGCCGGGCGGCGCGTGCGCCGCGGAGGCGTGCTTCGGCGGGACGCCGCAGGGCCAGTGGCTTGCGGCGAACGCGTGGCGCTTCGGCTGGATCGTCCGCTACCCCGACGGCTTCGAGCACGTCACGGGTTACGTGTGGGAGCCCTGGCACCTCCGCTACGTGGGGACCGCGATCGCGGCCGAGATGCACGAGCGCGGCATCCCGACGCTCGAGGACTACTACGGCACGCCGCCCGCGCCGGCGTACCCCTAGACGGATTCGCGCTCGACAAGCCGCGTGTCCATGATCGTGACGCGCTCGAAGGGTCGGCGCTCGATCATGTTGACGAGGATCTCGGCAATCTTCGCGCCCTGCGCGCGGGTGGGCTGCTCGATCGTCGTGAGCGGCGGCGTCGCCTCGCGCGCGAACCGGTCGTTGTCGATCGCGGTGACGGAGACGTCCTCCGGCACGCGGATGCCGCGTTCGCGCATTCGCTCGAGCGCGCCGTACGCCATCTGGGCGGACGCGACGAAGAGCCCGTCGAATGCCTCGCCGCTCGCGAGCAGGCGCTCGAGCGCCGCCGCGCCGCCCTCGGGCGTGAAGTCCCCGGTCTCGACGCGGCCCGGCTCGAGTCCTGCCGCGGCGAGCGCCGTCCGCCACCCCGACAGGCGGTCGATGCCGGCCGCCATGTCCTGCGGTCCGGCGATCGTCGGGATCCGGCGCCGCCCTCGCGCGATGAGGACTTCGGTCGCGCGTCGCGCGGCCGCGACGTTGTCGACGTCGACGATGACGGCGTCGTCGCCGTGCGGGCTCATCGGCCGGCCCTGGAAGACGACGGGGATCTTCGTCGACAGCTCGACGTACGAGCGGTCGTCCCGGTGCGTGGAGATGACGAGCGCGCCGTCGACGCCGCCGCCCTGGAGATACCGGCTCGTGCGCCCCGGATCGGTCTCCGACGAGACGAGGATCGTGAGCGTGTACGGGCTGTGCTCGAGGTGCCCCGCGACCCCCTCGACGACTTCGGCGAAGTACGGGTCCGTGAAGAACCGGCTCGTCGCCTCGGGAATGACGAGCGCGATGGCGTGCGACCGGCGGCTCGCGAGGCTGCGCGCCGCGAGGTTCGGGACGTAGCCGAGCTCCGCGATCGCCGCGTCGACGAGGGCGCGGGTCTCGGGCGTCACATTCGGGGACCCGTTGATGACGCGAGAGACGGTCGAGCGGGAGAGGCCGGAGCGCCGGGCGACGGCCTCGAGCGTCGGAGCCGAGCGGTCGGCGTCCATCGTCGTCATGGCTCTCCGGGGATCGAAACCTGCGCCCCAGGCTATCGAAGGCTCGCGCCGTGCTCCCCGATGAGTCTCGCGTACGCGAGCCCGCTGTCCTTGATCGTCCGCTCCTGCGTGCCGTAGTCGACACGGACGATGCCGAACCGCTTGTCGTAGCCCCACGCCCATTCGAAGTTGTCGAGCAGCGACCACACGAAGTAGCCCCGGACGTCGGCCCCCTGCCCGATCGCGTCACCGACCGCGGCGATGTGGTCGAGGATGAACGCGGTGCGGGGCTCGTCGTGCACCGCGCCGTCGGGCGCGACCTCGTCGTCGTACGCCGCGCCGTTCTCCGTGACGTACAGGGGCGGGAGGGCGTCGCCGTACGCCTCGCCGAGCCGGACGAGCAGCCGTGTGAGCCCAGGCGGGTTGACCTCCCATCCCATCCCGGTGCGCGGGAGCCCGCGGCTCGGGAAGGTCACGAACTCGGCGCTCGGGAACGGGGAGCCGTACTCCCGGTCGGGCGGCGCGGTGCCCGCCTGTTCGCCGTCTACGGGGTACGCGCTCACCTGGTCGTCGTGGTAGTGGTTGACGCCGAGGAAGTCGATCGGCTGCGCGATCGTCTCGAGGTCGCCGCCCTCGATCGGGACCTCGAGCCCGACCGCCTCGAGGTCGTCGAGGATGTCCTGCGGGTAGCGGCCGAGGATGAGCGGCTCGAGGTACATGCGGTTGAAGAGCCCGTCGATCCGGCGCGCCGCATCCAGGTCGGCGGGGTCGGCGGGGTCGCGCGGGACGGCGTTCGTGAGGTTGAGCGTGATGCCGAGCTGTTCGGCGCCGCGCTCGCGGAGGGCGCGCACGGCGAGCCCGTGTGCGAGGTGCTGGTGGTGGATCGCGGCGATCGCCTCGCGCGCATTCCGCCGCCCCGGCGCGTGCTCGCCGCTCGCGTAGCCGAGCATCGACGAGCACCAGGGCTCGTTGAACGTCGTCCAGTGCCGCACGCGGTCCCCGAGCCGCTCGTGCACGACGAGCGCGTACTCGGCGAACCGCTCCGCGGTGCCCCGCGCGGCCCAGCCGCCCCGGTCCTGGAGGGCTTGCGGGAGGTCCCAGTGGTAGAGCGTGAGCCACGGGAGGATGCCGGCGTCGAGGAGCTCGTCGACGAGCCGGCTGTAGAAGTCGAGGCCCGCCGGGTTCGGCGCGCCGTCGCCCGGCTTGACGCGCGGCCAGCTCACCGAGAACCGGTACGCCTGCAGGCCGAGCCGGCGCATGAGCCCGACGTCCGATGGCATCCGGTGGTAGTGGTCGACCGCGACCTCTGGCGTGTCGCCGTTCGCGACCGCGCCGGGCACGCGCGAGAACACGTCCCAGATCGAGTCGTCCTTGCCGTCCTCGTGCGCCGCACCCTCGATCTGCGCCGCCGCGGTCGCCGAGCCCCACACGAAGTCCTTCGGGAATGCCGTCATCCTCAACCCCTCACCGCTCCGGCGAACGCCGGCGACGACCCGCTCAGCCGAGCGCCGCGTCGACGATCGCGCGCGCCGCCTCCTGGACGCGCTCGAGATGCTCCGGCCCGCGGAACGACTCCGCGTAGATCTTGTACACGTCCTCGGTGCCGCTCGGCCGGGCGGCGAACCACGCCGACTCGCTCACGACCTTGACCCCGCCGATCGCCGCACCGTTGCCGGGGGCGGTCGTGAGGATCGCGGTGATCGCCTCGCCCGCGAGCTCCTTTGCGCTGACGTCCGCCTCGGAGAGCCGGCCGAGGCGCGCCTTCTGCTCGTTCGTCGCCGCGGCGTCGACGCGCGCGTAGGCGGGCGCGCCGTGGTCCGCGGCGAGCTCGGCGTAGCGCTCCGAGGGGGTCTTGCCGGTCACGGCGGCGATCTCGCTCGCGAGGAGCGCGAGGATGATGCCGTCCTTGTCGGTCGTCCACACGGCGCCGTCGCACTCGAGGAAGCTCGCCCCGGCCGACTCCTCGCCGCCGAAAGCGACCGATCCGTCGCGAAGGCCCGGGACGAACCACTTGAACCCGACGGGCACTTCGACGAGGCGTCGGCCGAGCGCGGCGGCGACGCGGTCGATCATCGAGCTCGACACGAGCGTCTTCCCGACCGCCGCATCGCGCGACCAGCCGGGGCGGTTCGCGTAGAGGTAGTCGATCGCGACGGCGAGGAAGTGGTTCGGGTTCATGAGGCCGCCGTCCCGCGTGACGATGCCGTGCCGGTCGGCGTCGGCGTCGTTCCCCGTCAGCACGTCGAAATCGGCCTGGTGGCGCAGGACCGCCGCCATCGCGTGCGGGGAGGACGGGTCCATGCGGATCCGGCCGTCCCAGTCGAGCGTCATGAACGGCCACCGGGGGTCGACCTCGGGGTTGACGATCGTGACGTCGACGCCCAGCCGGTCCCGGATCGCCGCCCAGTAGGCGACACTCGCGCCGCCGAGCGGGTCCGCCCCGATCCGCAGTCCGCTCGAGCGGATCGCGTCGATGTCGACGACCTTCGGGAGGTCCTCGACGTAGGCGCCGAGGAAGTCGTAGCCCTCCCAGTTCGCGCGATCGCTCCGCCGCACGCCCGCGTTCCCCTCGGCGAGGAGCTCGTTGGCGCGCGCGGCGATCCAGCTCGTCGCGTCGGAGTCCGCCGGCCCGCCGTGCGGCGGGTTGTACTTGAAGCCGCCGTCGCGCGGCGGGTTGTGCGAGGGCGTGATGACGATGCCGTCCGCGAGGTCCTCGCTTCGCCCGCGATTGTGGACGATGATCGCCCGGGAGAGCGCGGGGGTCGGGACCCACTCCCCGTTCGCGTCAGCGAGGACGCGGACGCCGTTCGCCGTCAGGACCTCGAGGGCTGTCCGCTGCGCGGGGAGCGAGAGCGCGTGCGTGTCCGCGCCGATGAACACCGGCCCGGTGATGCCCTGCGATGCGCGGTATTCGACGATCGCCTGGGTGATCGCGGCGATGTGCGCGTCGTTGAACGCGGTGTCGAGCGAGGAGCCGCGGTGGCCGCTCGTCCCGAACGCGACGCGTTGCGCCGGATCGGCGACATCCGGGATGCGCTCGTCGTATGCCGCGAGGAGCGCGTCGACGTCGACGAGATCCTCGGGGCGGGCGGGGGTGCCGGCTCGCTCGTGCATGCCTCAATCCTCTCGCGCGCGCTGGGAGGATTCAGGAAGGCAGTTTGACGAGGAGCGCGTGCGGTTCGACCCACGCGTGGACGGCGATCGCCTCGCCGAGGTCGTCCCCATCGCACTGGACGGGTTGCGGGTGGACGACGGAGAGCTGGACGTCGCGCCCGCGCCGGTAGATGACGTCCTCGACCGTCCTGGACCGGAGGTCGGCGATGCGGCGCAGGAACGGGCTGCGGCGCAGGACGCCGTTCTCGATGACGACGGTCCGCCATACGCGCACCCAGCCGAACCAGCCGCGCGGCCGCACCGCGGCGATGTCGAGGACGCCGTCGTCGAGGCTCGCCTCGGGCATGAGCTGAATGCGCCCGGGAAGCATGCCGCAGTTCGCGATCATCGCGGTGTAGACGCTCGCGGCGCGCCTGGGCGCCCCGTCGATCGAGTAGAGGATGCGGATCGGGCGAGCTTCGCTCACCGCGCGCGCCATGCCGTGGAAGTAGGCCATCCACCCGATCCGGCGCTTGAGCTCGGGGCGGGTGTTCCGGATCATGTTGGCGTCGAGGCCGATGCCGGCGATGATCGTGAACGCGTGCTCGTCCGGCCGTTCGTCGGGGGGCGCGCCGGGTCGCCGCACGGCGATCATCCCGAGGTCGATCGCCCGCGCGGTCCCCGTCATCGCGATCCGGACGGCGGCCTCGTCGCTCTGGATCGGCAGCTCGAGGTTGCGGGCGAGGAGGTTCCCCGTGCCCGACGGAATGATCGCCATCGGGATGCCCGTCCCGCGCATGCCTTCCGCGACCTCGCGCACCGTCCCGTCGCCGCCGGCCGCCGCGACGACGTCCGCGCCCTCCTCGATCGCCTGGAGCGCGTGCGCGCGCCCGGCCGAGTCGACGCGGGTCTCGTACCAACGGCTCGGCTCCCAGCCGAACTCCTGCTCGGCTTCCGCGACGGCGCGCCGAAGGGCGTCGAGGCGGACCTTCTGCGGCTGGTAGACGACCGCCATCACGGGCACGGTGCAACGCTAATGGGCCCTCGCCGGGAGTCCTAGGCTTGTACGCGTGATCGACCCGGTGATCCTGCGCGAGGACCCCGAGCGCGTGCGCCGCTCGCAGGCGGCGAGGGGCGAGTCCGAGTCGCTCGTCGACGAAGCGCTCGCGGCCGACGTGGCGCGTCGCGCGGCGATCGCGGAGTTCGAGCGCCTTCGCGCGGAGCAGAATGCGCACGGCAAGCGCGTCGCGGCCGCGCCGAAGGACGAGAAGGCGGCGCTCGTCGCGGAGGCGCAGGAGCTCGCGGCGCGCGTCAAGGCCGCGCAGCAGGCCGCCTCGGAGGCCGAGGCCGCATTCGAGTCGGCGATCGGCCGCCTCGGCAACATCGTCATCGACGGCGTGCCCGCGGGCGGCGAGGACGACTGGGCGCTCGTGCGCGAGGTCGGGACGCCGCGCGAGTTCGACTTCGCCCCGCGCGACCACGTCGAGCTCGGCGAGCTCCTCGGCGCCATCGACATTCCCCGCGGCACGAAGATCTCCGGCAGCCGCTTCTACTTCCTGCGCGGCGTCGGGGCGCGGCTCGAGCTCGCGCTCATGCGCCTGGGCCTCGACACGGCGCTCGAGGCCGGATTCGACCCCCTCATCACGCCGACGCTCGTGCGCCCCGAGATCATGGCCGGCACCGGGTTCCTCGGCGCCCACGCCGACGAGATCTACTACCTGCCCGCCGACGAGCTCTACCTCACCGGCACGAGCGAGGTCGCGCTCGCCGGCTACCACGCCGACGAGATCATCGACCTCACGGGCGGCCCGATCCGCTACGCCGGCTGGTCGACGTGCTACCGCCGGGAGGCCGGGGCCGCCGGCAAGGACAATCGCGGCATCCTCCGGGTCCACCAGTTCCAGAAGCTCGAGATGTTCTCGTTCACGACGCTCGAGGCATCCGAGGCCGAGCACTTGCGTCTCCTCGAGCTCCAGGAGCGAATGCTCCAGGCGTGCGAGCTCGCGTATCGCGTGATCGACGTCGCCGCCGGCGACCTCGGCGCCTCCGCCGCCCGGAAGTACGACATCGAGGCGTGGATCCCGACGCAGGGGACGTACCGCGAGCTCACCTCGACGAGCAACTGCACGACGTTCCAGGCGCGTCGGCTCGGCATCCGGCACCGCGCCGACGACGGCCGCACGACGCCCGTCGCGACGCTCAACGGGACGCTCGCGACGACCCGGTGGATCGTCGCGATCCTCGAGACGCACCAGCAGGCCGACGGGTCGGTCCGCGTGCCGGCGGCGCTGCAGCCGTACGTCGGCGCCGAGATCCTCGAGCCCGTGGTGGCCCCGTGACCGACGCCGAGCGGATCGATCCGTGGCTCGTCGCGCTCGACGTCGACGGGACGATCCTGCATGAGGACGAGACGCTCGACGATGCCGTCGTCGCCGCGGTCCGCGCGGCGCGCGACCGCGGCCACGAGGTGACGCTCGCGACGGGACGGTCATGGACGACGACGCGGCCCGTGCTCGAGTCGCTCGGACTCACACCGGAGTACGTCGTGTGCTCGAACGGCGCCGTGACGATGCGCCGCCAGGGCCAGGCGCTCGGCGAGGACGCTCCCGATTACGTGCGCGCCCACGTCGAGACGTTCGACCCGAGCGAGGTTCTGCAGCGCATTCGCGAGTTCCTGCCGACCGGGCGGTTCCTCGTCGAGCTCGCCGACGGCCGGCGCCTGTACACCGAGGGCATGATCGACTGGGACCTCAGCAACGCCCGCCAGGTCGCGTTCGAGGAGCTCCTCGGGTCGGAGTGCACGCGCGTCGTCGTCGTGTCGCCCGGTCACGACCTCGAGGAGTTCCTCGGGATCGTCGAGGACATGGGGCTGCATCGCGTGAGCTACTCGATCGGCTGGACCGCGTGGCTCGACATCGCCCCGGACGGCGTGACGAAGGCGAGCGCGCTCGAGCGCGTCCGGCAGTGGCTCGGCATCCCGCCGCACCGCGTCCTCGCGGTCGGCGACGGCCGGAACGACATCGAGATGTTCCACTGGGCCGGCCGAGCCGGTCGCGCGGTCGCGATGGGACAGGCACCGGAAGAGGTCATCGCCGCCGCTCGCGACGTGACCGGGACGATCGAGGAGCAGGGGCTCGTGCCCGTGCTCGACGGGCTGCCCTGATCCGAGGCCGTCGAGGGACGCGATGAGCGAGCCGAGACATCACGAGGGTCCGCCGTCGGCGGGCGCGGCGCCGATGCGCCCGGCCGCGCCGCCCCGCCACGCGCTCGGCTCGAGGCCGCGAGCGCTCGAGGGGGTCCTCCGGTTCGTCGCGGCGGCGCTCGCCGTCGTGCTCGTGAGCGGGCTCGCGGTCGCCGGGGCCGTCGCGGCGTCGCTCAACTCCCGACTCCAGGGCACGGTCGTCTCGATCGGTGACAGCGCGCAGCCGCTCCCCGAGATCGGGAAGATCGAGGGCGGCTTCAACATCCTCATCGTCGGCTCCGACACGCGCGTCGACCAAGGCGGCCTCGGCGGCTCCGCCGAGGACGTCGAGGGCCGACGCAACGACGTGACGATCCTCCTCCACGTCGCCCAGGACCAGCGCAGCGCCGTGGTCGTGAGCTTCCCGCGCGATCTCGAGGTCGAGCTGCCGGAATGCGCACGCGACTTCGGCTACTGGAACAAGATCAACACGGCGCTCGAGATCGAGGGTCTGCCGTGCGTCGTCGAGACGGTCGAGGACCTGACCGGGCTGCCGATCCACTTCGCGGGGCTCATCACGTTCGCGGGTGTCGTCGAGATGACGAACATCATCGGCGGGGTCGACGTGTGCATCACCGCGCCGATCATCGATGAGCGCGCCGGCATCGCGTTGCCGGAACCGGGCGTCGTGAACCTCAGGGGGGCGGACGCGCTCGGCTTCCTCCGGACGAGGTACGGCGTCGGCGACGGGAGCGACCTCGGGCGCATCAGCGCGCAGCAGGTGTTCCTCTCGTCGATGGTGCGCAAGCTCCAGAGCGACGGGACGCTCGGGGACCTCCGGACGGTCTTCTCGCTCGCCGACGCGGCCCTGCGCAACATGACGCTCTCGGAGGGCCTCGCCGACCCGTACACGCTCGTGTCGATCGCGCTCGCGCTCAAGGACATCCCGCCGGAGCGGATCACGTTCGTGCGCTGGCCGACGTTCGATCTCGGCAACGGCAATCTCGGCACGATCGGGCCGCTCGCCGATGAGCTGCTCGGGTACATCGCGGCGGACGAGCCGTTCCGACTCGCCGACATCGGGGACGACCTCGCGTCGACGCCCGATCCGAACGCCCCTCCCGAGCCGACGCCGACGGCGAGCCCCGAGGGCGGCACCCCGGTCATCGAGGGCGTCCCCGGCCAGACCGCCGCGCAGCACAGCTGCGCGGTGGGAAATTGACAGGCCGCGCACATCCCAGCGCCCCCTCAGGACTTGCGCTTAGCCTGATGGGGCCGAAGTACGGCGCTTGGGTAGACTCGGGGCCTCAGAGGGAGGGCTGTCCGAGCGGCCGATGGAGCCGGTCTTGAAAACCGGTGGGCGGTAACGCCTCGTGGGTTCGAATCCCACGCCCTCCGCGAATCGGCGTCAAGAGGGGACCTGAAGGGACGCGATGAGCGAGCTGAGCCGTCGTGAGCGCAACCGTGCGCTCGCGAAGCAGTCGGCGATGCCGGCTTTCGAGCCGGTGCCTCGGCACGCGAAGCTGTCGAAGCGGAACCCCGCGGGCACGATCGTCGGCTTCGTCGCCGCGGCGCTCTCGGTCCTCCTCGTGAGCACTGCCGCGGTCGGCTCGGTCGTGTGGAACTCGTTCAGCCGCCCGCTCGCGGCGAATGCGATCGTCCTCGACGACACCCCCCCGCCGCCGCCGAACATCGGCGCGATCGACGGCGGATTCAACATGCTCCTCGTCGGCTCCGACTCCCGTGTCGGACAGGGCGGACTCGGGGGCGAAGACGAAGGCGCCCGACTCAACGACGTCAACATCCTCATTCACGTCGCCCAGGACCAGCAGAGTGCGGTCGTCGTGAGCTTCCCGCGCGACCTCGAGGTGGAGCTGCCGGAATGCGCGCGGTGGTTCGGCTACGTCAACAAGCTCAACACGGCGTACTACGAGAACGGCCTGCCGTGCGTCGTCGAGACGATCGAGAACCTCACCGGCGTCGACATCCCGTACGCGGCGGTCGTCGAGTTCCGCGGGGTCGTCAACCTGTCCGACGCGATCGGCGGCGTCGACGTGTGCATCGACGGACCGATCGACGACCCGGATTCGGGTGCGTACTTCCCCGAGGCGGGCACGTACACGCTGCAGGGCGAACAGGCGCTCGCGTTCCTCCGCACCCGGAAGGGCGTCGGGGACGGGAGCGACCTCGGTCGCATCAGTTCCCAGCAGGTCTTCCTGTCGTCGCTCGTCCGGAAGATCAAGAGCGAGGACACGCTCGGCAACCCGGGGCGGGTGTTCGCGCTCGCGCAGGCGGCGGTCGACAACCTCCAGCTCTCGTCGGGCCTCGCCGACCCGTACTCGCTCGCGCAGCTCGCGCTCGCCGTGAAGGACATCCCGCTCGACCGGGTCACGTTCGTGCAGTACCCGACGTACTACACGGGCAACGGCAATGTCGCGCCGGTCCAGTGGGCCGCGGACGAGTTGTTCAGCTACATCATCGCGGACCAGCCGTTCGTGCTGAGCGCCGTCGGCGACGACCGGGCGTCCGTGCCCGACCCGAACGCGCCCCCGCCCGACCCGGCGACCCAGCCCGAGGTCGACAACTCGGGGCTGCCGGTCGCGCAAGGGGTCACCGGGCAGACGGCCGCCGACTACACGTGCTCGGTGTCGAACTACTGAACCGCCGCGGCCTCCCGCCCAGACGCTGTGGCTAGAATGGCCCGGTACTAGGAGACGTCGCATAGTCCGGTCGAGTGCACCACCCTGCTAAGGTGGAGTCCCCTTTTTGGGGACCGAGGGTTCAAATCCCTCCGTCTCCGCTCTGCGCCCGGTACGCCGGAGCGCGCCGCATAGGCTGACAGCATGCAGCGCAGCACGGTCGACCTCGAGTTCGGTGTCTTCGACTGGATCGATCGGGCCGGCGAACGCCCGGCCGAGTTCGTGTTCGACGACCGCTTGGCGATCGCGCGTCGGGCCGACGAGGGCCGGTTCACGCGCTATCACGTCGCCGAGCACCACGGCGCGCCGCTCGGTCTCGCGGCGTCGCCCGCGCTCCTCCTCGCGGCAGCGGCGCGTGAGACACGTCGCATCCGGCTCGTCCCGACGACGTTCATCGTCCCGCTCTACGACCCCTTGCGGCTCGCGGAGGAGATCGGCATGCTCGAGCGACTCGCGCACGGCCGCCTCGAGATCGGGATCGGCAAGGGCTCGTCCCCGATCGAGGCGGCGATGTTCGGCAACGACGCCGAGGAGACCGCCCGCCGCTACGCGGAGCACGTGCCCGCGATCCTCGACGCCCTCGCGACGGGCGAGTTCGCGAAACCGGACGGGGAGCGCATTCGGCTGTTCGTCACGCCGAGCCGGGTGCCGACCGTGTGGTACCCGACGAGCAACCCGGCCTCGATCGAGCTCGCCGCCGAGCGCGGGCAGAACACGATCTTCGGCTTCGGCTTCAAGTCGCCGCCGCTGCCGGTCATCCGGGAGCACCGCGATCTGTACTTCGCGAAGCGAGCCGACATGACCGACGACGCCGACCCGCGCTTCGGGATCCTCCGGCACGTCTTCGTCGCGGACACCGACGAGCGCGCGTTCGAGCTCGCGGCGCCCGCGTTCGAGGCCCACTACGACAACTTCACGTGGCTGTGGCGGACCGCGGGGGGTCAGGACTTCCCGCCGGCGCCCGCGCTCGAGGACCTCGTCGATCAGCACCTCGCGTTCATCGGCTCGCCGTCCTCGGTCGCCGCGCAGATCGCCGATGCGGTCAAGGCGACGGGCGTCAACTACCTCGCCGGCGCGTTCTCGTGGGGCACGCTCGCGGTCGAGGACGCGCTCGAGTCGATCGACCGCTTCGACCGCGCGGTCATTCCCGCGGTGCTCGCGGCGCTCGAGTAGCTCAGGCGGTCGTGTAGCCGCCGTCGACCGGCAGCACGGCGCCGGTGATCGTGCCGGCCGCGGGCGACAGGAGGAACGCGATCGCCTCCGCGACCTCGCGCGGCGTCGACGAGCGCCCGATCGGGTGGCTCCTGCCGATCTCGTCGAGGACCGCCGCCTTCGCGTCGCCCGGCGGGAGGAAGTCATCCATGAACCCGG
>Ga0182743_1002294_pt1 | contig 17034 bp, 10 predicted proteins | sample eDN3rd30CKraftOP_FD_128522 | JGI IMG/M metagenome (GOLD analysis project Ga0182743, IMG submission 128522) | Enriched Organic Plus compost microbial communities from Emeryville, California, USA - eDNA 3rd pass 30_C Kraft OP (version 2) (version 2) ... | reverse complement strand
GGGGCATTCAGCGTCCATGGAAGACAGACGCATCGCACTGACCGTCCTGACAGGATTTCTAGGCAGCGGCAAGACCACGCTGCTCAACCGCCTGTTGCGCGAGCCGGCCTATTCGAATGCCGCGGTCATCGTCAACGAATTCGGCGACATCGGCGTAGACCACCACCTGGTGCGCGTGGCGGACGACCGCACCGTGTTGCTGGAGGGCGGCTGCATCTGCTGCGTGTCCAGCGGCAGCCTGGCCGAGACGCTGCGCGACCTGTTCATGCTGGCCTTGCGCCGGCAGATCCCGTCCTTTGGCCACGTGCTGATTGAGACCACGGGTCTTGCCAGTTCGGCGGCCATCATGTTCACGCTGCGCCATGATCCCTTCCTGGCCGAGCGCTATGCGTACCGCGGCGCAATTGCCGTGGCCGACGTGCAGCACGTTCGCCAGCAGCTGCGCACGCAGCGCGAGGCCGTACAGCAGGTCGCGCTGGCCGACGTGGTCGCCTTCAGCAAGTCGGACCTGTGTCCGCCCGGCGCCGTCGAAGCCGCGCGGGCCGACGTGGCGCTGGCCAATCCGGGCGTGCCCGACTGCGTGCTCAGTCAGGACGTCCCGCTGGACGAACTGCTGCTGCACGTGCGCAAGCCGGACGACATGGAGCGCGCCGCGCGTACCGGCCGCTGGCTCAGCGCGTTCGCCGGCTCGCACCGGCAGCGCCATCCGGCGCTGGCGCATTTCTCGCTGGTGTTGTCGGCGCCGCTTAGCCGCGGCGCGTTTCTCGCCGGCATGCACGAGGTGCAGGCCCGCTTCAACGAAGAGCTGCTGCGCGTGAAAGGGTTGGTCTGCTTCGAGGGCGAGGCCTTGCCATGGGCGGTGCATGGGGTACACAGCCAGCTGTATCCGCTCGAGCCGCTGGCCCAATGGCCGGGCGATGGCCGGCAGTCGCAACTGGTCTTCCTGCTGCGTGGCCAGGACCTGGGCGAGGCCCAGGCCGAAGTGTGCCGGGCTTTGCAGCAGCCGGTGCCATAGGCGAAACCCTCGTCCTGCCTGCTGGCCGGCGCGCGCCTTTTGTCCGCTGCTTTCATGGCAGGGGCGATAAGGGTATAATCAATGTTGTCTGACGCCAGTTGGCCAGGGCCGCGCTATATGGGAGTGCCGTACATGGCCACCCGGCAGACGCGGCCGAGTACTGGGGCAGCCGATCCCACTCCATGCCTTCCATACCGGCCCTGCGGTAGCCGCCTGTTGCGGTTGCAGTGGTTTTGGTGGGGCAGGGCAGGTCGGTCCAAGCTGGCGATGCCGCTCGGGGCGCTTGCACAGCAGGCCCCTGCCCTGCAAAACAGGCGCGGGAAGCGGCTTTGTCGTCCTGAAAAACTTCTAAGAATCGTCGAGACGGCGTGCGACCCTTCGTACGCGACGCCCGGTTGCATCCGGACCATGTTCTTTTGATCGGGCTTGTGTCCTGCCATGCCGCACTGCGGTGGCCGGACGGCGATTCAGTTCATTGCGGTTGCCTTGCCGGCGCATGGATGGCTGCTTTGCGGCGGCGCAGTCGGGCAATGGCGCGCAGGCGTGCGGCCCCAGGGCCTATATGCCAACCCGGCACAGGCCGGTGGTTTCAAGACAGGAATCGAGTGACCTTGACGTCCCATCATGCCCTGCGGCATGTCCTTGCGATAGCTTTCCAGGCCGGCATGGTCGGGCGCGGCATCGTGCGCGCGCTGGCCAGTGCCGTGGCTGCCGCGGTATCGCCAACAATGGGAATGGGGTCGGCCGCGCTGCGGCGGGCGCAATCGCACTCACGGGCGATGCTCGTCTTGTTGGCCGAAATGAAAAAGGCCCGGCGCAATGGCCAGGCCTTCGTCTGCGGTAGTCCCGTCCGCGGTTGTTCTGCGTGGGGTACGCGCTTGGGTAATTCTGGTTGCGGGGGCAGGATTTGAACCTACGACCTTCGGGTTATGAGCCCGACGAGCTGCCAGACTGCTCCACCCCGCGTCTGAAGAGAAGAATATTAATCTTGATTCGATTTTCTCGCAAGTTGGCCTAATTACACATTGAATATCGATGAACGATAGCGAGGCGATACTGGTGCTGGAAACCGCGCTTTTGTGCGCGTCCCAGCCGATGCAACCGGCCGAGATGCGCAAGCTGTTCGGCGAGGATTCCGAGATCGAGGGCAGCGTGCTGCGCCAGTGGCTGGACACGCTGCAGGCCCAATGGGCCGAGCGCGGGCTGGAACTGGTCCAGCTGGCCTCGGGCTGGCGTTTCCAGAGCCGCCCGCAGATGCAGCGCTACCTCGAGCGGCTCAATCCCGAGAAGCCGCCCAAGTATTCGCGCGCCGTGCTCGAGACGCTCGCCATCATCGCGTGGCGCCAGCCCGTCACGCGCGGCGACATCGAAGACATCCGCGGCGTGACGGTCTCCTCGCAGATCGTCAAGGTGCTGGAAGATCGCGGCTGGATCGAAGTCATCGGCCACCGCGACGCGCCGGGCCGTCCCGCGCTGTTCGGCACCACCCGGCAGTTCCTGGACGACCTGGGCCTGCGCGCGCTGGACGAACTGCCCGCACTGGAGTCGACCGAGGCCGTGGCCGTGCTCGCCGGGCTGGACCTGGGACCCGCAGCGGGCCAGCCGGCCGAAGGCGCCGAGGCCGGGGCTGGCGTGGCCGACGGCAATGTGGCCGAGACGGGCGCGGCGGCCGATGGCGCCGGCGATGGTGGTCTTGCGCCGGACGATGCCGGCCAGGCCGAGGCGGAAGCCGCCGTCGTGGCGCAGATCGAGACCGTCATGCAGGCTGAGCGCGCGCAGGCGGCCGAGGGCCGCGAGGCTGCCGAAGCCGGGATCGAGGCCGGTGCCAACGCCAGCGACGATACTGGCGCGGATGCGAGTGCGGATGCCACGAGCGCCGATGCAGCCAGCGCCGACGCCTCCCATAGTGCCGACGCTGTCAACGCCACCGATGCCGGCCCGGCGCCCGCCCAGGTTGCCGATGAACTCCCGGCCGCGTCAGTCAGCCCGCCCGGGGAAATTCCGGGCGACCACATTCAACCGCCGGCCGGCGACCACATCCAACCGCCGGACGAGTCCCCCGAGGTGACGCCCGGCAAGCGCGAGCCCGAAATCACCCCGGTGGATCCGGGGCCGGAGATCGAGCCTCCGCCACCCGCGGGCCCCGAGCCCGACATTGCGCCACCCGCACCCGACGAGGTGCCCGAGGTGCCGCCCATCCCAGACCATGATGACGAGGCGCCTGCCCCCGGCAAGCCCTCTCCAGTTTGACATTCGGAGCTGTCTCAGTGACAACGGATACAACCATACAAGAAGACACTTCCTTCCCCGGTGAGCCGGCCGCCGCGCCGGCTTCCGCGGATCCGGCTGCGCCGCGCGAAGGCGAGGGCGCCGAGTCCGCCGAGGGCCGCGCCCGCGGCCGCAAGCTGCGTACCCCGTTCCGCCGCCGTCGCGGCGATGCCGCGGCCGCAGCGAATGCAGAGGCCGGCGCCGAGGCCCCCGCGCCCGAGGCCGACCCGCGGGTTCTTGAGCGAGAGACCGAGCAGGCCCTGGCCTATCTGGAGGCCGATGCGCGCACCGAGCAGCGCCTGGGCAAGTACCTGAACAGCGAAGCGGTCATGCCCAAGCTGCACAAGGTGCTGGCCGATGCCGGCATCGGTTCGCGCCGCGAGATGGAAGAACTGATCGTGGCCGGCCGCGTGTCGGTCAATGGCGAGCCGGCCCATATCGGCCAGCGCGTCGGTCCGAACGACCAGGTGCGCGTCAACGGCAAGCCCATCACGCGGCCCAATGCCAAGAAACCGCCGCGCGTCATCCTGTACCACAAGCCGGCGGGCGAGATCGTCAGCCATGACGATCCCGGCGGCCGCGCCAGCGTGTTTGCGCGCCTGCCCAAGCTGCGCACCGGCAAATGGCTGTCGGTCGGCCGGCTCGACCTGAACACCGAGGGTCTGCTGATCTTCACGACCTCGGGCGACATGGCCAACCGCATCATGCATCCCCGCTATGGCGCCGAGCGCGAGTACGCCGTGCGCGTGCTGGGCGAGATGGACGAGGCGCAGCGCCGCTCGCTGGTCGAGGGCATCGATCTGGAGGACGGCAAGGCGGCCTTCGGCACGCTGGATTACCTGGGTGGCGACGGCAGCAATCGCTGGTACCGCGTCACCCTGCAGGAAGGCCGCAACCGCGAGGTGCGCCGCATGTTCGAAGCGGTGGGCGTGACGGTCAGCCGCCTGATCCGTACCCGCTTCGGCGACATCGTGCTGCCGCGCAACCTGCGCCGCGGCCGCTGGGAAGAGGTGGACGGATCCCTGGTCAGCGCCCTGATGGTCCAGCTTGGCCTGTTGCGCGACGACGACGGCGACGGCCGGCGCCGGCCCAAGCAGCCGCAGTCGCACGACAGCGCGCTGCCGCCCGGCTTCGGCACGATGGAGCGCAATGGCATGAACGGCGCGCGTATCGGGCGGCGCGGCAAGCTGCAGGGCGGCGGCCAGGGGCGGCCGGGCACCAGCCAGTCGTATCCGTCGGACCCGTTCGGTACCGGCCTGATGATCACCGGCGGCTATGCCAACGGCCATCCGCTGGGCAACGATTCCGGGCGTGGCAAACCGGGCGGCAAACCGGGCGGCAAGCCGGGTGGCAAGCCCAGCAGGAAGGCCGGGGGCGGTAACGGCAATGTAAACGGCAACGCGGGTGCTAACGCCGGCGCCAACGCCGGCGGCAATCGGTCCGGCGGTGCCAAGGCCGGCGGCAAGGGGAAGCCCGGTGCCGCGAAGCCGCGCGGGCCCGGCGCGGCGCGCAAGCAGGCGGCGCCTGGACGGCCGAAGTCCGGCGCGGGCCACGGCGGTCCCCGCCCCGAGGGCGGCGGCAAGCCGAAGGCTCCCGCCAAGAAGGCGCGCCGCCAGGGCGGCGGCGGTGGCCGGGGCGACGATTGGCAACCCAGCAGCGCCTCGGCACACGAGTCGCGCCTGGGATTCCTGGGTGGCCGTGGCCGCGGCGGACGCTGAAGGCCGGGCCGGATGGCGTAAGCCTGTGATGCTTCAGGAAATTTAAGCGCTTATCTGGTAAAATTGTTGGTTTTCATGGCGTTTGCATTTGGACGTTGCGTCAGGACCGTTGCATCGGTACGCGCTGCAACCGGCCGGATGCATGCTTAGCGCTATCACAATCTAGGGCCGGGCCTGGCACGCCACCGCCGCAAGGTGGGGTTGCCGGGTGTCGGCAATACGGTGGGCTGGGCGTGCAGCCCATTTTTTTTGAGTGTATGGCTGATCTATTCGCACTGACCGAGGAGGCCCTGGCGGGCATGGACATCGAACTTGTCGATGTCGAACGCGCTGCCATGGGCCTACTGCGCGTTACGATCGACAAGGCAGGCGGCGTGCGCATCGAAGACTGCGAGCAGGTATCGCGCCAGCTGTCGCGTGTGTACGAGGTCGAGAACATCGATTACCGCCGGCTCGAGGTCGGTTCGCCCGGTGTCGACCGTCCGCTGCGCAACGAGGCCGAGTTCCGCCGCTTCGCCGGCGAACGTGTCGAGATCAAGCTGCGCGAGGCCATCGACGGCCGCAAGGTGTACACCGGCACGCTGCGCGCGCCCGAGTCCGGGACTGAAGCCCCGGCCGGCGGCGCGGATTCGTCCGGGGCGGCGCAGCGCGCCGTCTTCGGTCTGGAATTTGAGGCAAAGAAGGACGATATCCAGGTGCTGAGCTTCACGCTCGACGACATCGAGCGCGCCAAGCTGGATCCCGTTCTGGATTTCAAGGGCAAAAAGCGATGAGTCGCGAAATTCTTCTGTTGGTCGATGCTCTGGCGCGTGAAAAGAATGTCACGCGCGACACCGTGTTCGGGGCGCTCGAAAGCGCGCTGGCCTCGGCCATGAAAAAGCGCTTCAAGGAAGACGCCGAGATTCGCGTCTCGATCGACCGCGAAAGCGGCAGCCATGAGGGCTTTCGCCGCTGGCTCGTGGTGCCCGACGAGGCCGGCCTGCAAGAGCCCGACAAGCAGGAACTGCTGTCCGAGGCCCGTGAACTGGTGCCCAACATCGAAGTCGGTGAGTACATCGAAGAGCCGCTCGAGCCGGTCGAGTTCGGCCGCATCGGCGCGCAGGCAGCCAAGCAGGCCATCCTGCAAAAGATCCGCGACGCCGAGCGCGAACAGGTCCTGAACGACTTCCTCGAGCGCGGCGAGACCATCGTGTCCGGCACCATCAAGCGCATGGACAAGGGCGACGCCATCATCGAGACCGGCAAGATCGAGGCCCGCCTGCCGCGCTCCGAGATGATCCCGAAGGAAAACCTGCGCATCAGCGATCGCGTGCGCGCCTTCGTGCTCAAGGTCGACCACACCCTGCGCGGCCAGCAGGTCATCCTGTCGCGCACCTCGCCCGAATTCATCCGCCAGCTGTTCGAGAACGAAGTGCCCGAGATCGAGCAGGGCCTGCTCGAAATCAAGGCTGCCGCGCGTGACCCGGGCGTGCGCGCCAAGATCGCCGTGGTGGCCTACGACAAGCGTATCGACCCCATCGGCACCTGCGTCGGCATGCGCGGTTCGCGCGTTACCGCCGTGCGCAACGAGCTGGGCGGCGAGCAGGTCGATATCGTGCTATGGTCGGAGGATCCGGCCCAGTTCGTCATCGGCGCGCTGGCCCCGGCCAATGTCGAGTCGATCGTGGTCGACGAGGACAAGCACGCGATGGACGTCGTGGTCGACGAGGAAAACCTGCCCAAAGCCATTGGCGCCAAGGGGCAGAACGTGCGACTGGCGTCCGAGCTCACCGGCTGGCAGATCAATATCATGACGCCCGAGGAAAGCCTCAGCCGTCAGGAAACCGAGCGGGCCACGCTGCGTGCGACCTTCATGAGCAAGCTCGACGTGGATGAGGAAGTCGCCGACATCCTCATCGACGAAGGCTTCACCGGCATCGAGGAAATTGCCTACGTGCCGATGCAGGAGCTGCTCGAGATCGAGGCGTTCGACGAAGACACCATCAACGAGTTGCGCGCCCGTGCGCGCAACGCGCTGCTGACCGAGGCCATCGCCCAGGAAGAGCGCCTGGAAACCGCGCAGGACCTGCTGGCGCTGGAAGGCATGACGCCCGAGCTGGCCGCCAAGCTGGCCGAGCGCCAGGTGCACACGCGCGACGACCTGGCCGAGCTTGCCACCGACGAGCTGTCGGAGATCTCCGGGCTCGACGAAAAGGAAGCGAGCGAGCTGATCATGCGCGCGCGAGCCCACTGGTTCGACGAAGAATGACCATGGAACGGTTCGCCGCGCAATCATGGATGTAGTAAGCAGAACGCTGTAAACATAGGGAAGAGAGCCTAATGTCGAGTAATACCGTCGCCCAGTTCGCTACCGAGCTGAAAATGCCTGCCAACGTGCTGCTGGAGCAGCTGCGTTCGGCTGGCGTTGACCTCAAATCGGTGGACGATGCGGTCACCGACAGCGACAAGGCGAAATTGCTCGACTCGCTGCGCCGCGCCCATGGCGCGAGCGAGGGCAAGAAGATCACGCTGACGCGCCGCCAGACCTCTGAGATCCGCCAGGCCGATGCCACCGGCCGCTCGCGCACCATCCAGGTCGAGGTGCGCAAGAAGCGCGTGTTCGTCAAGCGCGATCCCGCCGAGCTGGCTGCCGAGCAGGCCGCTGCCCGCGCCGAGGAAGAGGCCCAGGCCGTTGCCGCTACGCCGGCTGCCGACGCCCCCGCGGCGCCGCAGGTTCCTGCCAAGCCGGCCGAGACGCCTGCCCCCGAGGCGCCTGCACCCGTGGCGTCCCCCGAGGCCGCTCAGCCCGAGCCCGAGGCCGTCGCGCCCGCTGCGGCCCCGGCACCGGTCGAGCCCGCCGCCCCGGCTCCCCAGCCCGAACCCGCTGCGGCCGAGCGCGCGCCCGAACCGCAGTCCGAACCCGAATCCCGTCCGCCCGTCGAGGCGGCGGCAGCCGATACGCCGGCCTCTGTCCAGACCGACGCTCCGAAGAACGAACCGAACGAGCCCGTTGCTGAACAAGCCGAGCCGCAACCTGACGTGCACGCACGAACCGAAACGACTTCCACGGCGCCCGCTGCGGCGCCTCAACCCACCGCCGCTGCGCCGGCGCCTGTGCAGCCCGCCCGTGCCGGCCGGCCCGGCGAGATCCGCCGCGCGCCCGCCGCTGCCGCCCCGGTGTCCGACCGTGCGCGCGACGAGGCCCGCCGCGCCGCCGAGGCCGAGGCCGCCGCGCTGCGCGAGATGCTGAACCGTCCGCGCAAGGTGCTGCGCGCGCCCGAGCCCGAGCAGCCTGCCGCTGCCCTGTCCGGCACGCTGCACAAGCCGGCCGGCAAGCCGGCCAGCACGACGGCCAAGAAGGACGCCAAGCCGGGCGCCCCGGGTACCAAGAAGACCATCAAGACGGCCGAGGTGGCTTCTACCTGGAACGACGACGCATCGCGCAAGAAGCCTGCCGACAAGCCCTCCGCGCCCACGCGCGATGGCTGGCGCGCCGGCGGCAAGGGCGGGCGCGGCAGGGGCGGTCGCAACCAGCATTCCGATCGTCGCAGCGAACCCGCGGCGCAGGAATTCATCGCCCGCGAGATCCACGTGCCCGAGACGATCAGCGTGGCCGACCTGGCGCACAAGATGTCCGTCAAGGCCGCCGAGGTCATCAAGCAGCTGATGAAGCTGGGCCAGATGGTCACCATCAACCAGGTGCTCGACCAGGAAACCGCCATGATCGTGGTGGAAGAACTGGGCCACACCGCCATCGCCGCCAAGCTGGACGACCCCGAGGCTTTCCTGGACGAGACGCCGGGCGCCTCCGAGGCCGAACAGCTGTCCCGCGCGCCGGTGGTCACCGTCATGGGCCACGTCGACCACGGCAAGACCTCGCTGCTGGACTACATCCGCCGCGCCAAGGTCGCCGCGGGCGAGGCCGGCGGCATCACGCAGCACATCGGCGCCTATCACGTCGAGACTGAACGCGGCATGGTCACGTTCCTCGACACCCCGGGCCACGAGGCTTTCACCGCCATGCGTGCGCGTGGCGCCAAGGCCACCGACATCGTCATCCTGGTCGTGGCGGCCGATGACGGCGTCATGCCGCAGACGCGCGAAGCCATCCACCACGCCAAGGCGGCCGGTGTGCCGCTGGTGGTTGCCGTCAACAAGATCGACAAGCCCGAGGCCAATCCCGACCGCGTCAAGCAGGAGCTGGTGGCCGAGCAGGTCGTGCCGGAAGAGTACGGTGGCGACGTGCCGTTCGTGCCCGTGTCGGCCAAGACCGGGGCCGGCATCGACGACTTGCTCGAGAACGTGCTGCTGCAGGCCGAGATCCTGGAACTGAAGGCGCCGGTGGAAGCCCCCGCCAAGGGTCTGGTCATCGAGGCGCGCCTGGACAAGGGCCGCGGTCCCGTGGCCACCATCCTGGTGCAAAGCGGTACGCTCAAGCGCGGTGACGTCGTGCTGGCCGGCGCCAGCTTCGGCCGCGTGCGTGCCATGCTCGACGAAAACGCCAAGCAGATCCAGATCGCCGGCCCGTCCATTCCGGTCGAAATCCAGGGTCTTACCGAAGTGCCCGCCGCCGGCGACGAACTGATGGTGCTGTCCGACGAGCGCAAGGCGCGCGAAATCGCGCTGTTCCGCCAGGGCAAGTTCCGCGACGTCAAGCTGGCACGCCAGCAGGCCGCCAAGCTCGAGTCCATGTTCGACAACATGGGCGAGGGCGCACGGCAGACGCTGCCCCTCATCGTCAAGACCGACGTGCAGGGTTCGCAGGAAGCGCTGGTGGCCTCGCTTACCAAGCTCTCCACCGACGAGGTGCGGGTGCAGGTGGTGCACGCGGCCGTGGGTGGCGTTTCGGAAAGCGACGTCAACCTCGCCATCGCGTCCAATGCCGTGGTCATCGGCTTCAACGTGCGCGCCGATCAAAGCGCCAAGAAGCTGGCCGAGTCCAATGGCATCGACCTGCGCTACTACAACATCATCTACGACGCCGTGGATGAGGTGAAGGCGGCGATGTCGGGCATGCTGGCGCCCGAGAAGAAGGAAGAGATCATCGGTCTGGTCGAGATCCGCGAGGTCTACAGCATCTCGCGCATCGGCAACATCGCCGGCTGCATGGTGCTCGACGGCCTGGTGCGGCGCGATTCGCAGGTCCGCCTGCTGCGCAACAACGTGGTCCACTGGACCGGCCAGCTCGATTCGCTGCGCCGCTTCAAGGACGACGTCCGGGAGGTCAAGTCCGGCTTCGATTGCGGCCTGACGCTGCGCGGCAACAACGACATCCAGGTGGGCGACCAGCTGGAGGTCTTCGAGATCAAGGAAATCGCGCGTACGCTGTAAGCGCGCAAGGCCGTTCTCGCATGACCCGCCACAAGTCCAAGTCCATTCCCGGCCGCAACCTGCGGCTGGCCGACCAGATCCAGAAGGATCTGGCCGGCCTCATCCAGCGCGAGATCGATATCTCCCGCGCCGGACTGATCACGCTTTCCGGGGTGGAGCTGTCGGCCGACTACGCCCACGCCAAGGTGTTCTTCACCGTGCTGGGCGCCGAGCCGGAAGTCGCCACCGCGCTGCTCAACGAGAAGGCCGGCTGGCTCCACTCGCAGCTGTACAAGCTGCTGCACATCCACACCGTGCCGACGCTGCGCTTCTACCACGATCCCCAGGTCGAGCGCGGCATCGCGATGTCCACGCTGATCGACCGGGCCAACCGCGGTCCCGAATCCGGCGGCCCCGAGTCCGGCGTCCCCGACGAGCCTGAAGACCGCTCCTGAGCGGCCTTCGTCACCTTTTTTCCGGAATTCCGACGATGGCCAAACGACGCGGGCTCGCGCTCGACGGTGTGCTGCTGCTTGACAAGCCTGTGGGCCTGTCGAGTAACCATGCCCTGCAGCGCGCCCGGCGCACGCTGGACGCGGCCAAGGCGGGCCACACCGGCACGCTCGATCCCTTCGCCACCGGCCTGCTGGTATGCTGCATGGGCCGGGCCACCAAGCTGTCGGGCGCTATGCTCGACGCCGACAAGACCTACCGCGCCACGCTGCAGTTCGGCGAGGAAACCGACTCGGGCGACCTCACGGGCATCGTCATGGCGCGGGCCGAGCCGGGCTTCGCCGGCGTGGATGAGGCGGCGCTGAACGATGTGCTGTCACGTTTCCGCGGCACCATCGAGCAGGTGCCGCCGATGTACTCGGCGCTCAAGCGCGATGGCAAGCCGCTGTACGAGTATGCGCGCGCCGGCATCGAGCTCGAGCGCCCGCCCCGGCAGGTCACCATCCATCGGCTCGAACTGCTGTCCGCTTCGGGCATGCAGGCCGAGATCGAGGTGGCGTGCAGCAAGGGCACCTATATCCGCACGCTGGCCCAGGACATCGGGCGCGCGTTGGGATGCCATGCCCACCTGGCGGCGCTGCGGCGCACGCATGCCGGGCCGTTTTCCCTGGACCGCGCCGTCACGCTGGATGCCCTGCAGGCCATGCCCGATCCCAAGGCTGCCCTGCTTGCGCTGACCGAATTGCCGGCGGGCCTGCTGCCCGCCAACTGAACCAAAGGACTCGCTATGACTCGCGCCTTGCGCAACGTCGCCATCATCGCCCACGTGGACCACGGCAAGACGACCCTGGTCGACCAGCTGCTGCGGCAGTCGGGCACCTTCCGCGAAAACCAGGCCGTGGCCGAACGGGTCATGGACTCGAACGACCTGGAAAAGGAACGCGGCATCACCATCCTGGCCAAGAACTGTGCCGTCGAATACGAAGGCACGCACATCAACATCGTCGACACCCCGGGACACGCCGACTTCGGCGGCGAGGTCGAGCGGGTGCTGTCCATGGTCGACGGCGTGCTGCTGCTGGTCGATGCGGTGGAAGGTCCCATGCCGCAGACCATCTTCGTCACGCGCAAGGCGCTGGCGCTGGGCCTCAAGCCCATCGTCGTGGTCAACAAGATCGACCGCCCGGGCGCGCGCCCCGACTATGTCATCAACGCCACCTTCGAACTGTTCGACAAGCTGGGCGCCACGGAAGACCAGCTCGACTTCCCGGTGATCTACGCCTCGGGCCTGTCGGGCTACGCCGGCCTGAGCGACGACGTGCGCGAGGGCGACATGCGTCCGCTGTTCGAGACCATCCTCAAGCACGTGCCGCAGCGCGACGACGATCCGAACGGCCCGCTGCAGATGCAGATCATTTCGTTGGACTACAACAGCTACGTCGGCAAGATCGGCGTGGGCCGCATCAACCGCGGCCGCATGCGTCCAGGCATGGACGTGGCCTTCCGCTTCGGCCCCGACGCACCGGTGCAGAAAGGCCGCATCAACCAGGTGCTGAAGTTCCGGGGCCTGGAGCGCGAGGTGGTGGAAGAGGCCGAGGCCGGCGACATCGTGCTGATCAACGGCATCGAAGACCTGAACATCGGCACCACCGTGACCGACCTGGCCGCGCCCGACGCGCTGCCGGTGTTGCGCATCGACGAGCCCACCCTCACCATGAACTTCATGGTGAACACCTCGCCGCTGGCCGGCCGCGAAGGCAAGTTCGTCACCAGCCGCCAGTTGCGCGACCGCCTGGACCGCGAGCTGAAGTCCAACGTGGCGCTGCGCGTGCGCGACACGGGCGACGACACGGTGTTCGAGGTGGCGGGTCGCGGCGAGCTGCACCTGACCATCCTGCTGGAAACCATGCGCCGCGAGGGCTACGAGCTGGCGGTGTCGCGTCCGCGCGTGGTGTTCAAGGAAATCGACGGCGTGAAGTGCGAGCCGTTCGAGGCCCTGACCGTCGACGTGGAAGATGCCCACCAGGGCGGCGTGATGGAAGAACTGGGCCGCCGCAAGGGCGACCTGCAGGACATGCAGCCCGATGGCCGTGGCCGCACGCGCCTGGAGTACATCATCCCGGCGCGCGGGCTGATCGGCTTCCAGAACGAATTCCTGACGCTGACGCGCGGCACGGGCCTGATGAGCCATATCTTCCACGAGTACGGGCCGGTGCGCGACGGCTCGGTGGGTGAGCGCCGCAACGGCGTGCTGATCAGCCAGGACAACGGCGACGCCGTGGCCTACGCCCTGTGGAAACTGCAGGACCGCGGCCGCATGTTCGTCAACCCCGGCGAGGCGCTGTACGAAGGCATGATCATCGGCATCCACAGCCGCGACAACGATCTGGTGGTCAACCCCATCAAGGGCAAGCAGCTGACCAACGTGCGGGCCTCCGGCACCGACGAGGCCGTGCGCCTGGTGCCGCCCATCCAGATCACCCTGGAGTATGCGGTGGAGTTCATCGACGACGACGAACTGGTCGAGATCACGCCCAAGTCGATCCGCCTGCGCAAGCGCCATCTGCAGGAACACGAGCGTCGCCGCGCGGCGCGCGAGAACGCCTGATCGTTCGTTGCGGAGCAGCGGGCGGGCGATGCGCCCGTCTGCCCGCCTCGCGTTTACTGCCGGCCGCGGCCCAGTTCGTCGGGCAGCGCCGGGGCGTACTGCGCGTCGTTTTGCACGCGGGTGCGGAAATCGACCAAATGTTGCACCACTTTGGCGGGGTCGTCCTCGACCAGGAACAGGTTCAGGTCGTGCGCGCCGATCATGCCGTTGCCCAGCAACTGGTCGGCCACCCAGTCCACCAGCCCGCGCCAGTAGTCGCTGCCGACCAGCACGATGGGGGCGGGCGGTACCTTGCCGGTCTGCACCAGCGTCAGGGCTTCGAACAGTTCGTCCAGCGTGCCGAAGCCGCCCGGCATGGCCACGTAGGCCATGCTGTGCATGAAGAACGTGGCCTTGCGGGAATAAAAGAACTCGAACGACAGGCTGATGGTCTGGAAGGGGTTGTTGTGAGCCTCGTGCGGCAGCTGGATATTCAGGCCCACGCTGGTGCCGCCGGCCTCGTAGGCCCCTTTGTTGGCGGCCTCCATGATGCCGGGGCCGCCGCCGGCGATGACGGCGAAGCCTGCCCGCGCCAATTCGGCGGCGATGGCCGCGCAGGCGTCGTAGTAGGGGGAATCCCGGCTGACCCGGGCGCTGCCGAACAGGCTGATGGCCGGTCCGATGTGGGCCAGTTGTTCGGCCGCCACCTGTATCTCTGACATAATCACCGGAATTTGCTTGCCGGCGGGGGTGTCGAGCTCTGCCTTTGTAACCATGAAAAAAACCTTATTGCTGGTAGACGGGTCGAGCTACCTGTACCGCGCGTTCCATGCCATGCCCGACCTGCGCAATGCCGCGGGTGAACCCACGGGCGCGCTGTATGGCGTGGTCAATATGCTGCGCAAGCTCGTAGCCGATCATAAGGCAGAGTATGCCGCATGCGTGTTCGATGCGCGCGGCAAGACATTCCGCGACGATCTGTATCCAGACTACAAGTCGCACCGGCCGCCCATGCCGGACGACCTGGCCGCGCAGATCGAGCCCATCCATCGCGTGGTGCGCGCGCTGGGCTGGCCCGTGCTGGCCATCGAGGGCGTCGAGGCCGACGACATCATCGGCACGCTGGCGCGCCAGGCGGCGCAGCAGGGCATCAACGCCATCGTCTCCACCGGCGACAAAGACCTGGCGCAGCTGGTCGACGAGCACGTCACGCTGGTCAACACCATGAGCGGCGAGGTGCTCGATCCCGCCGGCGTCAGCGCCAAGTTCGGCGTGCCGCCCGAGCGCATCGTCGACTACCTGATGCTGGTGGGCGACACGGTCGACAACGTACCCGGCGTCACCAAGGTCGGTCCCAAGACCGCCGCCAAGTGGCTGGGCGAATACGGCTCGATAGATCAACTGGTGGCCGCGGCCGGCGCCATCAAGGGCGTGGCCGGCGAGAACCTGCGCGCGGCCATCGGCCAGTTCGACCTGACCCGCCAGCTGCTCACGGTGAAGTGCGACTGCGACCTGACAGGCCACGTCGGCAGCTTCGACGACCTGACGCCGCGCACGCCCGATACGCAGGTGCTGAGCGAACTGTACGATCGCTATGGTTTCCGCACGTGGCTGCGCGAGCTGACCGGCGACGCGCAGCGCATGCCGGCAGGCGATGCGCGCGTGGTGGCCGAGGCCCCGAGTGCGCCGGTCGAGCTGAATTACCAGATCATCACCGAGTGGTCCGCCTTCGACGAGTGGATGCGGCGCGTGCTCGACACGCCGCTGGTGGCGCTGGACACGGAAACCACGTCGCTGTCCGAGATGCAGGCGCGGCTGGTGGGTATCTCGATGGCCGTGGCGCCCGGCGTGGCCTGCTATATCCCGCTGGCGCACCGCGGCCCCGAGGCCGGTACGCAACTGCCCAAGGCGGAAGTGCTGCAGCGCCTGCGCCCCTGGCTGGAAGACGCCGCGCGGCCCAAGCTGCTGCACCACGCCAAGTACGATGCGCACGTCTTCGCCAACGAGGGCATCGCCCTGGCCGGCATTTCCGACGACACCATGCTGCAAGCCTACGTGCTGGAGTCGCACCGCGGCGTGGGGTTGTCCGAATTGTCGCAGCGCTACCTGGGCCGCGGCGGCATCACGTACGAAGAACTGTGCGGCAAGGGCGCCAAGCAGATCGGCTTCGATGAGGTGGCGGTCGACAAGGCCGGCCATTATGCGTGCGAGGATGCCGACTTCACCATCCAGCTGCACCAGGCGCTGCGCCCGCGCGTGGCGGCCGACGCGGGGCTGGAGCGCATCTACACGCTCGAGATGCAGGTCTCGGGCGTGTTGACGACGATCGAGCGCAACGGCGTGAAGGTCGACGCCGACGAACTTGCGCGCCAGAGCCACAAGCTGGGCCAGGAGATGCTGGGCCTGGAACAGCGTGCCTACGAGCTGGCCGGCCAGCCCTTCAACCTGAATTCGCCCAAGCAGCTGGGCGAGATCCTGTTCGGCCACATGCAGCTGCCGGTAGTGCGCAAGACGGCCAGCGGCGCGCCCTCCACCGACGAAGAGGTGCTGTCGAAGCTGGCGCAGGACTACCCGCTGCCGCAGGTGCTGCTGGAATACCGCGGCCTGTCCAAGCTGAAGTCCACCTACACCGACAAGCTGCCGCGCATGATCAACCCGGCCACGGGGCGCGTGCACACGCACTATTCGCAGGCGGCGGTCATCACCGGCCGGCTGGCGTCGTCCGATCCCAACCTGCAGAACATCCCGGTGCGCACCGAAGCGGGCCGCCGCGTGCGCGAGGCCTTCGTGGCCGAGCGCGGCGTGCTGCTGTCGGCCGACTACTCGCAGATCGAGCTGCGCATCATGGCGCACGTGTCCGACGACGCCAACCTGCAGCGCGCCTTCGCGGCCGGCGAGGACATCCACCGCGCCACCGCCTCCGAGGTGTTCGGCGTGCCGCTGGCCGAGGTCGCCAGCGAACAGCGCCGCGCCGCCAAGGCCATCAACTTCGGCCTCATCTACGGCATGGGGGTGTTCGGCCTGGCCTCCAACCTCGGCATCACGCGCGATGCCGCCCAGGCCTACATCGACCGCTATTTCGCACGCTACCCGGGCGTGGCCAGCTACATGGACATGACGCGCCAGCTGGCGCGCGACCAGGGCTACGTCGAAACCGTCTTCGGCCGCCGCCTGCAGCTGCCCGACATCCGCGCAGCCTCGGGCCCGCGCCGCCAGGGCGCCGAACGCGCGGCCATCAACGCGCCGATGCAGGGCACGGCCGCCGACCTCATCAAGATGGCGATGGTGGCGGTGCAGGGCTGGCTGCAGGCCGAGAAACTGCAGACCCGCATGATCATGCAGGTGCACGACGAACTGGTGCTGGAAGTACCCGACGAGGAACTCGACGTGGTGCGCGAGGCCGTGCCGCGCCTGATGTGCTCGGTGGCCACGCTACGCGTGCCGCTGGTGGCGGAGGTCGGCGTGGGGAAGAACTGGGAACAGGCGCACTGAGGAAGGGGGCTGTTCTTTGGCGGTGGGGGGGGCTTGAGACGTCCTCCCTGCCTGGCGGGTGCCCTGCCGGCCAAGTCGCTCGGCCCGGGGCGCCATCAGGCGCCCTTGTATCTTCTATCTTAAGGATTCGGACCGATCCCCGTAGCCCGTTAGCCCTTAGGGAAGCAGCAGCGAACCCGTGGCCGAGCTGTGGGCGCGGGGATCGGCCGTCC
>Ga0182743_1002292_pt1 | contig 17039 bp, 16 predicted proteins | sample eDN3rd30CKraftOP_FD_128522 | JGI IMG/M metagenome (GOLD analysis project Ga0182743, IMG submission 128522) | Enriched Organic Plus compost microbial communities from Emeryville, California, USA - eDNA 3rd pass 30_C Kraft OP (version 2) (version 2) ... | reverse complement strand
GTGTAGCCGGTTGCGAACAGGACCTTGATGTCCGGCCTGCGCCGCAGAACCTCGTCGGCAAGCTGACGGCCATTCATCCGAGCAGGCAGGACGACGTCGGTGAAGAGAAGCTGGATCGTCGGTTCGGCTTCGAGCTTTTCCAGCGCCGTGGGGCCATCGCCGGCCGAGATCACGCGGTATCCCTGTTCTCGCAAGACCTCGCATGAAAAGCGGTTGACGTCCGCGTCATCCTCCACGAGCAGGATGGTCTCACGGCTGTTGCTTGAGGCTCCATCGGGCATCGTCGGCGCCTGCTCTTCGCCGCTCCAACTCGGCACTTCGCGATGCTCTGCGGGGCGAGGGAAGTAAAGCTTGATCGTCGTGCCTTCGCCGGGCTCGCTGTAGATTTTGACATGGCCGGACGATTGCTTGGCGAAGCCGTAGACCATGCTGAGGCCGAGACCTGTGCCCATGCCGGCCGACTTCGTGGTGAAGAACGGCTCGAAGGCTTTCTCCATCACCTCGCGGGTCATGCCTGTCCCGGTGTCGCTCACCGCCACCATGACGTATTGGCCGTGCGGCAGATCGTCGCCAACGGCAACGGTATAGGACTCGTCGAGATAGGCGTTGCTGGTCTCGATGGTCAGCTTGCCTCCCTCCGGCATGGCATCGCGCGCGTTGACCGCAAGGTTGATGAGTGCGTTTTCCAGTTGGTTGGGATCGACCTCGACGCGCCAGAGCCCGCCGGCCAGGACGGTCTCGATCACGACCGTCTCGCCCAGCGTCCGGCGCAGCAATTCCGACATGTTCTGCACGAGCCGGTTCACTTCGACGGCGCGGACCTCTTGCGGATGTTGCCGTGAAAAGGCCAGGAGCCGCTGCACCAGCGTGGCGGCCCGTTGCGAGGCCTGACGGGACGCCTCCAGGGCACGCTGCACCCGCTCGCTATCGGGCCCCAGCCGGTTCAGCGCCATGTCGATATTGCCAAGAATGACCGTCAGCATGTTGTTGAAGTCGTGGGCGACACCGCCGGACAGCCGGCCGACGGCTTCCATCTTCTGGGCTTGGCGCAAGGCTTGCTCGGTGGTCTCGCGACGCAGGATCTCCATCTCCAGGCGCCTCGTGCGATTCAGCACGATCACGCCGAGACCGATCATGACAAGCATCGCGGGAATGCCGAACACCAGATAACCGGCCATGTTGCGCAACCAGGCCTGAACGATGACGTCGCGGCTGATGCCGGTGGCGACATAGAGCGGCAGGGGATCAAGGCGCCGGTAGACGAAAAGGCGGTCTTGGCCGTCGAGAGACGAGGCGGCATCGACAATGCCCATGTTCGGCGAGGACTTGATTGTTTCCAGGAACGGAGCCGTATCCGGCAGGCGGTCCGGCAACTCCGGCCGCTCGGGAAAGCGCGACAGAACCGCGCCGTCCTCGCGCAGCAGGAGCGAAATCGCGGGGGGAGGCAATGTCTTATAGAAGCTCGTGAAATACTCGGGAGACGCCGAGAGGACGATCACCCCGTTAAACTGGCCTTTTGCCGTCCGAGCACGGCTGATCGAGAAAAAGCGTGCGTCCTCGACACGCGATTGCAGGATCTCGCTGACGTAATAATCCTGAACCCTGCGGTCACGATGGGCGGTGAAATAGTCGCGGTCCGATACGTTCAACTTCGGCATCGGGAAAACCGTGCCCGAGAGTATGGGGACGCCGTCGCGATCGACGATCCACAGATCGCGCAACTGCGGCAGGGCATCGACCATCAGCCGCAGGTTTGCGCTGTAAATGGCTTCGTTGGCTCTGAGATCGTCGTCGGTCGCGTTGCCGAAGAATTGCTCCAGATAGCGTTCGGTCAGTTCGAAGGTTTCGAACACCTTGGCGGCATGTTCGTGAATGATGCCGAGATTGCGCTGGATGCGGTCGAGAGCCTCCGCTTGATGCTGGTTATATGAAATCCAGGCGGTGGCGATGAACAGAAGGATCGGGATGATGACCGAGGCGGTGAGCAGAATCCGGATCGGCCGCTCGGCACTATGCGGGCGCGCGGTCGGATCGGGCAGAAGCCCGGTCGTTTGAGCGATGTATTGGAACAGCCGCTGCATCAAGGGTCCGCGCGGGCCGGCTGGGGAGGGTGAATTAGACGAAAATCCTACGGGGAATAGGCGGGCAACTCAACCAAAAGGCTGGCAGTTGTCCCATATGAGCGGCCGGCCTGCCCGCCTGAATGGCGCTTGGCGGTTCCTGAGGGCGTGATTGTCAGGGGCGATCAGCCAGGGACCTTGACGGGCGGCGGGGCCTGGACCAATGTGCCGGCCCATGAACGGCTTTAACCCAATCTGCGGCATTTGCCGGGAGATTATCGGCTAGCGTCACGCTGGCTGTGGCCGTCTTTTCTCGAAATCGAGACGAATCGACGCCCGGCCAGACGGCCTGAGGTGGTCAATGGAATTGCGACTTTACGACACGCTGACGCGCGACAAGCGCCCCTTTCAGCCGTTCGATCCGGCGAATGTGCGCATGTATGTGTGCGGGCCCACGGTTTACGACTTCGCGCATATCGGCAACGCGCGGCCGGTGATTGTGTTCGACGTGCTGTTCCGGCTGCTGCGGCATCTCTACGGCGCCGAGCACGTCAGATACGTGCGCAACATCACCGACGTGGACGACAAGATCAACGTCCGCGCCGCCGAGCGCGGCATCGCCATCCGCGAACTGACCGAGAAGACCTACGCCGATTTCAAGGCGGACGTGGCGGCTCTCGGCTGCCTGCCGCCGACGGTGGAGCCTCGCGCCACCGAACATATCGACGAGATGAAGGCTCTGATCGACCGCTTGGTGGCGGACGGCCATGCCTATGTCGCCGAGAACCATGTCCTGTTCAGCGTCTCGTCGATGAAGAGCTATGGGGCGCTATCCAGGCGGCCGCTGGACGAGATGATCGCCGGCGCCCGCGTCGATGTCGCGCCCTACAAGCGCGAGCCGATGGATTTCGTGCTGTGGAAGCCATCCAAGTCCGGCGATCCGTCCTGGCCTTCGCCGGCGGGCATCGCCGCGCCCGGCCGGCCAGGCTGGCATATCGAGTGCTCGGCGATGGCCTGGAAGCACCTCGGCGAGACCTTCGACATTCATGGCGGTGGCATCGATCTGGTGTTTCCTCACCACGAGAACGAGGTGGCCCAGAGCTGCTGCGCCTTCCATACCGAGCGCATGGCGCAGGTGTGGATGCACAATGGCTTCCTTCAGGTCGAGGGCGAGAAGATGTCGAAGTCGCTCGGCAATTTCATCACCATCCGGGATGTGCTGGCGGACTGGCCGGGCGATGTCGTCCGTCTGTCGATGCTCGGGACGCATTACCGCCAGCCGATCAACTGGACCCTGAAGGGGCTTGAGGAGGCGGAGAAGGCGCTGGCTGCCTTCTTCGATGCCGCGTCCGCCGATGCGGAGCCTCGACCGGCTCCGGCCGTGCTCGATGCTTTGGCCGACGATCTGAACACCCCGAAGGCCCTGGCCGAGATGCATGGCCTGCGCAGTGCGGCGGGTCGCAAGGCCTTGTCCGGGACGCTGGCGTTCTTTGGCTTTCGCCGCGAGGATTTTCAGGCGTGGCGCGACAGCCATGCGCCCGTGCCAGCATTGGAGCCGGCCGAGATCGAAAGCCGGATCGAGGCGCGCGCGGCGGCCCGCAAGGCCAGGGATTTCGCTGAATCCGACCGCATCCGCGACGAACTCGCCGCCATGGGCATCGTGCTCAAGGATTCCAAGGACGGCACCACCTGGGAGATCGCGCGATAATGGCCGCAGCCAATCCCAAACCCGCGCTGCGCCCGTATCTGCCCGACGATGCGCCGTTATGCGTGGCGATCTTCCGCGCCAGCATCGAGGAGCTGACCGGCGACGATTACGACACGGCGCAGCAGGACGCCTGGGCGTCAACGGCCGATGACGAGACCGCCTTCGCGGAGCGTCTGGCATCGCGCCTGACGCTCATCGGGACCCTTGGCGGGGCGCCGGTCGGCTTCATCTCGCTCGAAGGCAAGGACCATATCGACATGCTCTATGTGCATCCGGGGGCAGTCGGGCAGGGCGTTGGCGCCACGCTCTGCGACGCCATCGAGAAGCTCGCGGCCGCCCGCGGCGCAACGACGCTCATCGTGGATGCCAGCGACACGGCGCGCGATTTCTTCGCGCGCCGTGGCTTCGTTCCCGAGAAGCGCAACACCATATCATTGGCCGGCGAATGGCTGGCGAACACCACGATGAAGAAGCCGCTTTCTTCGGACGGACCCCGATCATGAGCCAGAGCACAAGCCAAAAAGCGAACAAAGAGCGACTCTACCTGTTCGACACCACACTGCGCGACGGGGCGCAGACCAATGGCGTGGACTTCTCACTCGCGGACAAACTCGCGGTGGCCGCGATGCTGGACGAACTGGGGGTGGATTACATCGAGGGCGGCTATCCCGGCGCCAATCCGACCGATACGGCGCTGTTCGAGACCGAGCATTCGTTTCGCTCGACCTTCACCGCCTTCGGCATGACGCGCCGTCCTGGCCGCTCGGCATCGAACGATCCCGGCCTCGTGGCACTGCTCGACGCCAAGGCCGATGCGATCTGTTTCGTCGCCAAGTCCTGGGACTACCAGGTGCGGGTGGCGCTCGAGACGACGCTGGACGAGAACCTGGCGTCGATCCGCGACAGCGTTACGGCCGCCACGGGCCGTGGTCGCGAGGTGCTCGTGGATTGCGAGCACTTCTTCGACGGCTACAAGGCCAATCCAGATTATGCGCTGTCCTGCGCGAAGGCGGCCTACGATTCCGGCGCGCGCTGGGTCGTGCTGTGCGACACCAACGGCGGGACGATGCCGCATGAGGTCGAGGCGATCGTGACCGAGGTGACGAAGCACATTCCGGGCGACCGACTGGGCATCCATGCCCACAACGACACCGAACAGGCGGTGGCGGTGTCGTTCGCGGCGGTGCGGGCCGGCGTGCGCCAGATCCAGGGGACACTGAATGGACTTGGCGAGCGCTGCGGCAACGCCAATCTGGTCTCGATCATCCCGACGTTGAAGCTCAAGCCGGAGTTCGCCGAGCGCTTCGAGACCGGTATCGGCGACGATCGGCTGCAAGGCCTGTCGCGCGTCTCGCGGCAGTTCGACGAATTGATCAACAGGGCGCCGAACCGTCACGCCCCTTACGTTGGCGAGAGCGCTTTCGTGACCAAGGCCGGCATCCATGCCTCGGCGATCTTGAAGGACCCGGCCACCTACGAGCATGTCGCGCCGGAGACCGTCGGAAACCGACGCAGGGTGCTGGTGTCCGATCAGGGCGGGCGCTCCAACCTGTTGGCCGAATTGTCCCGGATCGGGCTGAAGGTTGACCGCGATGATCCGCGCCTGCCGCGGCTTCTCGACGAGATCAAGTCCCGCGAGTCGATGGGCTATGCCTATGAATCGGCGGATGCGTCGTTCGCGCTTCTGGCGCGCCGGATGCTCGGCACGGTGCCGGATTATTTCCAGGTCGAGCAGTTCGATGTGAATGTGGAGCACCGCATCAACGCCGTCGGCGAGCCGGTCACGGTTTCGCTCGCGGTCGTGAAGCTCAAGGTCGGCGATGAGCGGCTGATCTCGGCCGGCGAGGGCTCGGGGCCGGTGCACGCGCTTGATGTGGCTCTGCGCAAGGACCTCGGCCGCTATCAGTCCTTCATCGATGGGCTGAAGCTCGTGGACTACCGTGTGCGTATCCTCAATTCCGGCACCGAGGCCGTCACGCGCGTCCTTATCGAGAGCGAGGACGAGAGCGGGGATCGCTGGATCACGGTCGGCGTGTCGCCGAATATCATCGACGCCTCGTTCCAGGCGCTGATGGATTCCATCGTGACGAAGCTCGTGCGCGCGAGCGCGCCGATCTGATTTCGGCGGGTCGCATGAGGGCGGCGTTCAGGTGCGGTCCAGCGGCACCTTCATGGCCTTCTCGTCCTCGGAAACGGCTGCCGCGGCCTCGCGCAGGCGCGGCAGGATGCGCTCCACCCGGTCCTCCGTGAGGTAGTTCACCGTCAGGTCGCCGCGGATGAAGGCTGTCTCGGTCATGTGGTCGAGCAGCACGCACAGCGGATTCCAGAAACCCGTGACGTTGAACAGGAGGATCGGCTTTTTGTGCTGGCCGAGCTGGGCCCAGGTGAGCTGTTCGACCAGCTCCTCCAAGGTGCCGATGCCCCCCGGCAGGGCGACGAACGCGTCGGCGCGCTCGAACATGATGCGTTTTCGTTCGTGCATGTCCCGGGTGACGATCATCTCACCAAGGCGCGCCGCGTGTTCCCTCGACATCAGGAACTCCGGGATCACCCCGATCACCCGGCCGCCGTTCTCGGCCGTGGCCATGGCGACCTCTCCCATCAATCCGATCGAACCGCCGCCATAGACGAGGCCGACGTTCTCTTTCGCGAGGAGGGTGCCGAATTGGCGGGCGGTATCGGCGAAAATCGGGTGGGAGCCGGAGCCTGAGCCGCAATAGACACAGACGTTTCGAATATCGGTCATGGAGGAGGTGCGCGGTGCATGCATGGCAGGTTTTCGGGTCTTATATAGTCATCATGTGGGTCGGCACGAGGGGCTGGAGCGGACGGTCGCCGAGCGGCGGACCGTAATAACGCCCAAGTGCAGGGAAATTTCCCCGCCGCGATGGCCCGGAGACAGAAATTCCCTATATGAAGGGTTCGGCGGTCCGGCATTCTGCGGCCCGCAGCCATTGCCGGGCTTTGGATGAGCGAATTCAATGTGCGATCGCCTCAGGCCATGAGGCGGGAGATAACGGCCGACCGCGGCGCGCTCCTTGAGACGCTGAAGCGGCTCTGGCCGTATATCTGGCCCCATGACAGGCGCGATCTGCAAATGCGGGTGGCGCTGGCGGCGGTCATGCTGATTCTGGCCAAAGTCGCCACGATGGCGGTCCCGTTCGCCTTCAAATGGGCGACGGATGCCCTGGCCGGCGAGAACACCGCGCCGATTGCTCCCGATTCGTGGCTGGCCTGGGCGATCGCTGCGCCTGTCCTTCTGACGGTGTCCTACGGCGTGCTGCGTGCCGTCATGGCCATTCTGACGCAGGTTCGCGACGGATTGTTCGCCAAGGTGGCGATGCATGCCGTGCGGCGTCTCGCGATCCTGACCTTCGAGCATATGCATCGCCTCTCGCTGCGCTTTCACCTGGAGCGCAAGACCGGCGGCTTGACGCGGGTCCTGGAGCGCGGTCGCAACGGCATCGAGATCATCGTGCGCATGGTGATCCTGCAAGCCGTACCGACGCTGGTTGAGGTGCTGCTGATGGTCGGGGTCCTGTTGTGGGTCTTCGACTGGCGCTACGTCGCCGTTGTTCTCGTCACCGTCGCCGTCTACATGTGGTTCACCTATGTCGCCACGGAATGGCGCATCGGGATTCGCCGCAAGATGAACGACAGCGACACCGAGGCCAACACCAAGGCCATCGATTCGCTGCTCAATTATGAAACGGTGAAATATTTCGTCGCCGAGGATCGCGAGACGCGCCGCTACGACCGCTCGATGGAGCGCTACGAAGACGCCAGCGTCAAGGCTTACACCTCGCTCGCGGTGCTCAACGCGGGCCAAGCGGCAATCTTCACGGTCGGTCTGACGGTTGCGATGGCGATGACGGTGATGGGTGTGCGCAACGGGACCAACACCGTCGGCGATTTCGTCATGATCAACGCCATGATGATCCAGCTTTACCAGCCGCTGAACTTCATGGGCATGGTCTACCGCGAGATCAAACAGGCCACGGTGGATATCGAGACCATGTTCTCGATCCTGGGGCGGCCGCCGGAGGTCTCCGACAGGCCAGGCGCCAAGCCCTTGGAGGTGCGGGCTGGAACCCTGCGCTTCGAGAATGTTGAATTCGCCTATAATCCTGACCGGCCGATCTTGAAGGGCATCAGCTTCGAGGTGCCGGCGGGCAAGACCATCGCCATCGTCGGTCCCTCGGGCGCTGGCAAGTCCACCATCTCGCGGCTGCTCTATCGCTTCTACGATGTGACCTCCGGCCGCATCACGATCGACGGGCAGGATATCCGCGATGTGACGCAGGCATCGCTGCGGGCCGCCATCGGCATGGTTCCGCAGGACACGGTGCTGTTCAACGACACCATCCGCTACAACATCCGCTATGGCCGCTGGGAGGCCAGCGACGAGGAGGTGGAGGAGGCGGCGCGGCTGGCCCAGATCGAGGGTTTCATCGAGGCGACGCCCCATGGCTACGAGACCGACGTGGGCGAGCGCGGGCTGAAGCTCTCGGGCGGCGAGAAGCAGCGCATGGCCATCGCCCGGACCATCCTGAAGGCCCCGCCCATCCTGTTGCTGGACGAGGCGACCTCCGCCCTCGACAGCCACACGGAGCGGGAAATCCAGGATGCGCTCGAAAGGGTGTCCCGCAATCGCACGACGCTCGTCATCGCGCACCGCCTGTCCACCATCGTCGGGGCTGACGAGATCGTGGTCTTGAACCAGGGTGTCATCGCCGAGCGCGGCACCCATGCCGAGCTTCTGGCTCAGGGCGGGCTTTATGCCAGCATGTGGAACCGCCAGCGCGAGGCGGAGGCCGCGCGCGAAAAGCTGACCGAGATCGACGACCATGCATCGGCGCCGAACCGCAATCCGCCGGCCGTCGAGGATGCGGGCGATCCGCCGGAACCGCCGGGTGACGTTCAGGCCGCGGATGCCGTTCCGTGATCGCTTTTTTCGTTGGAATATCGCGACGAAACGATAAACAGAGCCATGTCCGTCATTTCCTCGATCCGTTCGCAATTCGCTCCGATCAACCCGCTGGGCTATCCGTTCATCGGAATATTTGCGCTCGTCAGCCTGGTCCTGTTCTGGATCTTTCCGCCGCTCGGGTGGATCGGCACGATCCTGACGCTGTGGTGCGTCTACTTCTTCCGCGATCCGGTGCGGGTCACCCCGCTTCGCGATGGGCTCGTGGTGGCGCCTGCGGACGGCCGCATCAGCATGATCGCGAACGCCGCGCCGCCGGCTGAACTCGGTCTTGGCGAGCGGCCGATGCCTCGCGTGTCGATCTTCATGAGCGTGTTCGACTGCCATGTGAACCGCAGCCCGGTGGCCGGGCGGATCGTCCGCATGGCCTATCGCAAGGGGCTGTTCCTGAACGCCGATCTCGACAAGGCGAGCGAGGACAACGAGCGCAATGCGTTCCTGATCGACACGGGGGCCGCGCGACTTGCGGTGGTGCAGATCGCGGGCCTCGTGGCGCGCCGGATCGTGCCCTTCGTGTCCGAGGGGCAGGCGGTGGCGACCGGCGAGCGGATCGGCATGATCCGCTTCGGCTCCCGGGTGGATGTCTACCTGCCGGAGGGCACGCGGCCGGTCGTGTCGGTCGGTCAGACCGCGTTCGCCGGCGAAACCGTGATCGCCGACCTCAAGCTCGCCGAGCCGGAGCGCAGCTTCCGCGCGGGATGAGGGTGCAAGGATCGAGAGGTTGACACCCGCAGGCTCTCGGGCCACGGATTTTCGGTTCCGCATCAACGACCTTCCAAAAACCACCCCAGAGCCATGCCGCAATTCAAGAACGATGACGTCGAAATCGCCTATCTGGACGAAGGATCGGGCGATCCGATCGTCCTGGTGCACGGCTTTGCCTCCACAAAGGAGGTGAACTGGGTCAATCCGGGCTGGGTCAAGACGCTCACGGAGGCCGGCCGCCGCGTGATCGTGCTCGATAACCGCGGCCATGGCCAGTCGAGCAAGCTTTACGATCCGGCGGCCTATCACACCTCGCTGATGGCTGGGGACGTGCACGCTCTGATGCAGCATCTGGGCGTCGCGCGCGCGGATGTCATGGGCTACTCGATGGGCGCGCGCATCTCGGCCTTTCTGGCGCTCGAGCATCCGGAGGCGGTGCGCTCTGTGATCCTGGGCGGCTTGGGCATTCGGCTTGTGGATGGGGTCGGCCTGCCGGAAAGCATTGCTGAAGCCCTGGAAGCGCCCTCGCTCGACGACGTGAGCGATGTCCAGGGCCGCACGTTCCGCGCCTTCGCGGATCAGACCGGCTCCGACCGGCGTGCCCTGGCCGCCTGCATCCGCGGCACCCGCCAGACGCTGACCCGCGAGCAGGTCGGTTCGATCTCGGCCCCCGTTCTCGTATGCGTGGGAACCAAGGACGACGTGGCCGGCTCGCCGGAGGCGCTGGCCGAGTTGATCCCCGGCGCCCGGGCGCTGCCAATCCCGAACCGGGACCACATGCTGGCGGTCGGTGATCGCGCCTATAAGGCGGGCGTCCTCGATTTCCTCGGGGAGCGTCCATGACCAGCGCGGCAGAGCCAGCGGACATCGAGCCGACTCTCGCGAGCTTCCGCGGCGCATCGGGTAACGCGCTCGCCGCCGATGTCTATGGCACGACCGGCGCGCCGGTGCTGCTGTTGCACGGTGGCGGCCAGACTCGTCACGCCTGGCGCAAGACTGCACAGATCGTGGTCTCGCTGGGCTATCGCGCCTATGCCGTGGACCAGCGCGGCCATGGCGATTCCGAATGGGTCGCCGACGGCGCTTACGATTTCACCGATTTCGGAGCCGATGCCCGCGCGTTGGCTGACACCCTCGCGCGGGAGAGCGGCGTGCGGCCGGTGGCGGTCGGCGCCTCGCTCGGCGGCATGGGCTCGCTGCTCGCGGAGGGCAACCACGCGCCGGTGTTCTCGGCGCTCGTCCTGGTGGACATCACGCCGCGGGTCGACCTTGAGGGCGTGGCGAAGGTCCGTGGCTTCATGAGCGCGCATGCGCGCGAGGGCTTTGCCACGGTCGAGGACGCGGCCGAAGCGGTGGCGGCCTATCTGCCGCACCGGCCCCGGCCGAAGTCGAACGAGGGGTTGAAGAGGAACCTGCGCCTTCACCCGGATGGCCGCTGGCGCTGGCACTGGGACCCGCGCTTTCTCGACGGCCGGCGTCGCCTGGGCCCCGGCGGTGCCGACGTCGAGCACCAACTCGTGGAGGCGGCCAAGCGCATCCGCATCCCGACGCTGCTGGTTCGCGGTGGCTCCTCGGAGCTGGTGCAGGAGCAGCATGCTCGCGATCTTCTGACGCTGGTGCCCCATGCCACTTATGTCGATGTCAGCGGTGCCCGCCATATGGTCGCGGGGGATCGCAACGATCAATTCGCAAACGCTATCAAGAGCTTTCTTCGCAACATCCAGGATCAGCGTTAATCCGCTGATCTGATGGATGAAATCCGATTGTCGCATTGCGTGGGCTTGGTTGGCTCCCCAGCTATGATAGAACCGACCGGCGATGTCCGTTTCGAGACTGGAGGCCTGATGGCCCAGCACCGCTCAAAGACCCTGACGGCCCTCGACAAGGTCGATCCCGTCTGGTTGCGCCTGCGCGGCGAGGCCGAGGCGGTGGTGCAGCGCGAGCCGGACGTCGGCACCTTCGTCTTCGCCTCGATCCTGCGCTACGAGACGCTCGAGGCTGCCGTGGCGCATCGGATCGCCGAGCGCCTCGATCATCGCGATATGCCGGCCGAATTGATCCGGCAGGCGTTCGCACAGGCGATCGAAAATCAGCCGCAGATCGCCGAGGCGTTCCGCGCCGACATCGTGGCTGTGTTCGATCGCGATCCTGCGACCGACCGCTATCTTGAGCCCGTGCTCTACTACAAGGGCTTCCACGCCATCCAGACGCACCGTCTGGCCCATTGGCTATGGCAGCAAGGGCGGAAGGATTTCGCCTATTATCTTCAGAGCCGATCCTCCGCCGCCTTCCAATGCGATATCCATCCGGCCGCGGTCGTGGGGCAGGGGATTTTCCTTGATCATGCGACCGGTCTCGTGGTGGGGGAGACGGCGCGCATCGGCAACGATGTCTCGATGCTGCATGGGGTGACGCTCGGCGGCACCGGCAAGGATCACGGCGACCGCCATCCCAAGATCGAGGATGGCGTGTTGATCGGCGCCGGCGCCAAGGTCATCGGCAACATCGTGGTGGGGCGCTGCTCTCGCATCGCGGCCGGTTCGGTCGTGCTGAAAGCCGTTCCTCCCAACGTGACAATGGCCGGCGTGCCGGCTCGCGTCGTCGGGGATGCGCCGTGCGCGGAACCGGCACGAACCATGGACCAGTTGTTCTACGACAATGGTCCCTGAGGGGTCGCCGGCCGATGGTCGGCGGTTTTCGAGATTCAACCAATCGAAGAGGTCCCGGTGAACGTCCAGGAAGTCAAGAAACTCGACACCTATCTCAAGCGTCTGTTCGACAATCCGCGCATTCGTGTCGTGCCGCGTCCCAAGAAGGACGATTCTGCCGAGGTCTACATCGGCGAAGAGTTCATCGGCGTCCTGTTCGTCGACGAAGAGGACGACGACAAATCCTATAATTTCTCGATGGCGATCCTGGAGAACGATCTGGAGCCCTGAGGGCTTCACGGGATCGACGCGGGAGGCGTGGCATCGCCACGCATCAGACCGGCACGAGCGGGCGGTTTGGCGTTTTCGCGAAACGATGAACCGCTCTAATTGTGTCCGGGACGCAGCGAGGCGATCAGCCGTTCGATGCCGGCGGCTGTGCCTTGCCAGTCCGTCAGCCATTGGCGGGGAAAGCGGACGGTGATGTCGGCTCCGCCCGGAAGCCGCTGTTCATGCAAGCATGTGCCGGGAGCGGCCCCGTCGGCGCGGCTGCATCTCAGGAGGAAGCGGGCCGGAGCAGCCCCGTCATACATGAGGTCTTCCCCCGCATAGGGCGTATCCGTCTTGAAGCGCCGCACCGTCAGACCGTCGCTGCGCACGATCGGAAGACCGTCGGTGTAGCGCGGATAGATGGTTCGCAGGCGTTCGACCGGCGCAAGGGCGTCGTCGCTGACCGCAATGGTGACGAACACGCGGTCGTTGAGCGTTGGAAAGTGTCCCGGCTTCTGATCGGCCTGGCGCTCCGGCGGTTGGAGCGAGGGCCAGAGGAACACGAGGTCCACGCGCCCTTGTGGCCCCGGCCGCCGCTGCACGGCCATCCGGATGGCCGCCGGCGGGACGTTGAAGATCTCGGAGCCGATCTCGATCGGCACCGACGGGGCGTCGATGCTGACCGGCGCCGGTCTCGGCCAGACCATATAGGCGACGGGAATGGCCACCAGCGCGGTGGCCGCGAGAACGACGGCTGTCGCCGGCAGACGATGATGGGATGCCTTGCGCTTGTGGTGGCGCCGCCGGCCGATCGCGTGGGCAGTCATCAAAAATTCCAGGAGCCAGATGCCGTATCGAATTGACGACGCGCACTTTCCGCCTCGGACATTAAGCCAGCCTTAACGATGTGCGGAAATTTCGCCTTTTGAATCAACGGGACAGGCGGCGATGGGATCATCAGTTTGGGATCTGCGCACCCGGCATGGTCGGTCTTTCGACGCCCCATCGCCGGTGCTGCCGGAACCTCTCGAAGGCTTATCCATTTGAAGTGACGGGACGTGACTCACGTTCGCATCTCAAAAATGGGAGAGCCCGATGGCCAAAGACAAGTCCCTTGAGGACCTGTTCCACGATACATTGAAAGACATCTACTTCGCCGAACGAAAGATCCTCAAGGCCCTGCTTAAGATGCAACGAGCCGCTCAATCGAAGGAACTTCAAGCGGCATTCGAAAAACACCGTGGCGAAACCGAGGAGCATGTCGATCGTCTCACGCAAGTGTTTGAACTGATCGGAAAGCCGGCTCGCGGCAAGACCTGCGATGCAATCGAAGGCATCATTGCCGAGGGCGAGGAGATTGCCGAAGAATTCAAGGACACCGTTGCTCTCGATGCGGGTTTGATTTCAGCGGCGCAGGCGGTCGAGCATTACGAGATCACTCGATATGGCACCCTCAAGCGCTGGGCGACCGAGTTGGGAATGACGGATGCTGCGAAGCTGCTCGACAAGACGCTCCAGGAAGAGTCCAAGACCGACAGCGATCTGACCAAGCTTGCAGAGGATTCGGCCAATCGACGGGCAAAGGCAGCCTAAAGCCGAATGTAAAGAAAAGGCGCCGGGCAATCCGGCGCCTTTTCTTATTCGACGGCGGTTTTGATCCTAACGCCAGATGTTCTCTTCCCGCTCCTTGCCACCCAGTCGGGCCGCCGTAACGGCGGCGCCAGCCGCGAGGATCGATACGGCTCCGATCAGGAAGGCCAGCCAGGCGGCGGCCTTGCGGGCGGTTTCCGCCGCTTGGGTCGCCTGCTCGATGGTGGTGTCGACGCGCTTGCGGGCCTCCTCCGGCGAAATCTTCGCCTCGGCGGCGACGATGCCGGCGATATAGTTTCTGTCCGCGTCGGTGATGGATCCGCTCATCAACGAATCCGTCGTGAGCACCCGCGCAACCTCGCCACGGGGGTTGTCGATCTCCGCCCCCGGGCTCGGCCGCATCATCGTATCGACAATGCTCGCAGCCCGGTCCTGCGGGATGGTTTGAGCGACACCGGCCGCAGCCTGACCGACCGCCGAAGCCGCGCCACGCGCTGTGCCGGCCACCACCATGTAAGCCAGAGCCATACCGACGATGAAACTGACGGCCCACATGAGCAGCCCGTGAGCCGCATCGCGGGCTTGCCGCTCATCGAGCGGAACCGTTCCTGTCCGGCGTCGAAACCGGCCTGTGAAGTACCCCCCGGCCAGCGCAGAGCCGATCATGACGACACTAAACCATGCGACGCCAATGATGGTGAGGGTCGTGGCGGATGGATTGTTCCAACTGTAAAGGGAGAAGGATGCGAATCCGGCCGCCGATCCAAAGGATAGAAGGATGGCGGTCAGTACGGACGCCAGAAGGGCGCCTCCAATGATTGCGCCCCAGTCGAAACTGGTCGGCGGGCTTTCTCCAGGAATTGCGACGACTGTCGTTGTCTCGGTCATGTTCTGCTCCCTATCTCAGCCCGAGCAGGCTCAGGATCAACATGATCACGACGATCAGCCCGATGAGGTAGATGATCGAATTCACCGTGCTTCCTCCCTGCGGCTTTGAACGTACGATAATGCCGATTGCAAGAAATGGTTGCAGGGCGTGGAAAGATGGCAGCCGGGCTCGGCATTGAGCCAATCAGGCGCTCAGTCGGAATTTAGGGTTTGAGTTTGGAATAGTGGCCGGCGGCCGCGCCCAGGGCCAAGCCGATAGCGATGCCTATCGGCAGATTGTCGAGCGCTGTTCCAATGGCCGCGCCCACGCCGACGCCGATAGCGATCCCAAGGGCCATTTCTACATTCTCGGATCTCCATGTGGCGAGGATGAGGACGAGCGTGCGAGGATCTCCTCACTTCGCTTGGTGACGGCGGAGCGCGCGGCTCAGACCGGTTCAGGCCGTCGCGCCCGGCTACCGTTTTAGCCGCCAATTCTGCCGTTAACCCTCTCTTAGGGATATGCTGGCGGGCGTCCGTGGCCTCTGGAATCCTTGCCAGACCGTCGATGTCGGTTTCGGCGGTATGAAACCGGTACCGAGTTTCCGCGGTTTGGCATCGTGTTCTGATCGAGGCCCGATATGTCTCCCCAGGCCCTGATACACGGACTGGTCTGGTCCGATTCCATGAATTCGGTGTTGGCCTTGGCGATCGGGTTCGCGGTGGCTGGACTCCTGTGCAGCGCCTATCGTGTGCTGACCGAACAGTCGCCCAGCTTCCGTCTCCTGGAGCGGCCCAAGCGCAACCAGGCGCTGGCGGCCGTGCCGTTCTTGCTGTTCGCGGCGCCGGCCATCATCATACGGGCGACGATACAGGCGGGTGAGCGGAGCGGATTCGGCTTTGCGATGATGGCGGCGATCCTGGCCGGCTTCTGGAGCCTGATGTCTGGCACCATCGTCGTCATGGCTCTAAAGGCCACGGGCGGTCTCGTGGCTTGAGTGGAATCGATGCCGATCTATGAACTCGACGGGCAGGCCCCGGAATTTCCCTTCGACAATCAATATTGGATCGCTGACACCGCGACGCTGATCGGCCGGGTGCGGCTGCTCAGCCACGCCAGCGTGTGGTTCGGCGCCGTATTGCGCGGTGACAACGAATGGATCGAGATCGGCGAACGCTCGCAGGTGCAGGACAACGCCGCGCTTCACACCGATCCCGGTTTTCCGCTGACCATCGGGCGGTCCTGCGTGATCGGACATCTGGCGATGCTGCATGGCTGCACGATCGGCGACAACAGCCTGGTGGGCATGAGCGCCGTCATTCTCAACGGCGCTCGCATCGGCCGCAACTCGCTCGTCGGGGCCGGCGCGCTCGTCACCGAGGGCAAAAGCTTCCCGGACAATGCCCTGATCGTCGGCTCGCCGGCCCGTGTCGTCCGCACCCTTGACGACAAGGCCGCAGCCATGATCGCCGCCGGCGCGGAGCATTACGTGCGGCGCTGGCAGCAATATTCCAAGGGGTTGAAACGGATCGGCTGAGATCCGCTGATCATTGCACCACAAAAAGGGTGCGGCCGGCTCCGGGGAGAGCCGGCCGCGCGCGAACCCGGTCGGGGGACGGGGAGGGTGGGGACGTGACCGGGATCGCGTGGCTCTGTTGGCCTTGAAGGAATGAGTTAGCGGATCATCGACGCGCGCGAGCCGTGGCCACCACCGGACGCGGATCGCTGAGTCCGACCCAGACGTCGGGGTTGGACTGCGACTGACGCCGCACGAATTGCAGCTTCGTCTTCGACCACAGCAGAATGTCGTCGTGGACGTTGTCGAGGATGAAGTCGCCGCGGTCGGTCTTGACCGTCAGCACGGCGTGTCCGCCGCCCTCTTCATCGATGGCCACGGTCATCAGCAAGGCCTCACGCGGCCAGCCGGCCTCGATCAGCATGCGGCGCTTGAGCAGGGCGTAATCCTCGCAATCGCCCTTGCCGGTGTCCGGATAGGACCAGTGCTCGACCACGCCCCATTGATCCTGATCGGTCAGCGGCTCGATGGTCTCGTTGACCCAGCGGTTGACGCGTTGCAGATCGCGCCAGGCTTCTGGCGTGAGCACGACGTCGCGCGGCTCGGTGCTGCCCTTTCCGCATTCGCCTGGATTGTCGCGGCAGAATTGGGCCCAACCAGCCGGTGCGCGCGTGGTCTCCCCGACAG
>Ga0182743_1002289_pt1 | contig 17058 bp, 16 predicted proteins | sample eDN3rd30CKraftOP_FD_128522 | JGI IMG/M metagenome (GOLD analysis project Ga0182743, IMG submission 128522) | Enriched Organic Plus compost microbial communities from Emeryville, California, USA - eDNA 3rd pass 30_C Kraft OP (version 2) (version 2) ... | reverse complement strand
GCAGGGCTTGCCCGCACTGACTTGGGCAGATTATAATTTGAACGTCGTGTGACCGGGTTCCGGCTCAGTGACCGCGAGTGCTTGCGATGCCCGCTAGTGCTACGATACCATCGTGGATAGTGGGGCGCGCTGTCATTCTACCCCGCAAGAACGCCAATTGCAGATGGTAGGGACCAAATTTATTACTAGGGTCAGTCCCCATAAAATTTGCTTGCATGCCAGCATGTTGACTGATTCACACTGGCCATGAGCCAGAGCAATACAAGATACTTTTGGCTGAGCGCGGAGCAGATGCGACGCATGCAGCCCTTCTTTCCCAAGGTGCGAGGGCGCGCGCGATCCGACGACCGAAAGGTGCTCAGCGGCATCATCTACGTCAAGCGAAACGGTCTTCGCTGGCAAGACGCTCCCGCAGTCTACGGCCCCTACAAGACCCTGTATAACCGCTTCGCCCGCTGGTCCCGGATGGGCATCTTTGCCAGGATATTTCAGGAACTGGCGCGGCCAGGCGCTCAGGGAGATACGCTGATGATCGACAGCACATTCCTGAAGGCGCACCGCACCGCGGCCAGCCTTCGAAAAAAGGGGATCGTCCGCGGGCGATCGGACGCACGAAAGGCGGCCTGAACTCCAAGCTGCACATGCTCAGCGACGGCAAGGGCCGGCCGCTGAACTTCTTCCTTTCGCCTGGGCAGATGGCCGACAGTCGTGGCGCACTCGTGCTTTTGCGCCATCTGCCGCCAGCCAAGCGTTTCCTGGGCGACAAGGCGTATGATGCCGACTGGTTGCGCGATGGCCTCAGGGAACGTGGCATCCGTCCCTGCATCCCGCCCCGGAAGAAGCGCAGGAAACCTGCCAGATACAACAAGCGCCTCTACAGAAAACGATACCGCATAGAGAATGCCTTTAGCCGCCTGAAGGACTGGCGCGGCGTTGCTACCCGCTACGAACGTTGCGGAGACATCTTCCTCAACGTCATTATCCTGGCCGCCATCGTCATATTCTGGATCTGAAGTTTATGGGGATAGACCCTAGAGACCCGACCAGAGGTCAAGGAGGTGGCCCGGTTCTGGCAGGCCAACCATTGGGTACAGGGGTTTCGACGCCCCGGAGCAGCGCGTCTGCTCCGCAGGTAACTTAGCCCCCGGCAAACGGAATGTCCCCCCCGAATCTGCGACATGGACGCTGCCGGGATTCCCCGCCCCGATGCTGGGGCCGCCCGGAGGGAGGGCAGGGGGGATCGGTCAGCTTCGCCGCCCCCGCTTCGGGAATGCGGTATTTCTGGCCGTGGGGATGAGGCGATCAATCCGCGGGCCATGCGCGTCGGGGATCAGGTCACCACAGGGCAAGCCCGTCCTCGTCATGGTCGAGAGGATCGCATGGCTTCGCGACGGGCCGGATCGGTCGCCAGCGCCTCTGACCGCCCTCTCTGACGGATGCAGCCGCCGTTCTCAAAAACTTTCGCGAGATCGGCTCGTCCTGCATCGCCGAGCGCCGGGCCATCGAGTTGCTGGACAAGGGCGCGCCGCAGACCGGCTTCATGCGCTTCGGCGACCGGGTGCGGATGGAATGCACCCTGCGCGACGGCACGCCGCTGTTCGGCGTGATCGACCAGAAGGTGGTGAAGCCATGACCCGGCGTATCTTCGACCTGTCCGTGACCCTGACCGACCGCTTCCGCTCGGATCCGCCGGGGCTGGGGCCCAAGATCGAATACAAGGACCACGACGCCGGCGCGCTGGAATATCAGCAGATGTTCGGCATTCCGGTCGAGCATCAGCTGGATGGCAAGGGCGCCGCGATCGAGCGTCTGACCCTGACCACCCATAATGGCACCGATCTGGACGCGCCCTTTCACTATCACCCGACGATGAACGGCGGCGAACGCGCGCTGACCATCGACGAGATCCCGCTGGACTGGTGCATGGGGCCGGGGGTGCGGCTGGACTTTCGCGCCATGCCCGACGGCCATGTCGTCACTGCCAGCGAGATCGAGGCCGAATTCCAGCGCATCGGCCATGTCCTGCAACCGGGCGAGATCGTGCTGGTCAACACCCGCGCCGGCGCGCTTTACGGTCGGGACGACTATATCGCCGCCGGCTGCGGCATCGGGCGCGAGGCGACTCTGTGGATGACCAGCCGCGGCATGCGGGTCTGCGGCACCGACGCCTGGAGCTGGGACGCGCCGCTGATGGGCGTGGCGAAAAGGCCATCGCCACCGGGCGATGGGATCTGTTCTGGGAAGGCCACAAGGCCGGGGCCGAGACGATCTATTGCCACATGGAAAAGCTGGCCAATCTGGACCAGCTGCCCGATCACGGCTTTCAGGTGATGTGCTTCCCGGTCAAGGTCGAGCGCGGCTCGGCCGGCTGGTGCCGCCCCGTCGCGGTGATCGATGACTGATCCGGACCCAAGATCGGCAACACGGCAATGCCCAGGACCATGGCGCCGGTGTTCATGCGTCAGCCGGGGACCTCCCAGGGCCTCCCCGCCGCCGCCGTCAGCCGCCGCAGGGCACGCAGCATGGTCATGATCGGCGCGAAGCCGACCGAGGCGCGGTGATAGGTCACGCCGGTCGGGATCGACCAGCAGAAATCGGGCAAGTCGATCTGGCGCAGCCGGGTGCCGGCAAAGACCGAGGCCAGCGGCACCGGCATGCAGGCGATAAAACGATGACCGGCGATCATCTGGATCGCGATCTGCAGCGAATGCGATTCCAGCGCGATGGGCGGCGGTGGCAGGTCGTGGCGGGCGAAGAATTCCTCGATGCGGATATTGGCCTGCAAGCCGCTGAACAGGCTCAGCCATGGATAGGCCAGCGTATCCCTGGCGCTGATCTGGTCCTGCTGGAACAGCGGATGGTCGGCGGCGACGAACAGGGCATTCTCCTGATTGTAAAGCACTTCGGTGACGAATTGCGGCCCCATCTCGGCGCTGTTGTCGGGCACGCCGCCGGCATAGGCGCGGATGTCGCCGACCTTCAGCGCCGGCAGCAGCTCCGAGCCGACCCCGGTCAAGGCCGAGACCCGCAGATTGGGGAAATTGCGCCGCAGATCCGCCAGCACGCCCGGGAAATAAGCCGCCGAATAGACCGGCCCGCCGCCGATGCGCATGACCCCGCCAAGCCCCGAGGCCTGGGCGCCGATCTCGACCACGGCGGCATTCCACGCGGCCTCGATCTCTCTCGCGCGCAAGTGCAGGTTCTCGCCTGCTTCGGTCAGGCGGACGCCGCGCGGCAGGCGCATGAACAGCTCGGTGCCAAAGGCTTCTTCAAGCTGGCGGATGGATTTGGTCAGCGCGGGCTGGCTGGTGTTCAGATGCCGGGCGGCAGCGTGAAAGCTGCCGGTTTCGGCCACGGCCAGAAAATGGCGCAGGCGCCAGATATCGTGCATGATCCCCCCTTGGATGGCCAGACCGATATACCAAAGTTATCGCTGCGATCCAAGGCGGTATTGTGCACGGCGCCGGGCACTTGCTAGCATGGCGGAACCGAGGAGAGGAACCATGCGCGCCGTCTTTGTACTATTCGATTCACTGAACCGCCACGATCTGGGCTGCTATGGCGGCCGGCTGGCGACGCCGAATTTCGACCGTTTCGCCGCCCGCGCGATGACCTTTGACAACCATTTCGTCGGCTCGCTGCCCTGCATGCCGGCGCGGCGCGACATGCATACCGGGCGGATGAACTTCATGCACCGCTCATGGGGGCCGCTGGAACCGTTTGACAACTCGATGCCGGAAATTCTGGCGCAGGCAGGTGTCCACACCCATCTGCTCAGCGACCATTTCCACTATCTGGAAGACGGCGGCGCCACCTATCACAACCGCTATTCGACGTGGGAGATCATCCGCGGGCAGGAATACGACTGTTGGGGCGCGCTGGCCGAGCCGCCGCTGGCCGAGTTCCGCCGGCAATATTCCGACAAGCATTACAACAACCCCAAGCAAAAGAACCGCCTGCAACATCAGGTCAACCGGCATTTCATCCGCGAAGAGGCTGATTTCCCCGGCCCGCAATGCTTTGCCCGCGCCTTTGATTTTCTGGACAACAACCGTTCGGCGGACAACTGGCTGCTGCACCTGGAATGTTTCGACCCGCACGAGCCGTTCGTTGCGCCGCAGCGGTTCCATGACCGCTTTGCGACGGATTACGATGGCCCGATCCTTGACTGGCCGCACTATGGCCGCAGCGACAACACGCCCGAGGAAACCGCCCAGATCCGCGCAAATTACGCCGCGCTAATGACCATGTGCGACGAATATTTCGGCCGGCTTCTGGATTATTTCGATGAACATGATCTTTGGGCCGACACCGCCCTGATCGTCTCGACCGACCATGGGTTCCTGCTGTCCGAGCATGATCTGTGGGGCAAGAACATGACGCCGTGGTATGATGAGCTGGCGCGGATTCCGCTGATGCTGCATGTGCCCGGCGTGACGCAGCCCGGCACGCGGTCGCGCATGGTCACGCAGACCCCGGACCTGATGCCGACGCTGCTGGAGCTGTTCGGCCAGCCGATCCCGGACGAGGTGCGCGCACCTTCGATCCTGTCGCGACTGGGCGACGAGGACGGGCGCGAGGTGATCTTTGGCATATTCGGCGGCCCGATCGGAGTGGCGGACGACCGTTATCGGCTGATCTTTTATCCGCCCGATCTGGATGATGAATCGCTGAACGAATACACGCTGATGCCAACGCATCTGCACAGCCTGTTCACGCCCGGCGAATTGCGCGATGCCACCCTGGCGCCGCCGCTGGATTTCACCAAGGGTGTGCCCTTGCTGCGCATTCCGGCGCGGGTCGGGGCCAAGCGCCCGCCGGGGCCGAACCGCGAGGTGTTCCGCAGCTTCTCGACCATGCTGTTCGATATTCAGGCCGATCCCACGCAGGCCACGCCGATCCGCGATGCTGCGGTCGAGGCGCGCCTGACCGCAGCCATCCTGCGCGAGCTGCAGGCCCATGATGCGACGCCGGAATTCTATCGCTGGATGGGGCTGGACCCCGCCGCCACGCCCGCCAGCCCGCCCGAGGTGACGGCATGAAATTCGTTTATGTCCTCTTTGACTCGCTGAACCGGCTTGGCATCGGCCCGTATGCCAAGGATGTCGAGACACCGAATTTCGACCGGTTTGCGGCTCGTGCGGCGACCTTTGACCGCCACTATGTCGGCAGCCTGCCCTGCATGCCGGCGCGGCGCGACATGATGACCGGGCGGCCCAGTTTCATGCACCGCTCATGGGGGCCGCTCGAGCCGTTCGACACGGCGCTGCCGACCGAACTGCGCCGGGCCGGCATCCACACTCATCTGATCACCGACCACTTCCATTACTTTGAGGAAGGCGGCGCCGGCTATCACACCAAGTTTAGCACATGGGAGTTCATGCGCGGGCAGGAACATGACCAGTGGAAGGCGCAGGTCAGCCCGGATTTCGACCGTTTCGCCAAGGTCTTTGCGCCACAGCACTATGATCCCGCCACCCGTCCGGGTCATGTCCAGCACATGATCAACATGGATTACATGGCCGAGGAACAGAACCTGCCCGGCCCGGCCTGTTTCAAGGCTGCGCTGGATTTTCTGGACCGCAATGCGCAGGCCGACGACTGGTATCTGCAGCTTGAGCTGTTCGACCCGCATGAGCCCTTTACCGTGCCTGCCCGCTTTCGGCGTCCGGGCGACAGCGACTGGCAGGGGGGCGTGCTGGATTGGCCGGCCTATGCCCGGGTGCAGGAAACCCCCGAGGAGATCGCCGAGATCCGCGCGAACTATGCCGCGCTGGTCAGGATGTGCGACGAATATTTCGGCCGGCTGCTGGACCATTTCGACCTCCATGACCTGTGGAAGGACACGGTGCTGATGGTCTCGACCGACCATGGCTTCCTGCTGACCGAACATGAATGGTGGGGCAAGTGCCGGATGCCTTCGTATGAAGAGGTGTCGCATATCCCGCTGATGATCTGGCACCCGGATCATGCGGGGTCGGCGGGCTCGCGCCGGCAGGGGCTGACGTGGACGCCGGACCTGATGCCGACGGTGCTGGATGCTTTTGACCTGCCGGTGCCGGCCGAGGTGCGGGGGCGCTCGATCCTGTCGCTGCTGGCCGAGGACAGGCCAGACGACGGGCGCACCGTGGCCTTCGCGATCTTTGGCGGCCCTCTGACGGTAACGGACGGGCGCTATGTGATGACGCATCGCCCGGCAGATTTTGCGGCACCCGGTCTGCATGAATACACGCTGTGCCCCGCGCATATGCGCGATTATTTCACGCAAAAGGAACTGGCGACGGCGACGCTGCATCCGGGCTTTGGTTTTACCAGGGGTATCCCAGTTCTGAAGATCGAGGCCCAGTCCGACGCCAAACGCGTGCCCCAGCATGACGGCCACAGCTTCATGGATGCCGAATTCGCGCTTTACGACCTGCACAGCGACCCGCAGCAAAAGAACCCGATCCGCGATACGGCGGTCGAGGCGCGGCTTTACGCTGGGCTGGGCGCGCTGCTGGCCAGTCTGGAAACCCCGCCCGAGACCCTGCGCTGGTATGGACTGGCGCATCTGGTCGCCGCATGAGCGGGCTGTTCGGGGCCAGAACAGAGGCGCCGGTCGGGGACTTGGTCCCGGACCTGTTTCGGCTGGCAGGCATCACGCAATACCGCCTCGACAACGGTCCCGGCGCTGGGCAGCGGCTGATCCGCATCGACAATGCCGCCGGGCTGTCGGTCGAACTGCTGCCCGATCGCGGCCTCGATATCGGGCAGGTACGCTGCAAGGGCGTGCCGTTCGGCTGGATGGGTCCGATCGGTATGGCCGATCCGGCGCGGCTGCGCGGCAATCAACCGCTTTCCGGGCTGATGTCGACCTGCGGCTTTGACCATATCCGCCAGCCGGAAACCGATCAGGGCCATGCCTACCCGCTGCATGGTGGTATGGTGCACCAGCCGGCCACCGTTCTGATGGCCGCCCCGGTCGATGAGGTCAACGAAACGCTGTTCCGCATCGAGGCCGAGGTCACGCAATACGCGCTGGATCTTGGCGGCATCCGCTTGCGCCGCCGCATCGACGTGCCGCTGGACCGGCCCGAGATCCGGCTGCACGATGAGGTGCGGGTGATCGCGGGCGATCTGCCGGTGATGGCGATGTATCATATCAATCTGGGCTATCCGCTGGCGGGGCCGCAGATGAGGCTGGATCTGGACGGCGCGGATATCACCGATCCTGCGCTTGGCCGCGACGGGGTGCGCACCAGGCCCGCAGGGCAGGGGCAGGCGGCGTTGGTGTCTGGGGACGGACGGCTGCGCTTTGGCCTGCGCTTTGATCCGGCGGCGCTGCCGGTGTTTCAGACCCTGTGCGATGCCCGGCCGGGCGTGAACCTCGTCTGCCTGGAGCCCGCAAGCCATGACCGCCAGCCCCGCGCCTCGCTGCGGCAGGCCGGGGCGCTTGCACCTGTGGCGCGAAACGGGCAGCAGGACTTTCGACTGGTGATGGATTTCAGCGTCGGAGAATGACATGAGTTGCTGTTCCAAACGCGCCGACAATGTCGCGCCGCCAACCACCGGGAAAGTCGCGCGCCCCGACCATGTGCTGGCCATCGCCGATGCCGGCCTGCCCGCCCGGATCCGCTTTGCCCCGGCGCGCAGCCATACCGGCACCGCCCGCCCCGAAATCCCCGAAGATGGCGAGGGGGTGGTGACCCGGCACAGCCTGCGCGCATTCACGCTGGAGGCCGAGACGGTGACCAATGCCCGTTTCGCCGCCTTCGTCGCCGCGACCGGCTATGTCTCCGAGGCCGAGACCATCGGCTGGTCGCCGGTGTTTCGTGGCCTGCTTCCCCCTGAACTGGCCGGCACCGCCGTTGCCCCCGGCAGCTTGCCCTGGTGGGTGCCGGTGCAGGGTGCGTGCTGGTTTGCGCCCGAAGGCCCGGGATCGGATGTGGCCGGGCGCGAGGATCACCCGGTGGTGCAGGTGTCTTGGAAAGACGCCCGCGCCTTTGCCGACTGGGCCGGCGGGCGGTTGCCGACCGAGGCGGAATGGGAACATGCCGCGCGCGGCGGCCTGGCCGATCCGCGCTTTCCGTGGGGCGAGGACGAGCCCGATGACACGCAGATTTTCTGCAATATCTGGCAAGGTCGCTTTCCCGATCAGAACACGCTGGCCGACGGATATCTGGGCACAGCGCCGGCGCGATCCTTCGCGCCGAACGGTGCCGGGCTTTACAACATGGCGGGCAATGTCTGGGAATGGACCGCCGATCCGTGGCGCTTTCGTTCGCAGGGCAAACTGGCCCGGCAGCGCAATGCGCAGGCCATGCAGGAACAGCACAAGGTGCTGAAGGGCGGCTCGTTCCTGTGCCATATCAGCTATTGCTATCGCTACCGCATCGCGGCGCGCTCGGCGCTGCCACCGGACAGCTGTACCAGCAATTGCGGCTTTCGCATCGCCTATGACGACAGGGCCGACGGCGATGTGTGATAACCGCAGGCTATCGGATAAATCGCCCGTGCGATTTTTCCTGACAAGGCCCGAAGGGTAAATTCGTCCGCACAGGACAGCTGCGCCTTGGCGCAGATCATAGGCCAAGCGCAAGGGAGGAACTTCATGCTGGGCTTTCACCACAGGAAAGGACGCTGGACACGGCGTCTGCTGGCCGGGGCTGCGGCCCTGGCTCTGGCCGGTCCCGCCTCGGCCGAAGAGATCCGCCTGCTCATCAGCCAGTCGCCATGGCTGGACGCATTCATCGCCATGGTCGATGAATACGAGGACCAGAGCGACAATACCATCGCACTGGACGTGACGCCCTTTGGCGGCATGGTCGAAAAGACCCGCAACTCGCTGCGCGCCGACAGCGGCAGCTATGACCTCTTGGCGCTGAACTCGGCCGCGCTGGCCGAATTCTATGCCGGCGGCTTCCTGCAACCGCTCGACGCGATCGAACCGGGGCTGACCGTGCCGGAAAACGTGCTGACCTTTGGCGACAGCACGCATTGGAGCGCCGAGAAAAAGGCCTTTGATCCCGCTGGCCAGCTGCTGGGCCTGCCGATCAACGGCAATGTGCAGGTGCTCTATTACCGCAAGGATCTGTACGAGGCGAAGGGCCTGAAGGCGCCCGAGACATGGGAAGAGCTTGAGGCGAACACCAAGGCGCTGAAGGACGACAAGACCTATGGTTTCGTCACCCGCGGCGCCAAGGACTCGATCCTTTACAACTTCACGCCCTATCTGTTCAGCAATGGCGGCGCCTTCTTCAAGGATCCGGCGAACGGCGATTATTCGGTGGTGCTGAACAATGCCCAAGGGCTTGAGGCGCTGGAGACCTATATGCGGCTCGCCAAGGAGTCGGGCGTTGAAAACCCCGGTGCCGTGGCGCAGGCCGAGCTGATCCAGCTGCTGGCGACCGGGCGCGCGGCGCAGGCCATCGGCGTGATCGCGGCCTATGCCTCGCTGAACGATCCGTCGAACTCGATCGTGGCGGGCAAGATCGGCACGGCGCTGATCCCGGCCAAGGCGGGCGAAAGCCACAGCTCGGCCGCCGGGCACTGGATGGCCAGCATCCCCAGGAACGTCCCCGCTGAAAAGCAGGCGGCGGCGCTGCATTTCCTGAAATGGTTCGTGACCCGCGACGCGCAGATCGACTATGTCGCCGCCGGCGGCGTGCCGGTGCGCAGCGATCTGGCCGACGCCTTTGAAGGGGACGAGACCTTTGACTTCCTGCCCGCCTTTTCGGCCAATGCCGCAGTGTCGCAGATGAACATGCCGCTGGTCGAGGGGATCGAGCTGAAGGACGTGATCTCGCTGGAGCTGAACCGCGCCCTGATCGGCGAAATCAGCGCCAAGGACGCGCTGAACTCTGCCGCGCAAAAGGCCAACGATGTGCTGGTCAAGGCGGGCTACACGGTTACGCCTCCGGGCCAACTCTGATCCGCGACGGGCCGCCCCGGTTGCGGGCGGCCTCAGCCTCTGGGGAACATATCATGCAAACCACCTCAACGGGCCGGCGCAATGCGGTCTGGAGGATCGGGTCATTGCTGCCGGCGGCGTTGCTGCTGGTCGTGCTGTCGATCTATCCCGTCTTCAACCTGATCGGCCTCAGCCTGTCCGAGGTGCATTGGGCCGACGGCCAGTCGGCCAGCACCTTTGTCGGCCTTGATAACTATCGCACCGTCTTTGCGGACCAGCCGGTCTATTGGGCGGGGGTGCGCAATACCATCGTCTTTGCCGTGCTGGCGGTGACTTTCCAGATGCTGCTGGGCTTTTGCATGGCGCTGTCGGTGCAGAACCTCAAGGGTGTGCCGCGCGCCATCCTGACCGCGATCTTTCTGTTGCCCATCGTCATCCCGCCCATCGTCATCGGCGCCATGTGGCGGCTGCTACTGGGCCGCGATTTCGGCATGGTGAATGCGCTGCTGCAGGCCGTGGGTCTGCCGGCGGTGGATTTTCTGGGCAATCCCAACATCGCGCTGTTTTCGGTGATCGGCGTTGATGTTTGGCACTGGACGCCCTTCGTCTTTCTGCTGTTGCTGACCGGGCTGGAAAGCCTGGACCAGGAAGTGTTCGACGCCGCGCGTTTCGATGTCACCTCGGGCTGGCAGCGGCTGCGCTACATCACCCTGCCGTTGATGTTGCCCACGATCATCATCACGCTGGGGCTGCGGCTGATCCTGTCCTTCAAGGTCTTTGACGAGATCTATCTGCTGACCGGCGGTGGTCCCGGCACCTCGACCGAGGTCATCAACTTCTCGATCTACCGGACCTTCTTTGCGCAGGACAACACCGGGCTGGGCGCCGCCATGTCGGTGCTGACGCTGGGCGCGGTCGCGGTGCTGATCGTCGTCGTCAACGGGCTGGTCCGCCTGCGCCGCCGGCGCGAGGCCAAGGCATGAGGCACGCCATGAAAAAACGCTTCCATCCCGGCAATCTGGTCGCCTGGGGCTATGCGCTGCTGATCCTGGGGCCGATGGTCTGGATTCTGTCGAATTCCTTCAAGCGCCAGATCGACATCCTGATGGGCACGTCTTTTGCGCCCATGACGCTGGTGAACTACAAGCAGCTGCTGTTCTCGCGCCAGTCGGATTTCCTTGAAAATCTGGCCAACAGCGGCATCGTCGCGGTCATCTCGACGGTGATCGTGCTGGCCATCGCCACGCTGGCGGCCTTTACCATCGTGCGGCTGCAGCCGCCGAAATGGGCGGTCTGGCTGCTGCTGGGCTGGGCGCTGGTGTTTCACATGCTGCCGACGCTGACCTTTGTCGGCTCGTGGTATGTGATGTATTCCAATGCCGGCCTGCACGGCACCTATACCGCGCTGATCCTGACCCAGGTGGTCCACAACCTGCCCACCACGCTGTTTCTGATGGTCGGGTTCATCATGGCGATCCCCAATGAGCTGGTGCAGGCCGCGCGTCTGGACGGCTGCAGCTATGGTCAGGTCTTTGCGCGCATCGTGCTGCCGCTGTCCTTTGGCGGTATGGCTGCGGCAGGGGCGCTGGCCTTCATCAGCGCATGGAGCGATTTCGCCATCGCGCTGAACCTGTCCAGCCGCCACACCATGACGGCGCCGGTCGCCATCGCCACCTTCGCGCAGGAACATGAGGTACGTTATGGCGCCATGGCGGCGGCTTCGGTCGTGTCGATGATCCCGGCGCTGGTGCTTATCCTTTTCGGTCAACGCTATGTCATCCGCGGCCTGATGGCCGGCGCGGTGAAGTGAGGCTTTATGTCCTATCTTGAACTTGAAAACGTCTCCAAGGCCTATGGCGCGTCGGTCGTCATCCCTGGCGTGGACCTGACCATCGAGCCGGGCGAATTCGTCTGTCTGGTCGGTCCCTCGGGCAGCGGAAAGTCCACGCTTTTGCGCATGATTGCCGGGCTTGAACCGATCTCGGGCGGCACGATCCGGGTGGCGGGCGACGATATTTCCAACGCTGACCCGTCCGACCGCGACATGGCGATGGTGTTTCAAAGCTACGCGCTTTACCCGCATATGAGCGTGGCCGACAATATCACATTCGCCCTGCGGATGCGCGGCATCGAACCCGCCGTCATCGCCGAACGGCTGGCGCAGGCGCTCAAGATGCTGAAGCTCGAGGGGCTGGAGAACCGCAAGCCCAAGGACCTGTCCGGCGGCCAGCGCCAGCGCGTCGCGATGGGCCGCTGCATCGTGCGCCAGCCCAAGCTGTTCCTGTTCGACGAGCCGCTGTCGAACCTGGATGCCAAGCTGCGCAGCCAGACCCGCCACCAGATCCGCCACCTGCATGACGAGCTGAAGGCGACCTCGATCTTTGTCACCCACGATCAGGTCGAGGCGATGACCATGGCCGACCGCATCGCGCTGCTGAATTTCGGCGAGATCCAGCAGATCGGCTCGCCCGAGGAACTGTATCTGCGGCCCAGGAACCGTTTTACCGCCGGTTTCCTCGGCTCACCCGAGATGAACTTTTTCTCGGGGCGGCTGGAGCTGGGTGCCGGGCTGCGGTTCCAGGGGCCGGCCCTGATGGACCTGCCCGCCAGTGAGGGCCGCCGCGCACTGGTCGCCGCACGCTGCCAGCCGGGGCAGGCGGTCGATCTGGGCGTGCGCCCTGAACATCTGCTGCTGGCCGATGCCGAAACGCCCGGCACGCTGCCGCTGAAGGTGCAGACCGTGGAATGGCTGGGCGCCGAAGCCTATGCCTTTGGCACCGTGCAGGGCCAGGAAATCGGCCTGCGCCTGCCGTCGGATCGCGCGCAGACCGTGACGCTGCCCCATCCGGGCGAGGTGCTGCACCTGACCATGCAGCCCGACAGCTGGCACCTGTTCGACGCCGAAGCCGGCGTGAACCTGTCGCTGGCCGATCATTGACCCCCTGCGGCGCCGGGCGGACCGGCGCCGGTATCCGCATAGCCCGAGGCTGCCCATGACCCGCCCCAATATCATCTTCATCATGTCCGACGACCATGCCTCGGCCGCCATCTCGGCCTATGGGTCGGGGCTGAACCATACGCCCCATATCGACCGGCTTGGCACCGAGGGCATGCGAATGGAGCATTGTTATGTCACCAACTCGATCTGCACGCCGTCGCGTGCGGCGATCCTGACCGGCACCTATAACCATGTGAATCTGGTCACCACGCTGGACACGCATCTGGACAATCGCCTGCCCAATGTCGCCAAGCACCTGAAACAGGGCGGCTACCAGACCGCGATTTTTGGCAAGTGGCATCTGGGCGAGGGCGCGGCGCATCATCCGACCGGCTTTGACGAATGGGCGGTGCTGCCGGGGCAGGGCGATTACTTCGATCCGGTCTTCCACACGCCCGCGGGCGAGATCGTCGCGCCGGGCTATGCCACCGACATCATCACCGATATGTCCATCGACTTCCTGTCGCGCCGCGACAAGGACCGGCCATTCTTCCTGATGTGCCATCACAAGGCGCCGCATCGACCCTTTGTGCCGCATCCGCGCTATAACGGTCTTTATACCGACGACCTGCCGGTGCCCCAAACCTATGACGATGATTATGCCAACCGCGCTGCGGCGGCTGCGGCGGCCAAGATGCGCGTGCGGGTCGACATGACCTATGAGGATCTGGGCCTTGTCCTGCCGGAAGGCGGTGCCGAGGTCGGCGCACAGGAAAAACCCGGCTCGTTGCAGCGCAAGGTGCCCGACGACCATCAGGGCCTGCGGCTGATCGACCGCGCGACCGGTGAGACCTATACCTTTGCCAGCAAGCGCGAACTGGACCTGTTCAAATACCAGCGCTACGTCAAACGCTATCTGCGTACCATCGCCGGCATCGACGACAATGTCGGCCGGCTGCTGGACTGGCTGGATGCCGAGGGCCTGACCGATGATACCATCGTCATCTATACCTCGGACCAGGGCTTTTTCCTGGGCGAACACGGCTGGTTCGACAAGCGGTTCATGTATGAGGAATCGCTGAAGATGCCGTTCCTGATCCGCTATCCGCAGGCGATCGCGCCGGGCAGCGTGTCCGAGCGGGTGGCGACCAACGTCGATTTTGCCGCCACCTTCCTTGATTACGCCGGGCTGCCGGTCCCCAGCTATATGCAGGGTCGCTCGATGCGTCCGGTGGTCGAGGGGGCCGCCGGGAACTGGGACGACATCGCCTATCACCGCTACTGGATGCACAAGGACGAAATCCACAACGCCTTTGCCCATTACGGCGTGACCGATGGGCGCTGGAAGCTGATCTACTGGTATAACGATCCCCTTGACCAGATCGGCGCCAACGCCGGGGACGAGCCCCCGGAATGGGAGCTGTTCGATTGCGCGAACGACCCGCATGAGCTGCGCAATCTGGCGCATGACCCCGGCCATGCCGAGGTCTTTGCCCGGATGCTGGCGCGGCTGGATGCGCAGATGGCCGCCATCGGCGACACGCCCTGCCATGACAGCCCGGCGGTGCTGGCCGGGCTGGGCATCGCGGCGTGATGGCGGGGCTGGGCCTGCTCTGGCGCGGGCTGATGCGGCGCATCGGTCCCCACCGCTATCGTCCCGAACTGCGCTACATGCGCGGCCGGAAAGACTGAATACCCGCCGCTGCGAGGCTCCGATGCCCCTTGCCCGTCTTCGCCTGGCCTTGCTGGTCCGCCTGAACTGGCTGCGGCGCCGGGCGTTGGCGCGTGGCAGCGAGATCGGCTTTGTGCTGCTGGCGCTGCTGGTCGGCGCGATTGCCGGCGCCATCGTCAGCCTGGTCAGCCTGTTGACGCATTTCCTGCAAAGCCTGCTCTATGACGTGCCCTTTGGCGCCGGGCTCAGCGGCTCGGCGCTGGAGCGCGACTGGACCTTGGTCGAGGTGCCTATTCTGGGCGGGCTGATGACGGCCTTGGTGATGATGATGCGCCGGCGCAGCGGCCGCATCGTCGACCCGGTCGAGGCCAACGCGCTGTATGGCGGCCGCATGTCGCTGACCGACAGCATCTGGCTGACGATGCAGAACCTGTGCTCGAACGGCTTCGGCCTGTCGGCGGGGCTGGAAGCCGCCTATACGCAATGCGCCTCGGGCGCGGCCTCGAAGCTGGGACTGAAGCTGAAACTGCGGCGCGAGGATATGCGGGTGCTGGTCGGCTGCGGTTCGGCCGGCGCCATCGCTGCGGCCTTTGGTGCGCCGATGACGGGGGCGTTCTATGCCTTTGAACTGATCATCGGCACCTATAGCGCGGTATCGCTGGCGCCGGTGATCGGTGCGGCGATCACCGCGATGCTGGTCTCGCACGCGCTGAGCGGATCGCATTTCCAGATCGATGTGCCGCCCATCGGTGCGATCACGGCGGCGGATTTCGCCCCGGCCGTGCTGCTGGGCGGCATCTGCGGGTTGCTGGGCATCCTGGTGATGATCGCGGTGGTGCGGACCGAGCGTCTGGCCTCGGCCAGCCCGATCCCCGAATTTCTGCGCCCGGCGGTGGGCGGGCTGTTGGTCGGGCTGATCGGCCTGGTGACGCCGCAGGTGCTGTCCAGCGGCCACGGCGCCATGCATCTGAACCTGCAGGACAACGTGGCATGGACCGCGCTGGCGACGCTGTTCCTGTTCAAGGCCGCCGCCTCGGCGCTGACCATTGGCTGGGGCTTTCGCGGCGGGCTGTTCTTTGCCTCGCTGATGCTGGGGGCGCTGGCCGGCAAGGCGATGGCACTGCCGCTGGACTGGCTGGGTCCGGGGATGCTGTCGCCGACCGCGCTGGCGGTGATCGGCATGGGGGCCTTTGGCACCGCCGTGGTCGGCGGGCCGCTGACCATGACCTTTCTGGCGCTGGAGCTGACCGGCGAATTTCCCATCGCCGTGCTGGTTCTGGTCGCCTGCATCACCTCGTCGCTGATGGTGCGCCAGACCTTCGGCTATTCCTTTACCACCTGGCGCTTTCACCTGCGCGGCGAAACCATTCGCAGCGCGCATGACGTGGGCTGGATCCGCAACCTGACCGTGGGCCGGCTGATGCGCAGCGACGTCAGGACCGCGCCCGCCGGCACCAGCCCCGACGCCTTTCGCGAGACATTCCCGCTGGGTTCGACCCAGCGGGTGGTGATCGAGGACGAGGATGGCCGCTATGTCGCCATCGTGCAGGTGGCCGAGGTCCATGCCGACAAGGGCGCCCCCGAGCCGAAAAAGGCGCTGTCGGATTTCTTTCACCAGCAATCCGACGTGCTGCTGCCCGGCATGAACGCCCGGCAGGCGGCGGCGCTGTTCGAAAGCAGCCGCAGCGAGGCGTTGGCCGTGGTCAACGACCGCATCGAACGCCGGGTGATCGGCCTGTTGTCCGAGGCCCATACCCTGCGCCGCTACAGCGAGGAACTGGACAAGCGCCGGAAAGAGGCAACCGGCGCCAGTGAATGACCTGTCAGAAAGGGAGGAAGCCATGACAGATACGATCAGGATCGGCCGCAGGGCCGTGCTGGGGAACCTACCGGACCCGCGAAGAAGCAAGGCAGGACGTGTTCGATTACATCGAGATGTTCTACAATCCCGAAGCGCAAACATGCGAGGAACGGGATGCTGTCGCCAGCCGAGTTCGAACGGCAGCAGATGATGAGACGCGAAGGCGTCTAAGAAACTCGGGGCTATTCAATCCACGCGGTCTATCCGACGAAGCGGCACTCCTCTCTGAAGCTCCGACGCTTTATTGAGCATCTGGGTGTGCAACTTGGTGGCACCCCGCCTTGGGACATTGCGCTGAAACCTTAGGGATAAGCGCCACCGAAAATCAAGTTTCCAATTTTGCACACGGCGGCCAACGCGCCAAGCGCATGTTGGAGCGCGGCCACCGCTCGGATCCGCCTATGCCGAGCTGGAAAAGAACCGGTTCATGCCGGGAACGTCGGAGAGGAACGTTTCGACCTCGGCGATGAGGGCTTCGCGGAGCCGGCATATCCAGCGAGGCGAGGCTGCGCGCATGCGGATAGCGTTTTATCAGTTCGATCCCCACAAGCTGGAGGACCTCGAAACAGGAAAGCTGGATCTGGCGGTCGGCGCTCCGTCCCAGTTTGCAAAGCACGGCACCTTGATGAGCAGGAAGGTGGTACGAGATTGCCTGGTGACGATTGGAAAGGCGGCGAGCCAGCATGAGGCGATGGATC
>Ga0182743_1002288_pt1 | contig 17060 bp, 11 predicted proteins | sample eDN3rd30CKraftOP_FD_128522 | JGI IMG/M metagenome (GOLD analysis project Ga0182743, IMG submission 128522) | Enriched Organic Plus compost microbial communities from Emeryville, California, USA - eDNA 3rd pass 30_C Kraft OP (version 2) (version 2) ... | reverse complement strand
GCGCGTGCGTCCTCGTCGAGCGAGCGCACGAGGCCGTGCACCTCGCTGCCTTCAGCGACGAGCCTGTCGGCGAGGTAGCTGCCGTCCTGACCGGAGACCCCGGTGATCAGTACGCGCGTCATGGCGAGACGTCAGAGGTTCGCGAGTTGCTTCTGCTCGGCGACATCGTTGCGCACCATCATCCGCACGAGCTCCTCGAACCCGACGCGCGGCGCCCAGCCGAGCTTCTCGCGTGCCTTGCTCGGGTCGCCGATGAGCAGGTCGACCTCGGCGGGGCGCATGAAGCGCGGATCCTGCTTGACGAGCGGCTCCCACTCCGCGACCCCCACCTCGTCGAAGGCGATGTCGAGGAGCTCGCGAATCGAGTGCGTCTCGCCCGTGGCCACGACGTAGTCGTCGGCCTCGTCCTGCTGAAGCATGCGCCACATCGCCTCGACATAGTCGCCCGCGAAGCCCCAGTCGCGCTTCGCGTCGAGATTGCCCATCGTCAGGTCGTCCTGCAGGCCGAGCGAGATGCGTGCGACGGCCTGCGATACCTTGCGCGTCACGAACTCGGGTCCGCGGCGGGGCGACTCGTGGTTGAAGAGGATGCCGCTCGAAGCGTGCATGCCGTACGACTCGCGGTAGTTGATGGTCATGTAGTGCCCGAAGACCTTGGCGACGCCGTACGGCGAACGCGGCCAGAGGAGCGTCGACTCGCGCTGCGGCACCTCCTGCACCTTGCCGAACATCTCGGAGCTCGATGCCTGGTAGAAGCGCACCTTCGCGAGGTCGTCGCCCGCCCACAGGCGCGTCGCTTCGAGGATGTTGAGCACGCCCTTGCCCGTGACGTCGGAGGTGAGCTGGGCGTTCTCCCACGAGTACGCGACGAACGAGATCGCCCCGAGGTTGTAGACCTCGTCGGGCTGCGACGTCTCGAGCGCGCGGATGAGGCTCGAGAAGTCGGTCAGATCGCCCGTGAGGAGCTTCACCTGCGGGACGGTCCGCTCGACGAGCTCGTACTTCGGGTTGTTCTGGCCGCGGATCAGGCCGAAGACCTCGTACCCCTTTCCGACGAGCAGTTCTGCGAGGTACAGGCCGTCCTGACCGGTGATGCCGGTGATGAGCGCGCGGGGCATATCGGAGGTCCTTCGGATGGTGGGATGTCGATCGGAGTCGGTCGTTAACCTGCGTCAGTCTACCGACCCGGTCGACTCCGCCCGATCGGCTCCGACATCGTCGAGCCACTCGGCGAGGCGGGCGGTCTGCCGGGGGAGCGAGTACTCGCGTTCATAAAGTGCGCGCCCGCGTTCTCCGATCTCACGGAGTTCGTCCGGATGATCGGCCGCCCAGCGGATCGCCGCGGCGATCGACGCGGGATCCTGCTGGGTCGCGACGAGGCAGTTCTCGCGGTCGACGAGCAGGGGCTCCGCGTCGTTGTCGCCGACGAGCACGGGGATCCCCGAGGCAAGGAACTGGTAGGTCTTCCCCGTGACGACGCGCTGAGCCTGGGGTGTTCCGCCGAAGGGGCCTCCCACGCCGAGCTGTGCCCGGTGTGCCGCGTCCGGGAGTTCCGCGAGTGGGATCCATGCTGAGTGCGTCACGTGCGCGCCGCGGTCGGTGGCGGCGGTGACGAGGGCGCGGACCGCCTCGCCCCCTCCCACGAGCCGAAAACGGACGCGGGGATCATCACGCAGCAGGACCGCGGCATCGAGCACGGCATCGACACCATGCAGCGGCAGCATATTGCCGTAGTAGAAGACCTCGAAGTCGCCGGCGGGATCCTCGCTGACCGCACGAGGGTGGAAGAGCGTCTCGTCGGCGCCGACCGGGAGCACCCGATATCGGGAGAGGGGCACGTGGTTGATCTCGGAGGAGAGGGCTGCGTGGGGGAGGGTATCCGCCAGGATGAGGCGGCAACGTCGTAGCCACCTCCGATACGGTCCCTGGGAGATGCGCGCCAGTCCGTGCTTGATCGATGTCGCCGGGCTCGCGCGGTGGGGCTCCTGCGTCGCGTAGGCGAGGGGCACGATGAACTCGTCGAAGATCACCGGCGTCCGTCCGGCGACGGCGAGTACGAGGGGCAGGATCTCCTGGCCGCGGAAGGTGAGGATCCAGAGGTCGGGACGGTGTGTGACACGTTCCCGTAGCAGCGCGACCGCGATCTGGACGAAGCGCCAGGCGCTTCGAGACCTGCTGCGCACCCAGTGGACGTCGGCATCGTCGATGCCTCGCAGTGCCGCGTGGATGACCGTGCCCCGTACGTAGTCGGGATCGAAGTAGCATGTGACGACCGAGATCCGTCGCCGCCGTCCGGCCGTCTGGGTCATCGGTTCGAGGCACCCGAAAGAGGAACACGGATGACGTCGCCCCCGGTCGCCACCCGTCGTCCGCGCTGGCGAGTGATCGCCGAGATCGTGTTCGGCGCCGTCGCGGTCGTCCTCATGGTGACCGTGGTCGTCATCAACTGGGAATCCTTCCGCGAGGGCATTGCGACCCTCAGCTGGAGCGCCGTCCTCGCGTCGGTGATCGCGATTGCGTTGGCGACGCTCGCGAACGTCGAGTCGTGGCGGCGCACCTTGGCGATGCTCGGTTCGCGGATCACCGTACTCCAGGCGGGAGAGATCATGCTCGTCTCCCAGATCGGGAAGTACATCCCCGGCGGCGTGTGGCCGATCGTAGCGGGGAGCTCGCGGGGGACGCGCGCCGGGGTGGCTCCCGCCCGGACGGCCCTGTCGCTGGCGATGCAGCTCGCGATCAGCCTCACGGTCGGCGGCATCATCTCCCTCGGTGCATTGCTGTTCATCCCCGCCCTCTCGAACTCGTGGTGGATCGTCATCCCGATCGCGGCGGTGGGCCTCGTGATGCTCGCTCCACCTGTTTTGCGACGCCTCTTGCGTCTTGCGGCGCGGATCCTCCGTCGCCCGGGCCCGATCGAGATCGACGGACGTCAACTCCTTGCAGCGACCTGCTGGTCGTTCGTGGCGTGGCTGTTCTTCGGTCTGTCGCTGTGGTCGCTCGTGGCTGAGCAGTCGTTCGGTGCCCCCCGTGTCCTTCTGCTCTGTTTCGTCGGGTATGCGGTCTCCTGGGTCATCGGCTTCTTGATGGTTCTCGTGCCGGCTGGGGCCGGGGTGCGGGAGGCCGTCCTTGTACTGCTGCTCGGCGGCACGCTCGGAGCGGCGCAGACCACGGCGGTCGCGCTCGTGAGCCGCATCGAGATGGTCGCGGTCGACGCCGCCCTCTTCCTGATCGCGCTCTCGCTCAGCTATCGATCGGCGCGTCTTAAGCGCGAAATGGAGGGGTAGCCTGTTCGCCGACTTCGTGCCATCGCTCAAGCGTCACCTGCGGGTGGCTGTCGCGGATGCGCCACTGGGAATCGTCATCGTCGCCGCCGCGCTCGTAGCATCGGGCACCATCACCGCCGCAGCGGATCTCTTCACCCCGTGGGTGACACTTCCGCTCGCTGCCGTTCTTGCCGCATGCGGCTGGTGGCTCATCCCGCGGACGCAGCTCCCCGGACGCAGTGAGACCATCGCCGTGGCCGTCGCGCTCCTCGCCGCGGCGGTTTGGGTCGGCATCCAGGTCAACTGGCCGACGGAGTTCTTGCGGCCGTCGAGAGATCCCGGGATCTACACGTTGACCGGCATCTGGCTGGCAGAGCACGGGACGCCCTCGATCGACGTCTCGCGGGCGGTTCACCTCGCCGCCGGCGACCCCCTGCTCGATGCCGTGCTCGGGTTCGATTACGAGCCGGATCTCGCCATTCACCTTCAAGGGGGTGACTCTGCGCCCTCGATCGTGGGATACGGATGGTGGCTCGCTGGCCTCGAGGGCGCCCTGCGCGCCAACATCGTCATGGGCGGGGTCGCCTTGCTCGCGGTCTTCGAACTCGGTCGACGTGTCCTTCGCAGCGCCGTGCTCGCCCTCATTCCCCTCGTGCTGCTCGGCGCATCGCTGCCGATGATCAACTTCGCGCGCGCGCCCTACACCGAAACCGCCGCGGTCGCATTCTTCGCGGTCGCGGCGTCCGTGCTCGTGGGTGCCTTCCGCGCCTCGAGTGCCCGCGGTTTCCTCCTCGCGGGTGTTCTTGCGGGCACGGCCTCCATGACGCGCATCGACACGGCCCTCGGTCTCGCGGCGATGATGGCCGCGTTCGCTCTCGTGGGGCTGGGCGTCGCCGCGCCCCCCACGCGGATCCCGCTTTTGCGGGCCTTCCTACTGTTCGCGGCCGGTGGGGCCGTCTTCGCGGGCCTCGGGACGGCCGACCTGCTCACCAACTACGCGCGATATGTGTCGGATCTGGGATCGCAGGTCGCCCTGTTGTGGGCGCTGCTCGCGGGAGTGAGCATCTTCACCCTGGTCCTGCTCGGGTGGCGCCACCGCTCCATCACGCGCGGGAGAGGCTGGATCTCGCCATGGACGCCGCGCGTGCGGAGGCGATGGGGGCTCGCGATCTCAGGGATCGTGATCGCTCTCATGGTCTTCTGGGTGACACGTCCGTTCTGGATGGCCTACCACCAGACGTCCGAACTCGGGTATCAGATCCACGTTGCAGGGCTTCAGGCGGCGGCCGGCGTGGAGAATGATCCGACGCGCAGCTACGACGAGTACTCACTGTGGTGGTTCGCGTGGTACTTCGGGTGGCCGATGCTGGCGCTCGTGGCCGTGGGCCTCGTGCTGCTGTTCCGCCGAGCCGTGGTCGGACAGGACGCGGGAGTCCTCGCGTTCCTCAGCTTGAGCGGTGGCGTCGCGCTGCTCTACCTCAACCTCATCAGCATCGCGCCGGATCAGGTCTGGGCATTCCGTCGGGTGCTCCCGGTGATCACGCCTGCGTTCCTCATCGCTGCCGCCGCGGTCGTGGGTGCCCTGTGGGGTGCTCGTCGGCGCCGATGGCTCGCCCGTGCCGGGGCGGTGCTCGCGGTCGCGGCGCTCCTGCTCGGGGTGCGGACGTCATGGAACCCGTCCTTGTTCAACGACGTCGAGTTCGGAGGCCAGCTTTCGGAGACGACACGACTGTGCGCGCTCGTCGATGAATACGACATCGTGGTGGTATCCGATGTCTCGAGCGGTCTCGGGTTGACTCTCCGCGTCGTGTGCGGTGCAGACGTCCTGACGCTGGCCGATGGGGACCCGGACGAGCGTCGAGAGAGTCTCGCGGCTCTCGTCGATGAGGGGCTCGAACCCGTCGTCGTGACCGAGAACCCCGATGGCGTCGCGTGGAACGGCCAGACGCCGGAGGCGACGGTCGTTCAACCGATCACCCGATGGGATAACCGGCTCTTCGACTCACCTCGGCTATCGGGCACGTCCGAACGGTCGACCTGGGTCGCATCCGTCGAGGCGGACGGTGCGCTTCGGCCGTGATGTTCGGGGAGCCTGCGGCGTGTCAGCGACCAGGGACCTCCCAGTAGGCTTGAGTGCCATGCCGCCCGCCTCCCGAATCGTGGTCTCATGAAGGTCGTCGTCCAGATCCCGTGCCTCAACGAGGAGGAGACGCTGCCGCTCGTGCTCGCCTCGATTCCCCGGGAGATCCCCGGCGTGGATGTCCTGGAGATCCAGGTGATCGATGACGGCTCGACTGACCGGACCGTCGAAGTCGCACGTGAGCTCGGCGTCGAGCACATCATCCATCACACGCGGAATCAGGGGCTCGCTCGTTCCTTCCGGGACGGGGTGCACGCGGCGCTCCTCCGGGGCGCCGACATCGTGGTCAATACCGACGGCGACAACCAATACCCGCAGGAGCGCATACCCGACCTCGTCCGTCCGATCATCGAGGGCAGGGCCGACATCGTCATCGGCGACCGGCAGACGCATACGATCGCGCACTTCTCGCCCGTGAAGAAGCTGCTGCAACGCGTCGGAAGCAAGGTCGTGAACATCGCGGCACGCACGAATCTCCCCGACGCGGCGAGCGGCTTCCGCGCGTACTCGCGTTACTCGCTCATGCGACTCAACATCGTCACGCGCTTCAGCTACTGCATGGAGACGATCATCCAGGCGGGGAATCTGCGACTGAGCATCGAGAGCGTCGAGATCGACACCAATCCCAAGACCCGGGAGTCGCGCCTGTTCCGCTCGACGGGGCAGCACGTCGTCAAGTCGGCTCAGGCAATCATCCGCAGCTACCTGATGTTCCGGCCGTTCGTGTTCTTCGGCGCGATCGCCGGCATCCTCGGCGTTGCTGCGGCGATCCCCTTCGTGCGGTACATCGTGATCCTGATCGTCGACCCGCCAGGAGCCGGCCAGCATCTGCAGTCGCTCCTCCTCGGCACGGTCATCGTCGTCGGCGCTTTGCTCGCGCTCGCCCTCGGCGTGCTCTCGGACCTCTTGCGCACCAACCGGGTGCTCGTCGAAGAGGGCCTCGAGCGCGTGAAGGAGATGCAGTACGGGCGCCTATCCTGATCGGATGCGCACGCACGGAGACGAGGGCGTCCGGCTGAGAGCGCTCGCTGATCGAGCGCGACGGATCGTCGTCGTGTCACCGCTCGCCATCGTCGTCATCGCGGCTGCGATCTTCACCGCGGGCGTGGTCACGGCGGCGACGCACACCTTCGTCCCGTGGGTCACGATCCCGGTGGGCGCCATCCTCGCGATCGGAGGTCTGTCACTACTGCGGCTTCCCGCCACCGCCACGCGGTCGGATGTCATCGTCGCCGCCATCGTCCTCGTGTTCGCGATCGTCTGGGTTGTCGCGCAGCTGCCCTATGCCACGGAGTATCTGCGCCCTTCACGGGACCCGGGTATCTACACGCTCACGGGCATCTGGTTGGCGCAGCACGGGACGCCATCGATCGATGTGACGTCCGGGTTGGACCGTGTCGAGGGCATCGCGGGACTCACTGCGAGCCTGGGCCCCTTCTCCCCGGAGGCGGACGGCAACATCCGGCTGCAGGGAGGTGATGGCGCCCCAACCATCGTCGGCCTCGGATATTGGGCCGCCGGACTCCCGGGCGCCCTGACCGCGAATCTCGTCATGGGCGGCGTGGCGCTCCTCGCCGTGTATGCGCTCGCACGGCGTGTGCTTCGCTCGCCCGTCGGCGCGCTCGGCGTCATGGCGGTGCTCGGGGTCAGCCTCCCTTTCGTGTACTTCTCTCGTGCGCCGTACACAGAGATCGCGACCCTCGGCTTCTTCGCCGCCGCGACCGCCTCGCTCATGGATGCCGTCCGCTCGGGCGGGCGTCCGCAGCTGCTGCTCGGTGGCGCACTTGCAGGTGTCGCCTGCATGACGCGCATCGACACCTCTCTCGCTCTCGCGGCGATGCTCGCTGCACTCGCGTTCGTGATGGTGATGCGCCTGACGGACGCCTCGGTGCGGCGCCTCGGAGCGTTCCTGATCTTCGCCGTGCCCGCGTTGACATTCGCCGGGGTGGGGACGTTGGATCTGCTCGTCAACTACCGTCGCTATGTCGGCGACCTCGGCACCCAGGTGGCGTTGCTGTGGGTCTTCCTCGCGGTCGTCACGGGTGCCTGCCTTGTCGCCGTCGTCGCGGTGCGTCGTCGGGCGGCGGAGCCTGGGCGCATCTCGCGCCGCGCCCTGATGAACTGGTGGTTCACGATCTCTGCCCTCTGCGTCGCGCTCCTCGCATTCTGGCTGATTCGCCCCCTGTGGCTGCACTATCGGCTGACGACAAGCCACCCGTATCAAGTGCTCGTCTCGCAACTGCAGGCCCAGGAGGGGCTCGAGGTCGACCCGACGCGTAGTTACGACGAGTACTCCCTGTGGTGGTTCGCCTGGTACTTCGGCCCCCTCATGATCGCGCTCATGTCGATCGGCATCGTCCTATTGCTTCGTCGCGCCCTTCCGGGGCGTGATCCGGGGGTTTGGGCCCTGCTCGTCCCTGTGCTGGGCGTGGCCGCCCTCTACCTCGACCTCATCAGCATCTCGCCCGATCAGCCATGGGCATTCCGCCGGGTGCTGCCGGTCGTCACCCCTGGCCTCGTGATCGCGAGCGTCCTCGTGATCGAGCGGCTCTGGGTGATGCCTCGGAGGCGATGGATGTCGAGGGTCGCAGCGGTCATTCTCATCATCATGGCGGGCCTCGGCTTGCGGATCTCGTGGAGCGCCCCTCTCGTCACGACGACCCACTTGGGAGGGGTGAAGGCGGAGACGGCCGAGTTGTGCGCGGCGGTTCGCGGTCACGACATCGTGGTGGCGGAAGTGAGCGACAACGGCGCGGCGACGCTCAAGATGGTGTGCGGGGTCGACGTCGTCGGCTTCTCCGTGGATACGGCGGATGAGCGGACCGACGCGCTCGCGAAGCTGGTCGCCGACGGGCTCGACGTCGTCGTCGTGACCGAGTCGCCCGACTCGCTGGCGTGGAAGACCGCTCCGCCGCCACCGACCGTCATCGCGACTTTCCAGCGGTGGACCAGTTCGCTTCTCGACGCACCCGAAGGCATCGTGACCACCACGCGTTCGACCTGGGTCGCCGAGGTCGCCGCGGACGGGACTCTGCTGCCCGGCTGAACTGGCGTCTCGCGCGTGTTCACCTGAGCGCGTCGATCGGCGTCACTTACCATGGGCGCATGCGTACGCGCGGGGGACGACGAGGCAGAAGAGCGCCCGCGGGGAGCAGGTCGATCGCACTCGCTGCTGTCGCCGCCGCCGTGCTGAGCGTCCTCACGATCGGTTCGCAACCGGATTCGGCCGAGGCCGCTGTCGCATCGAACTTCGATTCCGGCTACATCATCAGCGACGAGACGATGTACTCCTCACGTGAGATGACGGCGGCCGAGATCGACGCGTTCCTTGACGCCAAGGGGACGTCCTGCAGGGCGAGTGGCTCGATCGCGTGCGTCAAGGATGTGCTCATCAGCTATCCCGCCCAAGCGGCGAGCGCCTACTGCACGGGCATGTCGGCGTCGAGCAACGCCACCGCTGGACAGATGGTCGCTGCGGTTGCGGTTGCATGCGGAATCAACCCTCAGGTGCTCCTGGTGCTCATCGAGAAGGAGCAGTCGCTCGTCACCCGGAGCACGCCGACGAGCTACGCGTACCGGTATGCGACCGGCTTCGCGTGCCCTGACACATCCGGATGCAATGACGAGAAAGCCGGCTTCTTCGTGCAGGTCTATTCGGCAGCGAAGCAGTTCCAGATCTACGCTGCGAAGCCGGAATCGTTCAATCATGTCGCCGGAAGATACAACTCGATCCTCTACAACCCGAACTCAGGCTGCGGCGCCTCGTCGGTGTTCATCCGCAATCAGGCGACGGCATCGCTCTACAACTACACGCCATATCAGCCCAATGCAGCGGCTCTCGCGAACCTGTACGGCACAGGAGACAACTGCTCGTCGTACGGCAATCGCAACTTCTGGCGCATCTTCTCCGATTGGTTCGGCAATCCCTCGAATCTGCTCGACAACGGCTCTTTCGAGAACAACACGGCGTCGTGGCAGTTCCGGGGAACCCTCGATCGACAGGTGATCCAGACCGCCACAGCGGACGCGGGAGCATCGGCGATGCGGCTGCGGGCCAATACCGCAGGCGACTCGCTCCAGCAGAGTGTGAACCGCACGGTGCTTCCGGGCGAGAGCTACGACGGTTCCATGGCGGTTCGGACGATCTCCGCCGGATCGACCGCGAAGATCCGGGTCGCGGTGTGGGGTCTGGGTGGGAGTGCCGAGAACTCCGTCTCCGCCCTCACGGTCGGCAATAGCTGGACGGACGTCGAGACGAGCCTCCTCGTCGAGCGCTCCGGCCATACGCAAGTCCGCATCGAGGTCTATGTCGACACCCCCGGAGTGCTGGTCGAGGTCGACGATGCGCGCGTCGTGAGGTCGCCACGCCAAGAGCTTCGCGCTGCCGTCCCGATGAGCTCGCCGTCGTTCGAAGAAGGCAACGGCGGGTGGGCGCCCGGCAACGGCTTCATCAACTGGGTGTTCTACGACGGCGGTGCCCCGGGCGGAGGGAGCAAGTACCTCGCAAGCAACACGACCGTCACAAACCGCTCGGTTGCCCAGACGGTGGCGTGGGACGTTCGCTCGAGCGGGTCGTACACGGCTCGCGTATGGCTGCGTTCGGCGAACGGCCAACCGTTCAGGGGTGTCTTCGCACTGTGGGCGCTCGGCGGAAAAGCGGAGTCGGCCTCTACACCCTTCACGGTGACGGGCGAGTGGACTCAGGTCTCCGTGACGCTTCCGGTGACGGCCGACGACAACCGCCGGCTGAAAGCGGAGATCTACCTCGTCAGCACGGGCATCACGCTCTACATGGACAACGCGTCGATCCAGCCGAACCTCACGACCAACGGCTCCTTCGAGTCGGGGGCGCCGCCGTGGACCACGGGACAAAGCGGCACGAATCTCGTCACCTACCCGTCGGGAAGCGGTCAGTACATCCCGGTGGATGGCACGCGCATCGGGGCTACGAACGTGACGCAGTCCGGTGGATCGATTCGTGTCGACACCGCGCGCTTGCTCCGGACCGGCGAGCAGTACACCGCGTCCCTCTGGGTGCGGTCTGCGGCCGTCGGGAGGTCGGGCGGAGTCACTCTCGCGCTCTGGGCGCTCGGCGGCGATGCGCCGCTCAACGCGAGCACGAGCGCAACTGTGGGAGATCGATGGACGCAGCTGACGGTGAAGCTGCCCGTCACGGTCGAAGCGGCGAGCACGTTGCGGCTCGAGCTCTATCAGGCGACTCCCGGCTTCACGATCCTCGTCGACGGCGCCGAGCTCTACTGAACACGACGTATCATTGACCGGTGCGCCTGCTTTCCGGAGGCGACTCGTCATCCATCCGACTGACCCCAACGTGACCGTGCGCCCAACAGCTGAGATCGACGCGTCGAACGCGTCATCGTCCGACGACGCGATCGTGGCACGGTGGCTGGATGAGCGATCCGCTCTTCGTGCCGTGCGCTCGCGACGCGGCGTCGGAGACATCCTTCCGGTCCGGATGGTGCGGGTCTTCGTGCGGAAGACGCGCGAGATCGGCATCCTCAATGCGGTGAAGATGTCTGTCGACGTCGCTGTGCAACGACTGGCTGCGAAGGGGTGAGCGGCCTGGAACTCGGTGCAGCCTTGCGGTCGCGGCTGCTCGAAGCCGCTCCTGTGCTCCTGACGGAGATCTCCAGGTCCGAGCTGAGCTCTCTGACCGATGGCCAACTGCTGCGTGGCATCCTCGAGTCCGCGCGGGACTCGACTCGACGCGCTGCCTGGCTCGCGTACGTCGCGATCGCAGGCGCCTTTCCCGTGCCGACGCAGCTGGACGACTTCGAGTCGGCGCTCCGGCTCGCCTCGGACAGCACCCTCGTGAAGGACGCTGTCACCTCGATCGACATCGGCGACCGTCGGCATCGGCGTCCCGACCGTGAGATCACCGTTGTGCAGAACCTGGTCATTGCGGATGTGAACTTCTGTGCCACCCACGCCCACAACACGGGCATTCAGCGCGTCGTTCGATCGGTCATGCCCGTCTGGAGAGGGGCATCCCACCCGCACCTCCTGGTGGCGTGGACGGATGACGACGCCGGCTATCGTGAACTCACGGAGGTCGAGCGTGCGCGTGTCGTCGAGTGGACGCACGATGCCCCTCGCGTGACACCCCAGCCGGCAGAGCCCGGTCGCATCATCGTGCCGTGGGGTGCCACGCTCTTTCTGCCGGAGGTGCCGCAGTACGCGCAATGTGGGCCGATCGTCGCGATGGCGGAAGCGGGCGTCGTGGATGTCGACCTGATCGGGTATGACGTCATCCCCATCACGAGCGCCGATTCCGTGGCGGCCGGAGAATCGGAGCGGTTCGCGATCTACCTCGATGTCGTCAAGCATGCGCGTTCCGTGCTCGCGATCAGCGACACGGTGGCTGCCGAGTTCGAGGGCTTCGTGGCGGCGCTTCCGACGCAAGGGCTGACGGGTCCGGTCGTCCATTCCGTCCCACTCGCCGTGGATGTCCCTGCCGGGGCTCGTGATGCGGCCGCTGCCGCGCGTGGGACTGCCGATATCCCGATCATGGTGTGCGTCGGCAGCCACGAACCGCGAAAGAATCAAGAGGCGGTGCTGTTCGCCGCCGAACGAATGCATCGAGAAGGCCACGAACTTGGCGTGGTCTTCGTCGGAGGGGGGAATCGCGTCGCGTACGCCGACTTCGATCGCAGAGTGCGTCGTCTGAGGCGCGCCGGTATGCGCGTCGAGAGTCATCGGCGTCTTGACGATGACGGGCTCTGGCGCCTCTACGGGCGAGCTCGCTTCACGGTCTTCATCTCGCTTCATGAGGGATTCGGCCTCCCCGCAGCGGAATCCCTCGCGGTGGGTACCCCCGTCCTCGTGAGCGACAGCGGGAGTCTCGCCGAGATCGCGACCCTGGGTGGCTGCCTCACCGTCGATCCCCGCGACGACGAGGCGATCGCGGACGGGATGCGGCGGATGCTCGAGGACGACGAGCTGATCGCCCGTCTCCAGGACGAGGCGATGAGCGCGCCCACCCGCTCCTGGTCGCAGTATGCCGAGCGTCTGTGGCAGCTCGTCGGAAAGCCATCGGCGGCATGAGCGGGGCACGCGTGAGAGCGGCACTCGCCGGCATCGCCGACGCGGCGGGGCTGAGCCTCGCCGAGCGGTCGGTCCCCGGTCACGTCGCGGAACTCTCTGATGCTCTTGATCCACGCGACCGCAGTTGGTCTTACCTGATTCTCGCCGTGTTGCGAACCAGGATCCCGCCCGCCGATGACGTCGTGGCGTTCGCCCGGCGGTGGCAGAGCGAGGGTCTGCCTGTCGCGATCGCGCCCGAACTGCGACGTGCGGGGCGCGGGCGCGGGCCGGTCGCGCGCGTCGTGAACGCGACGCTCGTCGACGTCACCGACACGAGCAGAAGCCCGTATACGACGGGCATCCAGCGAGTAGCCCGCGAGACGGTGGCAGCGTGGAAACAGAGCATCGAGGTCTGCGAAGTCTGCTTCGACCCCGACACGGGTCGCTTGCGGGCCCGATCCGACAACTCACCCGTCGTGCCGTTCGGCGGCCGCTTCGTGCTTCCCGAGATCGCGGTCGAGCGAGCCCGTTCGACCGCGATCGCGTCGATCGCGAGGTTCTCGCGATCCGCGACCCTCGCGATCGGCTTCGACTGCATTCCCATGACGACGGCGGAGACGTGCGGGCCCGGGATGCCGGGGGCCTTTGCGCACTATCTCAGCACCCTCGCGCGTTTCGACGTCGTCACCCCGATCTCGGCGGCGGCCGGTGACGAGTTCCGCGGCTGGAGGCGCATGCTCGTCGGCGTCGGCCTCGAAGGACCTCGGATCGACGACGTCGACCTGCCCTTCACTGTGGGCGACGCCTCGACGGTCGACGTGCGACAGGTGCTCGGGATCGACGAATCGGATCCGATCGTGCTCGCGGTCGGGAGTCACGAGCCGCGTAAGAACCACGTGAGGCTGCTCGAGGCCTGCGAGGTGCTGTGGCGTCGCGGCATCCGCTTCACTCTCGTCATGGTGGGCGGCAACGCCTGGAACACGCGGCGGTTCGATTCGCTGCTCTCTCGACTGCGTCGGGCCGGGCGCCCAATCGTGACCCGGAGCGCGGTCGACGACGACGTCGTGTGGGGGCTCTACCGGGTAGCGCGGGTCACGGCCTTCGTCTCTCTCAATGAAGGGTTCGGTCTGCCGCTCGCCGAGTCGCTTGCAGCCGGCACCCCCGCCGTCACCTCCTCCTTCGGCAGCATGGCCGCGATCGGCGCCGAGCGCGGCGCTCTGCTCGTCGACCCGAGGTCCGTCCCAGATCTCACGGACGCTCTCGCCTCCGCGGTGACCGATGATGCGCTGCACGCGCGGCTCGTCGCGCAGACGAGCGGTGTCCCCCAGGGCTACGGCTGGTCCGACTACGCCGCGCGAGTCCTCGAACGGCTCGATGCCGTCACCGTTGAGGCCCAGGGAGACGTGTGAGCATGGGGGGATGGTGACCGTGCTCGACGATCTCCGTATTGCGGGAATCCTGTCCATCGAACCAGAGATCCCGGCCGAGCCGCGCGATGAGATCGAGAGGCTCAAATCGACATCGAGCTGGCGCCTCACGGCCCCCTTGCGGCGAGTGCGCATGGTTCGCAGCGAGCTCCGCCCGGGTGCGGTCTCCCGGAGCGGAGCTTTGCGTCGGCGTCTGCTCGCGGTCGCTCCGCACCTCGTCGACGGCGAGTTCGCCACCAGCAGCACGCTCTCGATACTGCGGCAGGTCACTGCGGCGGTGGCTCGCGCTCAGGATGATGCGCGACTCTGGCTCCTGTTCTCCGCGACAGCCGGAGCGCTCCCGGATGCCGACGAGTTCGCTGCGCTTCGGCGCGCGCTCGTGTGGGCTCGTGATGATGCCGCGGCGGCGCGCACGGTGCTCCAGCACGCCGTCGCGCTCATGGATCGTTCGCATTCGCACTATCGCGACATCGACATCCGGGAGCGCGAGGTCGTCGTCGACGTCGACTACTGCGCGACTCACGGCTTCACGTCGGGTGTTCAGCGAGTGGTCCGTGAGACGTTGCGCCGATGGCGCAGCCACGAAGGTCTCTATCTCGCGGCCTGGGACTCGGAAGGACGGGCGATGCGGCCGCTGACCGATGACGAGATCGAACGGACGACAGCGTGGCACCGCGGCCACCGTCGCATCATCGACATGCAGGGCGCGCACGGGGCCACGGTCAGCGTGATCCCGTGGCGCAGCACGGTGCTCCTGCCCGAAGTGGCCGCAGATCGCTTCGCTCCACGCCTCGCGGCGCTCGCGAGCCACTCGGGCAACCGTGTGGTCGCGATCGGCTACGACACGATTCCCGCCACGGACGGCTTCTTCGTCGCGCCCGAGCAATCTCAATCGTTCGCTCGATACCTCACGATTCTCAAAGGGGTCGATCAGATCGTCGCGATCAGCCGCGCCGCCGCGGCCGAGTTCGCGGGATTCATCGAGGCGGTCGCGGCGCAGGGCGTCGCGGGGCCGCAGATCACCGTGCTCGCTCTGCCGGAGGAGGTCCCGGCGGAGCCTGCAGATCCTGCGCCGCCGGCGGAGATCCCCCTCGTGCTTGCGGTCGGCAGTCACGAGATACGCAAGAACCATGTCGTCATCGCCGACGCGGCCGAGATCCTCTGGCGAGAGGGGTTGAAGTTCATTCTCTTGTTCGCCGGTGGGTCTGGGCCGGAGTGGTACACGGATCTCGACGATCGCGTGACCGAGCTGGTGCTCGCCGGGCGTACTGTGGCGATCGTCGAGGGCATCAGCGACGAGGAGCTGGCGCAGGCATACGCGGCTGCGCGCGTTCAGATCGTCGTCTCTCTCCATGAGGGGTTCGGGCTCCCGGTCGTCGAATCGCTCTCCGCGGGGACGCCCGTGATCACCTCAGAGCGGGGCAGCATGGCCGAGATCGCCGAGGCGGGCGGGTGCGTCGTCGTCGACCCCGAGAGCGTGACCGCGCTTGCCGACGCGATGCGTCGTCTTCTCACCGACGATGAGGAGCTCGAAAGGCTCCGGGGGGAGATCGCCGATCGTCCTCGCACGACATGGAACGACTACGCAGATCGCCTGTGGCAGGTCGTCGGCGGGGGGCGCCCGTGAACGACATCGCACGTGCTGTCGAGCAGCGGGTCGAGGCGCTGGCGCGTCATTGGCAGGTCGAGCCGAACCTCGGTGCGCTCGTGGAATCTCTCGCCTCGGACGCATCGCCGGAGCGCGTGTGGACCTTCCTCGCGGCGATCTCCGCAGCCGTTCCGTCGCGCCGTGGGTTCCAGCTGGCGTTGCGCCAGGTCGGCATCGACGGGCCCCGGCGTGCCGCGAGAGACCTGCATCGAGCGGCGGGCCGGCTCACCGGACCGCAAAGCACCCGAACGATCGAGATCGTCGAGGGCTCCGTGCTCGTGGACGTGCACGACACCGTGGCGACGTCGCGCACGAGCGGGATCCAGCGAGTCGTGCGGGAATCGGTGCGACGATGGCGCCGTCGCGAAGGCGTGATGCTCGTGCGCTGGACGCATGACGGTCTCTCGTTGCGTCGGCTGACGGACGAGGAGCAGGCGGCGATCGACGCTCCCGTCGACGCCCGTCGCGCGCCCGAACCCGGTGTCGCCATCGTCCCCGCGCGCTCGACCTTCGTCGCCATGGAACTGGTTGCGGAACCTTGGCGAGCGCGCCGTCTCGAAGGAATCGGTCGCAATCCCGGCATCTCCGTGGGTGCGATCGGCTACGATTGCGTGCCTCTCACGTCGCCGGAGACCGCCTCTGACGGCATCGCGCGCCAGTTCCCGCTCTATCTCCACGCGCTCGCGTCGATCGACCGCGTTGTCGCGATCTCCGATTCCGCGGCGAGCGAGTTCCGAGGCTGGCGCCGCATGATCCAGGCGGCGGGGACGCGCGGCCCCGAGATCTCGGCCGTCGAACTCGCAGCCGAGATCTCCGCCGTCGGCGATGCCGCGAAGGTGGCCGCAGCGAGCGCGCTCGGCGTGCGCCCCGGCCGACCGCTCGTGCTCGTCGTCGGGAGCCATGAGCCCCGCAAGAACCACCTCGCCGTCTTGCAGGCCGCCCGCCTCCTGTGGTCCCAAGGGCTCGACTTCCATCTCGGCTTCATCGGAGCAACGAGCTGGAACAGCGAGCGGTTCGAGCAGGAGGTCGCGGCGATGCGAAGGAAGCATCCGATCACGGTGCTGAGAGCGGCCTCGGATGAGCTGCTCGCCGGCGCATACATGCTCGCCGACTTCACGCTGTTCCCCTCCCTTCACGAGGGATACGGGCTTCCGGTGGCCGAGTCCCTTTCCTTGGGCACCCCCGTCGTCACGTCGAATTACGGCAGCATGCGTCAGATCGTCGAGGCCGGTGGGGGCGGGGTCCTCGTGGATCCGCGCGACGACCGCAGCATCGCCGATGGGATGCGGGCGATCTTGACGGATCCGACCCTCCGGTCCTCCCTCCGTCAACAGGCAGCAGCCCGGGGCCAGCGCACGTGGGACGACTATGCCGATGAGCTGTGGGGCGCCATCGTGCGCTGAACGCGCGGCGTCTCACAGCTCCTGCGCGAAGTTGCCCTCGAGCCTTGCGAAGATGCGCTGGGCCACGAGGATGAGCAGCACGCTGACGAGCGCCGTCACGATGAGGCGCGTCCCGATCTCCGGCGGATAGCTGAG
>Ga0182743_1002286_pt1 | contig 17067 bp, 14 predicted proteins | sample eDN3rd30CKraftOP_FD_128522 | JGI IMG/M metagenome (GOLD analysis project Ga0182743, IMG submission 128522) | Enriched Organic Plus compost microbial communities from Emeryville, California, USA - eDNA 3rd pass 30_C Kraft OP (version 2) (version 2) ... | reverse complement strand
GGCGCGGAAGCGGGCGATGTACTTTTCCATGTGGGCGCGCTGCGCCTGCTGCTTCTCGTAGGCCTGCTGCTGTTGCGCCAGGCGCTCGGCGCGGGTGCGCTCGAAGGCCGAGTAGCCGCCGCGGTAGAGGGTCAGCTTGCGCTGCTCCAGATGCGCCACGTGGTCGACCACGGCGTCGAGGAAGTCGCGGTCGTGGGAGATGAGGATGAGCGTGCCCGGGTAGCCCTTGAGCCACTCTTCCAGCCAGAGGATGGCGTCGAGGTCGAGGTGGTTGGTGGGTTCGTCGAGCAGCAGCAGTTCGGACGGGCACATCAGTGCCTGGGCCAGGTTCAGACGCATCCGCCAGCCACCGGAGAAGTCGCCGACGCGGCGCTCCATCTGCTCGGCGCTGAAGCCCAGGCCGGCCAGCAGCTTGCGCGCCCGCGCGTCGGCGGTGTAGCCGTCGGCGTTGTCCAGCTCGGTGTGCAGGCGCGCCACGGCGGCGCCGTCATGGGCGTTCTCGGCGGCGGCCAGTTGCGCCTGAATCTCGCGCAGGCGCACATCGCCGTCGAGGACGTAGTCCACGGCCTGACGCTCGAGGGTGTCCACCTCCTGGCGCATGTGCGCGATGCGCCAGTCGGCGGGGATCCGGCAGTCGCCGGCGTCCTGGCCGAGCTGGCCGCGCAGCAGGGCGAACAGGCTCGATTTGCCGGCGCCGTTGGCGCCGATCAGGCCGACTTTCTGGCCGGCATGCAAGGTCAGTTCGGCACCTTCCAGCAAGCGCTGGGGGCCACGCTGTAGCGTAAGATTTTGGAGTCGAATCATGGCGGCGGAGTTTATCAGCTTCGCCGCGCAACCGCTGTGGGAGCCCTATGACAGAAGATATCTGGTCGTTTGCCCTCGACCTCTACGCGCAGCCGGGCGTCGAGGCGGCCTGCCTGGAGCTGCAGGAAGCCGGCGCCGACGTCTGCCTGCTGCTGGCCGGGACCTGGTTCGCAGCCCGTGGCCGGGCCTGCTCCGGACAACGCCTGGATACCCTGGCGAAGGCCTCCGCCAACTGGCAACGCGAGGTGGTGAAGCCGCTGCGGACGCTGCGCCAACAGTGGAAGGCGGGGGCGCAGGACGACGCCCATCTGGAGGAACTACGGGAAACCCTGAAAACGCTGGAGCTGCGCGCCGAACGCCTGCAACTGGAGCGGCTGGCGGAAGCGGGACGGGACTGGACGGAAGAAGAGGCCGGAAGCGAACTGGACGCCTGGCTGCAGGGCTGCGCCGGCGAAGCGGGGAAGGCACGCCGCGGTGCGCTGCAACAGCTGCGCACCGCGGCGGCTTCGCGAGCGGCGTCTTAGGAAGCGCTGCTCGGAGTGGCGGCCGGAGCGCTCGGCGCTACCGGAGCCGGTGCGGCGCTGGCGACCGGAGCGGTCGACGCGGCCGGGGCAGCGGGAGCAGCCGGGGTAGCAGCCGGAGCTGCAGGCTTGGCAGCGACGGCGGGCTTGGCCGCGGGTTTCGCAGCGGCGGGCTTGGCGGCCGGTTTGGCAGCAGGCTTCGCAGCGGCAGGCTTGGCAGCCGGTTTGGCGGCAGGCTTCGCAGCAGCGGGCTTGGCAGCCGGTTTGGCGGCAGGCTTCGCAGCAGCAGGCTTGGCAGCCGGTTTGGCGGCAGGCTTCGCAGCAGCGGGCTTGGCGGCCGGTTTGGCAGCAGGCTTCGCAGCAGCGGACTTGGCAGCCGGTTTGGCGGCGGGCTTCGCGGCAGCAGCTTTGGCAGCCGGCTTGGCGGCAGGCTTCGCAGCCGCAGCCTTGGCAGCCGGCTTGGCGGCAGGCTTCGCAGCAGCAGCTTTGGCAGCCGGTTTAGCGGCGGGCTTCGCAGCAGCAGTTTTAGCAGCCGGTTTAGCGGCGGGCTTCGCAGCGGCAGCTTTGGCAGCCGGCTTGGCGGCGGGCTTCGCAGCAGCAGCCTTGGCAGCCGGTTTGGCGGCGGGCTTCGCAGCAGCAGTTTTAGCAGCCGGCTTGGCGGCGGGCTTCGCGGCAGCAGCCTTGGCAGCTGGTTTAGCGGCGGGCTTCGCGGCAGCCGGCTTGGCAGCAACGGCCTTGGCGGCCGGTTTGGCGGCAGGCTTGGCAGCGGCAGCCTTGACCACCGGCTTGGCGGCGACAGGCTTGGCGGCGGCAACCGGCTTGCGGGTGGCCAGCGACTTGCCGACCGCTTCCTTCACCTTGCTCACGCCCTGGGCCAGCTTCAGGCTTTCCTGGACGTCACGCTTGAGGTTGGCGATGTAGGCGCGGGTTTCCGCCTGACGGCCCTTCAGTGTTTCCAGCACCTCTTCCAGCTCTGCGATGCCGGCCTTGGCCTTGGCTTGTGCCTTGGCCTTCCCGGACTTACCTGCTTCCTGCAGTTTGGTGCGTGCCTTGTGCAGTTTGTCCTGCGCTTTGGCACGTTGCTTTTCCAGCTTGGCGTGCAGTTTCTCGGAGTCCACCAGGGCCTGCTTGCAAGCGGTCTCCAGGTGCTCGATCAGACTGTGGGAAAGTTGCTGCAGCAGATGCAAAGGGGTGGTGACAGGTTTCTTGTTGGCCGACATGACGTGCCTCCTGGCGTACGTGGTTGCGCCCATACTAGACCCGCGCAGGCCCTCTCGCCAACGCCCCCATAAAGCTGAAACCCGCGCCTGGCACAATCTGCAGCCGTTTTTCCACAGGCCGGACAGCAGCCCGCGGGCACGCCATCTCCAGCGACACCCTCGCCAACGACGCCACAGACTGCCGCCACGAGGCCGTCAGGCGGAACTTTCCGAATGGCTGTAAGCCTCGTAGTACGCGGCTTTCAGCCACCTCGACGAGGTTTTCGCGGGCATGAAAAAGGGCGCGTCCGCAAGGACCGCGCCCCTTTTTCCGCCCGCCAGAATCAGGCGGTGACCGTGCGCTGTTCGTGGGCGTTGTGCAGCACCTCGATCAGGCAATCTTCCAGTTCGAAACGCTCGTGAAGCTGTTGGCACAGCAGCTTCAACTCGTTGGTGAGGCAGGTGCCTTCGCGGCAATCGCCGTTGTCGCAGCGGTCGGTGAAGTTCAATGCGGACGCGGTGATGGCTTCCAGGCGCGGGTAGATCTGCTTGGCCAGTTCCAGGCCGCGCGCATCGCCGAAGGCCTTGGCCTCGTCCATCAGCTGTTCGTAGACCTCGAAGTGGCCGGCGGAGACGTAGTCGACCAGGCGCTGGCAGAAGTTCTCCAGCCCCTCGCCATTGACGGCGGGCGCCTGGGGTCCGGATAGCGAATCGAAGGCCTGGATGAGTTCCTGGCGGTCACGCAACCAGCGGTCGATCAGTTGGTGGACGCCTCCCCAACGTTCCTGGGCATTGCGGCAGCTCTCGAGCATCTTGTCCTCGCTTCCCTCGGCCTGTCCCGGCGGTTCCGCGGCGGGACAGTTCTCTGTCGAATGCGGGCACTCGCCGGCGCTCTACCGCTCTGATGGCGGAATCCCGGCGGTGCGGAAGACCAGAGTATGCCCGCAGGATGTCCGCTTCAAGACACCTTTCGCGGGAAAATTCATACGAGCGTTTAATCGGCAGCCCGCGACGGCGCTGGCTTCGCGCCGTAGGACAGTTCTGCCGCCGCGCGGCGATCAGCCGCGGCGCAGAAACTGGAAGACGGCGAACAGGGCGAAGCCGACGAAGGCCAGCAGGCTCCACTCCGGGATGCTCAGGCTGAGCAGCGTCCAGGTCACCTCGGCGCAGTCGGCCGAGCCGTGGAACATGGTCCAGAGGATGTCCGCGTAGGGCATGGTCTGCATCATGTAGTCCAGCGGCGGCAGGCAGGACGGCAGTTGGTCCGGCGGCAGGGTCTGCAGCCAGATCTGCCGGCCGGCGGTGCCGGCCCCGCCCAGCGAGCAGAGCAGCACCAGCACCGAGTAGACGCGCCGGCCGCGGCCATGCAGCGCGGCGATCAGCGAGAACAGCCCGGCGCCGGCGAAGAAGATGCGCTGCACGATGCACAGCGGGCAGGGTTCCAGGCCGACGACGTACTGCAGGTAGAAACCGGCGCCGAGCATGGCGGCGCAGGCGAGGAAGGCGAGGAAGAACAGGGAACGCGGGCTGGCCAGGTTCATGGCGGCTCCAGTGGCACGGCATTTTCGGAAAGGCCGCTACGGTAGAGGAAATTCCGCGGGCCTTTCAAGGCGGCGGGCTAGACTGGGCCGGACAGCCATCAGGGAATTCCTACCATGCGTCGACAGCTGATCCTACTCGCCGCGCTGCTGTTCGTCCCCCTCCCCGGTGCATTCGCCGCCTCGGTCGTGGAGCGGCTCAAGGTGCCCGAAGGGTTCCGCATCGAGGTGCTCAGCGACCAGCTGCCCAACGCCCGCGCCATGGCCCTGGGCAGCGAGGGCACGCTCTTCGTCGGCAGTCGCGAGGCCGGCAAGGTGTACGCCCTGCGCCCCGGCGAACAGCGCCCGCGGGTGATCGCCAGCGGCCTGAAGATGCCCAGCGGCGTGGCCTTCCACCAGGGCGATCTGTACGTCTCGGCTGTCAGCCGCCTCTACGTGCTGCGCGACATCGAGACGCACCTGGATGCGCCGCCAAAGCCCGAGGAACTGCCGCCGCAGTTCCCCGGCGAGACGCACCACGGCTGGAAGTTCATCGCCTTCGGCCCCGACGGCAAGCTCTACGTGCCGGTGGGCGCGCCCTGCAACATCTGCCGCCCGGACCGCGAGCGCTACGCCAACCTGCAACGCATGCAGCCGGACGGCAGCCAGCGCGAGGTGGTGGCCTATGGCGTGCGCAACACCGTGGGCTTCGACTGGGACGTCCAGGGCCGGCTGTGGTTCACCGACAACGGCCGCGACCTGCTCGGCGACGACCAGCCCGACGACGAGCTGAACCGCGTGGGCAAGGCCGGCGACGACTTCGGCTACCCGGACTGCCATGCCGGGCGCATCGCCGACCCGGAGTTCGCCCAGCGCCCCTGCTCGGCCTTCGTGGCGCCGGTGGCCGGCCTCGGTGCCCACGTGGCGGCGCTGGGCATGCGTTTCTACAGCGGCGAGCAGTTCCCCGCCGAGTACCGCGGCAACGTCTTCATCGCCGAGCACGGCTCGTGGAACCGCAGCCGCAAGGTCGGCTACCGGGTGGTGCGCGTCGAGCTGAACGCGGACGGCTCGCTGAAACGCCAGAGCCTGTTCGCCGAGGGCTGGCTGCAACCCGGCGAGGAAGTGCTGGGGCGCCCCGCCGACGTGCTGGTGGCCGCGGACGGGTCGCTGCTGGTGAGCGACGACATGGCCGGGGCGATCTACCGCATCCGCTACGTCGGCAAGTAGGCGGCAACTGTCAGCCCAAACGAAAGCGGCGCCCGAGGGCGCCGCGTTTCATCCGAACCGTCTTACGCTTTCGCAGGCAACTGGACTGCACTGCCTACGGGCGCGCCGAACAGACCGAGGCCTTCCTGGAACAGCCTGTTGCTGCGCTCGGTTTCCCCCAAGTGCGCCAGCAGGCGCGCAAGCTCGGCACAGGTCTCGGCGCTGTGCTGGCGGGCCAGGCTGGCCTCCAGGTAGTCGCGGGCCTTGCCCCAGAGCTTGTCGGCCAGGCACAGGCGGCCCAGGGACAAGAGCAGGACGGGGTCGTCGGGGTACTTCTTCAGCCAGGCCTCGGCGTTCTGCAGCTGGCGCGCCGGGTCGCTGCCGCGGGCCTTGCCGTAGAGCAGCATCAGGCGTTCGTCGTAGCCTTCCTTGAGGGCCTGGCGCAGGACCTTCTCCGCCTCCTCGGGCGCGCCCAGGCGCAGCAGCTGCTGGGCATAGGCGGCGACCAGCAGCGGCTGGGCGCGCAGGTTGGCGGGCAGGTTCTGCCAGGTCTGGGTGAGCGGCTGCAGGGCCGTCTCGCCCTGCCCCACGCCCTGCTCGCCGGCGGCTTCCAGGGCGGCGATCCAGGCGCGGCGCTCCAGGTCGCTGAGCTGGGCGTTCTCCAGCACGCGCTCCTTGCGCAGTTCCGGCAGCAGGGCCAGCAACGGGCGCCAGTCCTGCAGGCTGACGTAGAGCTGCTGGAGCAGGCGCAGCACCGTGGGGTGGCGCGGGTGTTCCTCGTGCAATTTCACCAGCACCGCGCGGGCCGGCTCGAAGGCGCCACGGTTGATCAGCAGTTGCGCGCGCGTCAGGCCCACGGCCAGCTCCGTACCGGGCTGGCGTTCCAGGGCGCGGTCGAGCAACTGGTCGCACTCGTCGAAGCGCCCCAGCTCGTTGGCCGCGCGGGCCGCGCCCAGGTAGCTGGACAGGCTGTGCTGGTTCAGTTCGGCGGCGCGCCGCAGGTGGCGCAGGGCCGGGGCCCAGTGGCCTTCGGCGAGGTCGCGCTGGCCGTGTTCCTCGGCCATTTCGGCACGGCGGCGGCGGTTGAAGCGCGACCAGGGGTTGACCACCCGCCCGGACACCCCGACCAGGCGCAATACCAGGCGCACCGCCAGGTACAGCAGCCAGACCAGCGCCAGCAGGGCGAGGAAGGTCCACAGGCTGGATTCGTAGCGGAAGCTCTTGTAGGCGATCAGCACGTAGCCCGACTGCTCGGCGATGGCCAGGCCGACCAGGGTGGCGGCGACCACCAGGGCCAGGACCAGCAGGTAGACGCGGCTCATTGGCTACCCTCCGCCTGGGGCGCGGCGGGCGCCTGCTGCTGATCGAGGGCGGCCTGGTCGCGGCGCACCACATAGGCCTGCAGGGCGCCCAGCGCCGGGGTCAGGTCGGGCACCTGCACGGCCACCGGCTGCTGCGCCAGCTCGTCGATGCGCAGGCCCAGGGCGCGGCTGTCGGCGAGGTCGGCGTTGAAGAAGTCGCCGAGGATCTGCCGGGCCTGCTTCAGGGCCTGTTGGTAGACTTCCTGGCGCCCGTTGAGCGCGGCCCACTGCGCCTGCTCCAGGGCCAGGCTGAGGGCCAGGCGCACGCGCGTCAGCTGTTGCCCGGAGAGCAGCGGGCGCACGTCCTGGCCGGCGTTGAAGTCGATGCGCACGTAGCGCGAGATGCGTTCCCACCACTGGTCCAGGGTGCTGCTGCCGTCGCCCCAGGCGGTGGTCGAGGCCTTACCCGGGCCTTCCTTGAAGCTGGGCTCCAGCGGTTGCAGCTGGGCGGCCTGCTCGCGCAGCGCGCCGAGCTGCAGGAACAGCCCGGTGCGGTCCGGCTGCGGCAGGCTGCGCAGGGTTTCGAGGCTCTTGGCCAGTTGCGCGCGGGCGGCGAAGGCGCCGGGGTCGTTCTGCGCGCGGAGGATGTCGTCGGCGCCCTGCACCAGTTGCGTGGCGCTGTCGATGTCCTGCAGCGCGGAAAGGCGCAGCGAGGCGAGGCGCATCAGGTGCTCGGCCTCGGCCAGGCGCCACTGCTGGCGGCTCTGCCCGAGGACCTGCTTGAACTGCTGGGCCAGGTGCTGCTGGTCGCCCTGCAGCTCGACCACCAGGCGCCGGCGGGCCTCCAGCTCGTCGGCGCTGGGCAGCGCATCCAGGCGCTTGTCCAGCGCGCTGTTGTGGTTGAGCAGGCTCTGCGCCTCGCCGCGGGTTTCTTCCAGCTGTTGCGCGCGGGCCTGGTCGCGGGCCTGCAGCTGCTGCGTCTGCCACAGCCCCCAGCCACCGACGCCGAGGCCGGCGACGCCGACCAGCAGGGCGAGCAGGGCCAGGCCGTTGCCGGACCGGGCCGGAGCGGGCGGGGTCGGCTCGACGGGGGTATCTTGCGGGGTGTCTTGGGGAGTGACGGCTTCGCTCACAGGTCCATCCTTCGCTCGGAAATTATTCTTCGTCGGCGCCCCTGAGCGCCTCCAGCAGGGCCGCGGCATTCGCCCCGCGGCAATCGATCACGTGTCGCGCACCGGCTTCCCGGGCCAGTTCGGCGACCCGCGGGCTGGGCACGAACAAGGGTAGCCCGGCCAGCCGCGGCCAGTCCTCCCCGGCCACGCGCAGCAGGTGCTCCAGGCCCTGGCCGCTGCTCACCACCAGGCCGTTCAGTGCTTCGTCGCGCACCCGCCGCGCCAGCTCGCCCGCCGGGTAGTCCGGCAGCACGCGACGGTAGAGTTCCAGATAATCCACCGCCACGCCTTGGCCGCGCAGGCGCTCGGCGAGGAATTCCCGGCCACCTTCGCCACGCAGGATCAGCGCCCGCGGCCCGGGCACCTGCAGGGCGCGGGCCAGCGCCGGCAGGGCCAGCAGCGCTTCGCTGTCGTCGCCGTTCTCCGGGTGATGCACGCGCAGGCCGTAGTCATCGAGGATAGCCGCGGTGGCCGCGCCGACCGCGAACCAGTCCTGGCGCGCCGGCGGCTGCGGCCAGTAGCGATCGATGCGCTCCAGGCCCAGGCGCGCGGCGGGCTTACTGACCACCACCACGGCGCAGTAGCGGTCCAGGTCGAGCAGCAGGCTGCGCTGCTCGGGGGTTTCTTCCAGCGGCTCGATGGCCAGCAGCGGCAGGCTGGCGCTGGCCACGCCGTGCTCGGCGAGGCTGGCGGCCAGGGCCGCGCACTCGTCCTGCGGCCGCGTCAGCAGCAGGCGCCAGTGGCTCACTGCGGGCCGGCCTCGCCATAGACGGCGGCGAGGATGTCGGCCGCGCCTTGTTCCAGCAGGTCTTCGGCGACCTTCACGCCCAGCGCCTCGGCCTCGGCCAGGGGCGCGCGGGCTTCGGCGCGCAGCAGTTGCGTGCCGTCGGGCTGGCCGACCAGGCCGCGCAGCCACAGCTGCTCGCCCTCGCGCACGGCGTAGCAGGCGATGGGCACCTGGCAGCCGCCGTTGAGGCGCTTGTTCAGCGCACGCTCGGCGGTCACCCGCAGCGCGGTGTCGGCGTGGTGCAGCGGCGCCAGCAGCGCGTGGATCTCGCTATCGGCGCTGCGGCATTCGATGCCCACGGCGCCCTGGCCGCCGGCCGGCAGGCTGTCCTCGACGCCGATGCTGGAGCGGATGCGCGCCTCGAAGCCGAGGCGGATCAGGCCGGCGGCGGCGAGGATGATGGCGTCGTATTCGCCGGCGTCGAGCTTGGCCAGGCGGGTGTTGACGTTGCCGCGCAGGAAGCGGATCTGCAGGTCCGGGCGGCTGGCCAGCAGCTGTGCCTGGCGGCGCAGGCTGGAGGTGCCGACCACGCTGCCGGCGGGCAGCTCGGCGAGGCTGGCGTAGGTGTTGGAGACGAAGGCGTCGCGCGGGTCCTCGCGCTCGCAGATGCAGTACAGGCCCAGGCCCTCGGGGAAGTCCATGGGCACGTCCTTCATGGAGTGCACGGCGATGTCGGCCGCGCCTTCCAGCAAGGCGGTCTCCAGCTCCTTGACGAACAGGCCCTTGCCGCCGATCTTCGCCAGCGGCGCATCGAGCAGCTTGTCGCCGCGGCTGGTCATCGGCAGCAGGCTCACGCGCAGGCCGGGGTGGGCCTGCTCCAGGCGGGTCTTGACGTACTCGGCCTGCCACAGGGCCAAAGCGCTCTGACGGGTGGCGATTCGGATTTCGCGGGACGACATGGGCAATTCCGGACAAAGGACTGCCGGGGATGATAACAGGCTTCGGCGCCCAGGCTTTCCCCCTGCGACGCCAAAGCAGGCTTTCGGACCATCCCTGGGATTGCGCTTCGCCAGCGAACCCTATCCGGCCTCTCGCAGGAGCGAGCTTGCTCGCGAACCGCACGGCACCGCGTTTGTTCGCGAGCAAGCTCGCTCCTACGAAAAGCGCCTCGGCGCGCCTGCAGCCCTCAAAGGTTGTGCATCAACCGGCGCACGCCGGCGACGTGGCGACGGCTCACGGTCAGGGCGTCGCCGTCCAGGCCCTTGAGGTAAAGCTGAAAATGCCCCAGCGGAGTACGTTGCAGGCGCTCGATGCGCTCGCGCGAGACCAGGGCGTTGCGGTGGATGCGCACGAAACGCTCGCCGAACTCGTCCTCCAGCGCCTTCAGCGGCTCGTCCAGCAGCACCTCGCCGCCGTCGTGGCGCAGGGTCACGTACTTGTGGTCGGCAATGAAGAAGATCACGTCCTCCAGGGGGATCAGCTCGATGCCCTTGCGCGTCCGCGCGCTAATGTGGCTGCGCGGGCCGGGGCCGCCGGCGGCCGGCGGCCTGGTCAGCGCCGCCAGCTGGATGCGGTTGGGCCTGGAGGCTTTCTTCAGGGCCTCGGCCAGGTCCTCGGCGCGCACCGGCTTGACCAGATAGCCGACCGCGCTGACCTGGAAGGCTTCCAGGGCGAATTCATCGTGGGCGGTGCAGAAGATCACCGCCGGGGGGGCTTCGCGCTCGCACAGCTTGGCGGCGACCTGGAGCCCGTCCAGGCCGGGCATGCGGATATCCAGCAGGACGATATCCGGCTTCAGGCTGTCGATCAGCGCCAGCGCTTCTTCGCCGTTGCTGGCGGAGGGTTCGAGGACGCGGTAGCCGTCCAGTTGCCCCACCAGTCGGGCCAGGCGCTCGCGCGCCAGGGGTTCGTCATCGACGATCAGGACATTCATAAGCTCAGGCTTCCTGCATGAGACGCGCACATGGATAGCGTAGACAGGTGTAGTGCCGTCCGTCACGGCGTTCGACGCTGAGACTCGCTTTTGGCCCGAAAAGTGCCGCAATTCGCGCTGCGATATTCTGCAGCGCCTGCTTGGTCCCCTTCGTGGGCAGCGTCTGCGTCGACTCGTCGTAAGGGTTGCTCACGCACAGCTGGAACACACCGTCACGATAGTCCGCCTCAACCTTCACCAGGCCGCCTTCGATGCGCGGCTGGATACCGTAGATCAATGAATTCTCCAACAGTGGCTGCAGGGTCAGCTGCGGGATGGGCACGCCGTCGGGCACGCCGCTCACCTGCCAATCCAGTTGCAGCCGGTCGCCCAGGCGATACTGCTCTATGGAAAGATAGCGCCTGGCCAACTCCAGTTCCTCCCCCCAGGAAATTAAAGTCCCCGGCTTGGCCAGGCTGGCGCGGAACAGGTCCGACAGGTTCAGCACCGCCTGTTCGGCCTTGCCCGGGTCCAGCTCGATCAGGCTGGCGATGCTGTTCAGGCTGTTGAACAGGAAGTGCGGACGGATGCGCGCCTGCAACGACTCGATGCGCGCGCGCAGCTCGGCCTGTTCCTGCCTGCGCCATTGGCTCTGCAGATAAAAGTAGCGTAGCAACAAGGCCGACATGATGAGGGCGATCAACGCATGGCGCAGGTACAGGTTGACCTCGCCCTTGATCGACAGCGGCCCGCCCAGGGCGTAGTAGTCGGCCACCGCGGTGCAGCCGAGGGTCAGCAGCACCACCAGCAGGCAGCTGGCCAGCCCCGCGCCCCACGCCGGCCAGCGCGCCAGCAGCGGCCGCAGGCGGCACAGCAGGCCGGCCGAGAGCAGCACTATCCACTGCACGAACAGCGAGGCCAGGGCCAGGCGCACCCAGTTGAAGCTGGGCGTCATCGGCTCGGCCAGCACCAGTACCAGCACCAGCAGCTCGGCCAGCAGGACCAGGCTGAACAGCGCTTCGCTCTGGCACAGTTCGGGAATGAAGAAATCGTCTTGGGTTGCCGGCTGGTCGCCGGTCTTGGCTTGGTTTGGCATCGACGAAGTTTCCGCAAGCCTCCACGCCTCGGCAAGCGGCTCGTAGCCTGCCGGGCGAATTCGAGCACCGAAATGTCGACTGCGCCGCGCCCGGGCGGGGCGCCCCTTGTCCTTCCCCCGCCACACCCGTCGCGGCGCACGCCGTTTTTGACCTTCAGCCTGCTATTATCGTCGGACTTTGCCCTTCCTGCAGGCAGCGAACGCGCCTGCCCGTTTCCGCGAGAGAGATCCATGAGCGTAGAGAAGACCAACCAGTCCTGGGGCGGCCGCTTCAGCGAGCCCGTCGACGCCTTCGTCGCCCGCTTCACCGCCTCCGTCGACTTCGACAAGCGCCTCTACCGCCACGACATCATGGGTTCCATCGCCCACGCCACCATGCTGGCCAAGGCCGGCGTGCTGACCGACGCCGAGCGCGACGCCATCATCGACGGCCTGAAGCAGATCCAGGCCGAGATCGAGGCCGGCAGCTTCGACTGGCGCGTCGACCTGGAAGACGTGCACATGAACATCGAGGCGCGCCTGACCGACCGCATCGGCATCACCGGCAAGAAGCTGCACACCGGCCGTTCGCGCAACGACCAGGTGGCCACCGACATCCGCCTGTGGCTGCGCGACGAGATCGACCTGATCCTCGCCGAGATCACCCGCCTGCAGCAGGGCCTGCTGGGCCTGGCCGAGGCGGAAGCCGACACCATCATGCCCGGCTTCACCCACCTGCAGACCGCCCAGCCGGTGACCTTCGGCCACCACCTGCTGGCCTGGTTCGAAATGCTCAGCCGCGACTACGAGCGCCTGGTGGACTGCCGCAAGCGCGTCAACCGCATGCCCCTGGGCAGCGCCGCGCTGGCCGGCACCACCTACCCGATCCAGCGGGAAATCACCTGCGAACTGCTGGGATTCGAAGCGATCTCCGGCAACTCGCTGGACGGCGTGTCCGACCGCGACTTCGCCATCGAATTCTGCGCCGCCGCCTCCCTGGCGATGATGCACCTGTCGCGCTTCTCCGAAGAGCTGGTGCTGTGGACCAGCGCGCAGTTCCAGTTCATCGACCTGCCCGACCGCTTCTGCACCGGCTCCTCGATCATGCCGCAGAAGAAGAACCCCGACGTGCCGGAACTGGTGCGCGGCAAGTCCGGCCGCGTGTTCGGCCACCTCACCGGCCTGCTGACGCTGATGAAGGGCCAGCCGCTGGCGTACAACAAGGACAACCAGGAAGACAAGGAACCGCTGTTCGACGCCGCCGACACCCTGCGCGACAGCCTGCGCGCCTTCGCCGACATGGTCCCGGCGATCAAGCCCAAGCGCGAGATCATGCGCGAGGCGGCCCGCCGCGGCTTCTCCACCGCCACGGACCTGGCCGACTACCTGGTGCGCAAGGGCCTGCCCTTCCGCGACTGCCACGAGATCGTCGGCCACGCGGTGAAATACGGCGTGGACAGCGGCAAGGACCTGGCCGAGATGAGCCTGGAAGAACTGCGCAAGTTCAGCGACCAGATCGACGACGACGTCTTCGCCGTGCTGACCCTGGAAGGCTCGGTGAACGCCCGCGACCACATCGGCGGCACCGCCCCCGCCCAGGTCCGCGCCGCCGTGGCGCGCGGCCGGGAGCTGCTGGCCAAGCGTTGAGGCGTTAGCGCGTCAGCCATAAAGGAACGCCGCTTCCCGTGAGGGGAAGCGGCGTTTTTTATTGTCTGCGTGCGGTCCAGGCCCTGCTGTGAACGGTAGGAGCGGGCCCTGCCCGCGATTTCGCGCGCAGGGCGCGCTCCTACAGGGGAATGGCGCAGGTGGGGCGGCGTAGGACCGCGAAACGCGCCGGAACGTCCGGCTATCGCGGAAAAGTTCCTACGTTCCAGGAAGCACGGCTTTTCGTAGGATGGTGTTGAGCGAAGCGATACCCATCACCGCAACCGCATGGGTTTCGCAAGCTCAACCCATCCTACGAAAAGCGCTTCGGCGCAGCCGGCAGGACAGCCGCTCCCACCACAACCGGCGGGCGCGGCTTCTCGTGCAGCCGGAAAACGGCTGATCCTACGAAGCGCTTGGCTCCTCGGCACCACAGAACTTCTGCAGCAACTGCAATTCCACCGGCCCCAGCCCAAGCATCCGCAGCGCCTTCTCTTCCTTCAACTGCCCAGCCTGGGACGCCGGCAAGCGCGCCGCCCTGGCCGCCAGGTTGAGGATCAGCGCCTTGCGCGAGAACACCCCGCTGCCCATGCCGTAGCACGCGGCGACCAACCCGCGCAGCTCCAGCGGCAGGCGCCAGCGCGCGCGCAGCGTGGAGCCGAAACTGGCGCCGAAGGCCTTGAGGCTATCGTCGATCTCCTGGTCTTCCAGCGCTCCGCCGCGCCGGCACCACTCCTCCAGGGTACGCAGCACCGCGAGGTCGCCCAGGCAATGCAGCAGGCCGGCGGTGTAGCAGCGTGGCGCGTCGACGTCGAGGCTCTCGGCCAGGGCCTCGGCGGCATCCGCGGTGCGTTGGGAAAGCGCCCAGAACGCCGCGGCACGCTCCTTCAGGCGCGGCTCCACAAGCTGTGCGGCGCGCTCCAGGCTGAGCCCCAGGACCAGGTTGCAGGCCTGGGCCAGGCCGAGGCGGGCCAGCGCCTGGGCGAGGGTCAGGCAGGGCATGCCGACGTGCCGCGCGGCGCTATTGGCCGCGGCGATCAGGCAGGCGGTGATCTGCGGGTCGCGGCCGAATTCTTCCTCCAGCTGCTCCAGGCTGACGCCCTCGGTGTTCAGGCAACGGCTCGCCGACTCGCCGACCTCCGCCAGCAGGGGCGCGCCCTCGGCGGCGTCGCGGGCCTCGGCGAGAAAGTCGGCCAGGCTGCCGGTGGGCTCCCGGGGCACGGCGCAGCTGACTTCCTGCCCCGGCTCCAGCAGCAGGCTGCGCAGGCGCTGGCGCAGGTCCTCGGCATTGAACGGCTTGACCAGGTAGGCGCTGGGCGCCAGCGGCAGCACCGCGCGCACGCTGGCCCCATCGGCCTTGGCGCTGATCAGGATGAAGTCCGGCGCGCTCGCCCCGCGGCGGCTGCGGCGCAGGTGGCGGAGCAGGTCGATGCCGTCGGTGCCGGCCAGTTCCTGCTCGGCCAGCACCAGGGCGAAGGCGCGCAAGCGGCAGGCATCGATGGCCTGGTCGCCGTCCTCGCAGTATTCGATGGCCGCGTCGCAACGCACGCTCAGCACCAGTTGCCCAAGCAGTTCGCGGTTCCAGGGGTCGGCGGCGGCAACCAGAACGGTCGGCGCGGCGCTGAGTGCTGTCATGGAGATCCTCTCGCAGATGCGCGCGCACCTTAACCGAGTCGCAAGGTGCCTGCCAGAGGGCGGCCCGGACGACATCGCGCGCAGGACAGGATAGCTGATGCGGCGCCGCTCTCCGATACGACCAAGGGGGTAGATGCGTCACGGCGCCGCAGCCGGAGCGGAACCCCGGAAAAAGAAAAGGCCCGCTTGCGCGGGCCTCTTCCGGTACTGCCGAACGAGCCGATCAGGCCAGTTCGTCGAAGCACTCGGCCAGGATGGCCAGGCCTTGCTTCAGCTGGGCGTCCGGGATGGTTACCGGCATCAGGAAGCGGATCACGTTGTAGTAGGTGCCGCAGGAGAGCAGGATCAGGCCCTTCTCGCGAGCACGCACGACGATCTTGCTGACCAGCTCGGCCGCCGGCTTGTTCACGTCGCCGCCTTCGAACAGCTCGATGGCGACCATCGAACCCAGGCCACGGACGTCGCCGATCACCTTGTGCTTGGCCTGGATCTCGCGCAGACCGGCCTTCAGGGTTTCGCCAACGGCTTGCGAACGCTCCAGCAGTTTCTCTTCGTCGAACACCTTCAGCACGGCCAGGGCCGCGGCGCAGGCGATCGGGCTGCCGGCGTAGGTGCCGCCCAGGCCACCGGGGGCGATGGCGTCCATGATCTCGGCCTTGCCGACGACGCCGGAGATCGGGAAGCCGCCGCCGACGGACTTGGCGAAGGTGGTCAGGTCCGGGACGATGCCCAGTTGCTCGGTGGCGAAGAAGGTGCCGGTACGGCCAGCGCCGGTCTGCACTTCGTCGGCGATCAGCAGGATGCCGTGCTCGTCGCACAGGGCGCGCAGGCGCTGCATGAACGGCTTGGAGTTGACGTAGAAGCCACCCTCGCCCTGTACCGGCTCGATGATGATGGCGGCGATGTCACGCGGCTGGGCGTCGTTCTTGAAGATGCGCTCGATGCTGGCGATCGACTCGTCTTCGCTGATGCCGTGCAGTTCGCACGGAGCCAGGGCGCGGAAGATGCCGCCCGGCATCAGGCCCATGCCGGCGGAGTACGGGACGACCTTGCCGGTCAGGCCCAGGGTCATCATGGTGCGGCCGTGGTAGGCGCCGGTGAAGGCGATCACGCCGGCGCGGCCGGTGGCGGCACGGGCGATCTTCACGGCGTTCTCGACCGCTTCGGAGCCGGAGGTGACCAGCAGGGTCTTCTTCGGGAAGTTGCCCGGCACGCGCTTGGCGATCTCTTCGGCCAGCTCGATGTAGGGCTCGTAGGCCAGCACCTGGAAGCAGGTGTGGGACAGCTTGGTCAGTTGCTCCTGAACGGCGGCGACCACTTTCGGGTGCAGGTGGCCGGTGTTCAGAACGGCAATGCCGCCGGCGAAGTCGATGTACTCGCGGCCTTCGACGTCCCACACGGTGGCGTTCTCGGCGCGCTCGGCGACGACCGGGTGGATCTGGCCCACGCCGCGCGGAACGGCGGCCTGGCGGCGTTGCAGCAGGGATTCGTTGGTTTTGCTCATAGCTTCCTCAGTGGCCGCTCATCGGTCGGCCGGGTCAAAGGATGAAGACGGGGAGAAGCCACTCGCGACAGCATACGATGATCGACTGTCGCGGCACTTGCGGCCCGCCGGGTGGGTTGTCCGGTGCCACCACCGGAAAACGCCGGCGCGGGGGTGGCTGCCGGCTCTTGCCTGCCACCCCCGCGCCCACGGGAAATCAGATGCCGCCCAGGCAGAGGTACTTGACCTCGAGGTAGTCCTCGATGCCGTACTTCGAACCTTCGCGGCCCAGGCCCGAGGCCTTGATGCCGCCGAAGGGCGCGACCTCGTTGGAGATCAGGCCGGTGTTGATGCCCACCATACCGTACTCCAGGGCCTCGGCCACGCGGAACACGCGGCCCAGGTCGCGGGCGTAGAAGTAGGAGGCCAGGCCGAACTCGGTGTCGTTGGACATGGTGATGACGTCGGCCTCGTCCTTGAAGCGGAACACCGGGGCCAGCGGGCCGAAGGTCTCGTCCTTGGAAACGAGCGCGTTCTTCGGCACGTCGACCAGGATGGTCGGCTCGAAGAAGGTGCCACCCAGGGCGTGCGGCTTGCCGCCGGCAACGACCTTGGCGCCCTTGCCCACGGCGTCGGCGATGTGCTCTTCGACCTTGGCCACGGCCTTGGAATCGATCAGCGGGCCGGTGGTCACGCCGCTCTCCAGGCCGTTGCCGATGTTCAGCTTGGCCACGGCGGCCTTGAGTTTCTCGACGAAGGCGTCGTACACGCCGTCCTGCACGTACAGGCGGTTGGCGCAGACGCAGGTCTGGCCGTTGTTGCGGTACTTGGAGATCAGCGCGCCTTCGACGGCGGCGTCCAGGTCGGCGTC
>Ga0182743_1002285_pt1 | contig 17084 bp, 13 predicted proteins | sample eDN3rd30CKraftOP_FD_128522 | JGI IMG/M metagenome (GOLD analysis project Ga0182743, IMG submission 128522) | Enriched Organic Plus compost microbial communities from Emeryville, California, USA - eDNA 3rd pass 30_C Kraft OP (version 2) (version 2) ... | reverse complement strand
CGGTGGCTGACGCGCTCGACCACCGCCATGTCGTGCGAGATGAACAGGTACGACACCCCCAGCTCGCGCTGCAGGTCCAGCAGCAGGTTGACGATCTGGGCCTGGATGGACACGTCCAGCGCGGACACGGACTCGTCGGCGATCACCACCTTGGGGTTCAGCGCCAGGGCCCGCGCGATGCTGATGCGCTGGCGCTGCCCGCCCGAGAACTCGTGCGGATAGCGGTCGATCATGTCGGGCAGCAGGCCGCACTTGTCCATCAGCCAGCGTACGCGCTCCTGCGCCGCACGGCCCTTGGCCACGCGGTGGATGAGCAGCGGCTCCATGATGGAATAGCCCACCGTCATGCGCGGGTCGAGCGAGGCGAACGGATCCTGGAAGATGAACTGGATGTACCGGCGCAGCGACTGCATGGCCGAACCGCGCAGCGTGCCGATGTTGCGGCCGTCGAATTCGATGCTGCCGCCCTGGCTGCGCACCAGCTGCAGCAGCGAGCGCCCGGTGGTGGTCTTGCCGCAGCCCGATTCGCCCACCAGCGACAGCGTCTCGCCGGGATAGAGATCGAAGCTGACCTGCTCGACGGCGTGCACACGCTTCTGCACCCGCCCCAGCACGCCGCTGGCGATGTCGAAGCGCGTGACCAGGTCGCGCACCCTCAGCAGCGGGCCCTGCTCGCGCCGCACCGTGTCTGCAGGTGCCACCGCCGGCTCGGGCGCGGCCGCGCCGTCCACGCGCAGCAGCGGGAACGGCGCCGGATGCGCGGTGCCCGCCATCGCGCCCAGGCGCGGCACGGCCGACAGCAGCGCGCGGGTGTAGGCATGGGCGGGCCGGGCAAACAGGGTGTCCGAGACACCCTCCTCGACCTTCTCGCCGCGGTACATCACCAGCACGCGGTCGGCCACCTCGGCCACTACGCCCATGTCGTGCGTGATGAAGATCACGCCCATGTCCATCTCTTCCTGCAGCTGGCGGATCAGCTGCAGGATCTGCGCCTGGATGGTCACGTCCAGCGCCGTGGTGGGCTCGTCGGCGATCAGCAGCTGCGGCTTGCACGACAGCGCCATGGCGATCATCACGCGCTGGCGCATGCCGCCCGACAGCTGGTGCGGATAGCGGTCCAGGATGGCGCGGGCCTCGGGGATGCGCACGCGCTCGAGCATGCGCAGCGCCTCGGCGCGGGCGGCTCCGGCATCCAGGTTCTGATGCAGCTGCAGGGCCTCGGCGATCTGCACCCCGGCCGTGAAGCTGGGGTTCAGCGAGGTCATGGGCTCCTGGAAGATCATGGCGATGTCGGCGCCGCGCACGCGCTGCAGCGCATGCTCGGGCGCCTCGGCCATGTCGATCACTTCGCCGCTGCGCCGGCGCAGGCGCATGCTGCCCGAGGCGATACGGCCGCCGCCGTACTCGACCAGGCGCATCAGCGACAGCGAGGTCACCGACTTGCCCGAGCCCGACTCGCCCACGATGGCGAGCGTTTCGCCGCGATCGACGTGAAACGACACATTGCGCACCGCCTCGACGACGCGCGACGGAGTGTTGAAGCGCACCGTCAGGCCGTCGACCTCGGCGACGCGTTGGGAATCCATGCTTGCCATCTTGCTTATTTCTCCTGGCGCGGATCGAGCGCGTCGCGCAGCCCGTCGCCCAGCAGGTTGAATCCGAGCACCGCCAGGAAGATCGCCGATCCGGGGAAGATCGACATCCAGGGCGCCTGCGTCATGAAGTTCTTGGCCGTGTTCAGCATCGAGCCCCAGGACGGGTTGGGCGGCTGCAGGCCCAGGCCCAGGAACGACAGGCTGGCCTCGGCGATGATCGCGGTAGCGATGGTGATGGTGGCCTGCACGATAAGCGGCGGCATGACGTTGGGCAGGACGTGGCGCACGATGATGCGCAGGTCCGAAGCGCCCAGCGCGCGGGCGCTCTGCACGTAGTCCTCGTTCTTCACGGCCAGCACCTGCCCGCGCGTGAGGCGGATGAACTTGGGCGCGGCCGACACGCCGATGGCGATCATGGCGTTGGTCAGGCTGGGGCCCAGGAAGGCCGCCAGCGCGATCGCCAGGATGAGGAACGGAATGGCCAGCAGCGCCTCGGTGGCGCGCGAGATGATGCTGTCGGTCCAGCCGCCGAAATAGCCGGCGGCCAGCCCGAACGGCACGCCGACGATCAGGGCGATGACGACCGAGACCAGGCCCGCCATCAGCGAGGCCCGCGCACCGAACAGCAGCCGGCTGTAGATGTCGCGCCCCAGTTCGTCCGTGCCCAGCCAGAAGCTGGCCGAGGGCGCCTTGCGGATGGTCATGAAGCTGGTCTGGAAGGGATCGTGGCTGGCCAGCAGCGGCGCGAACAGCGCCATCGCCACGAAAACCAGCACGATCAGCGCGCCCAGCAGCGCGACCCGGTTGCGCCGGAACTTGGCCCAGGCGCGGTTGCCGCTGCGCGGCGGAACGGCGGGAACCGTTGCGGTATGTGCGCTCATGCGTGCCTCAGACGGGGGTTGACCAGGATGTAGAGGATGTCGGCCAGCAGGTTCATCACGATGAAACCCACCGCCACGCACAGCACCACGCCCTGCACCACCGCGTAGTCGCGGTTGAACACGGCGTCGACGATCAGCTTGCCGAAGCCCGGGATGGTGAAGACCTGTTCGGTCAGCACGGCGCCGGCCAGCAGCTCGCCGAACAGCAGCGTCACCAGCGTGACGATAGGCATCAGGGCATTGCGCAGCGCGTGGCGCAGCACCACCTGGCGCGGCGACACGCCCTTGGCCCGCGCGGTGCGCACGTAGTCTGCGCCCAGCGCCTCCAGCATGGCCGAGCGCGTGTGGCGCATCAGGTAGGCGGCGATGGCGGTGGACAGCACCAGCGAAGGCATCAGCAGCGTCTTGATCGACAGCCAGAAGTCCTGCGAGGGCGGCACGTAGCCCGACGCCGGCAGCAGCTGCCACTGCACCGACACCACCATGATGAGGATGATGCCCAGCCAGAAATTGGGTATGGACATGCCCGACAGCGCGGCCACGTTGGCCCCCATCTCGACCACGGTGCCCTTGCGCACCGCGGCGACGATACCCATGGGGATGCCGACCAGCACGGCGAAAAACATGGCCATGACGGACAGCTGCAGGGTGACCGGCAGCTTCTGCCCGATCAGGGTGCTGACGGGCACGTCGGTGCGCAGCGACTTCCCGAGGTCGCCCTGAGCAACCTGCAGCACCCAGGCGCCGTATTGCACGGGCAGCGGATCATCGAGGTGGTATTTGTCGCGCAGGTAGTCGAGCACGGCAGGATCGCGCTCTTCGCCGGCCAGCGTCAGCACCGGATCGCCCGGCAGGATCTTCTGCAGCATGAAGACGATCATCGACACCAGGATCAGCGTCGGAATCGCCACCAGCACGCGGCGCAATATCAATCTGAGCATAGGGGAACATCCGAAAAAGCGGAAAGCACGCCGGCGCCGCCCTCGCCTGCGTAGCGAGGGCGGCGCCGGCGCAGCGCGCGGCAGCCTATTTGGCCAGCGCCACGCCCTTCAGGCGGATCATACCGTCCGGCGAGGGCGTGAAGCCCGTGACGTTCTTGCGCAGCACGAACGGCCAGGGCTGGTAGTACAGGAAGAAGTTGCGCATGTCCTGGTGCAGGATGGTCTCGACCTGTTCGTACAGCGCCTTGCGCTGGGTCTCGTCGGGGGTGACGCGCGCCTGGTTGAGCAGCTTGTCGACCTCGGCGTTACAGTAGCGGCCGTCGTTCAGAGAGCCCTTGCAGGAGGCGAACGAATAGATATTGCCATCCGGATCGGGACGGCCGGACCAGCCGCGGATCATCACTTCGAAGTTGCCGCGCTCGGCTTCCGCAAGCAGCGCCGCGTACTCGGTGGGACGCAGCGTCAGCTGGATACCCGCCTCGGCCGCCATGGCCTGCATCATCTCGGCAATGGCGGAGATGGTGGTGTTGTTGCCGAACGCCAGCTCGCCCTTCACCGTCGTCAGGCCAGCCTCTTTCAGCAGGGCGCGCGCCTTGGCCACGTCGCGGCCGGGCACCGGGAACTTCGCGCTGTGATAGGGGCTCGCCGGCGGGAAGGCCTGGCCGGCGGGGGTGAAGATGCCGCCGCCCACCACCTGGTTGATGGCCTCGCGGTCGATCGACAGCTCCAGGGCCTTGCGCACGCGCACGTCCTTGAAGGGATTGGTGTCGGCGCGCTTGCCGTTGTTCAGGTTGAAGAACACCTCCTGGAAGCCCAGGCCGTCGACCGGTGCGAACTTCAGGTTGGCGTCGCCCTTGGCTTGGGCGACGTCATTGGGGCTCAGGCGCTCGAGCATGTCCAGGCCGCCGGCGCGCAGGTTGGACAGGCGTACCGTGGTGTCGGGGATCGGCAGGAACGTCAGGCGCGCGAAGTGATAGTCCTTGGCGTTGTAGTACTGGTCGAATTTCTCCAGCACGATGCGGTCGTTCTGCACGCGCTGCACGAACTTGTACGGCCCCGAGCAGATCGGCTGGCGCGCCACCGAGCCGGAATCCTGCGCATCGAAGCTCTTGGGCGAGAGCATCATGCCGGCACGGTCCGACAGCGTGGCCAGCAGCGTGGCGTCCGGCTGCTTCAGCGTCAGAACCAGCGTCTCGGCGTCGGGCGCGGCCACGCTGGCGATCGAGGCGACCTCGGTCTTGCGCATGCTGTCGGGCAAGGTCATCGCCCGTTCCAGGTTGGCCTTGGCGGCAGCGGCGTCGAATTTCGTGCCGTCATGGAAGGCGGCGTCGGTGCGCAGCTTGAACGTCAGCGTCTTGTTGTCTTCGCTCCAGGACCACGACTTGGCCAGTTGCGGCACGAACTGCAGCTTGTTGTCGATGTCGATCAGCTTGTCGCACAGCGAGGTGAAGACGATGCGGCTGACGTACGTGCGCGCACGGTGCGGATCCAGCGCGTCCGGATCTTCCTGCAGGCCGATGCGCAGTTCCTGCGCCACGGCGCAGGTGGCCGACGCGGCCATCAGCGCCCCGCCCAGCAGCACGCCCCAGCGATTCAGTTTCTTCATGGCGATACCCCTCTTTTTGCTTTGTGCCCGCGAGCGGGCGGTTCGTCTTAGAAACCGACGGCCTGGCCGTCGCGGCGCGGATCGCTCGCGGCCACGTAGCCGAGTTCGTTGTCGGAGCCGGACATGCGCCAGATGAACTGGCCCGCGCCGAAGTCCATGTACGGATCGTCGACCGACTTCAGTGCATGGCCCAGGCCCTTCAGGCCGGACACCGTGGCGGCACTCATGGTGGATTCGACGTCCAGCGTGAAGTCGCGGTTGACCTTCCAGCGCGGCGCGTCGCACGCGGCCTGTGGCTGCTGATGGTAATCGATCATCCGGATGGCCGTCTGCAGGTGGCCCTGGGGCTGCATGTCGCCGCCCATCACGCCGAAGCTCATCACCGGACGGCCGCCCTGGGTGAGGAAACCCGGGATGATGGTGTGGAACGGCCGCTTGCCGGGCTCGACCACGTTGGCCGAGGCGGGATTCATCGAGAAGCCGACGCCGCGGTTCTGCATGCTGATGCCGGTGCCCGGCACGACGATGCCCGAGCCGAAGCCCATGTAGTTGGACTGGATGAACGAGATCATCATGCCGTTCTCGTCCGCGGCGGTCAGGTAGATGGTGCCGCCCGCATGCGGCCGGCCGGCCTCGAAATGAGTGGCGCGATCCAGGCTGAGCAGCTTGGCGCGGCTGTCGAGATAGGCGTCGTCCAGCATCTGCTCGGGCGTGACCTCCATGCTGCGCGGGTCGGCCACATAGCGGTAGAGGTCGGCGAAGGCAAGCTTCATGGCCTCGATCTGCACGTGCTGCGACTGCACCGAATCCACCGGCATGCCGGCGATGTCGAAGCGTTCGCAGATGCCCAGCGCGATCAGGGCCGCGATGCCCTGCCCGTTGGGCGGGATTTCGTGCAGCTCGTAGCCGCGATACGACTTGGAGATGGGCTTGACCCATTCCGGGCGGTAGCCGCGCAGGTCCTCCAGCGTCATGGCGCCGCCGCACTCCTTGCTGAAGGCGGCGATGCGCTCGGCCAGCTCGCCCTCGTAGAAGTCGCGGCCGCCGCTGGCGGCGATGCGGCGCAGCGCATAGGCGGCATCGGGAAAGCGGAAGTGCTCGCCCACGGCGGGCGCGCGGCCGTTGGGCATGAAGGCCTGGGCGTAGCCCGGCTGGCTACCCAGCTCGCCGGCGGCGGCGGCCCACTTGTGCGCCACCACCGGCGGCACGGCATAGCCGCGCTCGGCGATCTCGATGGCGGGCTCGAACAGCTGTTCGAAGGGCAGCTTGCCCAGCTTGCCGTGCAGGGCGGCCCAGCCGGCCACCACGCCCGGCACCGTGGCCGAATCCCAGCCGCGCTTGGGCTGCTTGGCCAGGCCGTCGGCGCCGGTGCCGTACTTGCGCTTGAAGTACTCGACGCTCCAGGCGGCCGGCGCCACGCCGGAGGCGTTCAGGCCGTGCAGCTGCTGGCCGTCCCAGACGATGGCGAAGCAGTCACCGCCCAGGCCGCAGGACACGGGTTCGACCAGCACGATGGTGGCCGCCGCGGCGATGGCGGCGTCGACCGCATTGCCGCCCTTGAGCAGCATGCGCAGGCCGGCCTGGGCCGCCAGCGGATGCGAGGTGGACACCACGTTGCGCGCGAACAGCGGAATGCGGGTGCTGGGATAGGGGTTCTTCCAATCGAAATTCTTCATCGGGGAATCTCCGGCATCAATGCCGGCCATAGTAGCGCCGCGCCCGCAGGCATCGGATTGCTTTTTTTGGAGCATTCACAAGAAATTTTTATGGACGGCCGCTCGGCCGCCCCCGTCGGCTTCAATCCGGCCGGTGCAGCACGGCCGGCTGGCGCGTATACGTGCGCCGGCCCGCCTTGAAACCCATCAGCGTGGGCGCGATGTCGCGCAGCGCCTCCACGCCATCGGGCGCGTCCACCACCACGAAGTCGGCCACATTGCCCACGGCGATGCCATAGCCGGCCTCGCGGCGCAGGATGCGCGCCGATCGCGTGGTGAACATGCTCCACATCTCGGCCAGCTCTTCCGGCATGCCCCGCTGCTGGATGTTGGCGTACAGGTTGGCCTGGCGGATCAGCTGGCCGTCGCCGAAGGGCGTGAACGGATTCTTCACGTTGTTCGAACTGAGCGAGCAGTTCACCCCCAGGGCGGCCAGGCGGTTGGCGTCGACCACGCCGCGGCGCACGTTCGCCTCCTGGTCGCGTCCGGACAGGAACAGGTCCGTCGCCGGCAGCACCGTCAGCGCCACGCCCGTATCGGCCATGCGCCGCGCCACGCGCTCGACATCCGCGATCGGCATGGTCGACAGGCGTGTGACGTGGCCGATGGTGACGCGTCCGCCCCACCCGTACTGCTCCGTCAAGTCGCAGACCTGCAGGGTGTCCAGCCGGCTGGCATCCGAGCCGGAGTCCAGGTGCATGTCGATGTCCACGTCGAACTCGCGCGCGATCTCGAAGATGCGGCGGATCTGGGCCGCGGGATCGGTATCCAGGTTGGGGGCCGCGCCGATCACGGTGGCGCCGGACTTCAGCGCCTGCACCAGCAGTTCATCGGTGCCCGGATTGTTGGTCAGGCCCTCCTGGGGCATGACGCAGATCTCGATGTCGATGGCCCAGCGGTACTCGTCCACCAGCGCCTTCACGCCCTCCAGGCCGCGCAGGCCCACCTTGGGGTCCACGTCGACGTGGGTGCGCATCAGCGTCGTGCCGTGCAGGATGCAGCGCTCGAGCGTGCGGCGGGCGCGCGTATGCACGTCCTCGACGGTGAAGGTGTGCTTGACGTCGGACACCCGTTCCATCGCATCATGCGGAAAGCGCCGTCCCTCGCAGGCGCAGCGATCGATGATGCAGGACTTGTCCAGGTGGATGTGGGTTTCCACGAAGCCGGGCGAAACCAGCCGCCCACCCGCGTCCACGGTCTCGGCGGCCGTGCCCGCCAGCGTCGGACCGATGGCGGCATAGCGGCCGTCACGGATGCCCAGGTCGGCCAGCGGGGTCTCTCCATTCATGCCCACCAGCCGGGCGTTGCGCACAATCAGATCGAAATCCAAGACATTCTCCTCTATCGGTGTAGCGTCATTGGGCGCGCGCGCCAGCCACAAGACCGGCGCACGCATCCGTTCACTGCGACTGCGTTACGACGATGCCGCGGGCGTCATTGCGGTTCGATGCCGGCGGCCTTCACCACCTCGCCCCAGCGCCGGTATTCGTCGGCGATGTCCCGGGCCAGGTCGCCGGCCGGCGCATAGTGGGTTTCGATGCCCTGCGCGGACAGCTTCTCCTTCAGGTCGGGCATCGCCAGCACCTTCTGCAGGGCCGCGGCCATGGCGTCGATGGCCGGCTGCGGCGTGCCCTTGGGCGCCATCATGGCGAACACGTTGTTGGCCTCGATGCCCGGCACGCCAGCCTCGGCGAAGGTCGGCACGTCCGGCAACAGCGACGAGCGCCCCGCCGACGCGACCGCGAGCACTTTCAGCTTGCCTGCCTTCACCAGGGCGATCGAGCCCGGGATGCTGTCGAAGAACATCACCGACGAACCGTTGATGACGTCGGGCAGCGCCTGCGAACTGCCCTTGTAGGGCACGTGCACCATGTCCATGCCGGTCTTCATCATCAACAGTTCGGACTCCAGGTGCGACAGCGTTCCGGTGCCCTGCGAAGCGAAGTTGTAGCGGCCGGGTTCTTTTTTGACGTAGTCGATCAGCTCGGCGAGGGTGTTGACGGGCAGCGTGGCCGGCACCACCAGCATGTGCGGCGAGTACGCCATCGTGGCCACCGGCACGAAGTCGTTCGGCAGGCTGGCCTGCTGGCTCTTGTAGACCGAAGCGGCGATGGCCAGGTTGGTGACGCCCGCCTGGTAGAGCGTGTAGCCGTCCGCCGCCGCCCGGGCGGCCACGGACATGCCGATGGCTCCGCCGGCACCGGGGCGGTTCTCCACGATGATGGACTGCTGCAGTTCGGTTCCCAGCTTCTGCCCGATCGCCCGCGCCATCACGTCGGACGCGCCGGCCGGCGGGAACGAGATGACGAGCTGTATGGGTTTTTCGGGATAGGCAGCGTGCGCGCCCAGCGCACCGCCCAGGCCCAGCGCCAGGGCCGTGGCCCGCAGCATCCTGCACAGCGGACCAATGCGGCCGGGCGCGGCAACGCCACCCGGCGTGCGAGTCGTGTCTTGCATGACAAATTTCCCCTTGAGTATTAGGCGTGTCGACTCCTCCGCCCACTCTCCGGGCAACCGGGGCGCCGGATCGGCCCGCACCGCGGGCACGTCCGATCGATCGGCACGCAAAGGCTTTGCGTGCGCCGGTTGTCAACGCAACAAGGTACGCCCGTGGTTTAATTAAATCAATTTGGCTTTCTTGCCATTTAGGCAAAAATTTTTTATGGGTAGCCTCCGCAACCTGCGGACCTTTCTCGCCGTGGCGCGCCATGGCACGTTCTCGGAAGCCGCCGAGCGCATGTCGCTGACGCAGGCCGCCGTCAGTTTCCAGATGCGCGCCCTGGAAGCCGAGCTGGGCTGCGAACTGTTCGACCGCAGCGGCCGGCTGGCGCTGCTCAATGCCGCGGGCCGGGAATTGGTGCCCGAGGTGCGCCAGCTGCTGGACATGTACGACCGCCTGAAGCAGCCGCGCAACACGGCCGACGCGCTGGCGGGCGCGGTGTCCATCGGGGCGATCGTCTCCTGCATGGGTACGCTCTCGAAAGTGGTATCCGCCCTGAAGCGCGACCACCCTGCCCTGGACGTGCGCATTTTCTCGGGCAAGGCCAGCGAACTGGCCGGCAAGGTCGAGGCCGGCGACCTGGACGCCGCCTTCCTGGTGGAATCGGGCCGCCGCATGGCCAGCACGCGCTGGGTGCCGCTGTACGAAGAACCGCTGGTGGTGCTGGCGCCCGCCTCGGCTTCGGGCGACGACGTGCGCGACCTGCTGACGCGCCATCCCTTCCTGCGCTTTGACCGCACACAGCGCACCGGCATGCAGATCGAACGGGTGCTGCGCCGCCTGGGCGTCTCGGTGCATGACTTCCTGGAACTCAACGCCATCGAGACGCTGGTGGAGCTGGTGCGCCAGGAGGCGGGGGTGGCGCTGCTGCCGCTGCTCAATGGCGCGAACTGGCTGCACAGCCCCGAACTGCGCGTGCTGCACCTGCCTTGCGACCTGGGCCCCATCGCGCGTGCCGTGGGCATGCTGGAGCGCCGCGATCATGCGCGCCAGGCCATCACGGCGGCCATCTGCGCCGAGTGCGACACCGAGTTCCGGCGCCGCGCCGCCGCGGTGGAATAAACTGCCGCCCGCGGCCAGCCGCGCCACCCGGCTGCAGCGAACGCCGCCCCCCAAATGCAACGGCCGGCGCCACACAGGCGCCGGCCGTTGCCGGAACGAAGCGATGCGGGCGGCGCCGGAGGCGCCGCCGCGACGGGCTACAGGGCCTCTTCGTCGCTCTCGCCGGTGCGGATGCGGATGGCCTGCTCGACCGGCGTGACGAAAATCTTGCCGTCGCCGATCTTGCCGGTGCGGGCCACCTTGAGGATGGCCTCGATGGCAGGTTCGACCATCTCGTCGGACAGCACCACCTCGACGCGAATCTTGGGCAGGAAATCGACCACGTACTCGGCGCCGCGGTAGAGCTCGGTATGCCCCTTCTGGCGGCCGAAGCCCTTGACCTCGGCGACCGTCAGGCCGCTGACGCCGACCTCGGCCAGCGCCTCGCGCACTTCGTCGAGTTTGAACGGCTTGATGATGGCGGTGACTTGTTTCACGGAAATATCCCTGGGTGGTCTCGTGTGATTCTTGGCGCGGAGTGCGAGGCAGGCCTACGACGGAATCGGCTCGCGAAAGCCGTTCGTCACAGGATAGCGCCAATCGCGGCCGAATGCGCGCGGCGTGATGCGCGGTCCCGGAGGCGCCTGGCGGCGCTTGTATTCGTTGATGCGGATCAGGCGCACCACCTGCTCGACTGCCGCCGCCGGATAGCCCGCCGCGACGATCTGGGCCGGCGATTCGTTGTGCTCCATGTAGCGCTCCATGATGCCGTCGAGGATGTCGTAGGGCGGCAGGCTGTCCTGGTCGGTCTGGTCGGGGCGCAGCTCGGCCGACGGCGGGCGCGTGATGATGCGATCGGGAATGACCTCGGCCTGCGTGTTGCGCCAGCGCGCCAGGCGGTACACCAGCGTCTTGGGCACGTCCTTGATGACGGCGAAGCCGCCGGCCATGTCGCCGTACAGCGTGCAGTAGCCGGTGGTCAGTTCCGACTTGTTGCCGGTGGTGAGCACCAGCCGGCCGGTCTTGTTGGACAGCGCCATCAGCAGCGTGCCGCGCACGCGGGCCTGGATGTTTTCCTCGGTGGCGTCCACCGGCAGGCCGGCGAACTGGTCGGCCAGCATCTCGTCGAAGGCCGTCACGGCCGGGGCAATGGCGATGTCGTCGTAGCGCACCCCCAGCCGTTTCGCCATGTCGGCGGCGTCGATCTGCGAGATGTCGGCGGTGTAGCGCGAGGGCATCATCACGGCGCGAACGTTGTCGGCGCCGATGGCGTCCACGGCCACGGCCAGCACCACCGCCGAGTCGATGCCGCCGGACAGCCCGATGATGGCGCCGGGAAAGCCGTTCTTGCCCAGGTAGTCGCGCACGCCCAGCACCAGGGCGCGCCAGACCTGCTCTTCCGGCGACGGCGGCGTCACGTCGGCCTGCGCCGATACGGGGCGCACGCCGCCCTGCGCGTCGACCTCGATGACGTGCACGCCCTCGATGAAGTCGGGCAGGCGGGCGGCGCGTGCGCCCTGGGCGTCCAGCGCGAACGAGGCGCCGTCGAACACCAGTTCGTCCTGGCCGCCCACCATGTTGGCGTAGACCAGCGCGCAGCCGGTGTCGCGCACGCAGCGCGCGGCGACCTGGTGGCGGTCGTCCTGCTTGCCGGTGTTGTAGGGCGAGGCATTGGGCACCAGCAGCACGCGGGCTCCGGCCGCGGCGGCGGCCTGCGGCGCGCGGTCGAACCAGATGTCTTCGCAGATGTTCAGGCCGAAGGGCACGCCCTTCACCTCGAAGACGAACGGCGTGCCGTCGGCGACGAAATAGCGCTGCTCGTCGAACACCGAGTAATTGGGCAGTTCGAGCTTGCGGTAGGTGCCCAGCACCTTGCCATCGCGCAGCACCGAGGCGGCGTTGAAGCGCCGTCCGCCCGTGTCCTGGACGTGGCCGACCACCACGTGCAGCCCGGCCAGGCCGGCCAGGTCGCTGGCCAGCTGGCGCAGCTCCTGCTCCTGCAGCTCGACGAACGACGGCCGCAGCAACAGATCCTCGGGCGGATAGCCGGTCAGCACCAGTTCGGGCGTGAGGAGCACGTCGGCGCCCTGGGCATGGGCGGAACGGGCCGCCTGCAGGACCTTGGCCGCATTGCCGGCCAGGTCCCCGACGACGGCGTTGATCTGCGCAATGGCTACCCGGGCGACGCTCATGGTGGACGATTCCATAAATCGATCGAAAAGACGAAAAATTATCGCACGCCACCGCCGCCGGCTTCATCCGGCGACGGCAGCGCGGCCGCCGGCGTGGACGCCGCGAAGGCCGCCCGCGCCTCGTCCTGCGCCTGCCCGCGGGCCCGCTCGGCCAGCGACACGAAATCCGACCCGGCGGGCTGCTGGTACAGCTGCAGGTCCAGTTCGGGCAGGATGGCCAGCAGATGGTCGAAGATGTCGCCCTGGATGCGCTCGTACTCGGCCCAGGCGGTCAGCGCCGAGAAGCAGTAGACCTCGATCGGGATCCCGTCGGACTGCGGCTCCATCATGCGCACCATCATGGCCATGTCCTTGCGCACCTCGGGGTGCTGGCGCAGGTACGCCAGCGCATAAGCACGAAACGTGCCCAGGTTGGTCAGCCGGCGGCGGTTGCCCGGCACGTCGGCCAGCGGGCCCAGCTGGCGGTTGGCCGCCTCCAGGTCGTCCTGCTTGGCCCGCAGGTAGTCGTGCAGCAGCCGAAAACGCATCAGGTCGCGGCACTGCGCCTCCGTGAGGAAGCGCACGCCGGTCGCGTCAATGCGCAGCGTGCGCTTGATGCGGCGTCCGCCCGACTCGAACATGTGCCGGTAGTTGCGATAGCTTTCGGAAAAGAGCTTGTAGGTGGGCACGGTGGTGACCGTGTTGTCCCAGTTCTGCACCTTTACCGTATGCAGCGCGATGTCCTTGACGAAACCGTCGGCGTTGCTCTGCGGCATCTCGATCCAGTCGCCGATGCGCAACATGTCGTTGGAGGTGAGCTGCGTGCTGGCCACCAGCGACAGCAGCGTGTCCTTGAACACCAGCAGCACCACCGCCGACAGCGCGCCCAGGCCAGAGATCATCCACAGCGGCGAGCGGTCCAGCAGCACCGAGAGCACCAGCACGGTGCAGACGGTGGCCAGGACCAGCTTGCCGATCTGCACATAGCCCTTGATGGAGCGGGTCTGCGCGCGCCTGGTGGCCGAATAGGTATCCTGCCAGGCGCTGAGCACCCCGCCGAAGGCCATGAAGATGCAGATCCAGGCGCCGGCGTGGGCCAGCCGCCCCACCACCCGCGCCGCGCCGTCGACGTGCGGCACCAGCTCGATGCCCAGCGACACGACCGCGAACGGCACGGCATACCAAAGGTTGTGGTAGGCGCGGTGGCGCTGCAGCGCGTTGTCCCAGTCTTCGCGACCGGTCAGCACCAGCAGCCGGTGCGCCAGGTGCAGCACGATGCGCGCCACGCCCCACTGCGCGAACAGCGCCGCGGCCACCAGCATGCCGACGCCGGCCAGCGTCTGCGCCCAGGGCTTGTCGGGGACGTAGCTTCCCAGCCAGCCGATCAGGTGCTCCCATTCCATCGCCAAGATGCGGTTTCTCCATTGCCCGGGTTGCGGAATCTATCGCGATTATCCGTCATGGCGCGCCCCCGGCCACTGCCGGGCCCCGGCCGCCCTCTATAATTCGACCACCATGGCAAATACCCCACCCTCCGCTACGCAGGACCAGTTCGCCAACAAGGCTCAGGCCTGGTCCGCCCGCTTCTCCGAGCCCGTGTCCGACCTCGTCAAGCGCTACACCGCCTCGGTCGGCTTCGACCAGCGCCTGGCGCGCCACGACATCCGCGGCTCGCTGGCCCATGCCGACATGCTGGCCGCCCAGGGCATCATCTCCGCCCAGGACCTGGCCGACATCCAGCGCGGCATGCAGCAGATCCTGTCCGAGATCGATGCCGGCACCTTCCAGTGGCTGCTCGATCTGGAAGACGTGCACCTGAACATCGAGAAGCGGCTGGTCGAGCTGGTGGGCGATGCCGGCAAGCGGCTGCACACCGGCCGCTCGCGCAACGACCAGGTCGCCACCGACATCCGCCTGTGGCTGCGCGACGAGATCGACGCCATCGTCGTGCTGCTGCGCCAGCTGCGCCACGCCCTGGCCACGGTGGCGCTGCAGAACGCCGACACCATCATGCCCGGCTTCACGCACCTGCAGGTAGCCCAGCCCGTCACGTTCGGCCACCATCTGCTGGCCTACGCCGAGATGTTCGGCCGCGATGCCGAGCGCCTGGCCGACTGCCGCAAGCGCGTCAACCGCCTGCCGCTGGGCGCCGCCGCGCTGGCCGGCACGTCCTATCCCATCGACCGCGAGCGCGTCGCCCGCACACTGGAATTCGACGGCGTGTGCCGCAATTCGCTCGACGCCGTGTCCGACCGCGACTTCGCCATCGAGTTCTGTGCCGCCGCGGCGCTGGTCATGACGCACGTCTCGCGCCTGTCCGAAGAGCTGGTGCTGTGGATGAGCCCGCGCGTGGGCTTCATCGACCTGGCCGACCGCTTCTGCACGGGCAGCTCCATCATGCCGCAGAAGAAGAACCCCGACGTGCCCGAGCTGGCGCGCGGCAAGGCCGGCCGCGTCAACGGCCACCTGGTGGCGCTGCTGACCCTGATGAAGGGCCAGCCCCTGGCCTACAACAAGGACAACCAGGAAGACAAGGAAGGCCTGTTCGACACGGTGGACACGCTGCGCGACACGCTGACGCTGTTCGCCGACATGGCGGGCGGCATCCGCGTCAAGCCGGACAACATGCGTGCGGCCGCCCTGCAGGGCTTCGCCACGGCCACCGACCTGGCCGACTACCTGGTCAAGCGCGGCCTGCCCTTCCGCGACGCGCACGAAGTCGTGGCGCATGCGGTGCGCGACTGCGAGCAGCGCGGCTGCGACCTGGCCGACCTGACGCTGGCCGAGCTGCAGGCCTACCACCCCGCCATCGAGGCCGACATCCACCAGGTGCTGACGCTGGAAGGTTCGGTGGCGGCGCGCAGCCACGTGGGCGGCACGGCGCCCGAGCGCGTGCGCGAGGAAGCGCAGCGCGTGCTGCAGGAAACGGCCTAGGGCCGCCCCTTCCGCCACGGCGGCCTGCCGCGATGCGGGCCTGCAAAACGGAACGGCCGTCCTGGGGACGGCCGTTCTGCTTTCTGCATGGACGGGGCTATGCGGCTACAGCCCGGTCCACTCGGTGACGAACTCGCGGTAGTCGGGACGATCCACCTTGGGAAAGGCGCAACCCGGCGTGCCGATGGCCAGAAAGCCCATGAAGCGGTAGTCCAGCGGGTCCAGCCCCAGCGCCTCGGCCACCTCGGGCACGTAGGTGCCCAGGCCGGTGCTCCAGAAGGCCCCGTAGCCCAGCATGTAGGTGGCGTTCAGCACGTTCATCACCGATGCGCCGGCGGCCAGCAGCTGTTCCTGCTCGGGGATCTTGTGGTCGTGGTGGATCTTGTGCGCCAGCGCCAGCAGCACGGGCACGCCGGCCAGCCACTCGCGCACCGACTTCTCTTTCTCGGGCGTCATGCGCTTGTCGCCGCTGCGCTTGACGGCGTCCAGCGCCACGTCGGCCAGACGGCCAATGGCCTCGCCGCGGATCAGCACATAGCGCCAGGGGCGCAGCGCGCCATGGTCCGGCGCGCTCATTCCGGCCTGCAGGATCTGGCCGAGTTCGTCTTCGGTGGGCCCCGGCGCGCGCACGAACTTCATGGAGCGGCGGGACGTCAGGGCATGCAGCGGGGAAACGGTCATGAGAGGCTTGGGTGGAATGCGTAGTCGAGAAGGGTTCTCATCATACGCCAGCGCCCCCCGCGGCCACTGCCATGTCCGTGCGCGCGGCATGGGTAGCGTGGGCCTGGGCGGGGCGCGTCGTGGCGATGCCCGTTTTTCATCCTAGATGCGTGTGGCGTTCGGGACGCTCGTCCGCCTCCATCTCGGCCAGTCCATGCAGGATGCCGCAGTCCTCGGCATCCGGGCGGGCCGACAGGCAGCGCTGGCGCAACTCGCTGAGCTGGTTGCGCAGCTGCATCAGCTCGGCGATGCGCGCGTCGACGTGGGCGATGTGCTCGTCGAACAGCTGGTTGATGGGGCCGCAGCCAGTTTCATGGTTGTCGGCCAGGGCAAGGATGGCGCGGATTTCCTCCTGCGTCATGTCCAGCGCCCGGCAGTTGCGGATCAGGCGCAGGCGGTCCAGGTGTTCCTGGCCGTAGGCGCGATAGTTGTTCAGGCCGCGCTGCGGGGCCGGCAGCAGGCCCTCCTTTTCGTAGTAGCGCACGGTTTCCACCGTGGTGCCGGCCGACTTGGCCAATTCGCCGATCTTCATGGGCGCCTCCTTCGACAGGGCTGTGGGCCCGGCTGTTGACCCTATAGTAGCTCCAGGGTGTGCAATCGGGCCATGTCAACGAAATCCCCGCGGAAAGCCGCGGTGCCCGCCATGCCCGCCCGCTCCACCCCCGAGTGCCTCGCCGTGCGCCCACGCCAGGGCGACGACGCCGAGGAGTGCTGCGCCTCGGCGCATGCCGCCCGCGGGCCGCAGGCTGGCGGCCCGCACGATCCTGGGCCGGAGCACGAAGACGACCACGAGCCCGGCGTCGAACACCAGCACGGCCACAAGCACGATCACGATCACGGCCATGATCATGATCACAACCACGACACAAATCATCGTCATGGCGCCGCCGCGGCTGCGGGCTGCGGCGGCCATGCCCATCCGCATCCGCACGACGCCGATGCCGCCACGCCCGCCCGGGCCGGTGCGCCGCTGGCCGCCG
>Ga0182743_1002279_pt1 | contig 17112 bp, 17 predicted proteins | sample eDN3rd30CKraftOP_FD_128522 | JGI IMG/M metagenome (GOLD analysis project Ga0182743, IMG submission 128522) | Enriched Organic Plus compost microbial communities from Emeryville, California, USA - eDNA 3rd pass 30_C Kraft OP (version 2) (version 2) ... | reverse complement strand
TGCGCCTGCCGGACGGCTCATGGCAGGCTCAGGTCCGCGAGGCCTACGACCGGGGAAATGGCGCGACGGTGCTGCTGTTCAACCGGGAGCGCAGGACCGTCATCCTGACGCGCCAGTTCCGGCTCCCGGCCTATCTCGGCGGCCATCCCGACGGTTGGCTGCTCGAAACGGCAGCGGGTTTGCTGGATGCGGATGACCCGGAACCGGCCATCCGGCGCGAAGCCATGGAGGAGACGGGTTACCGGATCGAGCGCCTCACGCCGGTCTTTGACCTCTTCACGAGCCCGGGCTCGGTTACCGAGCGCCTGCACTTCTTCATCGGCGAGTACGACCCGTCCGACCGACCCGGCGAGGGCGGCGGGGCGGACGGCGAGAACGAGAACATCGAGGTCGTCGAGATCGACTTTGACGAGGCACTGCGGATGGTTCGCGACGGCCGGATTGTCGACGCCAAGACGGTGCTCCTCCTCTACCACGCCCGCATCGAGGGGGTGCTATGAAGCTTCTCGAGGACCTGCTGTTGAAACCCTTCGCGGACATGGCGGGAGCCCCCGACTTCCTCATCCAGGTGCTGTGGGAAGGGCTGGTGGCAGGCGTCCTCTATGCGCTGATCGCGCTGGGATTCGTGCTGATCTACAAGTCGTCGCGGGTCTTCAACTTCGCCCAGGGCATCATGGTGGTGTTCGCGGCGCTGACCCTCGTTGGCCTGCACGAGCGGGGCGTGCCGCCGTGGCTCGCAGTGCCGCTGACGCTGGCGGTGATGTTCGTGCTGGCGGTGGCCATCGAGCGGGTCGTGCTCAGGCCGTTGGTCAACCAGCCGGACATCATCCTGTTCATGGCAACCATCGGCATCACGCTCTTCCTCGTCGGCTTCGGAGAGATCGTCTTCGGGGGCGAGAACAAGGTGATGATCACTGAGGAGCTGGGCATACCCACCGGCAGCTTCACCTTCGAGCCGTTCGGCGGCTTCGTCTCAATAGAGCAGAAGGACCTGGTGGCCGTGGTGGGCGCCGCCCTGCTGGTGGCGCTGCTGGTGGTGTTCCTCAACCGCTCGCGGATCGGCCGTGCGATCCGGGCGCTCGGCGACGACCATCAGGCCGCATTGTCAGTCGGCATCTCGCTGTCGGTGATCTGGGTGGTGGTCTGGTTCATCGCCGGCATCATTGCACTCGCGACCGGCATCGTCTGGGGCGCGCGCGCCGGCGTGTCCTTCGCGCTCGAGGTTATCGCCTACAAGGCGCTGCCGGTGCTGATGCTGGGCGGGCTGGAATCGGTCAGCGGCGCCATCGTTGCGGGCATCGCCATCGGCGTGCTCGAAAAGCTGTTCGAGATCTACTGGGGCCAGCCGCTGTTCGGCGGCGGCACCGAAACCTGGTTCGCCTTCGTGCTGGCGCTCGTCGTGCTGTTGTTCCGCCCGCAGGGCCTGTTCGGCGAAAAGATCATCGAGAGGGTGTGATGAGCAAACGCGCACCGAAAATGGTCATTCCCCGGAGGGCTGCAGGCTGATGCTCTACCGCACGGCCGGCCAGTTCAAGACCAGCTATCGCGCCGACCATGCGCTGTTCCCGGTGCGGCAGGATGCCTGGCTGCTCGGGGCGATCCTGGTGCTGGCGCTGTTCGTATTCCCGTTGACCGCCAACGAGTTCGTGTTCCGGGCGCTGCTGATCCCGGTGCTGATCTACGCGCTGGCCGCGCTCGGCCTCAACATCCTCACGGGCTATGCCGGCCAGCTTTCGCTCGGCACCGGCGCCTTCATGGGCGTTGGCGCCTATGCCTGCTACAAGCTGACGACGATCTTCCCGGACCTCAACCTGATCGTGGCGATCGCGCTGTCGGGCTTCGTGTCGGCCGCCGTCGGCATCGTGTTCGGTCTGCCGTCGCTGCGCATCAAGGGCTTCTATCTCGCCATCGCCACGCTCGCGGCCCAGTTCTTCCTGGTCTGGCTGTTCGACAAGTGGACCTGGCTTTACAACGACAATGCCTCGGGCGCGATCCAGGTGCCGACCGTCGCAATGTTCGGCGTGCCCATCGCCGGCCCGAACGCCACGGCGATCGTCCAGTACTATGTGGTGCTGGCGATCGTGGGCGCGATCACCTTCTTCTGCATCAACATTACCCGCGGGCGCATCGGCCGCGAGTGGAAGGCGGTGCGCGACATGGACATCGCGGCCGAGCTGGTGGGCATCAACCTCATGAAGTCGAAGCTCTCCGCCTTCGCCGTGTCGTCCTACGTCGTCGGCGTGGCGGGCGCGCTGTTCGTGTTCCTGTGGCGCGGTGCGGCCGAGCCCACCGCCTTCGACATCCCGCTGTCGTTCCGGGTGTTGTTCATTGCCATCATTGGCGGGCTGGGCTCGATCCTCGGCAACTTTCTCGGGGCCGTCCTGATCGTCGCGCTACCGGTTGTGATCAGCGCCTTGCCGGCTTCATTCGGCCTGCCGATCGCATCGGCGACGGTCGAGCATCTGAACACCATGACCATCGGCGCGCTGATCATCCTGTTCCTGATCGTCGAGCCGCACGGGCTGGCGCGTTTCTGGACTTCCATTCGGGAAAAGCTGATCATGTGGCCCTTCCCGCACTAGCGGGGGTGGGGCGGCTCGCAGGTTCCGGGGAAAGAGAACGAGGAGGAGGAACTGATGAGACTGTTCGGAAGGATGATGCTCGCGGCCGCCGGCATCGGGCTTGCGCTGGCGACGACTGCCCATGCCGAGGATTCGATCACCGTCACCAACCTGTCCTACCGGACCGGCCCCTTCGCGGCGACGGGTACGCCGGTCATGAATGGCCAGCGCGACTACATCACCATGCTCAACCTGCGCGACGGCGGGGTGAACGGGGTGAAGATCAACTACGAGGAGTGCGAGACCGGCTACAATACCGAGAAGGGCGCGGAGTGCTACGAGAAGACCAAGGCGTCCAGCATCGTCACCCAGCCCTGGTCGACGGGCATCACGCTGCAGGTTCTGCCGAAGTCGAACGTCGACAAGGTGCCGATCCTGGCACCGGGCTACGGCTTCTCGCCGATGGCGGACGGCAGGGTCTTCACCTGGGCCTTCAATCCGCCGGCGACCTACTGGGACGGCGCCTCGATGATCCTGAAGGCGATCTCCGAGGGCAATCTCGACAACCTCAAGGGCAAGAAGATCGTCCTGCTGCACCTCGACGCGCCCTATGGCAAGGAGCCGATCCCGCTGCTGCACATGTATGCCGAGAAGCATGGCTTCACCCTGCTGCCGATTCCCGTCGGGGTGAAGGAGATGCAGAACCAGTCGGCACAGTGGCTGCAGATCCGCCGCGAACGGCCGGATTTCGTGCTGATGTGGGGCTGGGGCGCGATGAATGCCGGCGCGCTCACCGAGGCGGTGAAGACCAAGTTCCCGATGGACAAGTTCATTGGCATCTGGTGGTCGGGCAGCGACGCGGACCTGAAGGCGGTCGGCGAGGCGGCGAAGGGCTACCGGTCGATCTCCTGGAGCTTCCCGGTGTCCGATTCCCAGACGATGAAGGACATCAAGCAGCTCGTCGTCGATGCCGGCAATTCGCTGCTGCCGCCCAACGAGTTCGACTACGTCTTCTACCAGCGCGGCGTGGTGATCTCGATGTTCGTCGTCGAGGGCATCAAGGCGGCGCAGAAGCACTTCGACACCAAGGTCGTGAATGCCGAGCAGCTCCGCTGGGGGCTGGAGAATCTCAATCTCGACGAAAAGCACCTCGCCTCGATCGGCATGGAAGGCATGGTGCCGCCGTTCTCGACCTCCTGCACCAACCACGCCGGCCATTCGGGCGCCTGGATGCTGCAATGGGATGGCTCGAAGTTCGTCAAGGCATCCGAGCTTCTCAAGGCGGATGAAGACATGATCGCGCCGCTGGCTGACGCGGAGGCCAAGAAATACGCCGAAGCCAATGCGCCCTGGCCGCTGAACCCGGGGTGTGGGGGCTGAGATTGACGCTCCTCGGCCCGCTTGCGGGGGGAGGATGCCGGCAGGCAGTGAGGGGTAGCGCCAACCTTGGCAAGGAAGGCTCCTGCCTCTCATCCGGCTCGTCGGGCCACCTTTTCCCCGTGAACGGGGAAGGAGCAGCCGCAACTTAAACGGACTACTGGAAAGAGATTGCCGATTTGGACACCAGCGCGCTCTCCCCCATCACCGACCGCCTTCGGACGCTTTGCCTCGGCCTGCCCGAGGCGCAGGAGAGGGAGGCATGGGGAGACGCGACCTTCAGGGTCCGCGACAAGATCTTCGCAATGGTGAAGTCTGGCGACGGTCGCGTATCGGTGTGGTGCAAGGCGCCTCCGGGGAGTCAGCAGGTGCTGGTCGCCGCCGACCCCGACCTCTTCTTCGTGCCGCCTTATGTCGGCCCGAAGGGTTGGGTCGGGATGCGTCTCGACACCAGCCCGGGCTGGGACGAGGTCGCGAAGCTGGTGCGGCGAAGCTACGGCCTCGTCGCGCCGAAACGGCTTGCGGCTCGACTTGCCACGGGCGGCGATGCGCCATGAGGGACGTTGCCGCCATGCCGGACACGTCCGGCACGATCCTGTCGGTGAACAACATCGAGGTGATCTACGACCACGTCATCCTCGTGCTGAAGGGCGTGTCGCTGGACGTGCCCCGCGGCGGCATCACGGCGCTGCTCGGTGCCAACGGTGCCGGCAAGACAACGACGCTGAAGGCGATCTCGAACCTCCTGCGCGCCGAGCGCGGCGAGGTCACCAAGGGCTCGATCGTTTTCGAGGGTGAAGAGGTGCAGAAGCGCTCGCCCAACGATCTCGTGCGGCGCGGCTGCATCCAGGTGATGGAGGGACGGCACTGCTTTGGTCACCTGACCGTCGAGGACAATCTGCTGACGGGCGCCTTCACACGGCGCGACGGCACCGCGGCTATCCGGCGGGACCTTGATCTCGTCTATTCCTATTTCCCGCGCCTCAAGGTGCGGCGCGCGAGCCAGGCCGGCTACACGTCCGGCGGGGAGCAGCAGATGACGGCGATAGGGCGCGCTCTGATGAGCCGTCCGAAGATGATCCTGCTCGATGAGCCCTCGATGGGCCTGGCGCCGCAGCTCGTGGAGGAGATCTTCGAGATCGTCCGCAAACTCAACGAGGAGCAGGGCGTCTCCTTCCTGCTCGCCGAGCAGAATGCCAACGTCGCACTGCGTTTCGCCAAGTATGGCTACATCCTCGAATCGGGCCGTGTCGTGCTGGACGGGCCGGCCAGCGCGCTGCGCGAGAACGAGGACGTGAAGGAGTTCTACCTCGGTGTCGGCGGCGATGGCCGCAGGTCGTTTCGAGACGTCAAGCACTACAAGCGGCGCAAGCGCTGGCTCTCCTGACAGAGGCAAACGGCGTCGCGCCGATGCCAGGGCAGACGCATGCCGGGACGGGTCGGCGGACGTTCCCGATCCGAGGCAAGCGATTTGCTCGAAACGCGAAAATCCCGGCTTGCGCGACCGGTGCTAATCGGCCACATGGGCCCAACTTCACGCGCAGGCTGCCGCGACGATCCTGCCATTGCCCGGGTCACGCGTTTTCGCTATGTGCGAAACCTGAAAAATTCGGAGGTTTCTCATGGCCGATCATACCCCCGCGGGGCCGCTCGAAACGGGCGCCAAAATGGACTATGCGGAGCATGAGAAGACGTACGGGCTGTTCCTCAAGCTGTCGAAATATATCGTGCTGATCTGCGCGGCGCTTCTCGTCGCCATGGCGTTCGGGTTCTTCGTCAGCAGCGCCGGGTTCTTCTCGTCCCTGATCGTGTTCGTCTTGGTCCTGGCGGTCGGCGGCTACCTGCTGCGCGACATCCCCACGCACATCACCTGATCGAACCGTCCCTTTCAGACGATTTGGTTCCGCGGCCGTACATTCCGGCTGCGCGGGCAGATGCAACGTTCCAACCGGAGGGATAGAGGCGGTGGGACAGGTCATATTCATACCCCGGGAAGTCGACGCGGAAGAGGCGCGCGTCGCGGCTTCGCCGGAAACGGCAAAGCGGCTGGCGGGACTTGGCTTCGACGTCGTCGTCGAGGCGGGGGCAGGCCTCGACTCGCGCATTGTCGATGCGGATTTCGCGGCTGCGGGCGCCACCATCGGCACGAGCGCCGATGCGGGTCGTGCCGATGTCATCCTGAAGGTGCGCAGGCCGACGGCGGCCGAGCTGAAAACCTACAAGTCCGGCGCTGCGGTGCTGGCCATCATGGATCCCTACGGCAACGATGCCGCTCTCGCGGCCATGGCGCGCGCCGGCATAACCGGCTTCGCGATGGAACTCATGCCGCGCATCACGCGCGCGCAGGTCATGGACGTGCTTTCCTCGCAGGCCAATCTTGCAGGCTATCAGGCCGTCATCGAGGCGGCCGCCGCCTATGATCGCGCGCTGCCGATGATGATGACGGCGGCCGGCACCGTGCCTGCGGCGAAGATCTTCGTCATGGGCGCCGGCGTGGCAGGCCTTCAGGCGATCGCGACGGCCCGCCGTCTCGGCGCGGTGGTGACCGCGACCGACGTGCGCCCGGCCGCCAAGGAGCAGGTGGCGTCACTGGGCGCGAAGTTCATCGCCGTCGAGGACGAGGAATTCAAGGCCGCGGAGACGGCGGGCGGCTACGCCAAGGAGATGTCCAAGGAGTACCAAGCCAAGCAGGCCGCGCTGGTCGCCGATCACATCGCCAAGCAGGATATCGTTATCACGACGGCATTGATTCCGGGCAGGCCGGCGCCGAAGCTGGTCTCGGCAGCCATGGTCGAGTCGATGCGGCCGGGCTCGGTGCTGGTCGATCTTGCGGTGGAGCGCGGCGGCAATGTCGAGGGCGCGGTTCCGGGCGAGGTGGTGACCACCGGCAATGGCGTGAAAATCATCGGCTACCTGAACATGCCGGGGCGCGTCGCAGCGTCGGCGTCGCTGCTGTACGCCAAGAACCTCTTTGCGTTCATCGAGACGATGGTCGACAAGGCCTCGAAGCAGCTCGCCATCAATCGCGACGATGAACTCGTGAAAGCCACCATGCTGACCGATGGCGGCAAGGTGGTGCATCCGAACTTCGTGGCGGCGCAGGCTCTCGTGGATGCGCCCGCGGCACCTGAAGCATCGGAGCCCGAGGCTCAGGCGGCGGCCACCAGGAAGCCGCGCAGCCGGGCGACGGCCAGCAAGGGGGGAGAGGAATAATGGCACAGTCGGCCCTAGAGCAGGCGCTCGATCAGCTCGACAAGGCCAGCGATGCGGTGCGCAGCGCCGTTCAGGATCTCGCTGTCGCTCCCGGCGCAGAGGCTGCCGGGGACATCGCGCACGCGCTTTCCGGTGGCGTGGTCGATCCCTTCGTCTTCCGCTTTGCGATCTTCGTGCTGGCGATCTTTGTCGGCTACTATGTGGTCTGGTCAGTGACGCCGGCCTTGCATACGCCGCTGATGGCCGTCACCAACGCGATCTCCTCTGTGATCGTTGTTGGCGCGCTGCTGGCCGTCGGCATCGCAGCCTCCGGACTGGCGACGGGCTTCGGTTTCGTCGCCCTCGTGCTGGTCTCGGTCAACATCTTCGGCGGCTTCCTGGTCACACAGCGCATGCTTGCCATGTACAAGAAGAAGGAGAAGTGACGTGAGCGTTAACGTCGCCTCTTTCCTCTACCTCGTCAGCGGCATCCTGTTCATCCTGGCGCTGAGGGGCCTGTCGCATCCGACCACCAGCCGGCAGGGCAACCTCTACGGCATGGTCGGCATGGCGATCGCCATCGTCACGACGCTTGCCCTGGCGGTTCCTTCGTCGGCCGGCTTCGTCCTGATCATCCTCGGCCTCGCGATCGGCGGCGGCGTCGGCGCCTATATTGCGCGCAAGATCCCCATGACCGCGATGCCGCAACTGGTGGCTGCGTTCCACAGCCTGGTCGGCCTCGCTGCCGTGATGGTTGCGGCCGCCGCGATTTATGCCCCGGAAAGCTTCGGTATCGGCACGGCGGGTCACATCCACGGACAAGCTCTGGTGGAGATGGCCCTCGGCGTCGCGATCGGCGCCATTACCTTCACGGGTTCGGTGATCGCCTTCCTGAAGCTCGACGGTCGCATGTCGGGCAAGCCGATCATGTTGCCGGCGCGGCATCTCATCAACATCGTGCTCGGACTGGCGCTGGTCGTGCTGATCGTCCTGCTGGTGACGACCGAGAGCAAGGCGGTGTTCTGGCTCATCGTCATCGCCTCGCTGGTGCTCGGCGTACTGCTGATCATCCCGATCGGCGGCGCGGACATGCCGGTGGTCGTGTCGATGCTCAACTCCTATTCGGGTTGGGCGGCCGCGGCGCTCGGCTTCACGCTGGGCAACCTCGCGCTGATCATCACCGGTGCTCTGGTCGGCTCTTCCGGTGCGATCCTGTCGTACATCATGTGCAAGGGCATGAACCGGAGCTTCATCTCGGTCATCCTCGGCGGCTTCGGCGGAGAGACCGCGGCTGCAGCCAGCGATGGAATCGAGCGCACGGTAAAGCAGGGCTCGGCAGATGATGCGGCCTACCTGATGATGAACGCCTCGAAGGTCATCATCGTGCCCGGCTACGGCATGGCGGTGGCGCAGGCGCAGCACGCTCTGCGCGAGATGGCCGACAAGCTGAAGGCTAACGGCGTCGAGGTGAAGTACGCAATTCATCCGGTCGCGGGCCGCATGCCGGGCCACATGAACGTGCTGCTCGCCGAGGCCAACGTGCCCTATGACGAGGTGTTCGAGTTGGAGGACATCAACTCCGAGTTCGCGCAGGCCGACGTGGCCTACGTCATCGGCGCCAACGACGTCACGAACCCGTCGGCGCGCGACGACAAATCCTCGCCCATCTACGGCATGCCGATTCTCGACGTGGACAAGGCGCGTACCTGCCTGTTCGTGAAGCGCTCGCTCGGCTCCGGCTATGCCGGCATCGACAACACGCTGTTCTACAAGGACGGCACGATGATGCTCCTCGGCGACGCCAAGAAGATGACCGAGGAAATCGTCAAGGCGATGGATCACTGACGCTCCGCGAATCAGCAAAAAAGCCCCGCTCGACAGCGGGGCTTTTTTCTTTCCGGCAGAGGCGGTGGGCTCGGAGATTGAGGGAGACCAAGCGTTGCGGCGTCCCTTGGGTGCCGTTGGGCGCGGATGGCGGGCGGAAGTTGTCCGGGCGCCAGCCTCCGACGTCTGGGAAATCCCCACTAATTTCGCCCGACTTTGTCCAACGTGCGACAATCTGACAGAAGGCTGGAACGCCAACGTGTTGCGGTGAAGGTATGCGTGTGCTAGACGGCGGGCGGCTGTCTGCGGGGGGATGCGCCAAGCGCCCGCATTCTGCCAACAAAACGCAGCAAGGTCAAAGATTTAGCCAGGGTCCCGGAGACTCGCGCCGACAATCTTGCGGCCTTCCAGGCAAGAGAAAAGACGCTAAGTGGCCAAGTCCAGTTCGCCAGTCTCAGGGGTTGCCGACCGCTACGCCGCTTCCCTGCACGAGCTCGCCGCAGAGGCGGGCAAGGTTGCGCAGGTCGAAGCTGAGTTGCAGCGCTTCGAACTCCTGATCGAGGAGAGCGCCGATCTCGACAGGCTGATCCGCAGCCCCGTCTTTTCGGCCGATGATCAGTTTAAGGCGATATCCGCCATCGTGGATACCGCTGCCATCGATGGCCTTGTCGCCAATTTCCTCAAGGTGGTCGCAAGGAACCGCCGCCTTTTCGCCGTTCCGGCGATGATCAAGGCGTTCCGTCGTATTGCTGCCGAGGCCCGTGGTGAGCTGTCCGCCGAAGTGACGTCGGCGCACGCCCTCACGGTCGCGCAGGAGAAGGAGTTGCGCGCAACGCTCAAGAGCGTTGTGGGCAAGGATGTCTCCGTTTCCGTTTCGGTTGACCCGTCCCTGCTCGGCGGGCTCGTGGTGCGGCTCGGTTCGCGCCAGATCGACACATCGCTCCGCACGAAACTCAATTCGCTCAAGCTCGCACTGAAAGAGGTCGGCTGATATGGACATCCGCGCCGCGGAAATCTCCGCAATCCTCAAGGACCAGATCAAGAATTTCGGCAAGGAAGCCGAGGTCTCCGAGGTCGGCCAGGTGCTGTCCGTCGGCGACGGTATCGCCCGCGTCTACGGTCTGGACAAGGTCCAGGCCGGCGAGATGGTCGAGTTCCCGGGCGGCATCCGCGGTATGGCGCTGAACCTCGAAGCCGACAATGTCGGTGTCGTTATCTTCGGTAACGACCGCGACATCAAGGAGGGCGACACCGTCAAGCGCACCGGCGCGATCGTTGAGGTGCCGGTCGGCGAGGGCCTGCTTGGCCGCGTCGTCGACGCTCTGGGCAACCCGATCGACGGCAAGGGCCCGATCGTCGCCACCGAGCGTCGCCGCGTCGACGTCAAGGCGCCGGGCATCATTCCGCGCAAGTCGGTGCATGAGCCGATGTCGACCGGCCTCAAGGCCATCGACGCCCTGATCCCGATCGGTCGCGGCCAGCGCGAGCTCGTCATCGGTGACCGCCAGACCGGCAAGACCGCGATCATCCTGGACACGATCCTGAACCAGAAGCCGATCCACGTTTCCGGTCCGGATAAGGAAAAGCTCTACTGCGTCTACGTCGCCGTCGGTCAGAAGCGTTCGACCGTCGCGCAGTTCGTGAAGGTGCTCGAGGAGCGCGGCGCGCTCGAATACTCGATCATCGTCGCTGCGACGGCGTCCGACCCGGCCCCGATGCAGTTCCTTGCCCCGTTCGCCGGCTGTGCGATGGGCGAGTTCTTCCGCGATAACGGCCGCCATGCGCTGATTGCCTATGACGACCTTTCGAAGCAGGCCGTCGCCTACCGTCAGATGTCGCTGCTGCTGCGCCGCCCGCCGGGGCGTGAGGCCTATCCTGGCGACGTGTTCTACCTGCACTCGCGCCTGCTGGAGCGCGCGGCGAAGATGAACGACGAGATGGGCGCCGGCTCGCTGACCGCCCTCCCGGTCATCGAGACGCAGGCGAACGACGTGTCGGCCTACATCCCGACCAACGTGATCTCGATCACCGACGGCCAGATCTTCCTCGAGACCAACCTCTTCTTCCAGGGCATCCGTCCGGCCGTGAACGTCGGTCTGTCGGTGTCGCGCGTCGGCTCTGCCGCGCAGATCAAGGCGATGAAGCAGGTCGCAGGCTCGATCAAGGGCGAGCTCGCGCAGTACCGCGAAATGGCCGCCTTCGCGCAGTTCGGTTCGGACCTCGATGCCGCCACGCAGCGCCTGCTGAACCGCGGTGCACGCCTGACCGAGCTGCTCAAGCAGCCCCAGTTCTCGCCGCTGAAGACGGAAGAGCAGGTCGCGGTGATCTTCGCGGGCGTGAACGGCTACCTCGACAAGCTCAACCTCAACCAGGTGCGCAAGTTCGAGGACGGCCTGCTGGCGCATCTGCGCTCGGAGGGCAAGGCGGTTCTGGACGGCATTCGTGCAGAGAAGGCCCTGTCTGACGATCTGCGCGCCAAGCTCAAGGCCGAGATCGACAAGTTCGCCAAGAACTTCGCGTAAGGCGCCTAGGACGGAAAGACAGGGATGCCTTCGCTCAAGGACCTACGCAACCGCATCGCCTCGGTGAAGGCGACGCAGAAGATCACCAAGGCGATGCAGATGGTCGCCGCGGCGAAGCTGCGCCGCGCGCAGGAGGCCGCGGAAGCGGCGCGTCCTTACTCGCAGCGCATGGCTGCGGTCCTCGCCAACATCACCCGTGCGGTTGGGGCCGGCGGCGATGCTCCGGCGCTGATGACCGGCACTGGCAAGAACGACGTTCACCTGCTGATCGTCGCGACGGCCGAGCGCGGACTTTGCGGCGGCTTCAATTCGCAGATCGCCCGCTTTGCCCGAGATCACGCCCGCAACCTTCTGGCCGAAGGCAAGACGGTGAAGATCATCACCGTCGGCAAGAAGGGCTACGACATCCTGCGGCGCGACTTCGCCAGTCACATCATCGATCGCATCGAGTTGCGTGAGGTGAAGACGATCGGCTTTGCCAACGCGGATGCGATCGCCAAGAAGGTCATCCAGCTTTTCCAGGAAGGCCAGTTCGACGTCGCGACGCTGTTCTATTCGCAGTTCAAGTCGGTGATTTCGCAGGTTCCGACCGCGCAGCAACTCATTCCGGCGGCCAGTGTCTCCGAGGCACCGGCCGAAGGCGGGGCGATCTACGAATACGAGCCGGAGCCGGGCGAGATCCTGGCGGACCTCATCCCGCGCAACATCGCGGTCCAGATCTTCCGCGCGCTGCTGGAGAACGCAGCGGGCGAGATGGGGGCCAAGATGACGGCCATGGACAACGCGACACGCAACGCTGGCGACATGATCAACAAGCTGTCGATCACCTACAACCGGCAGCGCCAGGCGCAGATCACCAAAGAACTCATCGAGATCATTTCGGGCGCCGAAGCGCTCTAGCGACGCCTGCGGACGGCGACGCATCACAGGATACGGACGAGAAGGGCAAGACAGATGGCGAGAGCAGCGACTCCCAAGGCCAAGGCCGCAGCGAAGACGACGTCCGCCGCGGCAGGGCGCGCGATCGGCAAGGTGCGACAGGTGATCGGTGCCGTTGTCGACGTGCAGTTCGAGGACGATCTGCCGCCGATCCTGAACGCGCTGGAAACCGACAACGTCGGGAACCGGCTCGTTCTGGAGGTTGCCCAGCACCTGGGCGAGAACACCGTCCGCTGCATCGCCATGGACTCCACTGACGGTCTCGTGCGCGGCCAGGAGGTCGTCGACACCGGTGCGCCGATCTCGGTGCCGGTCGGCCCGCAGATGCTCGGTCGCATCGTCAACGTGATCGGTGAGCCGGTCGACGAGGCTGGCCCGATCGACGCTGCCGAGGTGCGCCCGATCCACGCTCCGGCTCCTGCCTATGTCGAGCAATCGACGGAGGCCCAGATCCTGGTCACCGGCATCAAGGTTCTCGACCTGCTCGCCCCGTACGCAAAGGGTGGCAAGATCGGTCTGTTCGGCGGCGCCGGCGTGGGCAAGACTGTGCTCATCCAGGAGCTGATCAACAACGTCGCGAAGGCCCACGGCGGCTTCTCGGTGTTCGCCGGCGTCGGCGAGCGTACCCGCGAGGGCAACGACCTCTATCACGAGTTCATCGAGTCCGGCGTCAACAAGAAGGGCGGCGGCGACGGTTCCAAGGCCGCGCTCGTCTACGGCCAGATGAACGAGCCGCCGGGTGCGCGTGCGCGTGTCGCGCTGACGGGTCTGACCGTCGCCGAGTACTTCCGCGACCAAGGCCAGGACGTGCTGTTCTTCGTCGACAACATCTTCCGCTTCACCCAGGCGGGCTCGGAAGTGTCGGCGCTGCTCGGTCGTATCCCTTCGGCGGTGGGTTATCAGCCGACGCTGGCCACCGACATGGGCGCCCTGCAGGAGCGCATCACCACCACCACCACCGGTTCGATCACCTCGGTGCAGGCCATCTACGTCCCCGCCGACGACTTGACCGACCCGGCGCCGGCGACCTCGTTCGCGCACCTCGACGCGACGACCGTGCTCAACCGCGCCATCGCCGAGAAGGGCATCTATCCGGCGGTCGACCCGCTCGACTCCACCTCGCGCATGCTCGACCCGATGATCGTCGGCGAGGAGCACTACCAGGTGGCCCGCGACGTGCAGCAGACGCTGCAGCGCTACAAGTCGCTTCAGGACATCATCGCGATCCTGGGCATGGACGAGCTCTCCGAAGAAGACAAGCTCACCGTCGCCCGCGCCCGCAAGATCGAGCGCTTCCTGTCGCAGCCGTTCTTCGTGGCCGAGGTCTTCACTGGTTCGCCGGGCAAGCTCGTCGACCTGCAGGACACCATCAAGGGCTTCAAGGGCCTGGTGAACGGCGAGTACGACCACCTGCCGGAGGCTGCCTTCTACATGGTTGGCGGTATCGACGAGGCGATCGAGAAGGCTCAGCGTCTGGCCGCCGAAGCTGCCTGAGACAAGCGAATAGCGGAAAGGGAGTAGCGGATAGGGATTTGTGAAAGGCAGGCAGCGGGTCTCATCCCCCAAAAGCCATTCGCCATTCGCTGTTCGCTAGACTTGCATGGCTGAAACCTTCCAGTTCGAACTCGTCTCGCCAGAGCGCCTGCTCGTCTCCGAAAAAGTCGAGTCGGTGGTCATTCCGGCTACGGAAGGCGAGATGACCGTCATGGCCAACCACGCGCCGGTGATGACCACGGTCAAGGCGGGCGTGGTCACCGTGAATGCGGGAGCGGGGAAGTCGGACCGCTACGTGGTGTTTGGCGGTTTCGCCGACATTCTGCCCACGGGCTGCACGCTTCTCGCGGAATCGGCTGTTCACATCGACGAGATCGACAAGTCGGACATCGCCCGCCGCATCGAGGCGGCGCGCAACGATCTCAGCGACGCCAAGGACCACGCCACCCGAACCAAGGCGGAAGAGTTCCTGCACCAGCTCACCACGCTTGAGGGTGTCGTCATCCCGGCGTGACGGGGTCCGGCCGGAAGGCCGGATAGAAACTTCTCGAAAGGCCCATCCGGAACTCCGGATGGGCCTTTTCGTTGTGCGGGTGAGACGGGCAGGCGCCAACGTGCCGGCACCTAAGCGGGGTGGCGACTTGGCGATCCGGACGTGCCGTCGTGGCCGACAGGAGCCGCTGTACGATGCAGGAACCGGTCGTGGCGTTCGACCTCGGGCGGATGTTCTTCGGCGATGTGCCGCTGCTTTTCCTGCTCGAGATCGCGTTCCGTACCGTCGTCATCTACGCCTACACGATGGTGCTGATCAGGTGGGTTGGCGGGCGGTCGATTGCGCAGCTTTCGCTGGTCGAGTTCCTGCTCGTGATCGCGCTGGGTTCGGCGGTCGGCGACGCTATGTTCTACCCGGATGTGCCGCTCGTTCACTGCATCCTGGTCATCACTCTGGTTGTGCTGCTCGATAAGGCGTTGTCCTACTGCCTGGCTCGCTATCCCAGGCTGGAAGACGCTATCGAGGGCCGGTCCGTCGAGGTGGTGCGAGACGGGGTTATTGACTGCGCGCGGCTCAAGCGAATGGACGTCGGCCATGACGAACTGTTCGAGCAGCTTCGTCTCAAGGGCATCGAACACCTCGGGAGGGTGCGTGCTGCCTACTTTGAAACGAACGGGGTGGTGTCGGTGTTCGAGGCTCCGGAGGGAGCGGAGCAGCCAGGCCTGTCCATCGAGCCTCCCTGGGATGTACGGCAACCGCACCGGCATGATCATGGCACGATTGCGACCGGGACGTTTGCCTGTGAAACGTGCGGCACGCTGGTCAGGCTCAGGAACTCGGCTTTGCCGCGCTGCCCGAACTGCAAGGGGCGCCACTGGCACAGGGCCGCCGACGCGGAGCCACGCCAGGGCCGAAAGGTCGGCGCCGGTTCGTAATGTCTTTCAAGACGTGGTCTCAAGCCCGGCCCGGGCGGCGGCCAGCATGCGGCACATCTCGCCGTTGGCGCAGGCGCTCTGTATGGTGAAACGGATCATCCGCATATGTGCCGGAACATCCTCGGGCGCGATCGGTTTGCCGTCCGTGGTAGCCAATACGGGGCCCGAGGGGCCGAGATCAATGGCGATGCGCTTTTCGAGATAGGCGGCGAGCAGGGGAGCAACGTCTGGCTCGCTGATCGTCTGTGCTGACTCGATCGTCAGTGCCGACAGCTCGGCAGCGGACCAGCCGTGCCTGTGCAGGACGGTCGCGAGTTCGCCTTGGCGCTTGAGGAAGGCCTTCTCGTCGAAATCGCGGCGCAGACGCGCGAGGTCGCCCGAGGCATGGAGCGGGAACGCCGCATCGAAGCCGAAGCCCTCGGAGACGCTGCGTCCGATGTCCTCGGCAGCGAAGTGGTCGAGCAGGCGGAGTCGGAAGCCCGTCACCCATGGCAGTGCCTCCACCGCCCGCCGCATGTCCTGGGCGATCAGAAAGGCGAAGTTGGCTGGGCACCAGAAGGTGGGCAGACGCAGCGAGACGGTGACCTGCCCTGCCTGGTTGACCTCGGCGTTGAGCTCGAAGCCGAGCGTGCCAACCTCTTCGTCGATCTCGGGATCCCGAACCCCCGAGATCGCCGCCAGCACTTCGGCAACACGTGCCGGCCGTTCGCTGTCGGCGGTCATGCAGCCTCGGCCAGCCCGTATTCCTGCGGCACCTCGATGCCGTAGAGTTTCGCGGCGTTGAGGCCCATGATCTTGCGTTTGATGTCGAGCGTCAGCTGGCCGCCGGCTTCCCACGCCGTCTCCTCATCAAACTGGAAAGCCATGAACTTCTCGACGATCCACTTCGGGCCGGTGATTGCGTAGTCGGAGCCGAACAGCAAGCGGTCGGGACCCACCCGGAACAGCAGTTCGCACAGCATCTGAGCGAAATAGCGCGGCCGGGCGTGGATGTGGGAAGCGACCAGCGCCAGCCCGCCATAGACGTTGGGCTCCTGGCCGGCGATGAAGCAGAAATCGTCGATGCGCGGCATGCCGCAGTGATCGACGATGAAGTTCAGATCCGGATAGTTGGTCGCCACCACGTCGACATCGCGCACGTCAAAGGCGTCATAGTCGAGCGGATGGGTCGTCGGCCCCTTGTGGACGTGAACGTTGCGGATACCGAGTTCGCGGAACTTTTCCATGTAGGGGACAACGAAGTCGTCCTTCAGCGAATAGCCGCGGGAGTCGCCGTTCCATTCCGCAGTGTAGAGCTTGACGCCCTTGAAGCGCCATTTTTCGTGATCCGCCTCGAGCCTGTCGAGGCCGCGCGCGCCGTCGCGCGGGTCGCAGCGGCCGTTGAGCACGACCTTTTCCGGATGCAGTTCCTTCAGCGTGGCGCAGAGTTCGGTCGGATTGAAGCCGTTGATGTAGAAGTCGCGCAGGTCGACCGGCAGCATCACCGCGACGTCGACATAGCCGTCCTCGAAGAGGTCCTTCGCGGCGCCGCGTGCGCCATACCAGTTGAAGTGTTCGGCATCCCAGCGCTCGGCGGGCGGCGTCAGCGCGACATGGGCGCCGTAGAAGGTGTCGATGAAGGTCTGCCCGTAGCGGTTGCGACGGTTTTCCGGCCGGGCATCCCAGACGTGCACGTGGCTGTCGACGACGAAGACCTTTTCGCCGCTTTCGGTGACATACATCGGGGCTCCTCCCTCCCGTTGCACCACCTCCTCAAGTGGTGCCCGGATTCTTGG
>Ga0182743_1002277_pt1 | contig 17120 bp, 16 predicted proteins | sample eDN3rd30CKraftOP_FD_128522 | JGI IMG/M metagenome (GOLD analysis project Ga0182743, IMG submission 128522) | Enriched Organic Plus compost microbial communities from Emeryville, California, USA - eDNA 3rd pass 30_C Kraft OP (version 2) (version 2) ... | reverse complement strand
CGTGATCGCGGTACAGGCGGCGCTGGCCGAACGCCAGCGTTCGGGCCTTGGTCAGCATCTGGACCTGTCACTGCTGGATTGCGGGGTGGCGGTGCTGGCCAATCAGGCGACGAATTACCTGTTGGGTGGGGTAGTGCCGCATCGGCTGGGCAATGCCCACCCGAATATCGTTCCCTATCAGCTGTTCCCGGCCTCGGACGGGCACCTGATTATTGCCTGCGGCAATGACCGCCAGTTCTCTGCCCTGTGCCGCGTGCTTGGGCTGACCGGTCTGGCGGACGATCCCGATTATGCGACCAACCCCGCACGGGTTGCAAACCGTGTCCGGCTGGTTCCGTTGCTGTCGGATGCCACCCGTCTTCGGACCCGGGCAGATCTGATCGCCGCGCTGGAGGGGGCAGGTGTCCCCGCCGGTCCGGTCAATGATCTGGCCGAGGCGCTGGCTGATCCGCAGGTTCAGGCGCGTGGTCTGCGCGTTGCCCCCGAAGGCATCGCCGGTCTGCGCAGCCCCTTGCGCTTTTCGCGCAGCCCGCTTGTTACCGACCGTGCCGCCCCGGCCTTGGGCGAGGGCGAATGGCGCTTTGAAAGCTAGTCGCTGCCGCGCCGCCCTTCACGAAAGGCGGTGCGGATGACGGTGGCCGCCCCGCTGTCGACCTCGGCATGTCGGTCAAGCGCCAGCAGCTCGATCAGATGCCGGCCAAGAACCTCGGCTGCGGCGGGGTCCGTCGGTATGGCATGGGCGCGGCGCACCGTCTTGGCAAACAGCCCGCCCAGTCCCTTGCGCCCGTCAAAAAACGTGGCGCACAGCCGTTCAGCCAGCGCGCTGCGCGCAATCTTCATCACCAGCAGATCGTTGCGGGCCTGACAGGCAAAGCGATAGGGTTCATCCCCGTGTCCGATGATAAAGCCGCCTGGCGTGCAGGTGATGTCGCGGCCAGGCTGGCGAAACAGGACCGGCACAAGGCTGGGAATGGTGACCAGATATTCCCCGGCCTCGCCCTGACGGATCAACCCCGGCTACCCGTTCGTAACAGGTGGGTTCGGTGCACAGCGGCGACAGCGAGACACGACCGGTGCTGCGCCGCTCTAGCCGACCCTGAAAGGTAGCCGGGTCCCGATAGCTGAGCTGTAGCGGAAAATAAATATCCGCGATGATGGCCGACCGCTGCGCCGCGCGTTCGGTCGGCGCAGCGGTCGGCGTTGCTGTAGCTTTCAACGGCCATGATACGCCTCCCCGCATCGACTGGACGATTCGTGGCGCGCAGGACCCGTCGGGCAAAAGAAAACTCGCATACCGGGGTGGGGGATTGCCCATCTGCGCCCGATCCTGCCGTGCGGATGGGCGGTGGTGCACGCAAGACAAGTTTATCTGCACCCCGCGCCAAGACCGCCGCCCGCCTGCGGCGCAACATCGGCTGATCGGAAAGATGTCGCGTCAGACGGCACCCCGCGGAGATCATCGTGGACAGCCCTTTCGGCTGTCCTGCTGCGCGTGCCTGTGCGGCCCAGACAGGGAGCAGCCATGACCAGACCCCATCATCCTGTCGGTGGTGCGCGGCGTTCTGGCAACCGGGCAGCGCGAGATGACGCTGACGCTGGAACAGACCGCGCGCAGCTCGGCCTTTAACCTTGCGCTTGGCTATTTGACCGCGCTTTTCAACCACACGCCCGAATTGATCCGGCAAGGTCAGGACATCCCGATCTATCTCGGCAGCCTGATCCCGGCGATGAAATCGGCGGCGCGCTTTTTTTAGGCGATATCCACGAAGGCGATCTGATCCAGCATAACGACCCCGCATATGAGGGCAGCCATATCATCGGCACCTGCATGTATTACCCGGGTTTCCACGAGGGTGAGCTGGTGTTCTGGCCGGTCTGCAAAGGGCACCTGACCGATGTGGGCGGCCCCGTTCCCGCAGGCTGCAACCCCAACGCGACCGGGATCTTTGCCGAAGGGTTGCGTATCCCTCCGGTTCTTGGATCGTGGCAAGGGAAGGGGCCGTCCCAGGCCCCGCCCATCAAGTAATCACAATAATCACACAATCAGAACAGACAGGGAGCTTCAGCCATGGCTGGATCTTTGGATAATTCACAGGAGCTGGAGTTTTCGGATCGGCCTGTGCCAGCCGATCAGCGCATGGGCCGGCTGCCGCTGACCATGGTCGCTTGGCCGTGTTCTATCTGGTTATCGCTGCCTCACTGGTGCTGGTCTATGGCGCAAGAAATGCCATCATCGGCCTTGTGGTGTCGGTGCTGACCTACGCGGCGGTGAATGCGGTGCTGGTCCGCCATGCGATCCGGACCGGGCTTAGCGTCTCGTTGTTCTCGCGCATTCTGCCGGGTCGCAGCGGGGCGGCGGTGGCGACGCTGATCTTTTTCGCGACTGACATATATTGCGCGGTATTCGAGGGCCCGGTGATCGCAGTGGCGCTGATCTTTGGCTAGATCCGGAACCGGCTTGACCAGTTCAACTGGGTGCTCTGCCGTTCTATCTTATCGGCCTTGTGGCGGCGTTGGCTTATGCGGTGCGCTCTGGCCGGATGGCGGCGCGGCGGGCACTGTCCTGATCCCCGATGCAAGGCCGGTTGCGTGCGGCCGGTCTTGCTGTCAGATTCGGCCATCGGAGGAGCAGCAGAGGCCCAGGCCATGTCCCGCAGTCACGGGGTCCAGATGCGGATCGAGGACCCGGCGTCGCGCAAGGCGGCGTCGGGGCGCTGGTGGCTGGTCTTTGGCCTTGCCGTCGTTGCGGCGATCCTTTGGCTGGGCACCCAGCTTGCCTATTATCATTACTTTCGCCAGGGGCAGGCGCGCGCCGCCACCGCGCTGCGGCTGACGGTGAATGCGCTGACCGCCGATCTGGCGCGCTATGAGGTGGTGCCGCAACTGGTCGCCGATCTGGACCTGATCCACCAGCTGGCCGCCGATCCCGGCAATGCCGCTCTGCGCCGCCAGACCAATGAATGGCTGGCCGAGCAGAATGAGGATGTGCAGGCCTCGGATATTTATCTGATTCTGTCCGACGGCCAGACGATCGCCCATTCGGGCTATCTGGGCCCGGCAAGCTTTGTTGGTCAGAATTTCAGCTATCGACCCTATTTCATTGATGCCATGGCGGGCGGACAGGGGCGTTTTTACGGCATCGGCACGACTTCGGGCATCCGGGGCTATTTCTTTTCGGCCCCGGTGCTGGATCAGCAGGGCCGGATCGTCGCCGTGGTCGCAGTCAAGATCGGCGTTGACCGGATCGAGGCCTCGTGGCGCGGCAACCAATACCGGGTGCTGGTGACCGACCCCGAGGGCACGGCCTTTCTGTCCTCAGAGCCAAGCTGGCTTTACCATAGCATCCAGCCCCTGACGGCCGAGCGGCTGGCGCGCAGCGAGTCCTCGCGCCGCTATGCCGGGACTCCGCTTTCCGAACTGCCGGTTGAGCGGCTGAACTTGCATGGCGTGCCGATGTTCCGCCTGCCCCCCGCTTTGAGCGATGAGGTTGAGCGTAGCCACGACTATATCGTTGCCTCGGAGCAGATGCCGGCGGCGGGCTGGACCGTGCATGTGCTGACCGACAGTGCTGACCTGCGGGCAGAGGCGCGGCTGGCGATGATCAGCCTGTTGCTGCTTTTGTCGGTGGCGGGCTTTGGGCTGATGATGTGGCGCCAGCGCCGTGCCCAGGCGGCCGAGCGGCTGGCCATGCAGCAATTCGCCACTGCCGAGCTTGAACGCCGGGTGATCGAGCGCACGGCCGCCCTTGCCCGCGTCAACGGCCAGCTTGAACAAGAGATCACCGAACGCCGCGCCACCGAGGCCGAGCTGCGCGCCGCGCAAGCCAGTCTGGTACAGGTCGGCAAGCTGGCGGCGCTGGGGCAGATGTCGGCCTCGCTCTCGCATGAGATCAACCAGCCGCTGGCGGCGGCGCGCAACTATGCCGACAGCGCTGCCATCCTGATCGAGCGGGGCGATTATGCCCGCGCCCGCGACAATATCGTCCAGATCCTTGCTTTGGTTGACCGCATGGCCGCCATTGGCAAGCACCTGCGCCACGCGGCGCGCAAACCGGATGAGCGGCTGGGGGCGGTCACGCTGGCTTCGCTGATCGACGAAACCCGTACCATCGTCGCCGCGCGTCTGGCGAGCAGCGGGGCGGAGCTTGAACTGGACCTGCCGGCCGATCTGCCGCCGCTGCGCGCGGGGCCGACGCGCCTGCAACAGGTGCTGGTCAACCTGATCACCAATGCCGCTGATGCCGTCGAAGGGGGCGCGGATCGCCGTATCACCCTGTCGGCGCGGGCCGGAGGCGGGCGTGTCGCCATCCGCGTCCGCGACCGTGGTCCCGGCGTGCCCGAGGCCATTGCCGCACGGATTTTCGACCCGTTCTTTACCACCAAGGGGATGGGGGCCGGGCTGGGTCTGGGCCTGTCGATCACCGCCAATATCGTGCGCGACTTCGGCGGCGAGATCACCTGCCGCAATGCCGAGCCGGGGGCCGAGTTCTGCGTGACCCTGCCCGCCGCCGCCGTTGACGAGGCTGCCGCATGACCCCGCGCGTGCTTTTGGTCGAGGATGACGAGCAGATGCGCAGCTCGACCGCGCAGGCGCTTGAGCTTGCCGGTTTCGCGGTCGAGACGCTGGCATCGGGCGAAGAGGCGCTGGCGCTGGTCGGCCCCGGTTTTTCGGGCGCAGTGGTCAGCGATATCCGCATGCCTGGTATGGACGGGATGACGCTGCTGGGCCGCCTGCATGAGATTGACGCCGAAATTCCGGTCATCCTTGTCACCGGCCATGCCGAGGTGCCGCTGGCGGTCGAGGCAATCCGCGGCGGGGCCTATGATTTCATCGAAAAGCCCTTTGTGGTGCAGGAACTGGCGACCGTTATTCGCCGTGCGATTGACCATCGCGGTCTGGTGCTTGAGAACCGCCGGCTGCGCGCCGTGGCCGGCAAACGTGACGATGTCGAGGCCCGTTTGCCCGGTCGCACTCAGGTCATGGTCGATCTGCGCTATCGGCTGCGCGCAATCGGGGCCTCGGACACAGATACGCTGATCATCGGGCCGACGGGCGCGGGCAAAGAGGTGGTGGCGCGTGCGCTGCACGACATCTCGCCCCGGGCGGGACGGCCTTTTATCGCCATCAACTGCGCGGCTTTGCCCGAGGCGCTGATTGAAAGCGAGCTTTTCGGCCATGAGGCGGGGGCGTTTCCCGGTGCGCTGCGACCGCGTTACGGCAAGTTTGAACACGCGCGCGGGGGCACCGTACTGCTTGATGAAATCGGTTCGATGCCGCTGGAACTGCAGGCCAAGCTGCTGCGGGTCCTGCAAGAGCGGGTAATCACCCGGCTTGGCTCGAACGATCCGGTGCCGCTGGATGTGCGCTTTATCGCGGTCAGCAAGGTCGATCTGCAGGATGTGGTCGCGCAGGGTCGTTTCCGCGAGGATCTGTTCTGGCGACTGAACGTCGCGGTTTTGCATGTCCCGCCGCTGTCGGCCCGGCGTGAGGATATCCCGCTGCTCTTTATGCAGCTTCTGCGTGAGGCGGCCGCCCGCCATAACCTGCCCGAGCGTGAGGCACCGGCGGCCTTTCTGTCGGGCCTTGCGGCGCGGGAATGGCCGGGCAATGTGCGCGAACTGCGCAATCTTGCCGAACGTTTCGTTCTGGGTCTTGAAAACGCCGATCTGGACCCGGCGGGGCAGGGCGCGCGCCTTGCCGACCGTGTGGCCGAGTTCGAGCGCAGCCTGATCGCCTCGGCCATCGCCGCCCATGGTGGCAGGCTGCGGCCGGTCTATGAAACGCTTGGAATTTCGCGCAAGACGCTCTACGAAAAGATGCAGAAATACGGGCTTGATCGCCGTCTGATTGTCGATGCCGTCGAAGAGGATGGCGGCTGATTGCCTGGGATGGGTGGAAATCCACCCATTATTGCCGCGGTATGTTACCTGTTCCACCCATTTTGTGCGTCAGGCAGCGATTTGCAGGGTCGCGGGGCGCTTTTTGATTTGTGCCGCGCGGCTCTGCCGCCGCACCATTCCCCAAGGCCCGTGTCGAGGAGGACACCGGCCGCAGCATATATGGGGGAGGGAAGATGGCTTACCCAAGGCTTATCGGCGCGCTTTGCGCCACGACGATGCTGGTCGCCCCGGCATTCGCGCAGGACTGGCCGCAGCGTCAGATCACCATGGTGGTGCCGTTCTCGGCCGGGGGGCCGACCGATACCGTGGCGCGGATGGTGGCCGAACGGATGTCGGCCGATCTTGGCCAGCAGATCATTATCGAAAACATCGGCGGCGCGGGGGGCACCCTGGGGGCCGGCAATGTCGCCAAGGCCGATGCTGATGGCTATACTGTGCTTTTGCATCACATCGGCATGGCCACCTCGGCCACGCTATACCGCAACCTTGCCTATGACACGCTGAACGCTTTTGAATATGTCGGCCTTGTGACCGAGGTTCCGATGGTGGTCGTGTCCCGCAAGGACTTTGAACCCAAGGATTTCAAAGAGTTCATTTCCTACGTTAAAGATAATGCCGACAACCTGACGCTGGCCAATGCCGGGATCGGCTCGGCCTCGCATCTGTGCGGGATGATGCTGATGTCGGCGCTGGACGTGCAGCTGGTGACGGTCCCTTACAAAGGCACGGGCCCAGCGATGACCGACCTTCTGGGTGGTCAGACCGATCTGATGTGCGACCAGACGACCAACACCACCCAGCAGATCAAGGGCGGCACGATCAAGGCCTATGCCGTCACCACGCCCGAGCGGCTTGAGCTGTTTGCCGATCTGCCGACGGCGATGGAAAGCGGGCTTGACGGTTTTGACGTGTCGATCTGGCACGGCATCTACACGCCCAAGGGCACGCCCGCCGAGGTCAATGAAAGGCTGTCAAAGGCGCTGCAGGCCGCGCTGGCGGACGAGGGCGTGATCAAGGCCATGGCCGACCTTGGCACCGCCCCCTCGCCTGCCGAGGACGCCACGCCCGAGGCGCTGAAAACCAAGCTGGAAACCGAGATCGCCCGCTGGAAGCCGGTGATCGAAGCGGCTGGCGTCTACGCCGACTGATCCGGCCTATCCTGCGGCCGTGCCTTTTGCGGGGCAGGGCCGCCTCAAGCAGGGAGAGGAAATTCATGTCCACAAAACCCAAGGACGGAACCGACATAGCCGCCGGGCTGCTGCTTATGGCGGCCGCCGGCTTTTTCGGCTGGCAGACAAGGGCGCTGGAAATCGGCACATCGCTGCGCATGGGGCCGGGTTATTTCCCCATGGTGCTGTCGGGGGTCCTGTTCCTGCTGGGGCTCGTCGTTTTTCTGCGCGCCTTTGGCCGCGAAGATGACGAACCCTTTGGCAAGATCGCCTGGCGCGGCATCCTGTTCATCCTGCCCGCGCCGATCTTTTTCGGTCTGACGGTGCGCGGTCTTGGTTTCGTGCCCGCGCTGTTTCTGACCTCATTCATCGCGGCACAGGCTTCGGTGCGGATGCGGCTTGTGCCGGCGCTGATTCTTGCGCTGGCGGTGACGATCCTGTCCACGCTGATCTTCAGCTACGGGCTTGGGCTGCCGTTCCGCCGCTTTGGCCCCTGGGTCCAGTTCTGACGGGGGGATGGCATGGATCTTATCAGCAATCTTGCACTTGGTTTTTCGGTCGCCTCGTCCTTTGCAAACCTTGCTTTCTGCCTGATCGGGGTGCTGCTTGGCACGCTGATCGGGGTGCTGCCCGGGATCGGTGCGACGGCGACCATCGCCATGCTTTTGCCGATCACCTTCCAGCTTGAGCCGGTAAGCTCGCTCATCATGCTGGCGGGGATCTATTACGGCGCGCAATACGGCGGTTCGACCACCGCGATCCTGATCAACATGCCGGGCGAAAGCTCGTCCGCCGTGACGGCGATTGACGGCTATCAGATGGCGCGCAAGGGTCGGGCGGGCACCGCGCTTGCCGTGGCGGCGCTCGGTTCGTTCTTTGCCGGCACGGTATCGACCTTTCTGGTGGCGATCTTTGCCCCGCCGCTGACCGAGGTGGCGCTGAAATTCGGGGCGGCTGAGTATTTCAGCCTTATGGTCATGGGTCTGGTGATGTCGGTTGCGCTGGCCCACGGCTCGGTCGTCAAGGCCCTGGCCATGGTGGTGCTGGGGCTGCTGCTGGGTCTGGTCGGTACCGACATCTATACCGGCGCGCCGCGCTTTACGATGGGCATCACCCAATATGCCGACGGGCTGAACTTTGTCGCCGTCGCGGTGGGTGTCTTTGGCATTGCCGAGATCCTGCGCAACCTTGAGGATGAGCATGACCGCGAAGTGATGACCAAAAACATCACCCGTCTGTTCCCGACCCGCCAAGAGCTGAAGCAGATGATCGGCCCGGTCCTGCGCGGCACGGGTGTCGGCTCGGTGCTGGGCATCCTGCCGGGCGGCGGGGCGATCCTTGCCTCTTTCGCCTCGTATACCGTGGAAAAGAAGCTTTCGGCCCATCCCGAGGAATTCGGCCAGGGTGCGCTTGCCGGTGTTGCCGGTCCTGAAAGCGCCAATAACGCCGGCGCGCAGACCAGCTTTATCCCGCTGCTGACGCTGGGGATTCCGGCAAACCCGGTGATGGCGCTGATGATCGGTGCAATGATCATTCAGGGCATCGTGCCTGGTCCGAACGTTGTCAGTGAACAGCCGCGCCTGTTCTGGGGCATCATTGCCAGCATGTGGATCGGCAACCTGATGCTGGTCGTGCTGAACCTGCCCCTGATCGGGCTGTGGGTGCGGCTGCTGACGGTGCCCTATTATGTGTTGTTCCCGATCATCATGGCCATGTGCTCGATCGGGGTCTATTCGGTGGCCTCGAACACCTATGACCTCTTTGCCGTCGCCTTCTTTGGGCTGCTTGGCTATGTGATGTCCAAACTGCGCTGCGAACCTGCGCCCCTGCTGCTGGGCTTTGTGCTTGGCCCGCTGCTGGAAGAGAACCTGCGTCGCGCCATGATCCTGTCGCGGGGCGATCCCACCACTTTCCTGACCCGTCCAATCAGCGCCACGCTGCTGCTGCTGTCGCTTGGCGTATTGGTTCTGGTGTTCATGCCCCAGATCCGCAAGCGCCGGGACGAGGTCTTTACCGAAAGCGATGCCTGAAATGCTGAACAGGGAGAGAAACCAATGACCGTATCCATCACCCGCCGCCTGCTCTTGGGCGCTGCCATGGCGCTTGGCCTGGCCGGGGCGGCCGCCGCTGAATACCCCGAACGGCCGATCACCCTGGTGATCCCCTTTGCCGCCGGAGGTTCGACCGATGTGGTGGGCCGTATCGTCGCCGACCGCATGAGCCAGGAGCTCGGCCAGCAGGTCATCGTCCAGAACGTTGGCGGCGCGGGCGGCAGCCTTGGCGCAGGTCAGGTCGCCAAGGCTGACCCCGATGGCTACACCATCCTGATGGCTACGGTTGCGACCCATGCGCTGAACCCGCTGATCCTTAAGCAGAAACCCTATGACCCGGTTGCGGATTTCGCGCCGATCTCGCTGCTTGTCCTGGTGCCGAACGTGCTGGCGGTTAACCCCGAACTTCCGGTCAACTCGGTGCAAGAGCTGATCGACCTCGCCAAGAAAGAGCCGCTCGCCTATGCCTCGTCGGGCAATGGTACGCCGCTGCACCTGTCGGGCGAGCTGTTCAAGGCCATGGCCGGAATCGACGTGACCCATATCCCCTACAAGGGTTCGGGCCCGGCGCTGACCGATGTGCTGGGCAATCAGGTGCCGATCATCTTTGACAACCTGCCCTCGGCCTCCAGCCATATCGCCTCGGGCAAGCTGCGGGCGCTTGGCGTGACCACCAAAGAGCGTGCGCCCAGCTTCCCCGATGTTCCCGCGATCGCCGAAACCCTGCCGGGATATGAGACCTATACCTGGAACGCGCTTTTTGCCCCCGCCGGCACCCCTCCCGAGGTGATCGAGCGGCTGAGCGCGGCCGCCAAGGCCGCCATGGCCGATCCGGCGGTTGCCGAGCGGATGAAGGACTTTTCGGCCACCATCGTCGCCTCGGGCCCCGAAGAGCTGGCCGAGCATGTCAAGGCCGAGATGGCGAAATGGGAACCCGTCGTCCGCGACGCGAACGTCAGCCTCGACTGATGCAGGCGCAGCGGCCGGGGGTAACCTCGGCCCATTTCCCCCTAGTTTTCGGCGGCCGGTGCGGATCTCGTGCCGGCCGCCCGGTTTCCGGCGCCTCCGCCATTCAGACGGCGCAGGGACAGATCCAGCCGGGCCTCAGCCTCGCGGATTTCTCGTCCGGCCTGACGCAGATAGCGGATGTGATCCTCGGCTGCCTGCCGCGCGGTTTGGGCGTCGCGGGCAAGGATCGCCTCGGCGATGGCGCGATGCTGGTGGCGCAGCAACTCACGGATCGCGGGGACTGAAAACAGCCGGCTGCGGTTCTGGATCACGTCCGAACGCAGCACCCCGGCCAGGGCCTGCATGATCTGCAGCAGCGTCAGGTTGTGGCTGGCCTCATAGATCAGCAAATGCAATTCGGCATCCGCCTCGGCCTCTTCGGCGGGGTCGGCGCCGGCATGGGCGCGCTCGATCCGCTTAACGCAGTCGCGGATGCGTGCCAGCTCGATCTCGGTCGCGCGGGTCGCGGCCATCGCGGCGGCCGAGCTTTCGACGATGCCACGGAACTCAAGGTAATCGTCCGCCGCCTCGGTATGGCGGGCAAGCAGCGCGATCAGCGGATCGGTGATCGCCGCCTGACCCAAAGGTGCGACGCTGGTGCCGCGCCCGGCGGCGCTGGTCAGCAGCCCGCGTTCCTCAAGGATCTTCAGCCCGTCACGCAGGGTCGAGCGTGAGACATTCAGCCGCTCGGCCAGTTCGCGTTCGGGCAGCAGCCTTTCGCCGGCCTGCAGCGAACCTTCAAGGATCAGCGCCTCAAGATGTTCGGCGACGGCGGTGGCGGCGCGCTCGGATTTCACGGTAGTGTTGGACATGGCTCGCCTTGGCATTCGGATTCACTTTGCATGAGTCTAAGCATGTTCGCCGGGCTGCGGTCCAGAAAAATACCGATTGACTGTCGTGGTCTGAAAATTATACCAATACTGAAACAGTGGCCGATTAACATAACCGCGCCATTCCTGACCAATGGGGGAGGATAGCTTGACCGGGATTGCCATGCCCCAGCCCGATGCGGGCATTATTGAGCGCGCGCCCCAGATCGTCGCCGCCCTGCGTGAGGTCCTGCCCGATGACGCGGTGATCTGGGACCCCGAGGAAACCCGTGCCTATGAATGCGACGCGCTGACCGCCTATCGCTGCCCGCCGCTTGCGGTGGTGTTGCCCCGCACCACGGCCGAGGTCGCGGCGGCGATGCGTGTCTGTCATCGCCTGCGGGTGCCGGTGGTGCCGCGCGGGGCGGGCACCTCGCTTGCCGGGGGGGCGCTGCCCACGGCCGATTGCGTCATCATCGCCACGCTGCGCCTGCGCGATGTGCTGGAAATCGACACCGAAAACCGCTTTATCCGCGTCCAGACCGGGGTCACGAACCTTTCGGTCAGTGGCGAGCTGGAACCGCACGGTTTTTTCTATGCGCCCGATCCTTCGTCCCAGCTGGCCTGCACCATTGCGGGCAATATCGCCATGAACTCGGGCGGGGCGCATTGTCTGAAATACGGCGTTACGACGAATAACCTGATGGGCGCGACCGTCGTGCTGACCGATGGCGAGGTGGTCGAACTGGGCGGGCCCGAAATGGGGCCGATGGGGCTGGATCTGATGGGGCTGCTTTGCGGTTCCGAAGGGCAGCTTGGCATCGTGACCGAGGCGACCTTGCGCATCCTGCCCCGCCCCGAGGGCGCGCGTCCGGTGCTGATCGGCTTTGACGGGGCCGAGGTGGCGGGGGAATGCGTGGCGCGGATCATCCGCTCGGGCGTGCTGCCGGTCGCCATCGAGTACATGGATGATGTCTGCCTGCGCGCGGTCGAGGCCTTTGCCCGGGCCGGCTACCCCGATTGCGCTGCGGTGCTGATCGTCGAGGTCGAGGGATCCGTGCCCGAGATCGAGGATCAGATCGCCCGCATCCGCGAGATCGCTTCGGCGCTGAACCCGGTCGAGTTCCGCGAAAGCCGCAATGCCGATGAGGCGATGGCGATCTGGAAGGGGCGCAAATCCGCCTTTGGCGCGATGGGGCGGCTGGGTGATTACATCTGTCTGGACGGCACTGTTCCGGTCAGCAAGCTGCCCTATACGCTAAAGATGATCGGCGAGCTTTCGCGCCGGCACGGGCTGGAGGTCGCCAATGTCTTTCATGCCGGCGACGGCAACATGCATCCGCTGATCCTGTTCAACGCCAACAAGCCCGGCGATCTGGCTCGGGCCGAGGCTTTTGGCGCCGACATCCTGCGCCTTTGTGTCGATGTCGGCGGCTGTCTGACGGGCGAACATGGCGTCGGCGTCGAAAAGCGTGACCTGATGGGCAAGCAATACGATCCTGCGGATCTGGATATCCAGATGGCGGTCAAGGACGTGTTCGACCCGTGCTGGCTTTTGAACCCGGCCAAGGTTTTTCCGCTGGATGCAAGCCAGTCCTGGCGCGAGGAGGCCGCCCGCCGATGACCACCGACGCACCCAGCCGCGCGGGTTTGAGCCCCGCAAGCGAGGCCGAGCTTGGCGAGCTGATCGCCGAACGTCACGCCACCCGCCAGCCGCTGCGCATCACCGGCGGCGGCTCCCGCGTCGAGACCGGGGCGCTGTCAGGCGACACTCTTTCGACGGCCGCCATTTCGGGTGTGGTGACCTATGAGCCGGGCGAGATGACGCTGATCGCCCGTGCGGGCACTCCCTTGGACGAAATTCAGGCGATGCTGGCCGCCGAGGGGCAATCGCTTGCCTTTGAGCCCGCCGATATGCGCGGCGTTCTGGGCGGTAATGGCACCTCGACCATCGGCGGCGTGGTTGCGGCCAATGCCAGCGGGCCTCGCCGTATGCTTGTCGGGGCTTGCCGTGATCACCTGCTGGGCCTGCGCTTTGTGGACGGGCGCGGGCGGGTTCTGAAAAATGGCGGGCGGGTGATGAAGAATGTCACCGGGCTGGATCTGGGCAAGCTGCTTTGTGGCGCCCATGGCACCCTGGGCGTGCTGACCGAGGTGGCGCTGAAAACCCTGCCAATTCTGCCCGACCGCTGCGCGCTTGGCTTTCACGGCGTCACTGTGGACGAGGCGGCCCAGATCTTTGCCAGGGCGCTGGCGACCCCTTACGAGGTCTCGGGCGCGGCTTTTCGCGACGGCACCGCATGGCTGCGGGTCGAGGGGCTGGGGCCACAGATGGGTTATCGCCGCGACCGGCTGCTTGCGCTTTTGCAGCCGCGAGAGGCCGAGGTGCTGGACGCCGAGGCCACGCTGAGCCTGTGGCGCGGGCTGCGCGATCTGGATCATTTCGCCGGTACGGCTACGCCGCTGTGGCGGGTGCTTGTCAAGCCAAGCCTTGCCCCCTCGACCGTGCGTGCCTTGCAGGCGCTTGGGGGGGCCGTCTCGGTTGATTGGGGCGGGGGGCTGGTCTGGTATTGTGGTCCCGGCCCGGCACAAGAGGTGCGGCAGATCGCGCGCCACGCGACGCTGGTGCGGCGGGGCGGGCTTGCGGGACCGGCTTTTGCGCCAGAAGCGCCCGCCGTTACCCGCCTGTCCCTGGGCCTGCGGGGGGTCTTTGACCCTGCGGGCATACTCAACCCCGGACTGATGGATCAGTGACATGCAGACGAATTTCACCGCCGAGCAACTGGCCGATCCCGGCACCGCCCGCGCCAACGAGATCTTGCGCAGCTGCGTCCATTGCGGGTTTTGCACCGCCACCTGTCCGACCTACAAGGTGCTGGGCGATGAGCTGGACAGCCCGCGCGGCCGCATCTACCTGATCAAGGACATGCTGGAAAACGGCAAGGTCCCCGACGTCAGGACCGTGCGCCACATCGACCGCTGCCTTAGCTGCCTGTCCTGCATGACGACCTGTCCTTCGGGCGTGCATTACATGCATCTGGTTGATCACGCCCGGGAATATATCGAAAAGAACTACCGTCGCCCCTTTGGTGACCGGGCGCTGCGCTGGCTTTTGTCGCGCATCCTGCCCTATCCGGGGCGCTTTCGTCTGGCGCTGCGCGGTGCGCAGCTGGCCCGGCCTTTGCGCCATCTGATGCCCGATGTGCGGCTGCGGGCGATGCTGGATCTGGCGCCGTGCAAAGTGCCGCCGCCCAGTCTGAACGACCGCCCGCAGGTCTTTCCCGCCGAGGGGCAGCGCCGCAGGCGCGTGGCGCTGCTGATCGGCTGTGCGCAAAGGGCGCTGAACACCGATATCAACGATGCCACTATCCGCCTTTTGCGCCGCCATGGCTGCGAGGTGGTGATCCCGCGCGGCCTTGGCTGCTGCGGTGCACTGACCCATCACATGGGCCGGACCGGGGAAAGCCATGCGCAGGCTGCCGCCAATATCCGCGCGCTGATGGCCGAGGTCGCAGGCGATGGGTTGGATGCGGTGGTCATCAACACCTCGGGCTGTGGTACCACGGTCAAGGATTACGGGCATATGTTCCGCAATGACCCCCTGGCCACGGATGCTGCGCGGGTCGCGGCCCTGGCCCGGGACATCACCGAGGTCATGGCCGATCTGGGTCTGCGCGATCCCGGCCATGCCGAGCCTTTGCGCGTCGGCTATCACGCCGCCTGTTCGCTGCAACACGGCCAGCAGATCCGCGCGACGCCGAAAGAGTTGCTGGCGGCAGCCGGGTTTACCGTGCTTGAGCCCAGGGACGCGCATATCTGCTGTGGCTCGGCCGGGACCTATAATCTGATGCAGCCGGAAATCTCGGCCGAGTTAAAGCGGCGCAAGGTCGAGACGCTTGAGGCGCTGACCCCGCAGGTCATCAGCGCCGGTAATATCGGCTGCATGATGCAGATCGGTTCGGGCACCGGGGTTCCGGTCGTCCATACCGCCGAACTGCTGGACTGGGCGACCGGGGGGCCAAGGCCACGCGCCCTGCAACCCGCCGCCTGAGGCTGCGCGCGGGAAAGTGCTTTTACACGGGCGCCCCTGAAGGCCGGCGTTGAGTCGGCCCCGCGCCTGGGCAAGCCTTTCCCTGTCGCATAGGTGTCATTGCCAGACAGGAGGGCAAATCCCGTGACCAAGACCATTCTGGGCCTCAGCGGCAGTTTGCGGCGGGCTTCGTTCAATTCGGGCCTATTGCGCGCAGCAGCCGATGTGGCGCCCGAGGGCGTCACTATTCAGATCGGCTCGATCCGCGAGGTGCCGCTTTACGACGGCGATCTTGAGGCTGCCTCGGGTCTGCCCACCGCGGTGCGCGAATTGCAGTCGCAGCTGGGTGCGGCGGACGCGCTTTTGCTGGTGACGCCTGAATATAACAACGGCATCCCGGGCGTGCTCAAGAATGCCATCGACTGGCTGTCGCGGGGCGAGGGGCTAGGCCTTTTCGTCGGTAAGCCCGTTGCGGTGATCGGCGCGTCTCCGGGCGGGTTCGGGACCATCCTGGCCCAGAACCACTGGCTGCCGGTTCTGCGCACGCTCAAGACCGATCTGTGGACCCAAGGGCGGCTGATGGTGTCGCGGGCCGAATCGCTGTTTGATGATCAAGGCAACCTGACCGATGAACGCACCCGCGAAAGCCTGCGCAAATACCTCGCAGGCTTTGCCTCGGGGCTGTAACGCCGGGCCGGGCGCGGCCTGAAATGCCAGGGCGGACGGGCGTGCGTACAGGGATATGCGATTTTCCTGTGAGGTACTGCGGTTCGCTCTGGTTTTTTTGCGGCCGGACTCGCATTAGCCTGTCCACATAATCAGATCCGAGGGACAAGATGGGCTATTTTCCTGAATGGCGCCCCGCCGTGGGAGCCACGGTTCTACCCAATGAAAAGCTGCCACTGACAGCAGCCGTGCCGATGAGCCTGCAGCATCTGCTGGCGATGTCCGGCTCGACCATCCTTGCGCCGCTGATGATGGGTTTTGATCCCAATGTCGCGGTGTTCTTTTCCGGCATTGGCACGCTGATCTTTTTCGCGGTGACCGGGGGCCGGGTGCCAAGCTATCTGGGGTCGTCCTTTGCCTTTATCGCCGTGATCATGGCGGCGACCGGCTTTGCCGGAGGCGGGCCGAACCCGAATATCGCCGTCGCGCTTGGCGGGATCATCGCTGCGGGCTTTGTTTACGCGCTGATCGGGCTGGTGGTCATGGCCATCGGTTCGGGCTGGGTCGAAAGGCTGATGCCGCCGGCTGTGACCGGCGCCATCGGCATGTCGATCGGGCTGAACCTTGCCCCGGTGGCGGTCAAGCAACTGGCGGGCAGTCATGCCCATCTGACCATTGCACTGGCGACGGTGCTGTGTATGGCGCTGGTTTCGGTCTATGGGCGGCAGGCGACGCGCCGGGTTGCGGTGCTGATCGCGCTGGCCTTTGGCTATGCGCTGGTGCTGATCTTTGGCAACGGGCTTGGGATCGTGCCGGGCATCGACTTTGCTTCTGTCGCGGCCGCGCCGTGGTTCGGGATGCCACATTTCACCGGGCCGAAATTCGACTGGACCGCGATTACGCTGATTGCGCCGGTCGCTGTGGTGCTGGTGGCCGAGAACCTGGGCCATATCAAGGCTTTGGGTGCAATCACCGGACAAAGCATGGATCGCTATGTCGGCCGTGGTTTTCTGGGTGACGGCCTTGCCACGATGCTGGCCGGGTTGGGCGGCGGCACCGGCGTCACGACCTATGCCGAAAATATCGGCGTGATGGCCATGACCCGCGTCTATTCGACGCTGATCTTTCCGATGGCGGCCGTCATCGCGATCATGCTGGGCCTGTCGCCCAAGTTCGGAGCGATCCTGCAAACCATCCCGGCGCCGGTTCTGGCGGGGCTTGCGGTCTCGGTCTTTGGCCTGATCGCCTCGGCCATGGCGCGGATCTGGGTCGATAACAAGGTCGATTTCTCGGACCCGAGGAACCTGTTTACCGTCGGCGTGGCCCTGATTCTGGGGGCGGGCGATTTCACTGTCAGCATCGGGAATTTCGCGCTGGGAGGGATCGGTACTTCGACCCTGGCGGCGCTGGTTCTGTATCAGCTGCTGGGCTTTGGCCGCCGGGCCTGAGCGACAAGGGCCGATTCGTCGCCACCCCGCGCGGATCGG
>Ga0182743_1002275_pt1 | contig 17123 bp, 13 predicted proteins | sample eDN3rd30CKraftOP_FD_128522 | JGI IMG/M metagenome (GOLD analysis project Ga0182743, IMG submission 128522) | Enriched Organic Plus compost microbial communities from Emeryville, California, USA - eDNA 3rd pass 30_C Kraft OP (version 2) (version 2) ... | reverse complement strand
TGCAACTGCCGCGGTAAATGACGAAGTGGTTGTTGATTTCATCGGCGGCTGCCCCGATCGGCCGATTGTCTTGGGGCGCGTTTATAACGCCAATAACATGCCGCCGGTGGAATTGCCCGGAAATGCGAACCAAAGCGGATTCCGCAGCCAGTCGGTCTATGGCGATCCGACGATGTGCAACAAGATGATCTTCGATGACACGCTGGGGGCGGAGTTGGTGCATCAGCGGGCGCAGAAGGATCATTGTCATGAAGTGGTGAACGATCACAATCACACCGTCGGATGTAATTACACCGTAGACGTGTGCGGACACTACAGCATCACGGCTGGCTCATTGGGGGTATTGATCAAAGGCACGACCGATCTGACGCACAAAGCGCAGACGACGGTCAACATGAAAGCCTATAACCGCACTATCGAAGGGCCGGTCATTACCAAGACGACGGGCGACGTGGGCGCCTCTACAGAAGGAGTGCTGACAACCAAGCAGGTCGGTGCGCAATCCGTGACGGAAGAAGGCGACGTGACGCACAGCCTGACAGGCAATTATGGTTCGACCCATTTTGGCGATTTCAAATTGGTCATCCACGGCAATGTCGGTTGACGAAGCCGTGCTCATGGCAATCGGGATACCCGGTTTCTCCATTTAACTCTACAGGTGGCTCGTATGAGTAAATCGGATCTGGAAAAGCTTACCGATGAGTTGCGCATTAGCCAGGGGGCCGAGGCGCCGAGAACGCCGACGCTTCAGGAGGTGTCCGATCTCGCTTCGAACCACGGTGCGCCGTTGTCGCCACAGGAGAGCAAAGCAGCCGAGAATCTGATCAGCACGTTCGCAAGCAGTAACGGCATTCCCTGGCTGGGGACGAGTTCCATGGCGGCTCCGGTTACTCCACCGGTTGCCGAACAAGCACTTGCGGCAAGTGTCAATGCAGCGGCAGGCGGCACGTTGATAGCAGCGGGGCTCGAATTCAAACAGAAGCTGACCGCGACGGTTCATGATGAGGTTGTCCTGACTTTCAAAGACTCCTATATCAAGAACACCTTGGGCGAGACCGTATACCACCACGAGGGGCCGGTAAAGATCGACGCAACCGACGTGCGTTTGAAAGCATCGAAAATCAATATCAATGCCTGGATAGAGAAGAATACGGTAGAAGCCAGCAAGGAGTCATACCGCTATGCCACCAATATCAGTGTGGGCTCGCTCTCAGGCTTGCTGACGGCCACATCGAACAACTCTGTAACTGGCATTGCCGGGGACTTCTCAGTATTCAATATGAGCCTGGGGGCAATCCGGCTGGGTACGGCCGCCGCTATGAGCCATTACGGTGATTCTCGAAATGGCAAAAAATTTGTCGCGCTCAAGAGCGCTACTTCCAAGTCGGACAGGGCAGCGAATCTCATTGCTACAGCCTTCACGATGCTCTTTATTATCTAGGCGGATTTATGTCTCCTCCGACAGTGCTTCCCGGTTCGGATGCGGCCAAGGCGGTCGCCAAGGTGGGTCAATATGTTGCGGACCAAGGCGCTGGCTTGCAGTTGCCGGTGCTGGAGCAGTATGTCAAAGACGTCATTGTCGAGTATGGCGGTGATCCAGTAACGGCTGCGGCATCGGCGCGTACAGTCACTGTCATGGCGGAGCGTGATCCCGCCAATACTCAAGGTATCGCCGAGCATATCGTTGCTAAAGCGGTATCGGATCCCAATACGATCAGTGATCGTATTCGCGAGAATGTGCAGCGTGGTGTGGCCGAGCGCGGTGGACTGAACAGCCTGACCAAGGACGAACAAAAAGCCTTGGCTTACGACGAGGCGTCAGGCGCTCTGCGTAGCGCGGGCATCACGGATACCCAGTCGCATGCCGACCTGAAAACGCGTATCAACGACTATATTGACCAAGGCGCGAGTCCCGAGGTTGCTGCCGCTGCTGCTGCCGCTCCTGCATTGGCTGCAGGCGGACCTGTAGCGGACTCTCTATCGATCTTCGGCTATCTGGTTATGCTGGTGCATGGCGATGTCAAGTATGTCTTCAATAATTCGGAGACCCTCAATGTCTCGGGTAGTGCTATCCACTCTCATATGAAGAGCGTCAAATACGACATGTCGGCATATAACTTCGATATCGTGTGCGACACGATACAAACATCATCGACGAATGAGTTTTTGAATGGACGATTTCATATCGGCCTGGGCGTTGGCAACTATCCTGGCACGTACAAAGCGCTCATGACGTCTGCCTTTAGTTTTTATGGCGGAGTAGGCAAGCTCGGGATGCAGTGGCGACCATTTACGCTGTACAGCCTAAACGGAACGAAGAAGCGCTTGTACTTGGCAGGCATAGACAATGACATGGTCATGTACAACCGAGCTATCGAAGAGGACAGGGACCATCGAGAAACATCAGTCCTCACCGTTGAGCAGGCCAAACAGGCTATCCAGCGTACCATCACAAAGTGGTTCAATTAATGAACTTGCCATTCAACGTTCTACCCGGATCTGATGCTGCGAACGCTGTCCAGGCAGTGCGGGACCTGGATGGATTGACCCTGGCTAATTTCGAAGAACAAATCGGGCCGATCTTGAAGCAGTATCACGTGGATCCGGTCACGGCGTCAGCATTGAATGAGACCGCCCGTCAGGTCACGACGAATAACCCGAATATCGAGTTGAAGCCGCTGACCGAAAGTCTGGTGGGTACAGCCATCGCTGACCCTCGCGTGGCGGGCAACAATGCTCGTCAAGCAGTCCGTGCCGGCGGTGATTTGAGCCTTAGTGATCGGGAGAAGCTGGCCGTCGAAGCTGCTGGCATCGAGGCAGAGAAAGCCGGTGGGAGTAAAACTCTGGCGGAAAGCAAAGCCAAAGAGGCTCTTAAACAAGGCGCTAGCCCTGAAATGGCTGCGGAATCTGCGGCCACCGCTGCGGTTGCTAGTGCCGTAGCAAGCAATCCGGAATTCGCGTCAGGCTTGGAAGTCTTTGGCTATTTCAAGGCGATGGTGCAGGGGATAGTGATAGAAACGAACCTCAGCAACGAACGGCATGAAGTCAAAAACAAGACAGACTGGATCATCGGCGCGGCTTTTATTCAGAATACGGCTGTCGACTTGACGGTAGATTGTCACTATTACCATGCACACGCGCAGCGCGATGTCAGCCGTCGTACCTATGCGCTGAATACATATTTGGCCGGCTATTACATGACTTCCCCGGATCCATGGACATTCACCGGCATGTCGGTGGGAGCCTCGGTTGCGACCGGCTCCGTCTATAAAGACATTATTTCCCCCGGTGTTATCAAAGTCACCAAGGCAAAGAAAGACTTCTATTATGCCGGGATGACAGTAGAGGGCGTGGACAAGACTATGTCGAGTGCGCACCGGATGGCCGATAAAGGTTTGATCAAAATAAAATTGAAGAGCACGCTGACATTCCTGGGAGGAAATCCAAAATTCAGCAGCATTCCTCCGATGCTTGGCAGCCTCTCCTCCAAGCTCAAGAGCAAGATTTCTCGTAGCGGGAACTCTGGCCCATGAAAATTATCAAGCCGGTGCGACTGACTGTGATGCCCCGCCCGTATCGGTGGCGGGGCCAGGTGGGCTTGTCCGTGGCGGTTGCTGCTCTGGTACACCACGGAAGCGAAGGGGCCCGCATTCAGGCGGAGCATACCTTAGTCAATGATGTGTTGCCTGAACTGGATGCGGATGAGGTGCTGGATTTTGTCATGCCGAAACCTCATCCAGAGTACATGGTGAGCGGAAGCGCCTATACGGTGCATCAGGAGGACAAGACGCGATGCGTTGTCAGTGTGCGTGTCGGCGACAAGCGCAAGGATGGTCTGGTCTTCGGTAATCGTTACTGGATGGGAGACCGGATCACCGAGCCTCAGCCGTTTGAGGCCATGCCTTTGACCTGGAGCAATTCATTCGGCGGCAGTACGTTTCCCGAAAACCCTTTGGGCACGGGGCTTGATGCGGTTGAGGTGAATGGCATTGAGGCAATTCGTCTACCCAACCTGGAGTCTCCCGTTGAGCGTATTCACACGCGCGGCCAGCGCGTCGAACCCTATAACTTCGGACAGATTCGGGTTGACTGGCCGCAGCGGTTAGAGAAATTCGGTTCGTGCGATGAAAAATGGGTGAATACCATTGGCGCGGGCTTTTTTGACGATCTGCAATTGTCAGCTTTCAATGCTGCGCCCGATGACCAGGTCTGGCAGGATCGCGATGCGCTGTTCATGGACGAGGACTTCGAGTTCTGGAATATGCATCCAGAATTGCATTGCTGGTCGGGTCGTCTGCTGGACGTTCGGGCCCGTTGTTTCATCAAACGTCAGGACGCCGATGATCTGGACGAGGTACCGTTGAGGCCCACGACCGTTTGGTTTTTGCCGAATCGGACCAGCTATGTACTGATTTTTCATGGGCAGATTCCTATCGCCGATGATGATGCGATGGATGTGCAAGCCATCATGGCGGCCATGGAGCATCAAGCTCAGGAACGCTCCATGGATCACTATCGGCATATTTATGCGCGGCGTACGAATTTCGACACCGCGGCGCTCGATACGCTACGCGACGCTGACTTGATGCCTGCAGATATTCTGGCTCCGTGGTTGGAAGACGTCCCGCTGGGGAAGCAGGCGCTGGTGTCGAAATTGACCGATCGTTTGCGCCGAGACACGGGAGCCTACCCATCCGGAGGGTTCATCGGGCCGGTCAAGCCGGTGACGCTGGCAGATCTGACCGAGATGGCGGAGCAGTATCAGGTCTCACATGACGAGATCATGGCGAGTCACCAAAAAGAAAGACAAAAGGCATTTGAGGAGATGCATCGCAGCGTGGAAAGCAGCGGCTCCAAAGAGGATGCTGCGTTGCTGAGTGCCATTGCTGAGGCCACGTCACCCAAAGATGGCGGGATCACTCTGCCCCAGGTCGGCCCGCCCGATTTGGACGCGGTATTTCAGACCGTCCGTTCATCGGATTCGCGCCAATCGCTGCGCAAGGCATTTTCAGGCAAAGAGGCCGCTGGCAGTACGCCCCGCGAAGTTTATGACCATAGCAAGCAAGCCCTGAAGCAGATCTATCTCTATTCAGTACATTATCAGCAAGGGGTGGCTCGTGTGGGGCCGCATCGCGCACAGCAAATTCGTGAACAGGTAGAGAAAAAGTACCGGCTGAGCAAGAATCTGTCCGACATGGATTTAACGGGAGCAGATCTGTCGGGTATGAATCTGTCAGGAGCAGATTTTTCGCGTACCTGGTTGGAGAAAGTCGACTTCACGAATACCGATCTGACTGGCGCCAAGTTTGAAGAAACCGTACTGGCAAGAGGCTCCTTTACTGATTGCCGTCTGGATGGCGCGGTCTTTACGCGGGCCAATATTAGCGACGCCGTTTTTACAAATACCTCGTTTGGCAGTGCGACGCTGGACAAGGTAATCTGTGAGCTGCCGGTGCGGTTCGATCACTGCACTTTCGAGTCTGGAAAAATGACGCGATTCCGTATGCAACGCAGCGAGTTCAGGGATTGCGTGATGCGTGATATGGAGCTGAGCGACGTTTCGTTTGAGCACGCGCTTTTTTCCAACGTTGATATCGCTGATACGCATTTCGACAAGATCAGCTTCGAGCAATCGAGTATTGATGATCTACGTATCGAGGCGAGCGTGATAAACGGTTGCGTTATGCTTGAGAGTACCTTTCATCGTTGGCATATGCAGGGTTCGCTGATGAGCAAATGTGCCTTCATGACTGATATCAAGTTCAGCGAATGCAGACTGGGAGGGAATCATTTTCAGCAAACTACATTCCGCGCCGTGGATTTTTCACGCGTGAGCTTTCAGGGAGCGACGTTGGACCAATGCGATTTTTCGCAGGCCAATCTCTATGGATGCGATATGCGGAAAATTCAGACACCGCAGTCTGTGTTTGTACGGACGTGCTTCGATATGGCTGATCTGTCGGGCAGCAACCTGATGCAGGGAAATTTCCAGAAAGCGACCTTTGTGGGGGCCAATCTCTCGGGCTGCAATCTGTTCCGTGCTGACATGTCTGAGACGCTGCTGGATGCGTCTACCAGGATTGAGAATCCCTATGTGCGACGTACGCGCTTGGCTCCCTATCGCCAGGGGCAGCACGCACGCCTTGGGGGGGGAGCGGTATGAGCAAAGCGCACATTCTTGCACACGCCCATACGTTGGAAAAAATGGCGAACCTCGATGTTCGCAATGAAGTATTCCAAGGGGATGCGTTGACAGGCATGGTATTCGATCAAGTCGATTTTTCGGGTACCCGGTTTCTGAATTGCATCATGCACGAGTGCGTGTTTATTGATTGTTTGTTCTCAGGAACACTGTTTCACGGGTCCGATCTGGCACATAGCCTGTTTTCATCGTGCACGATGAAAAGCTCGATGTTCGACGGATGTAATTTGTCTGAGACGCAGTTCGACGACTGTGGCTTGCAAAATGCTACTGTTCGCCATTGTGAACTCGAAAAAGTGGCATTCTCTCACTGTGATGCAACGCAGGCCGTTCTGCGCGATTTGATCCTACGTGATGCCGATGTGCTTGATTCGTGTCTGACCGAGACAGATTTTACGGGCACGGATCTATCCAAATGCCTGTTTCATGAGCTTGATTTACGCAGCACTGTTTTCACCCGGGCGGTGATGAAGGACATGGGGATGTCGGGCTGCAATTTGGCAGGCCAGAATCTCTCTGGTCAAGACCTGTCTGGCACGCAATTGAACGAAGCGATACTGACGAACGTGAATCTGGCAGATTGCCGATTAGTGATGTGCAACTTCAGTGATGCCGAAATCACGGATGCGAGCTTTGCTCAGGCAGATCTGCGCAATAGCCTGTTTATTAACGCCACCATGGAGAACGTGGTCTTTATTGGCGCCACGATGAACCAGAGCATATGGAATGGCGCGTTGGTTCAGCGAGCGGATTTTGATGGCGCAGATCTCGGGATGAGTGTGTTCAACAGAACGTCTTTTGAACATTGCCAGTTTCGCGACAGCGACATGCAGTATGCCGATTTTTCGTATTCCGGTTTGAAATCGTGCGGCTTTGATGGCGTCTTGATGAACAATACCCGGTTTCATAGGGCATTGGTCGATTCGGACGATATCAAACGACGTCTCGGCGCCGTAGAGCGTGATGACGAGTTGTTCGAAGCCGAACTGTGGAGTGCTTGATCCTTCAGGAGAAAACTATGCCTTTTTGGGGATGTATGGGTAGTGGCCGCAGTATCGGGCTGGGACCTTATCTTACCGGCGTTTCGAAGAATGACATGCTTAGCTGCATGAAATTGCCGACCACCAACATCTTTATTCAGAAGAAACCGGCACACAACATTTTTTCGGTGGCGCCATTGACGATAGACTTGCCTTCGGGGGTTCTGGGGGTGGCGACCGGGACGCTGTTTATGTTAGGCGCCACTATTGCGTTGTTTTCATTCACGGTGATTGCATGCGGTGGATTCGTGATTCGCTGGCTGTGCCTGGCGCTTCAGAATTTCTGGAATACATTAGGCATGTATCTGAAGATGGACCAGAAGAAAGTGCTGGTTCTTGCTGCTTGATGCCGATCGTTCTCTGACGGTGGCGCACGGATATTTACGATGGCCCTCTATCGTCTGGCGACAGTCTTTGGCTATGTGCTATTGATCGGCGCAGTAGCTTTTTTCATCGGTTACTTTGCGCTGATGGTACTAGTCACCGGTTTTTTTGGTAATGAATCGGTTTTGAAGTGGGCAATGGGGGCCTTTTTTCTCGGTATTTTGTTGTTCCAAGCTCGTGCCTTAGTGGTTGATTTTTTGGCTGAACGGGTTGTTAAACACGGAGTACGTACAACCGGCCGGGTGGTTGCCGTCGAGCATAGCGGCAAGCAAGAGGTCGGCGACAGAGTGTGGGCAGACTGGTATCAAGTTATTGTCCAAATGGCTCCGCTGCCGGGTTTGACCGGCGAGCGCCAAGCTCATATAGAACAACTCTTCATGAAGGGTGCGACGGCTTGGCTGAAGCAGGGTGCAACTGTACCTATCAAATATGCGCCCGATTTGAGATTGGCGATCATCGATCATGAGCAGGCGTATCCGCGTCTGCACGCTGGTTCACAGTTTGCCTGGCGTAGGCTTCGATGACGAGCTTCGGCGCGATCTAATTATTTATCAGGCTGGGTACCTATTTCGTTCCGACGACAGTAGGGAGGGCTTCGCTTGCCAACCGCAGGTCTTGACGTCCTCCAACGCTCCTGGCGCGTGCTCATCGCGCTTTACACCCCATCGCATAGACGCGGCTTGACCTGCACAGCCGTTGATTGCCCGCCCCGTTTCAGGATGGGCGCACTTCTTGTATACATCGAATTTTCCTGAATGAGCACCAGTTTGGAAGTGCTATGTCTGCCTTTAAGTACTAACCCTAGCTGTTTGTGTATGCATTTAATCCATATCATGTATACATAAATCGCCGTTACGTGCTCACAAGAGGATTCAGGGAATATGGATTTGCAGCTGACAGGGAAGAAAATTCTCATTACAGGGGCTTCGCAGGGCATAGGGGAAGGCCTGGCCCACGCATTTGCTGCGGAAGGTTGCGACTTGCACCTGACGGCGCGTTCGGCCGACAAGCTGGATGAATTGCGCCGAGAGATCCAGGAGCGCCAGCAGGTCAAAGTCACCGTGACCGCCGTCGACATGACTGTCGAGGGCGCGTGCGAGCAAATCGTGGCCGAGGCGGGCGACGTCGATGTCTTGATCAACAACGCCGGCGTGATCCCCAGCGGCACGCTATTCGATATCGACGGCAAGAAATGGCGCGACGGCTGGGCGCTGAAAGGCTTTGGCTACGCCGACATGATCCGTCTCGTTTATCCCCGGATGAAACAGCGCGGGGGGGGCGTCATTCTCAACAATATCGGCAACGGCGGCGAGGTCTGCGACCCGAACTACATCGAGGGCGCAGCCGGTAATGCCTCGCTCATGGCGCTCACGCGCGCCCTGGGCGGCGTCAGCCTGGACGACAACATCCGCGTCGTCGGCGTGAACCCCGGTCCGGTGGATACGAGCCGCATCTACAACATGCTCAAGAAATTCGCGGAGAACCGGCTCGGCGACGCAGACCGGTATGAGGAACTGCTGGAACGCTATCCGCTCGGCCGGCCCGCCAAAGTGCACGAGATCACGGATCTATTCCTGTTCCTGGCCTCTTTCCGTTCCGGCTACACGTCGGGAACAGTGTTCACGGTCGATGGCGGCATTGCTTCGCGCCGCGCCGTGGTGTGACGACTGCTCATCCTTTGTAGAACACCATGAAAAACTTCCAAGTCCGCAATCAATATTTTGACAAGCTGTGCAACACCGCTGGATTGATGTGGTTGGGCCAGAACACCAACCACTATCCGCCACACGATTCCGTGCGCGATGCCGTGATTCAGGCCCTCGACAGCGGTGAATACCACGCCTACGCGCCGCCTGCCGGTTTCGAGGAATTGCGTCAGCTCATCCGCGAAGACATGGGCATCCCCGACGCCTCAGTGCTGGTGACCGACGGCGCCGTCGAAGCGCTCTACAACGTCTGCAGCAATATCTGCGAGCCCGGCACGGATTTCGTCACCACGGATCCCAGCTGGGCGTGGCCGATCCATTTCGCTAAAAAGGCCGGCGCGAATGTGATCGAGCTGCCCATCTACAACGCCGAACAGCACTACAAACTGACGGTCGGGCAACTGCGCGCAGCCGTCACAGAAAAGACCCGGGTCATCTATCTGGTTGATCCGAATAATCCGCTGGGTACCTGCCACACCGAGGACGAAATCAAGGCCTTTACCGAGATTGCACGGTCGGTCGGGGCGTACTTGATTCACGACGCGACATACAGCAGTTTCGCCGAGCACTTCACGCCCGCGTTCCGCTTCTATCCAGAAAAGTCTATCCAGATCTACAGTTTTTCCAAATGGTTGGGCTTGGCGGGAATGCGCCTGGGCGCCGTGTTGGCTCATGAGGATCTGGTGGAGCGTTTCGCATCGGCCCCGCCCAACAATCTCGGCAGCAATGTGCTTTCACAGCGTGCAGCCATTGCCGGGTTGAGGACCAAGGCGCAGTGGTTTCCCGAGATATGGCGGCGTCAGCGCCGCAATCAGGAGGTCGTCGCCCGTGCGGCATTGGCGATCCCGGGTTTTGCGGTGCCGGTTTATCCGTCGCACGCGAACCTGCTGGTAATCGAAACGATAGACGCGGGCATCAAACCCGAAGCATTGGTCGCCGCGTATCAGACGCGCGGCGTCATGATTCGCCAGGGCTCCTATCACACCAAGCGCTTTGGCCATCGTTTCGTCAAGGTGAGCTTGACGGTGCCAGAGGCCTGGGCAGATCGCTTTTGTGAGTTGTTGCCCGAGATGGTGGCCTTGGCGCGCACCATCGATGTCCCTGAAAATCTGTTCTGAGCGGAGCGCACATGCCGACTATCACGACTTCCGACAATATCCAGCTCTATTACGAAGAGGCGGGCGAGGGCGAGCCGATTATTTTCGTTCACGAGTTCGGCGGCGATATGCGTAGCTGGGAACCGCAAATGCGCTATTTTTCACGGCGTCATCGCTGCATTGCGTTCAACGCCAGGGGCTATCCGCCGTCCGATGTGCCAGAGAATCTGGAGCAGTATTCGCAACGTCGTGCGGCGTTGGATATTGTCGATGTGCTCGATGCGTTGCAGATCCCTAAAGCTCACGTGGTGGGATTGTCGATGGGAGGTTTTGCCACGGTTCATCTGGGCTTGATCGCACCCGAGCGCGCGCTGTCGCTGGTCGTGGCCGGTGCGGGTTACGGCGCGGAAAAGGAGCACGAGGAATACTTCCGTAATGTGTCGCTCGAGGTCGCCGCTCAGTTCGAAAAACAAGGATCGAAGGAGTTTTCCAAAACCTACGCGATGGCGGCATCGCGTATTGCCTATTTGCTCAAGGATCCACGTGGCTGGGCGGAGTTTGCCGAGCAGTTGTCGCAACATTCAGCGACCGGATCCGCAATGACGATGCGCGGCGTCCAGGCGCGCAGGCCTTCTTTATATGATCTGGAGGATGAGCTGAAAGCCATGCCGGTCCCCACATTGATCGTAGTCGGAGACGAAGACGATCATTGCCTGCAACCTGGCATTTTCCTCAAAAAGACTATCCCTGCATCGGGTTTGGCAGTGCTGCCCAAAGCCGGCCACACGTTGAATATCGAAGAGCCTGCGCTGTTCAATCAGCTGGTCGCCGAGTTTCTGGCCACGGTGTCGCAGAACCGCTGGCTGCCTCGTGATCCCCGCGCGATGCCATCGCAGATTATGAAAACGTCGTGACGTCGCGGTTTTTCAGAAAACAACGTATCCCCATTTCACATCGGAGCGGTCACGGATGAGCAAGCGGGCATCTTCCTACGTGTCGCAGCAGCGTTTGTGGGATCGCCACGAATCGCTGGCACGCATTGGCGCTACTGCGGCAGGTGGCGTCAACCGCCAAGCCTTGTCGCTGGAGGACATCGCCGCATGTCGCCAACTGGTCGAATGGGGAAAATCCTTCGGCTTGCAGCCTTCGCGTGATGAAGCGGGAAATATTTTTCTGCGCTTGGCTGGCAGGGATGCGCTGGCCACGCCTGTCATTTCCGGCTCGCATCTGGATAGCCAACCTACGGGTGGCAAATACGATGGCGCATACGGTGTGTTGGCGGCGTTGGAGGCGTGTCAGTCGATTGTCGAGTCGGGTATTCAGCCGCAGCGGCCGATCGATGTGGTGGCCTGGATGAACGAAGAAGGGTCGCGCTTTGCGCCTGGGATGATGGGCGCGGCGGTATTTGCGGGCGCGCGCAGCCTGGCTGACATCGAGACCGTCCGAGATCAGCAGGGCATCTCCGTAGCTCAGGCGTTGAACAATGCAAAACAATCCTTGGCAGATATTCCTCAGCGAGATTTGGGAGGACCGGCCTTCGCATATGTAGAGGCGCACATCGAGCAGGGCCCTTTGCTGGAACGGCTGCAAAAAACCATCGGTGTAGTCAGCGGGATTCAGGGCAAGCGCACGTTTGTCGTGAGCATCGACGGCGAGGCCTCTCATGCGGGAACGTCGCTGCGCAGCGAGCGCAAGGATGCGCTGCTGGCGGCAGTACGCATGATTCAGGCGCTGACCGCGCGCATGCATGACGAGCAGGACATCGTGAAATTCACGATCGGCCGGCTCAACGTGACGCCGAATGCGCCCTCGGTGGTGCCCAGCAGCGTGCGCTTTTCTATCGATCTGCGTCATCCGGACTCGGCGGTGCTCACTGCACTGGGCGATGCCATCGCAGGTATTTGCGACGCCCATGCTGCACCCTGCAAGGTCCGCGTCGAGGAGCTCTCCAGCGCCATGTCGCTGGAGTTTCCGCAGGCAATGCGGCAACGCATCCGTGATGCGGCCGATACGCTGGGTATTTCCCGGATGGAGATCTTGTCGGCGGCCGGGCACGACGCGAGATATCTGCATCCGATCTGCCCATCGGCGATGCTTTTCATCCCTTGTCGCGAGGGCATTACCCATAACGAGGCCGAATCGATCACCGCGTCAGACGCGGCCGATGGGGCGCGAGTGTTGACTGAGGTGCTGGTGAGTTTGGCGGGTTCGTAGTCCAACAATTGATAAAGCGAGGGGAAACCGTGAATAACGCTGTGCTTTCGTCACCTGCTACGTTACCGATGGATATGGAAAAGCGCTTGTATCGCAAGATCACTTGGCGCCTGATTCCGTTTCTGATGTTTTGCTACGTGGCGGCGTACATTGATAGAGTGAATGTCGGGTTTGCAAAGCTTCAGATGCTGGACGAGCTGGGCTTCAGCGAAACCGTTTATGGGCTAGGGGCGGGCATATTCTTTATCGGCTACTTCTTGTTCGAGGTACCCAGCAATCTGATTCTGCGTAAAGTCGGTGCGCGAGTCTGGATCGCGCGGATCATGCTCACCTGGGGGCTGATTTCTGCGGCCTTTGTGTGGGTCTCGACGCCGACGCAATACTACGTCCTGCGGTTTCTGCTCGGTGCTGCCGAGGCGGGGTTTTATCCCGGCGTGATCTACTACTTGATGTCTTGGTATCCGCCGAAGCGCCGTTCACAAATCATTGCGCTGTTCATGGTGGCGATTCCCGTGGCGGGCATATTGGGTGGGCCGATTTCCGGTTGGATCATCTCGGCATTCCACCAGACTCATGGGTATTCGGGATGGCAGTGGATGTTCTTTCTCGAAGCGTTGCCATCTATCGTGCTAGGGGTGGCGACGCTGTTTGTGCTCGATAGCAGTCCCGAGAAAGCGAAGTGGTTGAGCACAGCAGAAAAGGCCCATATTGCCAAGGATCTGGAGGTGCCCAGCAATCTCCATGGACAGGTGCTGTCGTCTGTCGCGCATATCTTCAAAGATCCGCGCATGCTGCTGCTGTCGCTGATCTATTTCTGCGTCATCATGGGGCAGTATGGGTTGACATTCTGGATGCCCACGCTGATCAAGGCCTCGGGCGTTACCGGGGTGTTGAATATCGGCTTGCTGTCGGCCGTGCCTTATATCGTGGCGATCGTCGCGATGTTGAGTTTCGGACGCAGCTCCGATCGTACGGGAGAGCGTCGATGGCATGTCATCATTCCCATGCTCATGGGGGCGGTCGGGTATCTCATCGTTGCGATGTCCGGCAATCACGTTCCCATGGCGTTGATCGGGCTGTCGCTGGCCGCGGCCGGCGTCATTACGCCGGGGCCATTATTCTGGGCTTTACCTTCGGCATTTCTGGTGGGTAGCGCTGCTGCCGCAGGGGTCGCGGCGATCAATGCGTTCGCAGGATTGGCGGGGTTCGTCAGTCCCTATTTCATCGGATGGCTGCGCGATTTGACTCAGAGCTCAACGATCGCAATGTACATCTCTGCGGCAGTGTTATTGGTCGGCGCACTGTTGGTCCTGATGATTCCAGCAAAGCTCGTGAATCGTTGAGCTAGGCACCCGCAAAAAAGGAAGGGATTTTGCCTACGGGTAAATCCCTATCCGACCAGGCTATGCGTAGGCTAAAAGCCTTTCCGGGATCTCCCAAACCGCTTGCGTAATGAATTTTTATGAAAAAATAATAACAATTCTTATTTTTATTCAATAAAATGCCGGCGTTGGCTGAATCAGCCTGTCTTTGTTCTCGTATCGGGAAGCATAAGAACGTCATGCATTCATTTTTCCATCACGCGCATGGACGAGATGTTGGTCAGTCCAGGGGTTTCTGCACGCTTGCTATCGCCATCCATTCGGCGTTTGTCCTCATGGCGCTTTCGGCGCAGGCCTACGCTCAGCAAACCGCGACTGACGCTGCCACCTTGCCTGCGGTGACCGTGACGGGCGCGATCGACACCGACCCGGCGAACACGCCTTTTGCGGGCGGGCAAGTCAATGCCGGCAGTGATCTCGGGCTGCTCGGCAGCACCAGTTTCATGGACACGCCGTTCAATCAGATCAGCTATACGTCAGAGTTGATCGAGCAACAACAGGCGCGCTCGCTTGCCGATTTGGTGGAGAATGATCCTTCTGTTCGCTTGGGTTCTGCGCGCACCAATATCCAGGAACAGTTCACGATCCGGGGGCTGAATTTCAACAGTCAGGACGTGGCCTTCAACGGTATGTACGGCTTGTCGCCATACTGGCGCGTGCCGCTGGAAATCGCCGAGAGCGTAGAGGTGTTGAAGGGGCCATCCGCATTGTTGAGCGGCATGGCGCCGGGCGGCAACGTGGCAGGCGCCATCAATATCGTTCCGAAACGCGCCTATGACGATCCTCTGACACGGGTCACGGTCAACTACGTGTCCGACTCGCAGGTTGGAGCCCATCTGGATATGGGACGGCGTTTCGGGGAAAACAACGAGTGGGGTATCCGGCTCAACGCCATGTATAGCGATGGCAGTACGACGATTGACAAGCAGAGCGAGCGAGATCACTTGATCTCGCTAGGCCTGGATTATCGGGGCGAACGCTTGCGGGCGTCGTTCGATGTGATGAACCAAAAGCAGACCATCGACAACGTGGTGCGTCAATTTGCGATGTCGCCTGGCCTCACCTCGATCCCCTCTGCACCGGATACGGATCTGAATTATCCCGGATATGGCCGTAGTGTTGTCGAGGACACGATGGTGGCGGGGCGGGTCGAGTATGACATCAACGACAATCTCTCAGTGCATGGCGCTATCGGCCGCCGCTACGACAAGATGAACGCCATCGCGGGCAATATCACCTTGCTGAACGAGCAGGGTGATTTTGTTTCCTCACCCGCCTGGCAAATCATGAAGCCCGCCACCACCAGCATGGAATTCGGCGTGAACGGCCAATTCGAAACTGGTCCGATCAAACACAAGGTAGCCGCCAGTTTCTCGCGCCTGAACGACAGTGCGGACATAGGTTTCGTGTTTCCCTGGAGCGACGTGTACCTGAGCAATCTGTATTCGCCCACGTCTGCGAGCACGCCCAGCACGGATGGCATCAGTAATCCTACTGGGGCGTACCAGCGGGCTACGCTTACCAGCTACGCGTTGGCCGACACGCTGTCCATTCTGGATGACAGCGTTCAACTGACTGTTGGCGCACGACGGCAATCCGTGGAAAACCAGAACTACGATGTTTTCACTCACGAGCCCTCTGGCGAGAAGTACAAGGAGTTCGCGGTAACGCCGGTAGTGGGACTGTTGGTCAAGCCCGTATCCAATCTGTCGCTCTACGCCAATTACATCGAGGGCTTGTCCCTGGGCGCGTCGGCGTTGCCGCCCACCGTGACGACCGCCACGGCCTTGCCGCCGATGAAGACCAAGCAAATGGAAATCGGCGCCAAGTATGACTGGGGCACGTTTGCGACGACGATCAGCCTGTTCCAGATCAAGCGGCCCAGCGCGACAACCATGAATGGCGCGCTGTCAGAGAACGGCAAGCAGATCAATCGCGGTATCGAGTTCAACGCTTTCGGCGAAGTCGTGCGTGATGTGCGCGTGCTTGGGGGATTGACCCTGATGCGTGGAAAGCTGGACAAAATGGCCGACGGTGTTTACGAAGGCAATGATGCGATTGGCGTGCCCCGTGTCCAGGCGTCTCTGGGCGTCGATTGGGACAATGTCATGACTCCCGGATTTGGCGTGAACGCGCGCGTGGTCTACACCGGCTCGCAATATGTCGATCAGGCCAACGAGCTCAAGATCCCTTCCGCGACGCGCGTAGACGTGGGGGCGCGGTACCGGACCAAGATCGCTGGCAATGGCTTGACGTTGCGCTTGAACGTCGAAAATCTGTTCGACGAGTCGTACTGGGCGACCTCGAGTTCGACGAGCAATCTGGACACCGGGGGCTACCTGTATCTGGGTACTGGCCGTACGGTCTTGCTGTCGGCCACGATGGATTTCTAAAGTCATTTCGGTGACAGCAGCTTGGGGTATCGTTGCAGTCGTATCTTTTCTGCTCATCGATTTCCCATGGCCACCTCCAAGCGACCCCCACAGACGCCGTCCGCCACCGCAGAATTTCAGAGGAGCTCGCCGCAAGCCATGCTGGCGCGTATCCAGAGTCTATTGCCATCGATGGGGGCAGCATCGCAGCGCATCGGTGAATTCGTCATCCGCCATCCTGCGGACGTGGTCCACATGTCGGTCAGCGAAGTCGCCGAGCGCACGCAGTGCAGCGAAGGCAGTGTGGTCGGCTTTTGCAAACTGCTGGGCGCCACCGGGTTTCAACAGCTGAAAATCGCACTGGCTCAGCAGATCGTGCAGCCGGTGCAATACATTCACGAGGACCTGGCCGCGCAGGATACGCCCGCCCAGGTCGTCAGCAAAATTTTCCACAGCAATATCCAGACCTTGCAGGAAACCGAATCGGTGCTGGACGTGGAAGCACTGTCTGCGGCCGTGGAACTGATTCGCGGCGCCCGTCGCGTGGAAATCTATGGCATCGGCAGCTCGGCGGTTATCGCCCATGATGCCCACTACCGCATGTTGCGGATCGGCCTGCACGCGACGGCAGTCACCGACTCGCATGTGCAGGCCATCAGCGCGTCGCTGACCGGGCCTGATGTGGCGGTGCTGACCATTTCTCATTCGGGCAGCACGCACGAGACG
>Ga0182743_1002274_pt1 | contig 17129 bp, 19 predicted proteins | sample eDN3rd30CKraftOP_FD_128522 | JGI IMG/M metagenome (GOLD analysis project Ga0182743, IMG submission 128522) | Enriched Organic Plus compost microbial communities from Emeryville, California, USA - eDNA 3rd pass 30_C Kraft OP (version 2) (version 2) ... | reverse complement strand
GCGATGACGACGAGCGGCAGGCCCTGGTTGATCGCGTCGATGACGCCGAAGTACGACGTGTTCGCCGTCGCGACGTCGCCGGACACGACCGACGTGACCGCGACGCCGCTGTTGTCGGACGGGACGTACTCCATGACGAGCCCGTATTGCTCGGCGAAGCGGTCGTTCGCGAGGATGAGCGGGATGAGGCCCGGGCCCTGGATCCCCGTGACGGCGATCTCCGCGAGCTCCGGCGCGTGGGGGTCGGCCTCGGCCGCGGGGCTTGCCGGATCGTCCGGGGCCTCCGGGGCGGTGCTGCTGCAGGCCGCGAGCAGGACCGCCGCCCCGAAGAGCGCGGCTCCGGTGACGCCGCGCGCGACGCGCTTCGTCGATCTGACAGTCATGGTGCATTCCTCTCCATCGAGTGCGGATTCCTTCGGAGGCTGGTGACGACGTCAGGCGGCGCCCGACCGCTCGTCACCCACGGCGGTAGGCGGTGCGGGCGTACGCGCTGTAGGGCGCGGGCAGGACGGTCGCGCGGATGTCGACCTGCCGGTGCGGCGGGATGTGCGGGCGGGCGCTGCCCTCCGGCTCGCCCCATCGCACGGCGACCTCGGTCCCCGGCTCCGCGTACGCGCTGTCGACCATCGCGAGGGAGAGCACGGCGCGATCCGGCTGGAGGAAGCCCGTGTCGAGCGAGAACCCGACGCGCTTGCCGAAGGACAGCACCGAGTCGTACTGGAATCGCGCCGCGCGCGACTTCGGCAGGTCGAGCAGCCGAGCCGGCGGCCGATCATCCGGCGTGCACTGCGAACGGAAGATCTCGGCGACGTCGCTCCCGTTCCAATGGAGCGTGACCTTCGTGAGGGAGGGCTGCTCGGCGAGCGCGCGCAGCGCGTCCCGACCGCGGAACTCGTGCTCGAAGTCGACGAGCTTGCCGTAGCCGATGTCGTACGGCGAGACGTAGTAGTCCCGGATGTCGGGCGAGGCGAAGCTGCCGGCGAGCGATCCCAGCTGCGAGGCCGGCAGCCACTCGCGATACGCGGTCTGCTCGGGCGCGTCGTAGATCGCCGGCACCGGCAGGGAGATCCAGGCCGACTCGAGGGTCAGCGTCGTGTATGCGCGATAGCCGACGGGAGCGAGGCCGAACGGCGACCCGGCGGCGAAGATCGCCTCGCGGACCGCCTCGCCGTCGGCCCACGGTCCGAAGATCTCGTAGCCCGCCTGGCCCGCCATGCCGTGGCGCAGCATCCAGACCGCGCGGCCCGCGATGCGCGACGACGTCATCTGGAAGAAGCGCAGCTCCGGTAGCGGCTCGTCGAGGGCCTTCGCGACGATGTCGACCGCCGCCGGACCCTGCACCTCGAAGCGGTAGTAGCGCGGGGCGCCCTTGCGAAGCCAGGAGTTGTCGTCCCAGTGGTACTCGACGTCGTAGTCGCCCGTCTCGATGTGGTACTGCACCCACTTGAGCGCGGTCGGCAGTCCGACGAGGTCGAACGCGCCCTCCTCGAGGTGGAAGAGGATGCCGTCCGCGATGAGCATGCCGTCGTCCGCGGTCACGACGTACTGCTTGGCGCGCCCGGGCCCGAAGTCCCGCAGCGAGTTGACGCCGAGCTCGGAGAACAGCCGGAGGGCGTCCGGGCCCGTCACGATGAGGTCGACCATGTGGTGCGACTGGTCGAGGAAGGCCGCGGTGTCGCGCCAGTGGCGCTGTTCGTCCTGCCAGTTCGTGAACTCCTGCTGCAGGAATGTCATCTGCGGGAACGGCTGCGCGCGGAGCGCCTGGACCGCGCTGCCCGCTTCGCGGATGACCGACTCGACACTCGGCTCTTGCATCTCGACTGCTGCCTCCTTCGTGCGGCGCCTGTGCCGCATTCGGGATGCTAGGTCGGGGTCGAGCCCGGCTAACCGGCCTCGCGCCGATTGTCATACAGAAGTGGGATCAGCGCCCGGCGCGCAGGGCTCGCAGCGTCGCCTCGCCGTCCTCGCTCAATCGGAGCGCCGAGAAGCGGCTCGCGGCGGTCGGCTCCCGGCGCGAGATCGTCGGCACGACGCGCCGCACGCTCGCGGCGCTGCGCCGGATCCGGATGAGCTCCTGCTCGCGAGTGAGCCGGCTGCGGCGGTACACGGCGAGTCCGGCGTACTCGTTCCGCACGGCGTGCTCGAGCGCGCGGCTCTCCGCCCCCTCGAAGAGCACCTCGTAGAAGTCGTCTCTCGCGCGGTGGATCCGGCGGATGTCCTCGGAGCGTCGAGCCGTGTCGCTGAAGCGGCCCATGGCTCGGTCGAGGTCGTCGATCTGCCGCGCGCTCGCCCGCTCCGTGAAGCGAGCGATGAGCATCGGCTCGAGCGTGTTGCGGAGCCGGTACAGCGCGACCGCCTCGTCGTCGGACAGATCGGCGACTCGAGCCCGCCGGCCCGCCGCCGCGGTGATGAAGCCGCGCGCGTCGAGCACGAGGAGGGCGGCGCGGACGGTCGTCCGCGACACCGCATACCGGTCGACGAGCTCGCCCTCGATGAGCGGCTCGCCGGCGGCGTACCGTCCGTCGATGATGTCCTCGCCGAGCAGCCGGACGGTCGTGTCGACGGCGGTCGGAGCAGGGCGGCTCATCGCACGCGCTCGATCGAGTCCCGTCAGATGGCGCCTTTGGCGCCGCCGATCGGGACCGCGGTCGTGTTGATGACGATGGGCGGGCCCTCGAGGAGCGGCGACGTGCGTGCCTGGAGGATCGGGATGACGGGGCTCTGCGTCGCGTGGCGCTCGACCGCGGCGAGGTCTTCCCACTTCTCGACGAACCAGATGTCGCCGTCGTCGGCGACGTGGATCGCGTAGAGAAGGCAGCCGTCCTCGTCGTGAATGCTCGGGGCGACCTCGCGGAGGACGTCGAGGACCTCCTCGGTCTTCCCGGGCTTCGGCGTGCAGCGCACGATCGACACGACGTTCTGGCGCATTCGGTTCTCCATTCGACGAGCGGTCAGAGCAGGTCGCTCGCGCTCTCGACGGCGCGCAGCTGCTTGAGCGCGGTCTTCGACGCGTTGCGCACGTGGGCGGCGCACAGCCGCGCGGCCTCGCCGGAGCGCCGCTTCTTCGCCGCCGCGGCGACGAGTCGAAGCTCCTCGGCGGCCTCCTCGGCGCGGCCGGGCTCGCCCATCGAGGTCGCGCGGAGCAGACGGACCCGCGCCTGGATGCCCTCGATGATGTTCTGGAGCGCCGGGCTCGCGGCTCCCTCGACGAGGACCTCGTAGAAGGCGTCCTTCGCGTCGAGGATCACGCGGATGTCCCTCGTGCCCGCGGTCGCCTCGGCGAAGTGCTCGACGGCGGCGACGAGCCGGTCGATCTGCTCGTCGGTCGCGCGTTCCACGAACCGCTCGACGAGGATCGACTCGAGGACGGCGCGGATGTCGTAGAGGTCCTCGGCCTCGGCGAGCGACGGCGCGGAGACGACCGCGCCGCGCTGCGGGACGACCGTGACGAGTCCCTCGGAGGTGAGCTCGCGAAGCGCTTCCCGCACGGTCGTGCGCGAGACGCCGAGCTGCTCGATGAGCTCGCGCTCGACGAGGCGCTGGCCCGGTCGGAGCCGGAAGTCGAGGATCGCGGCGCGCAGCGCCGAGATGACCTGCTCGCGCAGGGGCGCGGCGACGCGATCCACCGGGTTCCCGGCCCACGCCTCGGAAAGGGTGTTCGTCACCATCGCACGTCCTTGTCGCCTGAGTTTCCGCCGATCCTACAATCCGGCGAAGCCCGATTCCGTCGCGAGCGCGCCGCGTTGCGCGCTCGTCTCCGGGATCGGGGTCCCGCGAGCGGGACCCTCGTGCTCCGTATACTATCGTCAGACAATCTCGAAGGGGAGAGCGAATGACGTACGCGGGAATCGCCGGCAGGGTCGCGGTCGTGACGGGCGCCACGGGCGGCATCGGCTCCGCCGTCGCCGAGCGGCTCTCGAAGGCGGGCGCGAAACTCGTCCTCGTCGACCTCGACGCGGATCGCGCCCGCGCCGCTGCCGAGGCGCTCCCCGGCGAGGCGATCGGGGTGGGCGCCGATGTCGCGACGGAAGCAGGCGTCGACGCGTACATGAACGCCGCGATCGACGCGTTCGGTCGCGTCGACCTCCACCACCTCAACGCCGGGATCGCCGGCCGACCCGGCCTCCAGATCACCGAGGCGAGCGTCGACGAGTGGGACGCCGTCATGGCGGTCAACCTCCGCGGGCCGTTCCTCGGCACGCGCGCCGCGTTCCGGCACTTCTTCGACCGCGGCGAGCCCGGCGCGATCGTCATCACCGCCTCGATCGCGAGCCTCCGTGGCGCCCACGACCTGCTCGCCTACACGACCTCGAAGCACGGCGTGACGGGGCTCGTGCACGGCGCCGCGGTGTACGGCGGCCCCGTCGGCGTCCGCGTCAACGCCGTCGCCCCCGGCATCGTGCCGACGCCGATCTTCGGCGAGGCCGGCATCCAGGACATGAAGCGGCGCGCGAGCACGTCGCCGCTGCGCCGAGCGGGCGAGCCCGACGAGGTCGCCGCCGCCGTCGCGTTCCTCCTGAGCGACGACGCCTCCTACATCACGGGGGCGGTGCTCTCGGTCGACGGCGGCGCGAGCGTCCAGAACACGAACCGCTACGGCGGGGGCGCCGGACTGTGGGACCCGCAGCCGCTCGACGAGGCGATCCGGGCGGCCTTCGGTCGCGATTGACAGCGAGACTGTCATACGATTGTCATACGATCTTGAGTTCTGAAGGGCGACTGGGACTGCGCCGCCCGCCCGAGGTTTCGAAGGAGAAACACCCTTGGTCTATGTCGTGACGGGCGTCGGCGGCTACGTCGGCAACGCCGTGGCGGAGCACCTGCTGCGGGACGGCGTCCCCGCGGGCGACGTCCGCGTGACGAGCCGCAATCCGGAGGCGCTCGCGAGGTGGCGCGATCGCGGCGTCGACGCCCGCGAGGCCGACTTCGACGACAAGCCCGCGCTCGTCGAGGCGTTCCGGGGCGCCGACCACGTGTTCATGGTCTCGACCCTCGCGGTCGGCCCGAACCGCCGTCGGCATCACCAGCACGTCGTCGAGGCCGCGCAGGAGGCGGGCGTCGGCCACATCGTCTACACGTCGTTCCTCAACACGGAGAAGCCGCACGTCAACTCGGTCGAGGTGACCGACCACAAGTTCACCGAGCAGCTCATCATGTCGAGCGGGCTGACGTGGAACATGCTCCGCAACAACCAGTACGCCGACGCGATGGCCGAGAACGTCGCCGCGATCGCCATCACGACCGGCAAGGCGGTCGGCAACTGGGGCGACGGCCGCGTCGGCTTCGTCGCGCGCGACGACGTCGCCGAGGTCGGTGCGAAGATCCTCCAGGGCAAGGGCGAGCCGAACGTCGGGTACGACGTGACCGGCCCCGAGCTGTGGTCGCTCGCCGACGTCGCGCGCATGATCTCGGAGCTGTCGGGCGTCGACGTCGAAGCGATCGACCTGAGCGACGACGAGATGTACGAGATGTGGGACGCCCTCGGCGTGCCGCGGACGTCCGACGGCGACTTCTCGAACTCGCCGACGCCGTGGGCGAGCGACGGCATGGTGACGTTCGGCGTCATGATCCGCGACAAGCACCTCGAGGTCCTCACCGACGTCGTCGAGCGCTTCACCGGACACCCGCCGAAGAAGCTCTACGACCTCATGATCGAACGCCGGCCGACGTGGCCGCCCGCCCCGGCGGCGCGGGAGGCGTGAGCGTGTCCGACGAGTACGAGGTCGTCATCGCCCAGTACGGGACGCGCCAGGGCCACCGCTCCGAGGTCTACCTCAACTACCACATCTACGGGCAGCCCGACGGCCCGATCGGCATGGACTACTTCGTCTGGGTCATCCGGAACGCGCAGCGGACGATCCTCGTCGACGTCGGCTTCTCGCAAGCCGGCGGCGCGAACCGCAATCGGACGTTCGTCAAGGACCCGGCCGAGATCTACGCGTCGCTCGGGATCGACGTCGACGCGCCGCAGACGATCGTCGTCACGCACGCGCACTACGACCACATCGGCAACCTCCCGCTCTTCCCGAAGGCGCAGATCGTCATCGCGAAGGCCGAGTACGAGTTCTGGACGAGCGCGATGGGCAAGCGCGCGCAGTTCCGCTGGTCGACGGAGGACGAGGAGATCGACGCGCTCGAGCGCGCGAACGCGGAAGGGCGCGTCCGGACGTTCGAGGGGTCCCTCGAGCTCGCGCCCGGCGTGGAGCTCCTCGAGATCGGCGGCCACACCCCCGGGCTCTCCGTCGTCCGCGTGCGCACCTCGGACGGCGACGTCCTCCTCGCGTCGGACGCGATCCACTACTACGAGGAGTACGAGGCGGACCTGCCGTTCGCCTTCGTCGCCGACCTCCCGAAGATGTACGCCGGGTTCGACCGGGTGCGCGATCTCCTCGCGTCCGGCGTCGAGCACCTCGTCCCCGGGCACGACCCTGACACCCTGAACCGCTTCACGCGAGTGGAGAGCGGCCCGCTCGCGGGCATCGCGGCGACGATCGGAGGCAGCTAGTGAGCGACCGCATCGGCTTCATCGGCCTCGGCAACATGGGCGGCCGGATGACGCGCCGCATCGTCGACGGGGGCGTCCCCGTCCTCGGCTTCGACATGAACGCGGCGGCCGTCGAGGCCGCGGGCGCGAGCCTCGCGCCGTCGAACGCCGCGCTCGTCGCCGAGAGCGACATCGTCTTCCTCTCGCTCCCCGACAGCAGGGTCGTCGAGAAGGTCGTGCTCGACGACCCGGGATTCATCGGCTCGCTGCGCAGCGGCATGGTCGTCGTCGACCTCTCGACCGCCGCGCCGAGCTCGACGCAGCGCATCCACGCGCGCCTCCAGGACGTCGGCGTCGAATACCTCGACGCGGGCATCTCGGGCGGCGCGGCCGCGGCCGAGAAGGGGCAGCTGACGCTCATGGTGGGCGGCTCGACCGACGCGCTCGACCGGGTCCGGCCCGCGATGGCGCACTTCGCGTCGAACGTCTTCCACATGGGCGGCCCGGGCGCCGGGCACTCGACGAAGCTCCTCAACAACTTCCTCAACGCGATCTCGCTCGCCGCGACCGCCGAGGTCATGGTCGCCGCGAAGAAGGCCGGCCTCGACCTCGAGACCGTCCTCGAGGTCTTCAACAAGAGCTCCGGAGTCAACTTCGCGACGCTCAACCGCTTCCCGAAGATCATCCACGGCGACTACCTCAAGGGCGGCCTGACGAACGCGCTCATGATGAAGGACGTCGTCCTGTACGTCGACCACCTCCACGAGCTCGGCGTCGCCTCGCTCAACGCGTCCGGTCCGCTCGCGAGCTTCGGGCTCGCGAAGGCGCTCGGCTACGCCGACGAGATCAGCAACACCGTCGTCGACGCGATCGGCGACGTCTCCGGGCACGTGCGCCTGCACGAGGGATGACCGTCTCGGGCACCGAGATTCCGACCACGAACGAGGGATTGACCATGACGAATGACACCACGAGGGCCGAGCTCTTCGAGCAGGGCCTCGCCATCCGACGCGAGGTGCTCGGCGCCGCGCACGTCGACCGCTCGCTCGGCCAGGTGTCCGAGTTCGCGCGCCCCATGCAGGAGCTCGTGACCGAGTACTGCTGGGGCGCGATCTGGTCGCGCGACGGCCTCCCGCGGCAGACGCGCAGCCTCATCAACATCGCGATGCTCACCGTCCTCAACCGCTCGCACGAGCTCGGCGCGCACGTCCGCGGGGCGATCCGCAACGGGGTGACGATCGAGGAGATCCAGGAGGTGCTCCTCCAGACCGCGATCTACGTCGGCGTGCCCGCGGCGCTCGAGTCGTTCCGCATCGCCGAGGCGAAGATCGAGGAGATGAAGGCGGCAGGCGAGCTCGAATGACCATGCAGCGCGTCGCATTCATCGGGCTCGGCAACATGGGCACTCCCATGACGTCGCGGCTCGTCGAGGCCGGCTACCCCGTCGTCGGCTTCGACGTCGCCGAGGCGGCGCGGGCGAGGCTCGCGGAGGTGGGCGGGACGCCCGCCGAGACGGCCGCCGAGGCGGTCGACGAGGCCGACGTCGTCATCCTCATGCTGCCGAACTCCGACGTCGTCGAGGCGGTCGTGGGGGACGTGCTGGCGCACGCGAAGCCCGGCGCGCTCTTCGTCGACATGAGCTCCTCCGAGCCGCTGCGCACTCGCGCGCTCGCCGACACGGTCGCCTCGAGCGGCGCGCGGCTCATCGACGCGCCCGTCTCGGGCGGCGTCAAGGGCGCGACCGCGGGCACGCTCGCGATCATGGTCGGCGGCCCGGAAGACGTCTTCGCCGAGATCGCCGACCTCCTCAAGGTCCTCGGCAACCCGACGCACGTCGGAGAGATCGGCGCCGGTCACGCGCTCAAGGCGATCAACAACCTCATGTCCGCGATCCACCTGTGGGGGTCGAGCGAGGCGATGCTCACCGGCATCGCGTTCGGGCTCGACCCGAACCTCATGCTCGAGGTCATCAACGCCTCGAGCGGCCGGTCGGGATCGACGCAGCTCAAGTGGCCGAACTTCATCGTCCCCGAGACCTACGACTCCGGGTTCGGTCTCGCACTCATGCTCAAGGACATGAAGATCGCCACGAGCCTCGCCGACCGGCTCGGCATCCCGCACTCGCTCAGCGACGCCGCCGTCGACCACTGGGCGAAGGCGAACGAGGAGCTCGGCGCGGGCGCCGACCACACCGAGGTCGCGCGCTGGCTCAAGCAGCACACCCCCGGGATGACGGCAGACAAGAAGGAGCGGTCCGCGTGAACGACGAAGCCCGCAAGGCGATCGAGACGCTCGATCCCGCATTCCTCGCCGCGTACGACAAGCTCGAGGGCGTCCCGAAGCGCACGAGGGCGCTCGACGACAAGACCCAGGCGCTCATCAAGCTCGCCGTCGACGCGAACGCGACCCACCTCCACGTGCCGTCGATCCGGCCCGACATCGTCGCGTGCCTCGATGCCGGCGCGACGCCGGCGGAGATCATGGAGGTCCTCGAGTGCTGCGCGACGCTCGGCATCCACGCGATGAACATCGGCGTGCCGATCCTCGTCGACGTCCTCGAGCAGGAGGGCAAGCGCGGCGAGGTCGCGGCGCTCTCCGCCTACCAGGAGCGCCTCAAGGCCGAGTTCACCGAGAAGCGCGGCTACTGGCACGCATTCTGGAACGAGATCCTCGAGCTCTCGCCCGAGTTCTTCGAGGCGTACACCGAGTTCTCCTCCGTGCCGTGGGTCTCCGGCCCGCTCGAGCCGAAGATCAAGGAGTTCGTCTACATCGCCTTCGACACCGCCGCGACGCACCTCTACACCTCCGGGCTCCGACTCCACATCGAGAACGCGGTCCGCTACGGCGCGACCGCCCAGGAGCTCATCGAGGTCATGGAGATCGCCGTGACCCTCTCGATCCACGCCGTGACGGAAGCGGCGCCGATCCTCGTCGAAGAAAGCCGGGCTCGAGGACTCCTGTGAGCACTCCGGCGGGCGGGCGCGCGATCGACGAGGCACCATACGTCCTCGACGAGGCCGTCGCGCGCCGCTTCCGGGACGCGCTCGGCGACGAAGCGGTCGTGACGAGCCGCGAGGGCCGCGACGAGTACCGCGACCCGTACTGGCACCCGGCGGACCGCTCCTACGACTCCTCCGCCGTCCTCTACCCGGGCTCGACCGAGCAGGTCCAGGAGATCGTCCGGATCGCGAACGAGTTCCGTGTCCCGTTGTGGGCCTCGTCGCAGGGCCGGAACAACGGCTACGGCGGACCGAGCCCCCGCGTCGCCGGCTCCGTCCTCGTGAGCCTGCGGCGCATGAACCGCGTCCTCGAGATCAACGACCGGCTCGCGTACGCCGTCGTCGAGCCGGGGGTGCGGTGGCTGGACCTGCACGAGGCGCTCGTGGCGGGCGGCCACGACGACCTCATGGTGTCCGTCCCCGACCTCGGCTGGGGCTCGGTCATCGGCAACACGCTCGACTCCGGCGTCTCCTACCTGCCGCTCGGCATGGACTACCAGGCCCCGACCGGCATGGAGGTCGTCCTCGCCGACGGCTCGCTCCTGCGCACCGGCATGGGCGGCATTCCCGACTCGAAGGCATGGCACGTCTACAAGCGCGGCCTCGGCCCCGTGCTCGACCCGCTCTTCGTCCAGTCGAACTTCGGGATCGTCACCCGGATGGGCTTCTGGCTCATGCGCAAGCCCGAGGCGTACGCGCCGCTCTTCCTCACCGTCCCGCGCGACGACCAGCTCGAGCAGGCGATCGAGATCACGAGGGAGCTCCGGCTCGAGGGCGTCATCCGCGGCGTGCCCGTGATGCAGAACACGATCACGCTCGCCTCGCACTTCCCCGACGTGCTCGGCAAGCTCCAGGCCCATCTCGGCGCCCTCCCCGACGCCGAGATCCAGGAGATCGCCGACAGCACCGGGCTCGGGCGCTGGGGACAGCGGACGGCCGTGTGGGGCGACCGCGTCGTCGTCGAGCACCACGTCGCGCGGATCAAGGAGGCGTGGAGCGCGATCGAGGGCGCGCGCGTCGACCACCACCGGACGTACTCGAAGTCCGAATGGGGCGAGATCACGCACTTCGTCGACAAGGTCCAGGCGGGCATTCCGAGCCTCGACATGCTCGAGGCGATCCCGGACCACGTCGGGCACATCGGCTTCTCGCCCGTCGTGCCGCTCACGGGCGAGCACGTCCGCGAAGTCGTCGACCTCTTGCGCCGCATCTCGGAGCAGGAGGCGGGCGTGAACTTCGTGTGCGGCCTGTGCACGATCAGCGAGCGCTCGACGATCGCCGTCTCGGGTCTCAACTTCGACGTCAACGACGCCGAAGCGGCGAAGAAGGCGTTCGAGACGGTCAAGACGATGGTCCGGGAGGCGGCGAAGCTCGGCTACGGCGAGTACCGCGCCCACCTCGACTTCATGGACCTCGCGGCCGAGCAGTACTCGTTCGGCGACCACGCGTACCGCCGATTCGTCGAGCGCATCAAGGACGCCGTCGACCCGAACGGCATCCTCTCGCCCGGACGGCATGGCATCTGGCCCGCCGATCGCAGGGCAGACTAGTCCACGTCAGCAGCAAAGGAGCTAGAGACCATGGGAATCGTTTCCGACAGCGCACTCGCGGAGCTTCGCGCCGCGATCACGGGCGAGATCGCCCGACGGGGGGAGCCGGGATATCCCGAGCTCGTGACCGGCTTCAACCTCCTGTCCCCGACCAACCCGGACATCGCGGTCGTCCCCGAGAACGAGGCGGAGGTGCAGGCGGTCGTCAAGTGGGCGGTCGCGAACGGCCTCACCGTCCACCCGCAGGCGACCGGGCATGGCGCGTACCGCGAGCTCGACCACGGCGTCCTGCTCAAGACGAACAAGCTCGACCACATCGAGGTCGACCTCGCCGCGGGGCGGTGGCGGATGGGCGCGGGCCTGCGCTGGATGCAGGCCCTCCCGCACCTCCATGAGGCCGGCCTCGGCGCCGTCACGGGCTCCGCGAAGACCGTCGGCGTCGTGGGCCTGACGATGGGGGGCGGCATCGGCCCGATCGGCCGCAAGTTCGGCATGGCCGCGGACTGGATCCGCGGCTACCGGGTCGTCGACGCGAAGGGCGACCTGCTCGTCGTCGACTCGGAGCAGCACGCCGACCTGTTCTGGGCGCTGCGCGGCGGGAAGGTCGGCCTCGGCGTCGTCACCGAGGTGACGTTCCAGACGCTCCCGCTGCCGTTCCTCTACGCGGGCGGCGTCTTCTACGCGGAAGAGCACATCGACCGGCTCGCCCACGCCTGGCTCGACTGGACGAAGGGGCTCCCCGAGGAGGTCGGGACGTCGTTCGCGATCCTGCGCCTGCCCCCGGACCTCCCCGAGCCGCTCGGCGGCAAGACCGTCTTCCACCTCCGCTTCACCTACGCCGAGCTCGGCCTCACGAACGAGGAGCTCCAGGAGCGCGGTGAGCGCTGGCTCTCGACGTGGCGCGAGATCGCGGGGGAGCCCGTCCTCGACACCGTCGGCATCCTCCCGAGCGACCGCGTCGGCGAGGTGCACGCCGAGCCCGAGGGACCGCTGCCGATCTGGGAGTGGGGCGACTTCCTCAAGGAGATCGACCACGCGTTCATCGACAAGCTCCTCGAGTCGGCGGGCGCCGGCAAGGTCTCGCCGCTCGCGACCGTCGAGGTGCGGCTCCACGGCGGCGCGCTCGCCCGCGACCCCGAGTACCCGAGCGCGATCGGCGGCCGCAAGGAGCCGTTCACCCTCCTCGTGCTCGGCGTGCCGATCCCCGAGGTCGTCCCGTGGGACGTCGTCGAGGCGGCCGGGTACGGCATCCGCGAGGCGGTCAAGGACTACAGCGGCGCCGAGGTCAACTACAACTGGGCGAACCACCCGTCGCCCGAGATCTTCGCGAACCGGCTCTGGTCGAAGGAGAACGCCGCGAAGCTCAAGGAGATCCGGGCCAAGTACGACCCGAACCGCGTGTTCGAGTACGGGAACGAGTGACGCAGGTCGCCGGGAGGGTCGCCGTCGTCACCGGCGGCGCATCCGGAATCGGTCGCGGCATCGCCGAGGCGCTCCTCGAGCGGGGCGCCTCGGTCGTCGTCGCCGACATCGAGCAGGCCGCGCTCGATGCGGCCGTCGCCGAGCTCCGGTCCTCGACCGGCCCGACGGGAGCGTCCCCCGCGACCGTCGCGGGGTGCCGCGTCGACGTCTCGGACGCCGAGTCGGTCGAGGCGCTCCGGGACTTCGTCCTCGAGCGCTTCGGCCGCGTCGACATCGTGTGCCTCAATGCGGGCGTCGGGCCGAGCGGCCGCCTTCGCGACCTCACCCGCGCCGACTGGGAGTGGATCCTCGGCGTCAACCTGTGGGGCGTCATCCACGGCGTCGCCGCGTTCCTCCCCGCGCTCGAGGCGAACGGCGACGGCGGACACCTGCAGGTGACGGGCTCGCATTCGTCGTTCGTGCCGCTCCCGACGATCGGCTCCTACACCGTCACCAAGTACGGCGTCGCGGCGCTCGTCGAGACGCTCGCGGGCGAGCTCGCCGAGGACGGGTCGCGCGTTCGCGTCTCGCTCCTCGCGCCCGGGATGGTCCGCACGAACATCGGGACGTCGTCGCGGAACCGCCCTCGCGCGCTCGAGGGGGCGCTCGAGGACGTCGACATCTCGCAAGGCATCAACCAGGGCATCCGCTGGATGGGCCCGCGCACCGCGGGTCGCATCGCCGTGCGCGCGATCGAGCGCGACGAGCTCTACGCCCCGACCGACCCGAGCCTGTGGCCCGCGGTCGAGCGGCGGTTCGAGGCCATCCGCGAGGCGTACTCGCGATATCCGGCGTGGGAGGACGAATGACCGAGATCGTGGGCAGGGTCGCCGTCGTCACGGGGGGCGCCTCCGGGATCGGCCGCGGCATCGCCGAGGCGCTCCTCGAGGCGGGCGCCGCCGGCGTCGTCATCGCCGACATCGAGCAGGGCGCGCTCGACCGGGCGGTCGCGGAGCTGCGCTCCCGGTCCGGCGCCGCCCCCGAGGGAGGGAGCGTCGCGACCGAGCCGAACGGCCGACCCCCCGCGACGGTCGCCGGGTTCCGCGTCGACGTCACGAGCCTCGACTCCGTCGAAGCCCTCCGCGATTTCGTGCTCGACCGCTTCGGCCGTGTCGACATCGTCGTCAACAACGCCGGCGTCGGACCGTTCGGGCTCATCAAGGACCTCACCGTCAAGGACTGGGAGTGGGTCCTGTCCGTCAACCTGTGGGGCGTGATCCACGGGATCACCGCATTCCTCCCCGTGCTCCTCGAGAATGCGGACGGCGGCCACATCCTGAACACCGGCTCGGTCGCGTCGTTCGCCTCCGCCCCCTCCGGCGGGGCGTACAACGCCTCGAAGCACGCGATCGCGGCGATTACCGACACGCTCGCGATGGAACTCGAGCAGGACGGGTCGAAGGTCCGCGTGACCCTGCTCGCGCCCGGGACGGTCTCGACGAACATCGCGACGTCGTCTCGCAATCGGCCCCCAGGCCTCGAGGGTAGCCTTGAGGACGTCGACATCTCGAAGGGCGTCGCGAAGGACGCGCGGTTCATCACGCCGCTCACCGCCGGACGCATCGCCGTGCGCGCGATCAGGAACGACGACCTGTACGCCGCGACCCACCCCGACTGGTGGCACCTCGTCGAGGCGCGCCAGCAGGCCGTCGAGCGCGACTGGAAGAAGTACCCGATCATGGAGGACGCGTGACCCGAATCGCCGGCCGAGTCGCCGTCGTCACCGGCGGCGCCTCGGGGATCGGGCGCGCGATCGCCGAGGCGCTCCGGGATGCCGGGGCGACGGTCGTCATCGCGGACATTCAGGCCGCTCCGCTCGCCGAGGTCGCCGCGGCGCTCGGCGTCGACTCGGTCGTCGTCGACGTCCGCGACTCCGCGAGCGTCCAGCGGCTCGCCGACACCGTGGTGGGGCGCCACGGCGGCGTCGGCATTCTCGTGAACAACGCCGGCGTCGGGGGCATCGGCCGCATCGAGGACCTCGGGATCGAGGACTGGCGGCGGCTCATCGACGTCAACCTGTGGGGCGCGATCCACGGCATCACCGCCTTCCTGCCGATCCTCCGGTCGAACCCCGACGGCGGCCACGTCCTCAACACCGGCTCGATGTCGTCATTCGTCGCCGACGAGGGGCTCGGCGCGTACACGGTCGCCAAGTACGGGGTCGCCGGCCTCACCGAGACGCTCGCACTCGAGCTCGCGGGCACGGGGATCGGCGTCACGCTCCTCGCGCCCGGCACGGTGCGCTCCAACTTCGGCAGGGAACCGGCCGAGTGGACCGCGGAGCCCGACGCGGGGGAGGCGGCGCTCGACGGCCTGCCAGACGGACTCGCCGCCCGGCTCCGGTCGATTTCGCCCGCGGAGGCGGCGCACGTCGCGCTCCGGGCGATCGAGGACAACCGCCTCTATGCGCCGACCCACCCCGAGTGGTGGCGCTTCATCGAGCCCCGCTTCGCGGCGATCCGCGACAGCTTCGAACCCCTTCTGGAGGAGACATGACCGTGCACGGCAAGGCCGGCGTCCTGCGGGCCATCAACGAGCCCTTCTCGATCGAGGAGGTCGAGTGGTTCGGCCCCGCCGAGGGTCGCGTGATCGTCAAGACGCACGCGAGCCCGTTCTGCTCGACGGACGTGAAGAACTGGAAGGGCCAGCTCTACAAGATCCCGCCGACGATCCTCGGCCACGCGTCGATCGGCGAGATCGTCGAGCTCGGCCCGGGCGTCGAGGGCTTCACCGTCGGGCAGCGCGTCGTCGTGCCGGGCACGCCCGAGTGCGGCCGCTGCTACTACTGCTCGATCGGCGAGCCGTGGCAGTGCAGCGAGCTCTTCGACCTCGGCGGCATCTACCCCGACATCGCGCGCGGTGACGACGGCGCGCTCATCTCGTGCGCGGGCTGCGTCGGCGGCTATGCGGAGTACATGTCGATCTCGCAGAACCAGATCTTCCCGATCGAGTCCGACCTCGACTCGGTGACGCTCTCGATGCTCGGTTGCGGCATCACGGCGGGTGTCGGCTCGGTGTTCAACGTCGCGAGGGTCCAGCCGGGCGAGTCGGTCGCGATCGTCGGCGCGGGGCACCTCGGGCTGTGGATGCTGCAGGCGGCCCGCGTCGCGGGCGCCGGCCAGGTCATCGTGCTCGAGTGGCACGAGGGCCGTCGCCGGCTCGCCGAGCGCTTCGGCGCGGACGCGATCATCTCGACGGAGGACGAGGACGCCGTCGCGCAGGTCAAGGCGCTCACGGGCGGCCGCGGCGTCGACGTCTCGCTCGAGGCCGCGGGACCGACGCGCATGCAGCGCCTCGCGCTCCAGGTCTCCCGTCGCGCCGGCCGGGTCGTCTACACGGGCTTCGAGATCGGTGGCGCCGAGCTCACGCTCCCGCAGGTCGAGACGGCGCTCCAGTCGCGGCAGATCCTCTCGTCGCAGAACGGCCAGGTGCACATGCGCAGCGACCTGCAGCGCTACACGGGCATGCTCGAGCGCGGCCTCATCACGGGCGAGGGCATCGTCACCCGGACGTACGCGCTCGAGGAGCTCGACCTCGCGCGCGACCGCTCGGGTGCATTCGACGACGTCTGCGGCATCATCACGTTCGACCACTGAGCCGGGGACGCGTTTCGGTCCTCAGACCTTGATGACCTCGGGGCCGCCGAAGTCGAGGAAGATGTCGAAGTCATTGTCCTGCGTGACGACGGCGAGCCCATTGGCGAGTGCGATCGCGGCGATCCAGAGGTCGTTGACGTCGATTCGCCGACCGCTGCCCGCCATGCGGGAGCGGATGAGCGACCACTCGTGCGCTGCCCCGAGGTCGGCGTCGAGCAGTTGGTTCGACGTGATCTCCGCCCAAGTCTTGAGGCGGTGGGACCGCACGGTGGCGTTCGGGGCGAGGTGGACGGCGACCTCGAGCTCGGCGGCGGTGATCGCGGACACGTAGGCGATCTCCGGCAACGCGCTCCGATCGAGCGGACGACCGGACTCGGACGCGATGAAGACGCTCGTGTCGAGCAGTCCCGCCGAGGGCCGACGCGCCTGGCTCACACCCACTCCGACTCTTCCTCGGCGAGCGCGCGAAGTTGTTCGCGCAATCCCGCGTCAGCCTGAGGAATCGCGAGGACTTCGTCAGGGGTCATGTACGGGCGCTTCGACCACCGGTCCTGCTCGATGGGCGAGATGCGCGCGATCGGGCGCCCGCGATTGGTGAGCGTCACATCCTGGCCCGTTTCGACCGCGCGAATGACCGCCGTCGTGTTGTTTCGGAGTTCGCGGATCGGAACGGTGATCGACATGCGACGAATGTAGCACCTGGGCGACGCGACGCCTCAGTTGGTCCCTTCGCGGGGTCGGCGGGAGGGAAGGCGCGGCGGATCAGGCGCGGTAGCGCGCCGGCCACACGCCGTGGCGACCGGGGGCGAGGATCCCCTTCGGGTCGACGGCGTCCTTGATCGACTCGACGAACCGCCGGTAGGCGTGGTCGCCGAAGCCGTACTGCTCGGACGCGAGGTCCATGAAGTCGAGGTGCGCGCGGTACTCGCCGTAGCCCTGCGCGGAGAGCGTGAGGAGGAGGTCCTTCGCGGTCGCGAACGCCGCCTTCACGGACGCCTCGTCGTGCCGGTTGAACGAGAGCGAGGAGACGACGAGGACG
>Ga0182743_1002271_pt1 | contig 17150 bp, 14 predicted proteins | sample eDN3rd30CKraftOP_FD_128522 | JGI IMG/M metagenome (GOLD analysis project Ga0182743, IMG submission 128522) | Enriched Organic Plus compost microbial communities from Emeryville, California, USA - eDNA 3rd pass 30_C Kraft OP (version 2) (version 2) ... | reverse complement strand
GCGGCCTGCTCGACCGCGCCCAACTGGTCAGCACCCTGGAGGCGGCGCTGGAGCTGGCCAGGACCCTGGGCGACTACGCCGGTGAACACCAGGGCCTGGCCCACCAGGCCAAGCCCCAGGAAAGCCTGACCGAGGCCGTGCGCGCCATGGGCCATGGCGCCAATGACCAGGCCGACGGCGGCGGCAATGGCAGTGAATCGGTCATCGCCCTCTCCGCCCCGGCCGGCATCGCCCTGGCCAGCCCGCGCAGCATCGCCCTGGGCGCCGGCGAGCACATCGATGCCGCCGCGCGCGAGCAGGTGCAACTGACTGCCGGCGAGCAGATGCTGCTCAATGCCGGCCAGGGCCTGGGCACCTTCGCCCAGAGCGGCGACATGCGCCACATCGCTCACCAGGGCGAACTGCTGCTGCAGGCGCAGCACAACAGCGCACGCCTGGAAGCCGACCAAAGCGTGGAGATCAGCGCCAGCAACGAGCACATCCTGGTCAAAGCCCAAGAGCACATCACCCTGCTGTGCGGCGGCGCCTATCTAAAGATGCAAGGTGGCAACATCGAGTTAGGCATGCCCGGTAACTTCATCGTCAAGGCAGCCAACCACACCCACGTGGGTGGCGCTCATGCCTCCGCACTCTTCAACGAGTGGAGCAATGCTCCCTTCGATGATTCGTACATCGTTCGCGATGAGCGCACCGGCAAAGTTCTGGCCAACACTCCCGTGGAACTGCTCCGCAGTGACGGTGCTCTGCTCAAGTTAACCACGGACGCCCAAGGCCGCCTGCCCAAACAGAAGGATCTTCGCATGGACGCCGTGGAGCTTCGTCTCGCTTCAGCCGCTCCGCCCTCCGGCAACGACATGGAGTCCACGTCATGACCTCAAACTCCCCCGATAACACGAGCGAAGTCGTCATCCCTCGCGGCCGCGACGAGCAAGGTCAGCGTGTCTACCGCACAAATCTCACTGCTGCCAGTGACAATCGCCCCAAGGTACTGCTCGCCAGCCGCCCAGCACCTCTACCTGTCGTCTTCTTGCCCGGCATCATGGGCAGCAACCTGCGCAACAAGGAATCCAAGGAAATCGTCTGGCGGCCCCCGAACGCAAGCCTTGCTCCCCGCGATGTGCTGGGTGCGATAGGTGCATTATTCACGTGGTGGCGACGAGGGCCAAAGAAACGTCAGAAGCTACTGAACCCTGATCAAGTTGAGGTGGACGACAGCGGTTCCATTGATCCTGGAAAGTCCGGCCTTTCCAAGGAAGCCGCGCGCTTCCGTGGCTGGGGCACAGTAATGCGTAGCTCCTACAACCCAGTCATGGCCGTGCTGGAGCAACGACTGGACAACATCCTCAAGCTCGGCGAACTGGAACCCTGGTGGAGCGACGAGGCCCTGGCCTCGCCCAGTGACTATGGCGAGGAGCTCGGCCAAGCCCAGCCGTTGAACAAGGAAGAACTTGAGTACGCCGCAGCCTACCAGTTCGATGTGTGGTGCTGTGGCTACAATTGGCTGCGCTCCAACCGCGACTCCGCCCAGGCCGTACGCGACTTCATCGAAAACACCGTGCTGCCGCATTACCGCGACAGCGGCCAAACCACCGCTGAACAGATGCAAAAGATGAAAGTCATCCTGGTCACCCACTCCATGGGGGGACTGGTCAGCCGTAGCCTTACTCAACTGCTCGGCTACGACCGAGTACTCGGTGTGGTCCACGGCGTACAACCGGCCACCGGCGCACCCGCCATTTATCACCATATGCGCTGTGGCTACGAAGGCATCGAAAGAATCGTGCTGGGAGCCAATGCTGGCGAAGTCACCGCCGTGGTGGCCAACTCGCCCGGCGCATTGGAGTTGACACCCAGTGCGGTTCACCGAGACGGGAAACCCTGGCTATTCCTGCGTGACGAGCAAGGCAACATTTCTCGGGATAAAAATGGAAAACCCCGTGCCTATCCACAAAACCGTGATCCTTATGATGAGATCTACAAGAACCCGGATTGGTATGGTCTGGTGCCAAAACAGAATGAACGATATTTGGATATGTCGGGCAAAGAAACCGAAGAGAGTGAGTATAGCCCACGCACAGCATTCACTTTTCTGATTGACGAAGTGGCGAAGTTTCACCGCTCACTGTCCCAAGGCGGTTACCACCCCGAAACCTATATCCACTATGGTGCTGAGGGCAGCCAAGATACGCATAGTTGGCGCGACGTAAACTGGAAAGGTGACATCGGTGCACTGGAACAACCGAATGCCGATGTGAAAGACAACGGCAGGGGCAAGTATAACGTTAGCTCGCGTAGTACCGCCGCCAAGTTAGTCCCCACCAAAGCGCTCTGGCCTGATCATGAAAAAACTGACAGCGGAGGCGATGGCACCGTGCCCATCGATTCCGGCCAAGCCCCTAAACGGGCCAACATCAAAGCCAGCTTCCGCCACGGCAATCTGGGCAAGGGCATAAATAACAGCAAGGCCGGTTACGATCACCAGTCCAGTTACAACGACGTTCGTGCCCGCTGGGCCACCCTATACAGTATCCTCAGACTTGCCCAACACGCAAACTGGGCGCAGGAGGATAGCTGATGCGCGCCTTACTCAACCTATTCCTAGCCGCCCTGCTCGGGCTGGCTGGTTGCACACATGCCTATTCCCCTACACGGAACAACAACATGGACAAGACTGGATGGGTCACCCATTGTTTTGGTCGTTTCCTTATCGATCTACCACCTCAAGCGCAGATCAGAGCAGGCTACGATCTTTGGGGCGCTGCTATTAAGCGTCTGGACGTCCCCCCAACTTCGCTAGCAGCTCAAATTAACCAGCGCGAACAAGAACTCAAGGCTCAACGGCATGAGGCTCGAGGCAGTATGTTTCTACGTCGGATCAATCTTGAAAATGGAGGAATTGGCCTACTTTCGTGGGCGTCTGACGCCAGTAGAGTCATGCTTAATCTGGATACTTACGCAATATCAAAACCCATCTCGCGCATCTACTATCGACAGGGAAAGATATCCACGGATCGAGAGCAACGCGGCATCGAAATCGCCACGACATTGACGCGAAACCTACGCTCCCGCGATCCTCAAGACATTCCCGCAGAACCAGGTTTCTGCATCGATGGCGCGTACATCGCTGGCAGCACTTTCCAACGTGAAGGTTTCAATGTCGGCGTTAGTTTTCCCGATCATCCCGGCGCGTTCTTCAGCTTCAGCACCGACACCGGCGCCGAAGAAGACCAGTTGCTTGACCGGGTTGGCGGATTCCTGGCAGGCGCAGCCAAAATGGTGGCCGGCCTTGAAACCTTACGCAAAGGCCAGCGCAATATCGGGCCTATCTCCGCCCAGGAATACCTCGTTGCCGGCAGCGCTGAAGGGCAACGCGCCTATTCCTTTGCCTGGGAATCGCAAGGGAAGGACGGCTCACTTTCAGAGCCCAATATTACGGCCGGCCTGGGAGTTCTGGAACGCGATGCCGACAGCCATGGCAATCCACCGCCTCCAGCTTTTCGCTCCGACCAGGAAGCACTGGAGCTGTGGGACGCCATCATCGACAGCATCCGCCTGCGCCCTGGCGCCGTGGGCCCCAGTTCAGCGCAGAACGACACCCCCAACGCAAGCCAACATGGTTTGCGAGTCACGTCCGGTACCCCCTGCCCCTGGCCGGGCGTGTGGACGTGCGAGGAAGCGCCGCAGCTAGGCGCGCAAACCATTGCCCATGGCGTACCCATGCCCTCGGTAGAAGGTAACGCGGTGACATGGCGGCTACTGCGCGGACTTTGAAGGGCATGGAAAATGGCCAAGGAAATCCATGTTCAGCAGGACTACTCTACAGCTTCGTCGAGCCAACCCAGAACATTGGCAGGGCATTCGGAGAACTTCTGATGCACCCTTGGCACTACCTCACCCTCACTGCCCTGGTTGGTATAGCTGGCTGTACCCCCTTTCAATCTTCTGCACAAAACACCACCGTGGACAAGACTGAATGGGTCACCCATTGCTTTGGTCGTTTCCTTATCGACCTACCGCCTCAAGCACAGATCAGAGCAGGCTATGATCTTTGGGGCGTCGGTATAAAGCGCCTAGATGAAACATCATCCTCACTAGTCGCTCGGATCAATCTACGTGAGCAGGAACTCAAGATAGAAAAGCATGACACCAAAGGCCATCTTTTCATTAAGCGATTAGAGCTTGAGAATGGTGCCACCGGCTTACTTTCTTGGTTCCATGACACCAGCCAGGAAACACTTCTCCTAGACACTTATCTAGTCGCCTCCCCGAACAAAAAATTCTTCCAATATCCTAATAAGATAAGTATTGGTCGTGAAAAGCAAGGAATTGCATTTTCCAACGCGCTAGCTCAAAACCTACGCTCACTCGCCCCCCTGGAAGTCCCCAGCGACTCCGGATTCTGTATCGATGGCGCATACATCTCTGGCAGCAGCTTCCAACGTGAAGGTTTCAATGTCGGTGTCACCTTTCCCGATCATCCCGGCGCGTTCTTCAGTTTCAGCACCGACACCGGCGCCGAAGAAGACCAGTTGCTTGACCGGGTCGGCGGATTCCTGGCAGGCGCAGCCAAAATGGTGGCCGGCCTTGAAACCTTACGCAAAGGCCAGCGCAATATCGGGCCTATCTCCGCGCAGGAATACCTCGTTGCCGGTAGCGCTGAAGGGCAACGCGCCTATTCCTTCGCCTGGGAATCGCAAGGTAAGGACAACTCACTCTTAGAGCCCAACATTACAGCCGGCCTGGGGGTTCTGGAACGCGATGCCGACAGCCATGGCAATCCACCGCCTCCAGCTTTTCGCTCCGACCAGGAAGCACTGGAGCTGTGGGACGCCATCATCGACAGTATTCGCCTACGCCCTGGCGCTGCGGGCCCCAGTTCAGCGCAGAACGGTGTCCCTGACGCAGGTCAGCACAGCTTGCGAGCCACGTCCGGTACTCCCTGCCCCTGGCCGGGCCTGTGGACGTGCGACGAAGCGCCGCAACTAGGCGCGCAAACCATTGTCCATGGCGTACCCATGCCCTCGGTAGAGGGTAACGCGGTGACCTGGCGGCTACTACGCGGAATTTGAATGGCACCAGATGGTCCAACCGAAGCAGAGTTCTTCGAAGTCTGGGATGCTGTAGTAGGCAGCATTCGATTCCGCCCCGACGCCCTCATATCGTCGCCACCGCCGCCGCCCAGCGCACCTCTCCCAATCTCTCGCAAGCAAGCCGAGGAGGATCAGAGGGCGTTGGACGACTTCATTGCCAGCCACCCCAATCAACCCAAGCCCTAGGCATGGTAAAAAAAAATGAAAGAGCAAGCTGAGGTGCCAAGTCCCGCGCCCAAGGACCTAACCACCACTGCCGCTCCACTGTCCTTTCGAGAAGGAGAGCGCCTCCGCATCAGCGGAGGCGCCAAGCGCGACACATTCGAGCTACTGACGTTGGTACTGCGTGCCTCATTGGCGCTAGGTGGCAAGCCGGTGATCTGCTCGGAGTTACTGCCTGGCGTATCTCTCTGGCTGTCGGCGGGAACCTTGCAGGCAAATGACGCAGCGGAGGTAGCGCGCGTTGCCGAGGACATCTGGAGTGCCGTGCGATCCAGCCTGATCGACTGGCTCCGCCTATCGCCCATCCGCCCAGGCATCGCCATGGAACTGAAGGGGGGCACCCGCCTTGAGTTTGTCTGGACAGGTATTCGCCCACTACGGCCTGGCCACCTGCAAATCGATGTCGCTCACGACAAGTCCTTCGTCGTCCGCTATACCAAGCACCGTAAGCGGCACCCCTTGGTCGAGTCGGCCGAGCCGGTAGAAGATTCGACTCTTCAGTCCTTCACCGTACTCCGTCGCTCCTTGCTCGACGCCATTGAGAAGAGCATCCAAACCAATCAGGCAGAGTACGCGCGTCTCCCTGCTCCCGTACGTTATCGATTAACCGGCGCCCTCTCGGCCTGGCGCAACTTCCACCAACAGGTGGATGCCACGCTCGCCGACTTATCGATTTCGGCAGCACTGATTCACGCCCCTATCAAGCGAGTTATCACATCCCTCAACCGGATGACCCTGACGTTGCATCCCGATGGAGCGGCGCCCCACTCTGCCAACGAGTTGTCACTACACGCCTCACATAGTGCCGTTTGGCAAGCGTTCGATGCACGTGAGGGCATATTCTACGAACCCAGCGCCGCCCTGCATCGATTGCTCGACAGCACGTATATCGCCGATAACGTCCCCATTGGGGTGGTTCAGCTGCCCACCGACACACTCTGCATTATTCCTGAACCCTCTCGCTGGAAGACCGGTGGCTACGAGAGCATCGTCCTGTTCAAGCAGGCTCATTCATTGTGTTTCGTCACCTGGGCACACCGTCCAGATACGGAGCGCAGCGTCGTGATGGACGTTCTGACACTTTCCACCGAAGAATCGGACCGTACCATCCGCGACTTGTTAGACGAGGCGTTCCAAACCCCACAGTCAGGTGACGACCAGATCCGTCAACACTGGCGCAATTCACTCGACTACGCCATCAAGATGCTCCTGTACATGGCCGTACGTGATGCGCATGTCACTCGAGACCTCGCCCGCACCCAAGCCGCCAAGAGCCTCCCCTCTGGCCTGGGACGCCGAAAACGTGAGGCATACCAGGTACAAGTTGACCACTTGTACGATCGCCATATCGTTGGCCCGGCCATCCTCGACGAGGCACCGGAGAGCAAGACGACAGCCAGCGGCGGACGGGAGGTCTCCAGCCATTGGCGCCGCCCCTATTTCAAGATGCAGCACTACGGGCCTGGCGCAGCTCTACGCAAAGTGGTGTTCTTCGGTCCTGCCATCGTGCGTGCCGATCGGCTCTGAGAACAAAGACCGGTTTGGTACGGTCTCTCATGGGCTTGGTGGAACAAGGGCATACGAAGGAGGGGCTTTGCTCCCTCCTTCGATGATTGCTGGCGCTAAGCGAGTCCGTTCAACATAAGCGCTGAAGGCGGATAGGAAGGCAAGCTGTCGTTCCGAGGCAAATATTGCGAACGCCACAGGATAGATTCAGTGGCGTGTGTCCCGGCATCCCACTGATCAACTAGGTTTGCCCATTTCTGCATCATCGCCCGCCGCTGCTCGACATACTGGGCATGGTTGTAGGCTTTACGCACTGGATTCTTATCGGCATGGGACAGCTGCGCCTCAATCCATTCTCCGGGATAACCCAACTCGTTGAGAGCCGTGAAAATCGTGCCGCGAATGCCATGGCCAGTGAGCTCATTCTGGAAGCCCATGCGATGCAACGCGTTATTCAGCGTGTTCTCACTGATACCCCGCTTCAGATCGCTCCGATGGGCCAACAGGTACCGCTGAGCCGGCAGCATTTCAGCAATCAGGTCCGTGACGATTGCCAAGGCCTGCTGTGACAAGGGCACGATATACGGCGGAATCTCCCGTACATCCTTGCCTGCACGCCGCTGTAGCTGCTTTACATTTTCCGGCGGGATGATCCAAAGGCCACGCTGGAGATCGAATTGTTCCGGCATAGCTTTCCTCAGCTCCCCTGTCCTTACCCCGGTCAACAGCAGCAGGCGCAATCCTTTGCGGGTTTTCGGCTCCCCTTTGTAACTGTTCAACTTGCTCAGAAACGCTGGCAACCGCTTCATTGTCAGATGCGGATTATGCGTTACAGGTGGTTTGGGCATGGCCACAATGTCCAAATCACTCGCAGGATTCCTGTCCAACCCGGCCTCAACCATGGCGTAGCGGAAAAACTTGTTGAGCCAGCCCCGGACCTTTTCGGCCGCGGTCATTGCCCCGCGCCGCTCGATACCACGCAACACGTCCAACAGGTCGTGCCGTGTTATCTCCGTGATGACGCGATGCCTCAGCGACGGAAGAACATCCTTCTTGAAGACTCGGTCAATCTGGCTGAGGGTACTCTGGCGCCCCTCCTTAAGCGTGAGGGCACGGAAGGCACGCCAGCGCTTGAAAAGTGTTTCAAAGGTGTTGTCAGAGGCATGCTGCGCCAGCATGCGCTCGTGCCGCCGCTGGACGCGGGGATCGATCCCTTTGGCAAGCCAACTGCGAGCGGTGTCACGCTGACCCCGGGCCTCCCTGAGGCTGATTTCCGGGTAACTGCCAAGAGAGAGCCGCTGCTGCTTGCCGAACCAAGAAAAGCGGAAGTGCCAACTTTTTGAGCCCTTGGCACTCACGAAGAGCGCGAGCCCATCCAGATCGTTGAGCACATAGGGTTTACCGGAAGGCTTGGCTTGCCGGACTGCGGTGTCCGTTAAAGGCATGGTGCATCTCCAGTCTCGTCAGGCTGATGAGAGGAGATGACCCTTTTCGATGGGGAGCTTCCACCAAGAAACCGCTCCGCAACCTACCCCGATTGATGTACTAGTTGATGTACTAAAAAATCGTGGCTGGCGGTGAACGGCAGTGGAAGTCAATGGACGAAAAAAGGGACCAAAGGTCCCTAGTTTCAACCAGTTACGGAGTTCTATAGATGGCTATGGACTTCCGTAAACCGAAAATTGGAGCGGGAAACGAGACTCGAACTCGCGACCCCGACCTTGGCAAGGTCGTGCTCTACCAACTGAGCTATTCCCGCGTCGTGTTGACGGGCGCCATTCTATCTTTTTCTGGAGCCTCGTCAACCCTTTGATTCAAAAAAAGTTATTTCTCTTTCGGGGTGGTGCTCAGGTGCGGCCAGGCGGCCAGCAGGTAGTGCAGCATGGACCACAGCGTCAGGGCCGCGGCGACGATCAGCAGCCCGTAGCCCAGCAGCACCCAGAAGGTGAACACCGGGGCGTTGGCCAGCAGGATCACCAGCGCGGCCATCTGCGCGGCGGTCTTCCACTTGCCCAGGTTGGATACGGCGACGTGTGCGCGGGCGCCCAGTTCGGCCATCCATTCGCGCAGCGCCGAGACCACGATCTCGCGGCCGATGATGATCACCGCCGGCAGCGTCAGCCAGAGGTTGGCGTGCTCTTCCACCAACAGCACCAGCGCCACCGCCACCATCAGCTTGTCCGCCACCGGGTCGAGGAAGGCGCCGAAGGGCGTGCTCTGCCCCAGCTTGCGCGCCAGGTAGCCGTCCAGCCAGTCGGTGGCCGCGGCCAGGGCGAAGACGGCGCTGGAGGCCAGGTGGCTGCCCGGGAACGGCATGTAGAACAGCAGGATGAAGATCGGGATGAGCAGGACGCGTAGCAGTGTGAGCAGGTTCGGAATATTCATCGGGACCACTGGCCGGTGAGTTGAGCCCGGCATTCTACTCGCTGTGCAGGGCAGCATAAATCTGCTCGGCCAGCTTTTTGCTGATGCCCGGGGCCTTGGCGATCTCATCGATACTGGCGCGGCCCAGTTCCTGCAACCCACCGAAATGCTTGAGCAGCTCGCGGCGGCGCTTGGGCCCTACCCCCGGCACCTCTTCCAGGGTCGAGGTGCGCCGGGCCTTGCCGCGGCGGGCGCGGTGGCCGGTGATGGCGAAGCGGTGCGATTCGTCGCGGATCTGCTGGATCAGGTGCAGCGCCGGGGAATTCGCCGGCAGGGTGAATTCGTGCTCGGCATCGTTGAGGTAGAGGGTCTCCAGGCCCGGCTTGCGCGTCACGCCCTTGGCCACGCCGAGCAGGATCAGCCCGCTCACCGCCAGCTCCTGGAGCACTTCCCGGGCCATGGCCAACTGGCCCTTGCCGCCGTCCACCAGGAGGATGTCGGGCATCTTGCCCTCCCCCTCCTTCAGGCGGCTGAAGCGCCGCGTCAGGGCCTGGTGCATGGCGGCGTAGTCGTCGCCGCCGGTGATGCCCTCGATGTTGAAGCGCCGGTAGTCGGACTTCAGCGGGCCCTCGGGGCCGAACACCACGCAGGAGGCCACCGTGGCCTCGCCGCTGGAATGGCTGATGTCGAAGCACTCCAGGCGCTGCGGCGGCTCGTCCAGGTCCAGCGCCTCGGCCAGGGCCTCGAAGCGCGCGGCGACGTGCTGGCGGTTGGCCAGGCGCGCGGCCAGGGCCTGCTCGGCGTTGGTGATCGCCAGTTGCTGCCAGCGCGCACGGGTACCGCGCACCCGGTGGCTGATCTCCAGTTCGCGGCCACGGGCGCTGGCGATGGCCTCGATCAGCACCGGGAAGTCCTCGTGCACGGCGTTGACGATCAGTTCCGCCGGCAGCTCGCGCTCGTGGTGGCTCAGGTAGTACTGGCCGAGGAAGGCCAGCAGCACCTCGTCGACCTCCTCTTCTATGCCCACCTGGGGGAAGAAGTTCTTGCTGCCCAGCACGCGCCCGCCGCGCACGCTGATCAGGTGCACGCAGGCGCCGCCGGGGTTGACCATGGCGGCGATGACGTCGACGTCGCCGTTGCCGCCCTCCATGCTCTGCTGGTCCTGCACGCGGCGCAGGATGGCCACCTGGTCGCGCAGCTCGGCGGCGCGCTCGAACTCCAGGCGCATGGCCGCTTGCTCCATGTCGGCGCTCAGCTCATCGGCCAGCTGGTTGCTGCGGCCTTCGAGGAACATCACCGAATGGCGCACGTCCTGGGCGTATTCCTCGGGGCCGACCAGGCCGACGCAGGGCCCCTTGCAGCGCTTGATCTGGTACTGCAGGCAGGGCCGGGTGCGGTTGCGGAAGTAGCTGTCCTCGCATTGCCGCACCAGGAAGGCCTTCTGCAGCAGGGCCAGGCTCTCGCGGATGGCGCCGGCGCTCGGGTAGGGCCCGAAGTAGCGGCCCTTGGCCTTCTTGGCGCCGCGGTGCAGGGCCAGGCGCGGGTATTCGTCCTCGCTGGACAGATAGACGTAGGGGTAGGACTTGTCGTCGCGCAGGAGGATGTTGTACGGCGGCCGCCATTCCTTGATCAGCGTCTGCTCCAGCAGCAGCGCCTCGGTCTCGTTGGCGGTGATGGTGGTCTCGACCTGGGCGATGCGCGCCACCAGGGCGGCGGTCTTCGGCGCCAGGCCGGTCTTGCGGAAGTAGCTGGCCAGGCGCTTCTTGAGGTTCTTCGCCTTGCCGACGTAGAGCAGCTTGGCCTGCTCGTCGAACATCCGGTAGACACCGGGGCGGCCGCTGCAGGTGGCGAGGAAGGCCGCCGGATCGAACACCGCGCTCATCTAGTTGCTGGCATCCACCATGCCGTGGCGCACCGCCAGCAGCGCCAGCTCGACGTCGCTGGTGATGGAGAGCTTCTCGTAGATGCGGTAGCGGTAGGTGTTCACTGTCTTGGGCGACAGGCAGAGTTTGTCGGAGATGCTCTGCACCTTGTGGCAGTTGGCGATCATCAGGGCGATCTGGATTTCGCGCTCGGACAGCGAGTCGAACGGCGAACCGCCCTTCTCCGGCTCGAAGGACTTCAGCGCCAGGCTCTGGGCGATCTGCGGGCTGATGTAGCGCTGCCCGGCGAAGACCTGGCGGATGGCCTGGACCATTTCCTCAAGCGCCGCGCCCTTGGTCAGGTAGCCGGAGGCGCCGGCCTGCATGAGGCGGGTGGGGAACGGGTCTTCCTCGCAGACGGTCACGGCCAGCACGCGCACGTCCGGCTGGCTGCGCATCAGCTTGCGGGTGGCTTCCAGGCCGCCGATGCCGGGCATCTTCACGTCCATCAGGACGACGTCGGGCTTGAGTTCCCGGGCCAGGCGCAGGGCGTCCTCGCCGGATTCGGCCTGGCCCACCACCTGCAGGCCCTCGATGTCGGCCAGCATGCGGGTAATTCCGGTGCGCACCAGATCGTGGTCATCGACCACCAGCACCTTGATCACACAGCACCTCATGCATAACTAGAGTGGAATCCGGCGCTGTGCGCGCCATCGAATCCGCGAACCTTAACAGAAAGCGATGCCCTGACCTAGCTTGGAACACAGCCGTCAAATTGCAAGCGCCAACGAACCAGCAAGCACCCCCGAAGCGCCCGCGCCAAGCTGACCAGGCGCCGAGCGAAGCGTCAAGGATGGGCATCACGACCATTCTTTCGGCTGAGACCGGTTGTCGCGGGGCGAAGCGGGGCTGACAGTGCCAACCCAGGCATCGACGCACGCCGCCGCGGCCACGGCACATCCCCCGGCGCCGCCCTGACGAACGTCCGCCCGCGTTACAAAAGTGCCCGCCGTGCATCAACATGACGCACGACGAGCGCCGGACGTTACCGTTCGATGCCCATCCAGCACCCCGCCGCCCTCCTCCATCCCAACCAAATCGCCAGCGAATCAACGGCTTGTGTCGCGATCACCGATCCTGGCACGGCATCTGCTTAATTGCATTTATGGATAATTGGATACAAAAATCCAAAAGGAGCGCCCCATGCGCCTGGTACCCAACTACGGCCGCCAACCCGTAACCGCCGAAGAAGAGGCCTACAGCTACCTGCTGGACGCCATCTGCAAGGGCCAGTACCGCACCGGCGACCGCCTGATCGCCGAAGACATCGCCAACGACATCGGCATGAGCCGCATGCCGGTGCGCGAAGCCTTCCGCCGCCTGGCCGCCGAGGGCCTGGTGACGCTGCGGCCGAACCGCGGCGCCATCGTCAGCGGGCTGAACATCGAGGAGATGCGCGAAGTCTTCGAGATGCGCAGCGCCCTGGAAGGCCTGGCCATCCGCCTCGCCGTGCCGAAGCTGGGCGAACGCCAGCTGGGGCGCCTGGAACGCCTGCTCGACGAGATGGACGACTACCGCGACGACAGCGCCGAGTGGGTCAGCCGCCACCGCGTCTTCCACGAATACCTCTGCAGCCTCGCCGAGCGCCCGCGCCTGCTGCGCCAGATCAACGCCCTGTACTCGGTGATCGAGCCGCACATGCGCCTGTGGTTGCAGCACGTCGACAAGCCCATGAGCGCCCGCGAGGAGCACGCGGTGATCCTCGACGCCCTGCGCAGCGGCGACGCCCGCGAAGCCGAGCGGGTGCTCTGCGAGCACATCGAGGGCACGGTGCCCTCGCTGCTGAAGTTCCTCGAAGCAAAGGGCGCCTGAGACCCACGCTTCGCCTGTCCCGTTGAACTGCCCCGGCAACCTCGCCCACTGGAGCTGAACATGTTCGTACGCAGGATCCCGCAGTGCCTTCTCGCCCTCTGCCTGGCCGCCCCGCTGGCCCACGCCGACGCGGTGAAAATCCCCGACCGCCTGCAAACCGCCGACAAGGTGGTGTTCTGCGGCGGCATGGACTCCCCGCCCATGGGCTTCTACGACGCCTCGCAGAAGCTCACCGGGGTCACCGTCGACCTCGGCGAGGCCATCGCCAAGCGCCTGGGCGACAAGAGAATCGAATGGCGGGTGACGCCCTTCTCCGGGCTGATCCCGGCGCTGCTGGCCCGGCAGTGCGACATGCTGGTGGACCAGCTGTTCGACAAGCCCGAGCGGCGCGAAGTGATCGACATGGTCAACTACATGTACTCCAGCCAGGCCGTGGTGGTCGCCAAGGACAACCCCAAGGGCATCCACACCCTCGACGACCTGTCCGGGAAGAAGGTCGCGGTGCTCAACGGCTCGACCATCCGCACCCTGCTCGACGCCCACAACGAGAAGCTGAAGCAGGCCGGCAAGGCGCCGATGAAAGTCGTCGTCTACAACACCGACACCGACGCCTTCCAGGCCCTGCGCATCCAGCAGGCCGACGCCTACGGCACCACCGTGGAAACCGCCGGCTACTACCAGGGCATGGCCCCGGACCTGTTCGAGATCGGCGTGCCGGCCTTCGCCCGCATCCTCACCGGCCTGGGCATCCGCAAGGAAGACAAGCAGCTCAGCGCGGCGGTGCAGCAGATCATCCAGGACATGCAGGCCGACGGCAGCTACCAGGCGCTGCTCGCCAAGTGGCACATCGAAGGCGACAAGCTCGACTGAGCCGAGGTGACCGACCATGAACTTCAGTTGGGACGTGTTCTGGCAATACCTGCTCAAGCCGAGCGACATCTACCTGTACGGGCTCTGGCTGACCTGCGTGATCGCCGTCAGCGCCATGCTCCTGGGCTGCGTGCTCGGGCTGCTGGCGGCGCTGATGCGGCTGTCGTCCAACCCGCTGCTGCAATACCCGGTGCGCTTCTACGTGTGGCTGATGCGCGGCACCCCGCTGCTGGTGCAGATCGTCTTCCTCTACACGGCGCTGGCCGCCGGCGGGGTGTTCCGCTTCGAGGACCTGGACCTGGGGCTGTTCGTCCTGCCCGGCAACATCCAGGCGGCGATCATCGCCCTGGGCCTCAACGAGGGCGCCTACATGGCCGAGATCATCCGCGCCGGCATCGGCGCGGTGGACAAGGGCCAGTACGAGGCCGGCAAGTCCCTGGGCATGACCTTCGCCAAGCTGATGCGGCGCATCGTCCTGCCCCAGGCCTTCCGCGTCATCGTCCCGCCGCTGGGCAACGAGTTCAACGTGATGCTGAAGAACACCACCCTGGTCAGCGTGATCGGCGTGCAGGAACTGCTGCTGAGCACCCAGATGGTCACCTCGGCGACCTTCCGCGTGTTCGAGCTGTACCTGGTGGTGGCCATCTACTTCCTGCTGCTGACCACCCTCTGGGGCTTCTTCCAGCGCTGGCTGGAGAAACGCTTCGGCAAGTCCGAGGGCAACGCCCCGGCGGCGCCGAGCCGGATGTTCGGCCAGCAGGCCATGAAACTGCTGAGGGGGCGCTGAGATGATCCCGACCGCGAAAGACGTGGTGATCCAGGCCCGCGACGTGCACAAGGCCTTCGGCGAACTGGAGATCCTCAAGGGCGTGTCCCTGGACGTGCACCGCGGCGAGGTGGTGGTGCTGATCGGCGCCTCCGGCTCGGGCAAGACCACCTTCATCCGCTGCATCAACCACCTGGAAGACATCCAGGGCGGCAGCATCCGCGTCAACGGCGCGCTGATGGGCTACCGCGAGCGCGCCGACGGCAAGCTGGTGCGCGACTCGGAAAGCAACATCGCCCGCCGCCGCCGCGACATCGGCATGGTGTTCCAGCGCTTCAACCTGTTCCCGCACATGACGGTGCTGGAGAACATCATCGAAGCGCCGGTGCAGGTGCTCGGCGTGCCCCGCGGCGAAGCCCTCGAACAGGCGCGCCGCCTGCTCGCCCGGGTGCGCCTGGCGGACAAGGCCGAGCACTACCCGGCGCAGCTCTCCGGCGGCCAGCAGCAGCGCGTGGCCATCGCCCGCGCCCTGGCGATGAAGCCCCAGGCGATGCTCTTCGACGAACCCACCAGCGCGCTGGACCCGGAAACCGTGGGCGAAGTGCTGCAGGTGATGAAGGAGCTGGCCGAGGAAGGCATGACCATGGTGGTGGTCACCCACGAGATGGGCTTCGCCCGCGAAGTGGCCGACCGCGTGGTGGTGCTGCACCAGGGCGAACTCATCGAAGAAGGCCCGCCGGCCCAGGTGTTCGGCAACCCCCATCACCCGCGCACGCGGGAGTTCCTCAGCCGCGTACTCTGATTCAAGGACGCCCTCCATGCTGCGTTTCTCCGCCCACGAATACCCCTACGCCTCCCAGCGCCAGAGCGTCTTCGCCCGCAACGGCATGGTCGCCGCCTCGCAGCCGCTGGCCGCCGAGGCCGGCATCGCCATGCTGCGCGCCGGCGGCAACGCCATCGACGCGGCCATCGCCACCGCGGCGGCGCTGACGGTGGTCGAACCCACCGGCTGCGCCATCGGCGGCGACGCCTTCGCCCTGGTCTGGGTCAAGGACCAGCTGCACGGCCTGGACGCCAGCGGCCACGCCCCCGCCTCGCTGTCCATCGACGCGGTGAAGGCCGCCGGCCACGGGAAGATGCCGGTGCACGGCTGGCTGCCGGTCACGGTGCCGGGCATTCCCTCGGCCTGGGCCGAGCTGTCCGCGCGCTTCGGCAAGCTGTCCTTCGCCGACTTGCTGCAACCGGCCATCGCCCTGGCCCGCGACGGCTTCCCGGTGTCGCCGGTGGTGGCTCACCAGTGGGAAATCGCCCGCCGCGAATACCAGGCCAGCCGCGCCGCTGAGCCGGTGCTGCAAGCCTGGTTCGACACCTTCACCCTCGACGGCGAAACGCCGCGCGCCGGCCAGCTGTTCCGCAACCCGGCCCAGGCGCGGACCCTGGCCGAACTGGCCGAGACCAAGTGCGAGAGCTTCTACCGCGGCGCCATCGCCCAGCGCCTGGCGGCGCACGCCGCGGCCAGCGGCGGCCACCTGGGCGCGGCGGACCTGGCCGGCTACCGGCCGAAATGGGTCGAGCCGATCAAGGCCAACTACCGCGGCTACGACGTCTGGGAAATCCCGCCCAGCGGCCAGGGCCTGATCGCCCTGATGACGCTGAACATCCTCCAGGGCTTCGACTTCGACCAGCGCGACAGCCAACTGACCTGGCACCGCCAGTTGGAAGCGATGAAGAAGGCCTACGCCGACGGCCTGCACTACATCACCGACCCCGAGCACATGCGCGTGGCCGCCAGCGCCCTGCTGAGCGAAGACTACGCCGCGCGCCGCCGCGCCGAGATCGGCGAGCGCGCCCAGGCGCCGCAACACGGCGACCCGCACGCCAGCGGCACGGTGTACATCGCCACCGCCGACGGCGAAGGCAACATGGCCTCCTTCATCCAGAGCGCCTACCACGGCTTCGGCTCCGGCGTGGTGCTGCCCGACAGCGGCATCGGCCTGCAGAACCGCGGCTCGGAGTTCAGCCTCGACCCCGGCCACGCCAACGCCCTGGCCCCGGGCAAGCAGACCTTCCACACCATCATCCCCGGCTTCCTCAGCAAGGACGGCGTGGCGGTCGGCCCCTTCGGCGTGATGGGCGGCTACATGCAGCCCCAGGGCCACGTGCAGGTGGTGATGAACCTGGTGGACTTCGGCCTCAACCCGCAAGCCGCGCTGGACGCCCCACGCTGGCAGTGGCTGGGCGGGATGAAGGTGGGCATAGAACAGAGCGCCCCGCGCGACCTCGCCTTCGCCCTGGCCCGCCGCGGCCACGAGGTGGAAGTGGCCTGCGACCTGACCGACTACGGCCGCGGCCAGATCATCGTCCGCGACCCGCAGACCGGCGTGCTCTGCGGCGGCACCGAACCGCGGGCGGATTCGCATATCGCGGTGTGCTGATCGCGGACGGAGTCCGCTCCTACGCGCCATGCCATTCCCATGTAGGAGATTCTATGTCAATGACGGCTTATCCCCGGGGTTGGTAGGTCGTCTGTGTCTGCATCAGGGCAAAGGCGATTCTGGCGAGTTTGCGGGCCAGGACGGTCAAGGCCTCGGTTGTCTT
>Ga0182743_1002270_pt1 | contig 17157 bp, 14 predicted proteins | sample eDN3rd30CKraftOP_FD_128522 | JGI IMG/M metagenome (GOLD analysis project Ga0182743, IMG submission 128522) | Enriched Organic Plus compost microbial communities from Emeryville, California, USA - eDNA 3rd pass 30_C Kraft OP (version 2) (version 2) ... | reverse complement strand
GGGCATGGCCTGTCGCCTGGCCGCAGAACGGATGACGCCGGCAGCCGCAGATGAGCTGCGTCGCGTGCTCGAGGCCCACGAGCGCGATGAGGCATTCCAGGCGGGACGTGGTTACTATCAGCAGGAAGGCGATTACGATTTTCACTACCGTATCGTTCAGGCCAGCGGCAACCAGATGCTGATTCGCATGCTGTGCGACGAGCTCTATCAACTGGCCCGTATGTATCGCATTCAATATTCGACGACGCCCAATCGGCCTCGTCAGGCGTTTACCGAGCATCACCGCATTCTCGACGCTATCGCTGACGGCGATGGCGAGTTGGCTGAACTGCTGATGCGCAGACACATACGCGCATCCCGTCTCAATATCGAACATCAGATCGCGCAGAGCAACCTGCCGCAAACGGAGGCATCTTGAACACTCAATTCCGCAAGCCCTTGCCGGGCACTAATCTCGACTATTTCGACGTGCGCGCTGCGGTCGAGGCGATCGCGCCGGGCGCCTATGATCAACTGCCGTACACCTCTCGTGTGCTGGGGGAAAACCTGGTACGGCGCTGTGATCCCGCTCTGTTGAACGATGCCCTGCGCCAATTGATCGAGCGCCGCCGGGATCTGGATTTCCCGTGGTTTCCGGCGCGCGTGGTCTGTCATGACATTCTGGGGCAGACCGCGCTGGTGGATCTGGCGGGTCTGCGTGACGCGATTGCCGATATGGGCGGCGACCCCGCCAAGGTCAATCCCGTGGTGCCGGTGCAGCTGATCGTGGATCACTCGTTGGCAGTCGAGCATGGTGGTTTCGAGCCCGATGCGTTTGCAAAAAATCGCGCTGTCGAAGACCGCCGCAACGAAGACCGTTTCCATTTCATCGACTGGACGCGCGAGGCCTTTCGCAACGTAGACGTGGTGCCGCCGGGCAACGGGATCATGCACCAGATCAACCTGGAGCGCATGTCGCCGGTGATCCATGCTCAGGATGGCGTTGCGTATCCAGATACGCTGGTTGGCACGGACAGCCATACGCCGCATGTGGACGCCTTGGGCGTGATCGCGGTCGGCGTGGGCGGCCTGGAGGCCGAGAACGTCATGCTGGGACGCGCGTCCTGGATGCGTCTGCCTGATATCGTCGGGGTAGAGTTGACGGGACGCCGTCAGCCTGGCATTACGGCTACCGACATCGTGCTGACCTTGACCGAATTCCTGCGCAAAGAAAAAGTCGTGGGCGCGTACCTGGAGTTCTATGGCGAGGGCGCTGCGAGCCTGACCTTGGGCGACCGCGCGACGATTTCCAATATGGCGCCCGAATACGGTGCGACGGCGGCCATGTTCTCTATTGATCAGCAGACGATCGATTATCTGAAGCTCACTGGCCGCGAGGACGCGCAGGTGCGTCTGGTCGAAACGTACGCCAAGGTAGCGGGCCTGTGGTCAGATAGCTTGAAACAGGTTCAATACGAGCGTGTGCTGCGCTTCGATCTGTCCAGTGTCGTGCGTACTCTGGCTGGCCCCTCGAACCCGCATCGCCGCCTGCCTGTGTCCGATCTGGCCGAACGCGGTATTGCCGGCGTCGTGGAAAACGAGCCCGGCCTGATGCCGGATGGCGCAGTCATTATTGCGGCTATCACCAGCTGTACCAACACCAGTAATCCGCGCAACGTCATTGCGGCAGGTTTGCTGGCGCGCAACGCCAACCGTGCCGGCCTGACGCGCAAGCCCTGGGTCAAAACCTCGCTTGCTCCCGGATCGAAAGCGGTCGAGTTGTATTTGGACGAAGCCGGTCTGACGCCTGAATTGGAAAAGCTGGGTTTTGGTGTTGTCGCTTTTGCCTGTACCACCTGCAATGGCATGTCGGGTGCATTGGACCCCAAGATTCAGCAAGAGATCGTCGACCGCGATCTATATGCCACCGCCGTGTTGTCGGGCAATCGCAATTTCGACGGCCGTATCCATCCCTATGCCAAGCAGGCGTTCCTGGCCTCGCCGCCGCTGGTCGTCGCCTATGCCATCGCGGGGACCATCCGCTTTGATATCGAACAAGACGTGTTGGGTCAGGATGCCAATGGAAAAGACATTCGCTTGAAGGACCTCTGGCCCACCGATGAGGAGATCGACGCGGTGGTCCAGGCGGCAGTCAAACCCGAGCAGTTCCGCAAGGTCTATGCGCCGATGTTCGGCATTCGCGATCAGCGCCGCGAGGCCGTGAGCCCGCTGTACGCGTGGCGTCCGCAGAGCACCTACATCCGCCGTCCGCCGTACTGGGAGGGCGCACTGGCCGGCGAGCGCACCTTGCGCGGTATGCGCCCGTTGGCCGTGTTGGGCGACAACATCACGACGGATCACCTATCGCCCTCGAATGCTATTTTGCCCGACAGTGCGGCGGGCGAGTATCTGGCGAAAATGGGATTGCCCGAAGAGGATTTCAATTCCTATGCGACTCACCGTGGCGATCACTTGACGGCGCAACGCGCGACGTTTGCCAATCCCAAGTTGTTCAACGAGATGGTGCGCAACGAGGATGGCAGCGTAAAACAAGGCTCCTTGGCGCGTGTTGAGCCCGAAGGCCAGACGATGCGCATGTGGGAGGCCATCGAAACCTATATGCAGCGCAAACAGCCGCTCATCATTGTTGCGGGTGCTGACTATGGCCAAGGTTCGTCGCGCGATTGGGCCGCGAAAGGCGTGCGTCTGGCGGGCGTGGAGGCTATCGTGGCCGAGGGCTTTGAGCGTATCCACCGTACGAACCTGATCGGCATGGGCGTGTTGCCGCTGGAGTTCAAGCCGGGCACGGATCGCAAGACACTCGCCTTGGATGGCACGGAAACCTATGACGTCGTGGGCGAACGCAAGCCGCGCGCTGATTTGACCTTGATCGTGCATCGTCGCGATGGCGAGACCATTGAGGTTCCCGTGACGTGCCGGCTGGATACGGCAGAGGAAGTCTCGATTTACGAGGCAGGGGGCGTGCTGCAGCGTTTTGCACAAGATTTTCTTGAGGCATCGTCTACGGACGCTGCCAGCAAGGCGGGTTAACGTGCCTGCTGCAGGTATCGAGCAGAGCATTTGAGACACAACACCGGCTTGGTTTGCCCATTCATGTGGCGGCCAAGCCTGAATCCTATTGCGCAGATGGCGCTATCTATTTTCAGGACTGGTCGATGACTCACGCACCACAAATCAAGATACCCGCGACATACATGCGCGGCGGCACCAGCAAAGGCGTGTTTTTCAAACTGACGGATTTGCCCGAGGCGGCTCAGGTTCCCGGGCCCGACCGTGACGCACTGTTGTTGCGCGTGATCGGCAGCCCCGATCCGTATGGCAAGCAGATCGACGGCATGGGGGGCGCAACCTCCAGCACGAGCAAGGCCGTCATCTTGTCCAAGAGCAGCAGGCCGGATCACGATGTGGATTACCTGTTCGGCCAAGTTTCCATTGACCAGCCTTTCGTGGATTGGAGCGGCAATTGCGGCAATCTGTCTGCCGCTGTCGGGCCCTTCGCCATTGCCAACGGCTTGGTGGACGCACAGCGTATCCCCGAGAACGGCGTGGTAGTGGTGCGGATCTGGCAAGCCAACATCGGAAAGACCATCGTCGCCCATGTGCCGATCGCGGACGGCCAGGTGCAGGAAGTTGGCGACTTTGAACTGGACGGCGTCACGTTCCCCGCAGCCGAAGTCCGGATCGAGTTTCTGGACCCGGCCGACGAAGGCGAGGGTGATGGCGGCTCGATGTTTCCGACGGGTAACGTGGTCGACGAGCTGGATGTGCCGGGCGTAGGAACGTTTCAAGCGACGTTCATCAATTCCGGTATCCCTACGATCTTTCTGAATGCGGATGCGCTGGGCTATACCGGCACCGAATTACAAGACGACATCAATAGCGACCCTGCGGCCTTGGCGCGTTTTGAGGCGATCCGGGCGCATGGCGCAGTACGCATGGGCTTGATCGACTCGCCGGATCAGGCTGCAGGCCGTCAGCACACGCCTAAAGTTGCGTTTGTGGCCCCACCGAAGGCCTATACCGCATCGAGCGGTAAAGCCATTGCCGCGGAGGATATCGATGTACTGGTACGCGCCCTGTCGATGGGTAAATTGCACCACGCCATGATGGGAACGGCGTCGGTGGCTATTGCAACGGCGGCAGCCGTGCCTGGCACCTTGGTCAACTTGGCGGCAGGCGGCGGCGAACGCGATGGTGTGCGTTTTGGACATCCCTCTGGCACGTTGCGCGTAGGGGCCGAGGCTCGCTTGGTCAATGACGAATGGACCGTCACCAAAGCCATCATGTCGCGTAGTGCTCGTGTGTTGATGGAAGGGTGGGTAAGGGTGCCCTGGGCTTGACCAGTATCAGCCCTCATTGTCAGCGTTTTGCCTCAAGGGAATAATCAGGCCACTATTTTCTAAGGCCTCGTATGATTCCCTTCAAAGGCAAGTTGCGGGTACGGCATCTGGAAATTGTGTTGACAGTCGCGGAGCTGGGCAATTTGTCCAAAGCGGCTGCGCAACTCAATACGACGCAATCGGGCCTGTCCCGAGCAATCGCAGAGATCGAAGAACTCGTCGGCGCCAGGTTGTTCGAACGGACCGCGAAGGGAACGTCATGTACACCCTTGGGTATCGCGATGTGCCGTCACGCACGGCAACTGCTCGTGGACTTCCGGCGCGCCGAGATCGAGTTGGCCGCGGTATCGCGTGGCGACGAAGGCAGTTTGACCGTGGGGGGCTTCTCGATGTTTGCTGGTTGGCCTATTGCGCCTGCAGCTCGTCGTTTTCAAGCAAAGTATCCGCGCGTCATGCTGACGATTGAAGTCGGCTCGCATGAGCAGCTCATAGAACAGTTGGACGCCGGTGCCATTGATGTACTGATCAGCCGATATAGCGCCGCCGTGAATCCTCAAATCTATCGCTCGATCGCGCTCGTGCATGATGCGGTGATATTGGCTTGTTCGAATCGGCACCCTCTGGTCGATCAACCACACAGTACGCTTGAGGACTATGTCCGCTATCCCTGGATTACGGCACTGCCTGGCAGCCGCATTCGGGGCGAGCTCGAGCGCCGTTTGATCCAGGATGGATTTTCGGTGCCGGACATGGTGGGCGCGCTGTCACCGGAGTTCGGTATGGAAATGCTGCAAGGTGGTCATTATTTGTGGCTCATGCCAGGCAGTGTGGCGGCCATCAGGCAGGCGCGAGGTGAGCTCACCATGCTGCCGGTGCTGCCGCCCGTGCAGCGCTCGCCGCTATCGGCTATCTGGCGGCGGGATCGCCCCAGCACCAGACCTGTGCGCGCCTTTTCGTCTGTGCTGGCGCAAGCCATCCGCGCAGACAAGGTTGTTCTGCAGCGTCAGCAATACGAGGTGTTCTAAGGCATGCGCAACGCGCATGACATTTGTCGAAAGTTGCATGCCATAGCCAGATGAATCGCCCCTACCATAGTCTCTCATTGATGAAGAGAGCGGGCGATGAGCGACGCAGTCGAAGTTGGTTTACCTCAAGGTACCTTGCGCGGTTTGCGCACAGCGGGTATCAGCCGCTTTAGCGGAATCCCTTACGGCCAAGCGCCTCTCGGCCCATTGCGCTTTGCCCCGCCTGAGCCCGCGCGTTGGAGCGGACAGCTGGATGTGACAGGCCCCGCGCCGATTGCCCCGCAGTTGCCATCTCGATTGCGCGATGCAATGGGCGACTTCATCGCCACGCAAGACGAAGACTGCCTGCGCTTGACGATATGGACGCCCGGTACTGATGCTGCGCGCCGTCCAGTCGTGATTTGGCTGCATGGCGGTGCATGGCAAAGCGGCGGCATCTTGCCTTGGTATGACGGAGCGAGATTGGCGGCGCAAGGGGATGTGGTGGTAGTGGCTGTCAGCTACCGTCTCGCTGCGTTGGGATGGCTGACCTTGCCGGGAGGTACTCCCAATGCCGGCCTGCTTGACCAGGAGTTGGCTGTAGATTGGGTTATTAAACACATCGCAGCATTTGGCGGAGATCCAACGGCATTGACATTGATGGGGCAGTCGGCAGGCGCTTCGTCTATTTGTGCGATGCTTGCTCGGCAGCCGCGGTTTTCTCGGGCAATTTTGCAAAGCGCGGCATTGGGCCGTGGTTGGCGTAGTGCCGCCCAAGGCGAGAAACTGGCGCAAGCCTACATGAACGCTTGTGGCGTGCGTTCGCTGGACGAGGCCCGGGAATTACCTGTCAGCACATTGTTGGCGGCACAGCAGCATCCAGTTGTATTGCAGGCATTGCAAGACGAGGGTAGTGGCCGTTCTCTGTTTGCTCCGGTGCGCGACGGGGCTATTCTGCCCGAGGACATGGACGCCGCGCTGGCGCGTGCGGTAGCGCGCGCAGATGTCCTGGTCTCGTATACCCGAGATGAAATGGCGGCATTTCCAGGACAGGGTGTCAATGCAGCGAGTGCTGCGCTCGGTGACGAATTTTTTGATCAACCCGCTCGAGCCTGGGCTGCCAATGCGGCCAGGCATGGCCGACAGTCCTGGTTGGCTCGCTTTGATGTCGCACCGACGGCCCGTTTCGGCGCGTGCCATTGCATCGAGTTGCCGTTCGTTTTCGGCAATCTGGATGCGTTCGCCCATGCGCCTATGCTGCAGGGACTCAGCCCCAGCGCAGCCGCATCGCTCTCGCAACAGACGCAGCGCGCTTGGATTGCTTTTATCCGAGGCCAGTCGCCCGGCTGGCCGCCAGCGCCGCATCAACACGTGTTGACAGCGCACTAAAACGATGACGGAAACTTCAAAGGGGAATTCATGTTGCGACGTATCTTAGTCATGTTGGCTGCCGTGCTGTTGGCGAACGCAGCCCACGCGGAATATCCTGATCGTCCTGTACGTATCATCGTGTCCAACCCGGCAGGCGGCCCGGTAGACGTCATGCTGCGAGTGTTGGCGACCAGGTTGTCCGAGACATGGCGACAACCCGTCATTGTTGAAAATCGTCCGGGCGCATCGGGCATCATCAGTACCGGCGCGCTACTGAAGGCGCCGCCCGACGGCTATACCTTGGGCATGGTGGTGGCGTCGGCCATCACCATCGTTCCCTTTGCGGTTGACGATTTTGACCCCATCGACGACCTGCAGCCTATCTCGCTGGTCGCACGCACGCCGTTTCTTTTTGTCGTCGCGGCCGACAGTCCATTAAAAACATGGGACGATTTCGTCCGTGAGAGCAAAAAACGCGAGCTCAATGTGGGCTCGTTTTCCATCGGCACAGCCTTTCATTTGGTTTGGGAGCAAACTGCGCGCAGGGCGGGCATCAAAGCACTTTATGCTCCATCTTCCTCGTCCAGTACCACGCTCAATGACTTGATCGGCGGACAGTTGGATGTGGCGTTGGATGCCCCTTCGAGCGCCAAAGGTCTAGTGGACAGCGGAAGATTACGTGGTTTGGCCATCACCAGCCCGCAGCGTTTTGCCGGTATGCCTGATACGCCGACGTTGCAAGAATCCGGTATGAGCGGCTACGCGCCGCAGCCCTGGATCGGCCTGATGGCGCCCGCGGGTATTCCTGCCGAACGCGTCACTGCGATTCAGCTCGCTGTCTCCGCAATCCTGCAAGAGCCTGCGATGAAAGCGCAAATGCAAACACTAGGAATGATCCCCATCGGCAGTACGCCGGAGGTGCTCGCCTCAACGATCAAGGCGGATCGTGCCGAGATGGCGCCTCTCATCAAAGAGCTGGGGATACGCTTGAAATAAGCTCGCGAAAGCTTATCCCCGCGCGGCGGCCTTGAATGCTGCGGACAGCGCAATCAGCGTATCGGTCGCTCGCTGCGACTTGACTCGAGTATGCAACACGATCGGCAGGCTCGGCAGTGCAGGCAGGCCCAGCTTCGAACCTATGTCGACGGCGCCGAAAGGCAACATCCGCGGGGCCAATGCCGCCACGCCCAACCCTGCCATGACCGCTGCGGCAACGGCTGCCACGCCACCGCCAACAAAGACTTCGGTCCATGGCACAGCGGCCTCATCCAGCAGCTTGCCGGCTAGCGCTCTCACTCCACATGGCTCAGCGAGGGTGGCCAGCGGCAATGGCTCGTTGGCTCGCGGCTGCCAACTCGGTGCCGCGAACCAACCTAGCGTTTCTTCCGCAAGTATCTGCCCGTCGGTGCGTCCCAGATGCTGCCGGACGATAACGGTATCGAACTCTCTCCGTTCATACCGCTGAATCAAATCACCGGATGAGCCGATACGAATTTCGATCACCAGATCGGGGTCTTGCGCATTCATCCGCGAGATCAAGGCAGGCAGCTCCGGCCCGGCAACATGGTCGCTGATGCCGATCGTCAGACGTTGCCGGGTTCCAGAGAAAACCGATAGGGCGCGATCGTGCGCGTCCAGCAATGCACGTGCATGCTCCAGGAACGCACTGCCTTGTGCAGATAGCTCCACATATCGGGGCGTGCGCTCCACCAGCCGGAATCCCACTCTGTCCTCGAGCCGCTTGAGTTTCAGACTGACTGCCGCCTGCGTCATCTGCAGCGCTTCGGCGGCACGCGTGAAACTGCCCAGTTCGACAATCTGCACGAACGCCCGCACCGCATCCAGGTCCAGAGAGGTCGCTATCATTTCAAATGTTTATTAATGAAATAAGTATAAATAGCTTATCAGAATAGATACGATGAGTGCGTCCATCACCGGGAGCACTGCTATGCCATTTGTTCATGTTTCACTGCGCGCGGGAAAGCCGGAAGCCTATCGGCAAGCGATTTTCGACAATGTGTACCGCGCATTACGAGAGACGTTCAACGTCCCTGAAGACGATCAATTCATGATCTTGACCGAGCACGAGGCGGCGAACTTTCGCTACAGTCCCTCGTATATGAATGTCGCCCGCAGCGACGACCTGGTCTACATCCAGATGACTGTCAGCAATACACGAGACCTGGACCAGAAAAAAGCGCTATTCCAGCGGCTCGTGAAATTACTTGGCGAGGATCCAGGGATCCGTCCTGAGGACGTATTCATCAACTTGGTCGAAGTCGTCAAAGAAAACTGGTCCTTCGGCCACGGCCAAGCGCAGTACGCCTCAAGCCAAAATTAACGCGCATCGCTCTCATCAATAAGAGCAACTGTAAGCCGAAAGCGTCGCGCAACAGCCCTCGTCAATAAGTGCAATCGCAAGCCGGGGGCCGTCGCCTATAACCCCCACCGGCCCGTTGAACCGCGGGCAGTCCCCGAAGGGGACCTCGGCCCCTGCTAATGGGCCGAGCCGCGGTGATAGGGCCGGTGGGGGTTATAGGCGACGGCCCCCGGCGTCTAAAGAACTCATCGATCCGCGAGCGACTACTACTCCAACGCTCGCAAGATCAACGCCTAACCGTTACTTCCGCTTTTCCAACGGCACATACTTCTGATCATCAGGCCCGATATAGTTAGCCGTAGGACGAATGATCTTGTTATCGACCCGCTGTTCAATGATGTGAGCCGACCATCCCGCCGTACGCGCAATCACGAACAACGGCGTGAACATGGCCGTAGGCACACCCATCATGTGATAGCTCACTGCCGAGAACCAATCCAGGTTCGGGAACATTTTTTTGATTTCCCACATCACCGTTTCCAGACGCTCGGCGATGTCGAACATCTTGGTGCTGCCGGCCTTCTTGGAAAGCTTGTGCGCGACTTCTTTGATGACCTTGTTACGCGGATCCGAAACCGTATACACCGGGTGGCCAAAACCGATGACGACCTCCTTGGCCTCGACGCGGCGGCGGATGTCGGCTTCTGCTTCGTCCGGGGTGTCGTAGCGTTTCTGGATTTCGAAAGCCACCTCATTGGCGCCACCGTGTTTGGGGCCGCGCAGCGCGCCGATCCCGCCGGTGATCGCAGAATAAATATCCGAGCCGGTGCCGGCAATGACGCGGCTGGTGAACGTCGAGGCATTGAACTCGTGCTCGGCGTACAGAATCAGCGACGTATGCATGGCGCGGACCCAATCGTCGGAGGGTTTCTTGCCATGCAGCAGATGCAGGAAATGACCGCCGATGCTGTCATCATCCGTTTGCACATCGATGACGCGGCCGTTGTGGCTGTAGTGATACCAGTACAGCAACGAGGAGCCCAGGTTGGCCATCAAACGATCGGCGATGTCGCGCGCATCGGGGATGTTGTGATCGTCCTTTTCGGGTAACACGCAGCCCAGCACCGATACGGCGGTACGCATCACGTCCATGGGGTGGCTGGCGGCCGGCAGGCTTTCCAGCACGTTTTGCAGTTGCACCGGCAGACCGCGCAGTGCGCGCAGTTTTTCCTTGTAGGCCTTCAGCTCGGCCTTGTTCGGCAGTTTGCCATGCACCAGCAAATGCGCGATCTCCTCGAACTCGGCCTCGCCAGCAAAGTCCAGGATGTCGTAGCCGCGATAGTGCAAATCGTTGCCCGTGCGTCCGACGGTACACAGCGCCGTATTACCGGCCACGACACCCGACAACGCTACGGATTTTTTCGGTTTGAAGCCCGCTTTTTCTTCTGTCGGGGCACCCGTTTTGGTGGCCTCGGCCGTAGCGGCTTGTTTCTTCGAAGTGCTCATGTCTCTGACTCCTTTCCTTTGTTGGCGTCAAATGGGGCGAAAGTAGGACTTGCAGCACTGGCCGGTGGGAGATCCCGGCCGGCCAGTACGGGAATTACTTGTTTTTGCCTTGCTGGAACAGCGCGTCCAATTGCGATTCGAATGCGTGATAGCCGATGCGATCGTACAACTCGTCGCGCGTCTGCATCGTGTCCAGCACGTTCTTTTGATGGCCGTCACGGCGGATCGCCTGATACACGTTTTCAGCGGCCTTGTTCATGGCACGGAAGGCGGACAAGGGATACAGCACCATGGCCACATTGACGCTGGCGAGTTCTTCGACGGTGAACAACGGCGTCTTGCCGAACTCGGTGATGTTGGCCAACACCGGTACGTTGACGGCTTTGACGAATCGGTCATACGTCGGCAGATCGTAGGCGGCTTCGGCAAAGATGGCGTCAGCGCCTGCTTCGACACATGCCAATGCGCGTTCAATCGCCGCGTCTACGCCGTGCGAGGCAATCGCATCGGTGCGGGCGATCAGATAAAAATCCGAATCGGTGCGAGCGTCGGCCGCGGCCTTGACGCGATCAGCCATTTCTTCGGTACTGACGATTTCCTTGCCGGGACGATGGCCGCAGCGTTTGGCGCCGACCTGGTCTTCGATGTGGCAGGCCGCGGCGCCGAATTTGATCAAGCTCTTGACGGTACGGGCAATATTGAATGCGGACGGACCGAAACCTGTGTCGATGTCGACCAGCAAAGGCACGTCACACACATCGGTGATACGCCGTACGTCCGTCAGAACATCGTCCAGCGTGTTGATGCCCAGGTCGGGCAGGCCGAGCGACCCTGCAGCGACGCCGCCGCCGGACAGATAAATGGCGCGGTATCCGGCACGCTTGGCCAGCAATGCATGATTGGCGTTGATGGCGCCGATGATTTGCAGCGGATTTTCTTCTGCCAGGGCCTGGCGAAAGAGGGCGCCAGGAGAGGTGGGACGGGTCATGAGCGAGTCTCCGTGAATGGCTGGGCGCTCAGTCTGGCGCCAGGGCCTGATTGATGGTGCAGAAACGCCGTCCGTGGTCTGATGCCAATGACAGGCCGGCGGCGCGTACCGCGTACGGATGAAATGAGCAGCAAGGGGCTGCGCAATAAATCTGTTTCCTCATGACGACGGCCGCATTGCGGCGTGGCAGGTCTGTTTGTCCGGCAGCCAGGAGGTCTTCCGATAAAGGCAGGCACTTTTTTTCGGACGAGTGACCACTGCATGGACGGCGAAGCAACAGATTTATTACGGCGCGGCGGTGTCGCCGCGCCGCCCGCCAGGCCTGCGGCCTGGCAGCTTGCGGGAATTACTTCAGCAAGTCTTTCACGCCGTCGCGCTCTTCGAGGAGCTCTTTCAGCGTGAAGTCCATGCGTTCGCGCGAGAAGGCGTCGATTTCCAGGCCTTCGACACGCTTGTATTCGCCGTTTTCGGTCGTGACCGGCACGCCGTAGATGATGCCTTCGGGGATGCCGTAGGAACCATCGGACGGAACGCCCATGGTGACCCATTTGCCGTTGCTGCCCAGCACCCAGTCACGCACGTGATCGATAGCAGCGTTGGCGGCCGATGCAGCCGACGACAGGCCGCGAGCATCGATGATGGCGGCGCCGCGCTTGCCCACGGTGGGGATGAAGGTTTCACGGTTCCAAGCGTCGTCGTTGATCAGCTTGGCCAGGCTTTCGCCGCCGACGGTGGCGAAGCGGTAGTCCGGGTACATGGTGGGCGAGTGGTTGCCCCACACGACCAGTTTTTCGATGTCGGCGACAGCTTTGCCCGACTTGGCGGCCAGTTGCGACAGGGCACGGTTGTGGTCCAGGCGCAGCATGGCGGTGAAGTTCTTTGCGGGCAGGTCCGGCGCGGACTTCATGGCGATGTAGGCGTTGGTGTTGGCCGGGTTGCCCACGACCAGGACCTTGACGTTGCGGCTGGCGACGTCGTTCAGGGCCTTGCCCTGAGCCGTGAAGATCTGGGCGTTGACGCTCAGCAGGTCTTTGCGCTCCATGCCGGGGCCGCGGGGGCGGGCGCCGACCAGCAGGGCCACATCGGCGTCTTTGAACGCGGTGCGGGGATCGCTGTGAGCGGTGACTTCCTGCAGCAACGGGAAGGCGCAGTCATCCAATTCCATGATGACGCCCTTCAGGGCCTTTTGCGCTTTTTCGTCAGGGATTTCCAGCAGTTGCAGAATGACCGGTTGGTCTTTTCCCAGCATTTCGCCCGAGGCGATGCGAAATAGCAGGGCGTAGCCGATTTGGCCGGCGGCGCCGGTAACGGCGACACGCAAGGCGGGCTTGGACATGAACGTTCTCCGTGATGAGTTCGACGAGAAAAAATCTCGCAATCAGTGTAATCGCTGGGCGCCGCGGCGTGCGTCGCCATCTATGTCTCAGGTAACTGCAAATCCTAGATCGAATTTACGTTTGCGTCAATTGCTCTTATATCTTATATAAGACATAAGACGTTGGACAGTGCTGCGCCTGTTATGCCACAATACTGCGTTTGCCCGGCACGTTGATTCTGCCTTTGCAGAGGTCAGCAGACCGTCAAACAAAGCTGATAACACCACTATGGCAGACCCTAGGCCCGAACCTCCGCTACGACATCGCACCGCTCGTCCGGCGAGCGAGGGGGCCGCTTTCAGTCCGCTATACCGCCAGATCAAAGAACTATTGGTGCAGAGCCTCGAGCGCGGCGAATGGAAGCCCGGCGAGTTGATCCCCAGCGAAATCGATCTGGCTTCGCGCTTTCAGGTCAGTCAGGGCACGGTACGCAAGGCCGTTGACGAACTGGCGGCCGAACATCTCCTATTACGTCGCCAAGGCAAAGGCACCTTTGTCGCGACCCATCACGAGGCGCGCGTGCGCTATCGCTTCCTGCGGCTCGCTGCCGACGAGGAGGGCGAGGGCGGCCGCGCCGAGAGCTGTATCCTCGAATGCCGCCGCCTGCGCGCGCCTGCTGAGGTTGCCCGCGCGCTCGAGTTGCGCGCTGGCGAGACCGTCGTGATGATTCGCCGCCAATTGTCCATGAACCACCGTCCGACTGTCATCGACGACATCTGGCTGCCAGGCTCGGTATTCCGCGGCCTGACACTGGAATTGCTGACGGCAAACAAGGCACCGCTATACGGTCTGTTTGAAACCGAGTTCGGCGTCAGCATGGTGCGTGCGGACGAAAAAATTCGCGCCGTTGCTGCGCCAGCCGAAATTGCAGGCTTGCTGGACGTTGAACCCGGCACGCCGTTGTTACAAGTCGACCGCCTGTCATATACCTACGGAGACCGGCCGGTGGAAATCCGCCGCGGTCTTTACCTGACTGATCACTACCATTACCGCAATAGTTTGAATTGATGAGCTTTTTTCCCACCATTTGATACCAACCGTTCTCTAGGCGAAAATAGAGTGTTTGTCCGCAAGGGCAACTCCAAATTTCGTTGTCACGAATCCCTAGCACCGTAACACCGAGGCCGTCATGTCCGACACCGCTGCCAAGCCACGTCCGCAGTTTCGCAATATTGGCATTGCACAAATCGCCAAATACCGCCTGCCCCTGGCAGGAAAACTGTCCATCTTGCACCGCGTCAGCGGCGCGCTGCTGTTTGTCTGTCTTCCCTTGGTCATTCTGCCGCTGTTCGCGGCCAGCGTGGCCTCGCCTGAAAGCTACGCTCAGATCGCCGAATACGCGGGTAATCCGCTGGTGAAACTGGTGTTCCTGGTGTTGGTGTGGGGCTATCTGCACCATTTCTGTGCCGGTATCCGCTACCTGATCCTGGACTTGCACATCGGTCTGGATAAAGTGTCGGCCCAGAAAAGCGCTGGTGTCGTTTTTGGTGTCAGCCTGGCGCTGACGCTGGTCTTCGCCCTCAAATTGTTCGGAGTTCTGTAATGGCTGATACCAAAAACTATGGCCCCAAGCGCCTGGTTGTGGGGGCCCACTACGGCGTCATCGATTTCATCGCGCAACGCATCACGGCCGTCATCATGGCCGTGTATACCCTGGTATTGATCGTCGGCTTCCTGGTGATGCCGTCGTTCTCCTACGAAAACTGGAAGGCCCTGTTTACCTTCCACGCAGGCCCGATTCCCGCTGGCCAGATGCTGGCCAGCTTGTTTTTCTTTGCGTTGGCCTGGCACGCCTGGATCGGCGTGCGCGACATCTGGATGGACTACGTCAAGCCCACGGGCGTGCGCCTGTTGCTGCAAGTGCTGACGATCCTCTGGCTGGTTGCCTCGGTCGTCTATTTCGCGAAAATCCTCTGGAGTATCTAAGCCGTGGTCTCTGTCATGAATTCCCTGCCGCGCCGCCAATTTGATGTGGTGGTCGTCGGCGCCGGCGGAGCCGGCATGCGTTGTTCGCTGCAACTGGCCCAGGCCGGCCTGTCCGTAGCCGTTCTGTCCAAAGTATTCCCGACCCGTTCGCACACCGTGGCGGCCCAAGGCGGCGTGAGCGCGTCGCTGGGCAACATGAGCGAAGACAACTGGTACTGGCACATGTACGACACCGTCAAGGGTTCGGACTGGCTGGGCGACCAGGACGCCATCGAGTTCATGTGCCGCGAAGCCCCCAATGCGGTCTACGAACTCGAGCATTTCGGCATGCCGTTTGACCGTAATGCCGATGGCACGATCTACCAACGTCCATTCGGTGGACACACCGCGAATTTTGGTGAAAAACCTGTGCAGCGCGCCTGTGCCGCTGCCGACCGTACCGGCCACGCCCTGTTGCACACGCTGTACCAGCGCAACGTGGCGGCCCGCACACAGTTCTTCGTCGAATGGATGGCGCTGGACCTGCTGCGTAACGAGGCGGGTGACGTGGTCGGCGTGACCGCGCTCGAAATGGAAACGGGTGACGTCTACATCCTCGAAGCCAAGACCACCGTGCTGGCCACCGGCGGCGCAGGCCGTATCTGGGCGGCTTCCACCAACGCCTTCATCAACACCGGCGACGGCCTGGGCATGGCAGCTCGTGCCGGCATCCCGCTGCAGGACATGGAATTCTGGCAATTCCACCCGACCGGCGTCGCTGGCGCAGGCGTGCTGATTACCGAAGGCGTGCGCGGCGAAGGCGGCATCCTGTTGAACAAGGATGGCGAGCGCTTCATGGAACGCTACGCGCCCACGCTGAAAGACTTGGCTCCGCGTGACTTCGTGTCGCGTTCGATGGACCAGGAAATCAAAGAAGGCCGTGGTTGCGGTCCCGATGGCAGCTACGTGGTGCTCAAGCTCGATCACCTCGGCGCTGACGTCATCAACAAGCGTCTGCCTTCGATCCGCGAAATCGCGATCAAGTTCGGCAACGTCGATCCCATCAAAGAACCGATCCCCGTCGTGCCGACCATCCACTATCAGATGGGCGGTATTCCGGCGAACTACCACGGCCAGGTGCTGACCCGCGTCAATGGCGAAAACAAGATCGTCAACGGCCTGTACGCTATCGGCGAATGCGCTGCCGTATCGGTGCACGGCGCCAACCGCCTGGGTACGAACTCGCTGCTCGACCTGATCGTGTTCGGCCGCGCCACGGGTAATCACATCGTGAATTCGCACCCCGAGCGCCAGCATGCGCACCAGCCGGTGCCCAAGGAAGCCGTCGATTTCTCGATGGACCGCCTGGCCAAGCTCGAAGCCCGTACCTCCGGCGAAAAAACGCAAGACGTCGCCAACGCCATCCGTATGTCGATGCAGCGTCACTGCGGCGTGTTCCGTACGCTGGAATTGCTCAACGAAGGCGTGGGTCAGATCGAAGACCTGGCCAAGCAAGCCGAGCACATCTACTACAAGGACAAGTCCAAGGTCTTCAACATGGCTCGCGTCGAGGCACTCGAGGTCGCCAACATGACCGAAGTGGCACGCGCCACCATCAAGTCGGCTGCCAACCGTACCGAGAGCCGTGGCGCTCATGCGCTGGACGACCACCCGAACCGCGACGACGAAAACTGGCTGAAGCACACCCTTTGGTATTCCGAAGGCAGCCGTCTGGAATACAAACCCGTCCAGATGAAGCCCATGACCGTCGAGTCCTTCCCGCCCAAAGCGCGTACTTTCTAAGCAGGATGCTGTGATGAGCACCAAGAGAATCGTCAAATTCGAGATTTACCGCTACGATCCGGACAAGGACGAGCGCCCGTACATGCAAAAGCTGGAAGTCGAACTCCAGCCCACCGACAAGATGCTGCTCGACGCGCTCGTGCGCATCAAGAACGACGTGGACGACAGCCTGTCGCTGCGCCGCTCGTGCCGCGAAGGCGTGTGCGGATCCGACGCCATGAACATCAATGGCAAGAACGGCCTGTCCTGCACCACCAACCTGCGCGAGCTCAAAGAACCCATCGTTCTGAAGCCGCTGCCAGGCCTGCCCGTGATCCGCGATCTGATCGTGGACATGACGCACTTCTTCAATCAGTACCACTCGGTGCGTCCGTATCTGATCAACGATACGCCGCCGCCCGAGCGCGAGCGCCTGCAGTCGCCTGAGGCTCGCGAAGAGCTCGACGGCCTGTACGAGTGCATTCTGTGCGCCTGCTGCTCGACGTCCTGCCCGTCGTTCTGGTGGAATCCGGACAAGTTCGTCGGCCCGGCCGGCCTGCTGCAG